>Ga0302311_10008248_pt1 | contig 10510 bp, 10 predicted proteins | sample III_Palsa_N1_3_FD_200449 | JGI IMG/M metagenome (GOLD analysis project Ga0302311, IMG submission 200449) | Peat permafrost microbial communities from Stordalen Mire near Abisko, Sweden - III_Palsa_N1_3 | ecosystem: Environmental > Terrestrial > Soil > Palsa > Peat permafrost | place: Sweden...
GTGATATAGGCAATGCGGGTCCAGAATGCGCCGCGCACGCCGGTGATCTTCTCGTAGATCTGGTCGGCAATCTGGTGCGCCACGCCACGCAGGTCACCGGCCGGCACGGTGAACGCCTGCGCCAGCAAACTTTGCTGCTTGTTGACGTCCCACAGCTCGTACTCGACCTTCAACATGCCGCCGCCGGCATCGCTGACCCGGCCGACGGTGATGTAGTCCTGCTTGAGCAAGCGCCAGGTGGCGAACTTGATGTCTGCCCCCTGCGACGGAAACTCCACGATGTCGCTCTTGGCCAGCGAACGGAACTTGCCGGAGCGGTTGAAATCGTTGCGCATCACATCGGCGATGTCGGTCGACAGTGGCGCGCCGCCCTGCTGGGCGAATGGCACAACCACGATCGGGGTGGCGGTCTTGACGCCACCAACGATGTCGACGTTCAACGACTGGGCAGTGGCGGGGCCGGCAAGCAACACCGTCATTGCCAGCAGGATCCCGGCGAAGCTTGAGCTGAATTTGCGCATGAGCATAATCATTGCGGCCTGAAGGTGAAGGTAAGGTTGCGCTGGAATACGCTCTCGAAACCCTTGTAAGGCAAGGTCTTGGTTCGCAGCACCGCATTCTCGACCGAACGGCGGCCGGCATCGTCATAGGGACAGCTGGAGTCCACGTTGGCACTCATCACGTCACCGCCAGGTGACTGGACGATATGGACCTGACACGGAACACTCGGCATGTTATCCGGCCGCAGCCAGTTCGGCGTGACCGCATTCTGAATGGCCGCGGCGTATTCGCTACTGAGATCGCTGTTCTGGCTGTTGTTGCCAGTCTGACGCTGATCGGCCTTGGGCAAGTCTGGCTGAGCGTTATCCTTGGCATTCGCCAGATCTTCCATCTGCTGCTTGGCCTGCTTGGCCTTGCTGTCGAGTTGCTTGGTCTGTTGCGCCGCCGCGTCCATCTTGGCGAACAGCGCATCGAGCTGCTTCTGTTTTTCCTCTTTCTGCTTGGCCGCCTGCGCATCCAGCTCGGACTGGCGCTGACGCTCTTTCTCTTCCTGCAGCTTCTTGGCGTCCTCGGCCTTCTGCATGGCATCGGCAACCACCCGCTCCTGATCCACGACGTCGGGGTGTTCCGGCGGTGGCGGCAATGCCTTGACCACCGGCGTGACAGGTGTCGGTGGTGGGGGCGGCGGTACCGTCGGCGGTGGCGGCACGGTGTTTGGCACCGGCTTGGTCTTGACCGGTCTCGGCGGTGGACTGCCGGTCGGTCCGATCAGCGAGGCTTCGATGACCTGCCCCTGCAGCTGCAGGGGCGGGTTGCAGGTGATCGGATTCAGCCCGGCGGGCAGGTGCAGGGCGCTGAAGAAATTCTCATAGCTCGTGCACGGCAGCACCGCGAGGAACAGAAACCCCACGATGCCCAGATGCAGGATGGCGGCAAAGATGACCGCCTTGGGCGTCCACCTACTTTCGTCCATTCGTCCCGCCCGATCCCGGCTCGCTCAGCAGCCCGATCTTCGCCACGCCGGCCTGTTGCAGGATCGGCAGGATCACGTAGACCTTGCCGTAGACAGCCCGCTTGTCGCCGGCCAGCACGACTTGCAGGTCGGGGTCGGCTTGCTGGAACGCGGTGATCTTGGTCGTGAATTCCTCGACGCTCACCGGATCGGCCTTGCCATCGCCCACCTTGAGGAAGATCTGTCCGGATTCGTCCACCGAAACCACCACAGGGTCTTTCATGTCCTTGAGTGATTTGGCGTTGCTTTGCGGCAGGTTCACTGGCACGCCGAGGCTCTTCATCATCGGGGTGGTGACCATGAAGATGATCAGCAGTACCAGCATCACGTCGATGTACGGCACGACGTTGATTTCGGATTTCAGCTTGTAGCGCTTCTGGCGCCCGGAGGTTCGCATGGCTGCTGCTCCGCTCAGGCTACGTCGTCGGTCTGGATCTGCCGCTGCAGCACGGAGGAGAACTCCTCCTGGAATACGTCATAGCGCGAGGCGATACGCTCGACCTTGGTGGCATAGCGGTTGTACGCCCACTGCGCCGGGATCGCCGCGAACAGACCCATCGCGGTGGCGATCAACGCTTCGGAGATATGCGGCGCGACCACCGCGATGGTCACGTCCTTCATGTCACCCAGGCCCTGGAACGCGCCCATGATGCCCCACACTGTGCCGAACAGGCCCACGTACGGGCTGATCGAACCGACGTTGGCGAGGAACTCCAGGTTGCGCTCGAGCCGGCCGATTTCGCGGGTGCCGGCGACCTGCATGGCACGCTCGGAGCTCTCCATCACACTGCGCACGTCATGCGTCTTGCGCTGGCGCTGGCGGGCGAATTCGCGGAAGCCCGATTCGAAGATGTTCTCGATACCGCCGTTGTCGGAACCGCGATTGCTAACCTCACGGAACAGCTGGGCCAGATCGCCGCCGGACCAGAAGCGCTCCTCGAACGCCTCGGCATCCTGCACCGCGGCCTTGGTCTGCGAGTATTTGCGGATGATGATCACCCACGACAGGAACGAGAACACCAGCAGCACCAGCAGTACCAGCTGCACCGGCAGGCTCGAGTCCGCGATCAGCGAGAAAATATTCAGTCCACCGTTCATTGCTTGAAGGTTCTCCGCCAGTCGGCTTGGTTGTCAGGGGGCAAGTTCTGGAATCAGGTCGGTTGGTATCGGTGCCGCACGCATGCGCGGAATATCCACGCAAGCCACGCGCACCGTCGCGCGGATCAGGCTGCTGCCGTCCGTCGCCCGGGTGATTGTCTGGGTGAACAGGATACTGGCTGCGCGCCGTTCTTTGACTTCGACCGTTACCGACAGTTCATCATCCAGCAGGGCTGGCTTGAGGAAGTCGATCTGCATGTCGCGCACCATGAAGGCCAGTCCGGTGGCCTGCTTGAACGCCGACTGATCGATCCCGAGCGCGCGCATCCACTCGCTGCGGGCGCGCTCCATGAAACGCAGGTAGCCGGCGTGATAGACCACGCCGCCAGCATCGGTGTCTTCCCAGTACACCCGCACCGGCCAGCTGAAGGGGGACTTTTGCACGGACTCAGACATTGCCGGTCTCGGCATCGAACAGGTCAGCTGCCTGCGCCTGGCGCGGCGGCGGGGTCAGGCCCAGGTGACGCCAGCCCTTGGCGCTGACCATGCGGCCGCGGGCGGTACGGATCAGGTAACCCTGCTGGATCAGGTACGGTTCGACCACGTCTTCCAGCGTGCCGCGATCCTCGCTGAGCGCGGCGGCCAGCGATTCCACCCCGACCGGGCCGCCATCGAAATTCTCGATGATCAGGCTGAGCATGCGCCGATCCAGTTCGTCGAAACCTTCCGGATCGATCTTCAGCATGTCCAGTGCGGCCTTCGCCACCACCAGGGTGATCTCGCCATCGGCACGCACTTCGGCGTAATCGCGCACGCGGCGCAGCAGGCGGTTGGCAATGCGCGGGGTGCCACGTGAGCGGCGGGCGATTTCCTGCGCCCCTTCCGGCGCGCAGACGATGCCAAGGATGCGCGCGGCACGACGCACGATCGCGGCGAGCTCCTCGGTGGTATAGAACTCCAGTCGCTGCACGATGCCAAAGCGGTCGCGCAACGGCGCGGTGAGCATGCCGGCTCGGGTGGTCGCGCCGATCAGCGTGAACGGTGGCAGGTCCAGCTTGATCGAACGCGCAGCCGGACCCTCGCCGATCATGATGTCGATCTGGAAGTCTTCCATCGCCGGGTACAGCACTTCCTCGACCACCGGCGACAGTCGATGGATCTCGTCGACGAACAGCACGTCATTCGCCTCGAGGTTGGTCAGCAGCGCGGCGAGGTCGCCAGCGCGTTCGAGCACCGGTCCCGAGGTCGAGCGCACGTTGACGCCCAACTCGTTGGCGATGACGTGGCTCAGCGTGGTCTTGCCCAGGCCGGGTGGCCCGAAGATCAGTACGTGGTCAAGCGCACCACCGCGCTTGCGGGCCGCCTCGATGTAGATCGACAACTGCTCGCGCACCGCCTGCTGTCCCAGATATTCGGACAGCCGCTTCGGACGGATCGTGGCTTCCAGCGCCTCGTCGTCGAGCTGGGCAGCGGCGGTGATGATGCGGTGATCGGTCATGAGTGCCGGGGATCGGGAATGGTGAATCGGGAATGGTGAGAGCAAAACCGGGCTTCGACAATGTCCACGATACCCCAGCCGTGTCGCACTTTTACGATTCTCGATTCCCGATTCACCATTCCCGGCCCAATCAGATCTCGACCTGCGCGCCCAGCTCGATCAGCCGGTTGCCTGGAATCTGGAAGAATGCCGTGGCCGGCACGGCGTTGCGTGCCATGAAGGCGAACAGCTTGTCACGCCACAGCACCATGCCGGGACGACGCTTGTCGGCGACGATGTTTTCACGCGACAGGAAGAAGGTGGTGTCCATCAGGTCGAACGGCAGGTTGGCCGACGAGCACATCGACAACGCCAGCGGAATATTCGGATCCTCGGCGAAACCGAAACGTAGCTCCAGGCCGAAGAATTCGTTGCCCATGGCGGTGATGTGGATCCGCTCGCCAGGATCCGCCACCGGCGTTTCCAGCATGTCCACCGTCAGCATCACGTTGCGCTCGTGCAGCACCTTGTTGTGCTTGAGGTTGTGCAGCAAGGCATGCGGCACCGCATTCTGGTTCGCGGTGAGGAAGACCGCCGTGCCCGGCACCCGCAGCGGCGGATGCTCGGAAATATTCGCAATGAACGGTGCCAGCGCCAGGCCACCCTGCTTGATCTCGCGCACCACCAGTTCACGGCCGCGGCGCCAGGTAGTCATCAGCACGAACACGCCCAGACCCAGCACCAGCGGGAACCAGCCGCCGTACTCGACCTTGATCAGATTGGCGCCGAGGAAGGACAGGTCGATGGTCAGGAACAATACGCCTGCGGAGATCACCGCAATCGGGTTCCAGTGCCACTGATAGCGCGCCACCACCAGGGCCAGCAAGGTGGTGATCGTCATGGTGCCCGTCACCGCGATGCCATAGGCCGCGCTCAGGCTGTCGGAGCTGCGGAAGCCGAACACGGCCACCAGCACCATCACCAGCAGGAAGCTGTTGACCCAGGGCACGAAGATCTGTCCGGACATTTCGCGCGAGGTATGCACGACCTGCATGCGCATCGAGTAACCCAGCGACATTGCCTCGCGGGTCATCGAAAATGCGCCGGAAATCACTGCCTGCGAGGCGATCACCGTGGCCACCGTGGCGAGGCCGATCATCGGATACAGCAGGAACGCGGGCACCATCTTGAAGAACGGATTGTCGATCGCGTCGGGGTGGGCAAGCAGCAACGCGCCCTGACCGAAATAGTTGATCACGAGTGCCGGCAATACAAAGCTGAACCAGGCCAGCCGGATCGGCCGCTTGCCGAAATGCCCCATGTCGGCATACAGCGCCTCGGCACCGGTCAGCGCCAGCACCACGCCACCGAGTGCGATGAACGCCTGCATCCCGTGGGTGAAGAAGAAACGCAGGCCATGCATCGGATTGATCGCCCACAACACCTGCGGGTTTTTCACGATCAGATGCATGCCAAGCAAGGCGATCACGATGAACCAGACCACCATCACCGGCCCGAACACGCTACCCACGCGCGCCGTGCCATGACGCTGCATCGCAAACAGGATGAACAGGATCACCGCCGTCACCGGCACCACCCAGTGCGCAAGACTGGGGGCCGCCACCTTCACGCCCTCCACCGCCGACAGCACGGAGATCGCCGGCGTGATCACGCCATCGCCATAGAACAGCGAGGCACCGAAGATGCCCAGGATGGCCAGCACCCAGCGCAACTTCGGCTGTTCGCGTACGCTGCGCTGCGCCAGTGCCATCAGCGCCATGATGCCGCCTTCGCCCTTGTTGTCGGCGCGCATGATGAACACCACGTACTTCAGCGACACCACCAGGATCTGCGCCCAGAAGATCAGCGAGAGAACGCCATAAATGCTTTCCGGGGTCGGCCTCATGCCGTCGTGGCTGAGCGTGGTCTGCAAGGTGTACAGCGGGCTGGTGCCGATATCGCCATAGACCACGCCGATCGCACCCAGCGCGAGTGCCGCCAGGCGCCGCTTGGTTTCCGACTCGTTTGTGCCGTGCATGGCTTCCTGACTCACGAATTCAACTCCCCAGCGCGGCGCGTAGCGCCTTGCGGATAATGGCTTCGGCGTTGTCGCCGTCGGCCGCGACTTTCTGTACCAACCGCGTCACTTCGATCGGCTTGTAACCCAGCTGTTGCAGCGCCACGGTGGCCTCCCCCGCTGCGTCGAGCGGTGCGCCGGGGCTCTGAGCGGATCCGCCAGGCAGGCTGGACAGCCCATCCAGACGATCGCGCAGCTCGACCACGATGCGCTCGGCGGTCTTCTTGCCGATGCCGGGGATCTTGGTCAAGGCGACCACGTCGCCGGCATGCACCAGTCGAGCGAAGTGGTCGGTGGAAACACCGGACAGCACCGCCAGCGCGATCTTCGCGCCGATCCCGCTGACCTTCAGCAGGTTGCGGAACAGCGCGCGTTCGGCCTCATGCAGGAAGCCATATAGCGTCACGCTGTCCTCCTTCACCGCATGGTGGGTGAGCAGGATCACTTCCTTGCCGAGGCCCGGCAGGTCGTAGATCGTCGACATGGGCGCTTCGACTTCATAACCGACGCCACCGACCTCGACCAGCAAGGACGGCGGCTGCTTGGAAATCAGGATGCCGCGCAGACGTCCGATCATCGGCGTCGCCTCCAGGCGGTACGCGGAATGCCGACACGCGCGAGGCTGGCGCGGGTATGCGCATGGGTCACCGCGATCGCCAGCGCATCGGCCGCATCGGCCTGCAGCGGACCCTTGAGGCCGAGCAGTATGCCGATCATGTGCTGTACCTGGGTCTTGTCACTGCGGCCGCTGCCGACCACGGACTGTTTCACTTCGGTTGCTGCGTATTCGTGCACCACGATCCCCTGACTGACCACCGCACAAATCGCGGCGCCACGCGCCTGCCCCAGCTTCAGCGCCGAATCGGGATTGCGCGCCATGAATACACGCTCGATCCCGCACTCGACCGGCTGATGCGCGGCGATGATGTCACACAGCTCGTCAAAGATGCGTTTCAAACGCAACGGGAACGTGGCTTCACCAGCCACCACCAGCGCGCCATGAAAGACGTGGGTGAGCTTGCCAGCATCGTCCACGTCGATGATGCCCACGCCCGTGCGCTGGCTGCCCGGGTCGATGCCGATGATTCTGGTCATGGAGCGGAGCCAGGCAAGGCGGCAGGCGAACCTGCCGACCGGCGCTTACGGATGGGCCTCGGCCGGCAGGGCGGCGTTGTGATAGATCTCGTGCACGTCGTCGAGCTCTTCCAGCCAGTCGAGCAGGTCGAGCAGGGTTTCCTGCGCCTCGGCCGGAATCGCCACGCGATTGGCCGGGCGCATCACCACCTCGCCACGCGAGGGCTTGAGCCCGGCCGTGGCGAGCGCCTGCTGCACCGTCTCGAAACTATCCGGTGTGCACAGCACGCTGCTCTCGCCCGCCTCGTTCACCACGTCGTCGGCACCAGCCTCGAGTGCGGCTTCCAGAATCTTTTCTTCCAGCGCAGCGTCGCCTGCCGTGTCGAACACCAGCTCGCCGCAACGATGGAACTGGAATGCCACCGAACCGCTGGTACCCAGATTGCCACCGTGCTTGGTCAGCCCGTGGCGCACGTCAGCAACCGTGCGCACCGGGTTGTCGGTGACGCAATCGATGATCAGTGCGATGCCGGCCGGACCGTAGCCCTCGTAGCGCAGTTCATGCATGTCTGCGCCACCGTCGGCACCGGAACCACGCTTGATCGCACGGTCGATGGTGTCGCGGGTCATGTTCGCCGACAACGCCTTGTCCACCGCCGAGCGCAGCCGCGGATTGCCGGCAGGATCGGCCACGCCGGCGCGGGTGGCGACGGTGATCTCGCGGATCAGCTTGGTGAATACCTTGGCGCGCTTGGCGTCCTCGGCACTCTTGCGACCTTCGATGGAGGGGCCTCTACCCATGACAATGCCTGCACTTGGATCAGGTGAACGAGCCGGGAATTTTACCTGATTTCGGATCGCGTGCCGGAATTGCGGCAAGGACGCGGCAAGTGCCGCCACGACTCAATCGACCTCGAAACGGCCCTGGCGCAGGAAACGCGCGGTTCGCTGGGCCACCTCGGCGGAAAACAGCAGGCCGGTATGGTTGGCTTCGACCACGCAATGGGCGGTCAGGCCGGACAGGCGGGTTTCCTCTACCGTCACGGTGCCATCGTGCTCGCCCTCAAAATGGCCAAGCATGGCGCCGAGACCAAGCGGCATGCGGCCGGCGATCATGCCGACCTCGCGTGCGCCGTCCCAGCGCTCGAAACCTTGTTGCAACAATTCACGGTTATGCCCCAGCAACACTGCGCCGCCGCGGCCCCAGGCGGCGAAGCCACGTGCAGCGGCGCTACCCTTCACCGGCGAACCGAGACAGACGATGCGACCCGGCGGCAGCTCGCCGTCGAGACAGGCGCGCAAGGCCAGCAGGCCGCCAAGGCTGTGGCCGACCAGGTGCACTGCATCGGCTTCTGCGGCCAATCCGTTCATGCGTGCCTGCAGCCGATCCAGGATGCGTTGCTGGGTGGCCGCCACGCTCAGGTAGTCGAATCGGTGTACGCGAAAACCCGCCTCGATCAACCGACGATGCAGCATGGACAGCGCGAAACCACGCATCCAAAGGCCGTGCAGCAGGATCACATGATCAGACATGAGACAAATGAAACCTGACGCGTAGTGGGAAAAACGACATCGCCGCCACTGGCAACCGCGTCCGCATGAACAACCTGACGCCGGTCATGCCGGCGCACAGACTCACGTGCCTGACGCCTCGCCGCCCAGTACCTGCACATGCAGCTCCTTCAGCTGTACCGCCGCGATCGGCGACGGCGCATCGGTCATCAGGCACTGTGCGCTGGTGGTCTTGGGAAACGCAATCACGTCGCGAATCGACTCGGTGCCGGCCATCAGCGCAGCAATCCGGTCGATACCGAACGCGAGGCCACCATGCGGCGGCGCGCCGAACTTGAGCGCCTTCAGCAGGAAACCGAACTTGGCATCGGCTTCGGCCGCGCCGATGCCAAGCAGCTCGAACACTGTGCTCTGCATTTCCGGGCGATGGATACGGATCGAACCACCGCCGATCTCGTTGCCGTTCAACACCATGTCATAGCCACGGCTCACCGCGTTTTTCGGATCGGCGCGCAGCTGGGCGGCATCGTCCACCTTCGGTGCGGTGAACGGATGATGCAGGGCGACGTAACGCTGATCTTCCGCGTCGTACTCGAACATCGGGAAGTCGGTGACCCACAGCGGCCTCCAGCAGTTCTCGACCAGCCCACGGTCCTTTGCGACCTTCAGCCGCAACGCACCCATGAAATCGGTCACGGCTTTCCACGTACCGGCACCGAAGAACACGATGTCGCCCGACTGGGCGCCCGTGGCCTTGAGCACGCCGTCCAGCGCCGCGTCGTCGAGGAACTTCGCTACCGGCGAGTTGACGCCTTCGCGGCCCTTGGCCAGATCCTCGACCTTCAGCCAGGCCAGACCCTTCGCGCCGTAACGCGACACGTATTCGGTCAGCCCGTCGATATCCTTGCGGCTCAGCGTGCTGCCACCGGGCACGCGCAGCGCGGCGACGCGGCCGTCCGCATCGTTGGCCGGCTCGGCAAACACCTTGAACTCGACATGCTTCACCGCGTCGGCGATGTCGACCAGCTCCAGCGCGATGCGCAGGTCGGGCTTGTCAGAACCGAAGCGACGCATCGCCTCGGCCCAGGTCATGCGCGGGAAGCTCGCATCCAGTTCCACGCCCTGCACTTCGCGGAACACGTGGCGGATCAATTCCTCCACGAAATCCCGCACGTCCTGCTCTTCGACGAAGGCGAATTCCAGGTCGAGCTGAGTGAATTCCGGCTGGCGGTCGGCACGCAGGTCCTCGTCGCGGAAGCAGCGCGCGATCTGGTAGTAGCGGTCGAAGCCGGCCATCATCAGGATCTGCTTGAACAGCTGCGGCGACTGCGGTAACGCGTAGAACTGGCCCGGATGCACGCGGCTGGGCACCAGGTAGTCACGTGCGCCTTCCGGCGTGGCCTTGGTCAGGATCGGCGTCTCGACGTCCTGGAAGCCGCGCTCGTCGAGATAACGGCGCAGGGTCTGCACCAGTTTGATGCGCTTGCGCATCATCGCCTGCATTTCCGGGCGACGCAGATCGAGGTAACGGTAGGTCATCCGCATGTCCTCGTTCGGGTTCTCGTGCAGCGCGAACGGCAGATCCTTCGCAGCGTTGAGAATTTCCACCGTGTCGGCGAGCAGTTCGACCGTGCCGGTCTTCAGCTTGTCGTTGACGGCGATGCGCTTGCGCAGCGTGCCGGTGACACGCAGGCAGTACTCATTGCCAATCTCGTTCGCCACCGCAAAGGCTGCCGCGTTGTCGCGCTCGATCACCACC
>Ga0302311_10008250_pt1 | contig 10506 bp, 5 predicted proteins | sample III_Palsa_N1_3_FD_200449 | JGI IMG/M metagenome (GOLD analysis project Ga0302311, IMG submission 200449) | Peat permafrost microbial communities from Stordalen Mire near Abisko, Sweden - III_Palsa_N1_3 | ecosystem: Environmental > Terrestrial > Soil > Palsa > Peat permafrost | place: Sweden...
CGTTGCGATGATCCTCGATCGGATTGTCGCCCTGGTTGAGCAGCCGCCATCCCATGATGAAGATCACCGCGCCGCCGGCGATCCGCACCACCGGCAAGGTGATGCCGAAAAACACCAGTATGTGCGAACCCAGAAAGGTTGAAACCAGCAGCAGCAAAAAACCGCCGATCGCGATGTCGCGTGACAACTGATGTCTTATCTCGGGCGCATTTCCCGCGGTCATCTGGATGAAAATCGGCACGTTGCTGAGCGGATTCACGATCGGGAACAAGGCCGCGAAGACCAGGAAGAAGATATTGACAAAACCGGGCATGCGGGCTCCAGGCGAGATGGCGATCGCGGTGCTATTTAGGATTTTTCGCCACAGTGTCACCCGCGGTTAGGGCAATACACCTTTGCGTCGGGTTGAAACGAGTTAGGAAAAATCTTCTTTTTTGAAAAAGGAAGCAAAAAACTTTTGTCAGTTTCGCGGACGGTCCTAGTACCCGCCGCCCGTGTTTCCGCCCCTACCCTTTCCAGCCGCCGCCCACCGCCTTGATCAGCAGCACGCTGGTCTCCAGCCGCCGCGCTTCGACATTGGCGAGCGTGAGCTGCGCCTGCAGCTCGTTGGTCTGCGGCACCAGCACGTCGAGATAGGTGTCGACCCCGCCCTGGTAGAGGTTCTGCGCCTGATTATACGCCTTTTGCTCATCCTTGGCCGCGATCGCGGCGGTAGCGTTTTCCTGCTGCAACTCCTGCAGCGTCACCAGATTATCCTCGACGTCGCGAAACGCCCCCAGCACGGTGTTGCGGTAATCGGCGATCGCCTCGGCGCGCTCGGCGCGCGCGGTTGCGGTCGCGGCGTCGAGCGCGCCACCTTCGAACAATGGCTGCGAAATCGAAGGTCCGAACGACCAGATCCGGCTGGGTGCTGCGAACAGATCGCCCAGCGAAGCGCTCTGTCCGCCGAACAGCGCGTTCAGGCTGATGGTGGGGAAATAGGCGGCTCGCGCGATGCCGATGTTGGCATTGGCGGCGATCACGCGGCGTTCCGCCGCCGCCACGTCTGGCCTGCGTTCGAGCAGTTCGGAGGGGATGCCGGGATCGATCGCGGGCACCGGGATCGCGCCGGGGTCGGCCGGCTTGAGTGGCGCCGGCGGAATGGTGAATTGCGCCGCCGAAGCGCCGACCAGAATCGCGATCGCATGTTCCATCGCCGCGCGCTGCGAGCGCTCGTCGGCCTCCTGGGTCTGGGCGTCGGCGAGCTGGGCCTGGGACTGATCGAGGTCGCCCTCGGCTGCGTCGCCGTTGTTGAAACGATTCTGCACGACGGTGAGCGCCTTCTGGTCCGCCGAGACAGTCTGCGTCAGCACCGAAATCGCGGTGTCGTCGCCGCGCAGCGCAAAGAAATCGGTCGCGAGCTCGGCGTGGCTGTCGAGATCCATGGTGGCGAGATCAGCCTTGCTCGCGGACGCCAATGCGCGCGCCTGCGCCACCGCGTTGCGCACGCGCCCCCAAAGATCGAGTTCGTAACTGAAATCGGCGTTGTAGGTGTATTCGTTATAAAGATTCTTCGGATACACGTTGGGTACGGTTTTCGAATTCTGTTCGCGCTCGCCGCTCGCGTTCGCGTTGATGGTGGGAAACAGCTGTGCCTGGGCGGCGGAGACCGCTGCGCGCGCCTCGTCATAGCGCGCGACCGCGGCGGCAATGTCCTGGTTCGCGCTTTCGACCCGCGCCTCCAGCGCGTTCAATTCATCATCGTCGAACAGTCGCCACCATTCGCCCCTGGGTGCCGCGTCGTCCGGCGTCGCGACCTTCCAGGCCCCACTCGCGACCGGCTGTGCGTCTTGATAGCTTGCCGGCACCTGCATCGCCGGGCGGTGATAGGGTGGGGCGAAGTTGCACCCGGCCAGGGGCAGCAGAACGGCCCCGGCAAGCAACGGGGCCAGCCGCCTCATGAGTTGGTCCCGGAATTGTTGGTGGTGTCGATGCGCACGGTTTCGCCGTCGACCGCGCTGTCGGGCGGATCGAGGATGATGGTTTCGCCCGGCGATATGCCGGTGGTGAGTTCGAGCGAAGTCCCATAGTCCTGACCAATCGTGACCGTCTTCAACGCGATCTTGCCGGTCTTGCCATCGGCGTTAAGCGCTACCGTCGCCACGTGCAGCCCATCCGCCCGGAACAGCAAGGCGCTTACCGGCACCCGCGCATAGTTAGCCCCGGATTTGCCGGAAAAATGCACGTCGGTATAGCCGCCGGGCAGCAGCGTGCCGTCGGCGTTATCGATCTGGAGCTCGACCATGAGGGTTCGCGTCGCAGGATCGAGCGCATCCGATGTGCGCACGATTTTCGCCTTGAAAACGCGTCCGGGAAACTCGCCGAAGGTAAGATCGGCCGTGCCGCCCTCGACGATGCTTGCGGACTCGATCTCGGGAACTTCGGTATAGATCCTAAGCCTGCTGGTGTCGGCGACGCGGAACAGTACGGTGCCGGTGCCATTGGTGATGAGGGCGCCGACGTCGGTGAGGCGCGCGGTCACCACGCCGTCGAACGGCGCCACCACGTTCTTGAAATCCTGCAACTGGCGCAACTGTGACACGTTGGCTTCGGCCGCCGCCACCGCCGCCTGTTGCGCCCGGGCGGCGCCCACCCGATCGTCGAGGTCCTGTTGCGAGACCGAATTGGTCTGGCGCAGCATCTGCCAGCGGCGTGCGGTGGTCTGGTCGAGTGTGTTGGTCGCTTCGGCGGTGCGGAGGTTGGCCTCGGCCTGGCGCAGTTCGTCATCGACGTCCGGCGTTTCGAGTACCGCGAGCAGTTGTCCCGCCTTCACGCGTGTGCCGATATCGGTGTACCATTTTTTCACATATCCATTGGTGCGCGCATAGATCGGCGCCTCGTAGTATGCCTGTACCGTGCCGGGCAGCACGAATGCCGGGAACACTGCTTCGGCGCTGGCTTTCACCAATGTCACCTCCGGGATGGCGGCCTGATCGGTCGAGGTGCGGAGTGCGACCAGTGTCCGGTGGCGCGAGTACAGTCCCCAGGCGGCCAGCAGTGCCGCCACCACCAGCCCCACGATCACGACTGTACGCGTGGTATGGTGTGATTTCCCTTCGATGGTCGACGTCGTTCGGCTTGGCGCTGCCAATTTGGTACTCCAGAACTAATTGATAAAGTTTTTTTGCTTCTTTTTGTTCACAAAAAGAAGAATCTTACTTTCTATCCTATTAGAAAATCCAGGAAGCCAAGACTCTTCTTTTTGTGAACAAAAAGAAGCAAAAAAACTTTGTACATTTTATTCATCTCATGCACCTGCTGGCCTATTCTCGCGGCGTCCATGCAGGTACGAGAACACCAGCGGCACAAAGAACAACGTCGCCGCGGTGGCGAAGAGCAATCCCCCGATCACCGCCCGGCCCAGCGGCGCATTCTGTTCGCCGCCTTCGCCCAGGCCCAGCGACATCGGCAGCATGCCGATAATCATCGCCAGCGCGGTCATCAGCACCGGGCGAAACCGGGAAAACCCGGCCGCCAGTGCCGCGGTTTTGGCATCGTCGCCCGCCGCCATCCGCTCGCGCGCAAAGCTCACCACCAGGATCGAGTTCGCGGTCGCCACACCAACGCTCATGATCGCACCAGTGAGCGCAGGCACGGAGAGCGTCGTGTCGGTGAGAAACAGCATCCACACCTCACCGGCCAGCGACGCCGGCAGTGCGGTGATGATGATGAACGGATCGAGCCAGGACTGGAAATTCACCACGATCAGCAGATAAACCAGCACGATCGCGAATATCAGACCTTCGAACAGTCCGGTGAACGAGGCCTGCATGGTCGCAACCTGACCACGCATCACCACCACGCTGCCCCGCGGCACCCCGGATTTGGTACTGGCCAGGATCTTGTTGATGTCCGAGGCCACCCCGCCGAGATCACGCCCCGAAACATTGGCAAAAATATCGATCAGCGCTTGCACATTGTAATGCGAGACCACTCCCGGTCCGACCCCGCGCGTAATATCTGCGACCCCGCCGAGGATCTGGGTGGGACCGCCGGCAAGCGGATCGATCGGGATATTGCGCAACTGATCCAGCGTTTGCAGCCGGTACTGCGGCGTCTGCACCACGATCGGATACTGCACTCCGGTAGTGGGGTCCTGCCAAAAGGTCGGCGACACCACGCCGGTGCCCGACAGCGAGACCAGCAAATTATTGGCGACGTCGCGCTGCGCGAGACCAAGCGCCTGGGCGCGCTCGCGATCGACCGTGAGCCTGAACTGCGGATAGTCATAAGCCTGCTGAACATGGGGATCGGCAATCCCCGGCACCCTCTTTATCCGATCGAGCAACTGATCGGCGTATCGAAGGTCGGCGGCCTGGCGCTGCCCGATCACCTGGACGTCGATCGGCGCCGGCAGGCCGAAATTCAGCACCTGGCCGACGATATCGGCGGGCAGGAACGAAAAAGTAACCCCGGGGTAGGCCGCCGCCAGGCTGCGCCGGAGATCGTCCATATCCTTGGCGATCGCCTGATGGTCGGTCGCGAGCGAGATGTTGATATCCGCATCACCGGGTCCAATCGGCGCCGAGTTGCTGTAGGAAAGATTGATGCCGCTGTACGGTATGCCGATGTTGTCGGTAATTGTTGTGATATCTCCCGCCGGCAGCGTCTTGCGGATGGTCGCCTCGACATGATCGCACAGCGCCGCGGTTTCCTCGATCCGGGTTCCGGTATGCGCGCGCAGATGCAGCTTCAACTGCCCGCCGTCGACCTGCGGAAAAAAGTCGGTGCCCAGGTTGGGATACAACAGCACCAGCGAGAGCACGACGAACCCCATCACCACCGATGCGACCAGGCCGCGCCGCTCGAGCGCCGCCTTCAGCAGATCGTGATAACCATCGCGGATCGCCTCGAAACGCCCCTCGAAGTCGATCTGAAACCGCCACCACAACCCGGGGTGCTCCGGCGGCTGATGTCCCGGAACTCGCTTGGTCAGCCAATATTTGGCCAGCGTCGGCACCAGCGTGCGCGACAGCACGTACGAGGCCAGCATCGCGAACACCACCGCTTCGGCCATCGGCACAAACAGATAGCGCGAGACGCCCGACAGCAGGAACATCGGCATGAACACGATGCAAATGCACAAGGTCGATACCAGCGCCGGCACCGCGATCTGCTGCGCGCCGTCCAGGATCGCCGTCTCGACCTCCTTGCCCTGTTCCAGATGCCAATTGATGTTCTCAATTGCCACCGTCGCGTCGTCGACCAAAATACCGACCGCGAGTGCCAGCCCGCCGAGCGTCATCAGATTGATCGTCTGGCCCAACGCCGACATCGCCATGATGGACACCAGCATCGCCAGCGGGATCGAGATGGTAATGATCACGGTGCTGCGCCAACTGAACAGGAACACCAAAATCATCAGGCCGGTCAGCGCCGCGGCGATCACCGCTTCCCGCACCACGCCGGTGATCGCCGCGCGCACGAAGATCGACTGGTCGCCGATCGCCGCGATCTTTAGCCCATTCGGCGCTTGTGCCCGGATCAGCGGCAGGAGCTGCTCGATCTTATCGACGATATCGAGCGTCGAGGAATTGCCGGTCTTCTGGATCGTCATCAGCACCGCGCGCTGACCGTCGACCCGCACGATATTGGTTTGCGGCGGAAAACCGTCGCGCACGTGCGCCACGTCGCCGACCGTAACGGTCGCCCCATCCAGGTATTTCACCGGCACCGCATTGAGTTCGGCCGCGAGCGTCGGGCTACCATTCAGTTTGATATTATATTCATAGGCGCCGATCTTCTCGGTGCCTGAGGGGATGATCAGATTTTGCGCCCCGATCGCGTTGCTCACATCCTGCGGCGACACCCCATGCGCCTGCATTTCGTCCGGATCGAGATCGACCTGGACCTGGCGGATCTTGCCCCCGTATGGATAAGGGATCGATGCCCCTTCGACCGTTGCAAGCTGCGTTCTGATGAAATTATTACCGAGGTCAAAAATCTGCTGTTCCGACAGCGTACCGCTGGAAAGCGCCAGCTGCAGCACCGGCACGCTCGAGGCGTTGTAGGCCAGCACCAGCGGTGGTGTGGTGCCGTTCGGAAAATTCTTTAGCACGGTCTGCGAGATCGCGGTCACTTCCGCAATCGCGACCGGAAGCTGAACGTCGGGTTGAAAGAAGATCTTGACCACGCCGATTCCGTTCAGCGACTGCGACTCGATATGCTCGATGTTGCTCACCGTGGTGGTGAGCGCGCGCTCGTATGGTGCGACGATGCGGTTGGCCATGTCGTCCGGTGCGAGGCCGGCGTAGCCCCACACTACGCTCACCACCGGAATGTCGATGTTGGGAAAGATGTCGGTCGGCGTGCGAAGGATGGTGAGCGGGCCGAGGATGAAGATCAGAATCGCCAAGACGATGAAAGTGTAGGGTCGACTTAGCGCAATTCTAACAATCCACATGTACGCTCCAACCCCCCCGGCGTCGTGTGGGCCGCCAGCCGGACTATCAAACGCCTTCCCGAGGGGGAAAGTTCCCGCAATGCAGCAGAATTAGCACTCTGTTCGGCGGCGCCAATCGGCCTGCCGTCATGGCAGGCTTGCAGCGCGCGTCTCGGTCGGGCCCGCTCTCCAGCAGTTGCTCACCTCGCTCCGATCATTGATAATGTCGCTGGGGGAACGATGCCGATCGTTCGCCCGATCGGTGACCAATCATGCCGCAGCCCGGGAAAGTCACTCCAGGGCTGCCACGTCAGGGGAACTAAGGCCATCGCCGGTATCGAGGAAGTCCGTTTCGGCCCGTTCCGACTCTGTGTCCGGCAGCGGTCGCTATCGACCGCGGACGGGCCGATCCCGCTCTCGAGCCGCGCCTTCGACATCCTCACGACCCTGATCGAACTCCGCCACCGCGCGGTGCCCAAAGACGAGCTGATGAACCGGGTCTGGGCCAACGTGGTGGTCGAGGAGAATAATTTGCACGTGCAGATCGCCGCGATCAGGCGGGCGCTGGGCGCGCATCACCGCGCCATCGTCACCATCCCGGGCCGAGGCTACCGCTTCATCGGCGATCTCATCCCCGATCCTGCGAGCTTTTCCGACGCGGCAAGCCCCGCCTCGCCGGCCCGCGGAACGCGAGAGGAGCCGCAGAGCAATCTGCCGGCCGAGGTGACCCCGCTGATCGGGCGGGAAGCCGAGTTGGCTGCCACCTGCGAGCTTCTGGGGCAGGCCAGGCTGGTAACACTGGTGGGGCCGGGTGGCGTGGGCAAGACCAAGCTCGCGCTGACCGCGGCCCGAGCGATGGCGGAAGACTTCGCCGCCGGCTGCTGGCTGGTCGAGCTCGGCAGCGTTGCCGAGGCCGCGCTGGTGCCAAGCGTGATCGCGGCGCGCCTCAAGATCGAAGAAATCGAAGGGCGGGAGCTGGTCGACAGCCTCATCATGGCGGTGCGCCCGCTGCCGATTCTGCTGCTGCTCGACAGCTGCGAGCATGTTGCGGGTGCGGTGGCGGAACTCACCGACCGGCTGCTGCATCATTGCCTGGATCTACGGATCCTTTGCACCAGCCAGGTGCCGCTCGGCATCGAGGGCGAACACATCCGCCGCATCGCGCCGTTCGAGGTGCCCGACGCGGCATCGGTACCGACCGCCGTCGCGGCGCTGCGCCACCACGCAGTGCGGTTGTTCGCAGATCGGGTAGCGGCCGCCGACGGTCGCTTCGAGCTTGCCGATAACATGGCAGCGAGCGTGGTCGAAATCTGCCGCAGCCTGGATGGTATCCCGCTTGCGATCGAGCTCGCCGCGGCGCGCGTGCCGCTGCTCGGACTTGAGCCGGTACGTCTGCGCATCGCCAACCGGTTGGCGCTGCTCGGCGAGCCCGGCGATCCGGCGGGTCGCCATCGCATGCTCCGCGCCGCGATCGAGTGGAGCTATAATCTGCTGCCCGAGGTCGATCGCCAGATTCTGCGCCGGCTCAGCGTCTTCGCCGGCGGTTTTACGCTGGCGGCAGCGCAGGAGGTCGCCGCCGGCGCCGGCTTCGCGACCTGGGACATCGTCCGCGGCGTCGGCAATCTGGTGCAGCGTTCGCTGCTTACCACCGGTCCTGATCTGGTGCATCCGCGCCACCGCATTCTGGAGGCGACGCGCGATTTCGCCTTCGAGGCCTTGGCAGCGGCGGATGAGCACGCCGTGGTCGCGCGCCGGCACGCCGAATATTTTTGTGGGTTGGCCGAAAGCGCGGTTGGCGGCAACGCGCCCGCGGGCGAAGACTCGGTATGGGAGACCAGTGGTGACGCTGCCTGGATGACGCCGCTGGTACCCGAGATCGAGAATCTGCGCGCCGCCCTGGGATGGTGTTTGGGCGCCGATGGCGACCCGGCGCTCGGCTCCCGCTTGGCGGCGGCGACCGCTCGGTTCTGGTTCGAGGGCGGGCATCTGAGCGAGGGAAGAGGTTGGCTCGCCCGGGCGCTCGAGCGCGTGCCCGCCGATTTGGGAGCGAGCGTTCTGATCCGGCTGAAGCGCGGGCTCGCCGATCTTTCGATCGAGGCCGCAACCGCGGTCGCGGCGGCGCGCGAGGCGGTGACGCTGGCCGCCGCCACCGGCGATCCGGTCACCGAGGGTGTATGTCTGCGGATGCTGTCGTCGGCGCTTTATCGCCTTGGCCGCTACGACGAGGCTGAGCGTGCCGCCTTGCGCGCCTTCGAGCTGCTGCGCCACAGCGGGCGCTTGCGCACGCTGGCCAAATGCGTCGCCGATCTTTGCATCTTACGCGGCGTCACCGGCGATCACGCCGGCGCCCGGAGGTATAATGCGGAAGCCCAGGCACGATTGCGCGCGCTGGGCGATGATCGTGGCGCCGCGATTTGCCTGCAATATGCCGCCGAGTTCGAATTTGCCGCGGGCGAGGCGCGCGCCGCGGCCAGGCTTGCGCTTGAGTCGGTCGCGGTGTTCCGCAGTTTGAACAGCCGGTATCATCTGGAAATCGGCCTGGGCAATCTCGCGGCCTATTTGCTTGCCGCCGATGATGCCGAGGGTGCCCGTGCGAGCGCCCGCGAGGCACTCGCGATCGCGCATGAGATCGAGGATTTCCCCGGCGTCGCGATTGCGATCGAGCACATTGCGCTGGCCTCGGCGCGTCTCGGTGCGGTTGAGACCGCGGCAATATTATTCGGTTATGTGGAGGAGGCGCATCGCCGGCTCGAGCTCGAGCGCCAGGGAACCGAGCAGACCATTCATACCGGTTTATTATCTATTCTGTCGGCAGCACTATCCCCCGAGCAGCAAATGTCGCTCACGACCGAAGGTCAGCTTCTCCCCACCAAGACCGCGGTAGCGTTAGCGTTGCGCGCCTAATTGACAAAAGTTTTTTGTTTCTTTTTTTCAAAATGGAAGAGAGCCTTGGCTTCTTAAAGCGTAGAAGAGAATAAAGTAAGAAAGTCTTCTTTTTGTGAACAAAAAGAAGCAAAAAAACTTTGTTAATTTAGCTGTTTGTGGCGTCTTCGTTGCGAGAGCGGAGGTAAAGGTCGAACTGGCGGCGCAACTCCGGCTTGTTGCCGGCCCATTCGATCACACCATCAGCGTTCTTTTTCAGGTCCTCATCGGGGTCGAACCGATTTTCGACGAACATGCCCCAGCGCGAGCCATAGCCGCGGTCGGACTTCCTGCCGTGGAAGCGATGCTCGATCGTGGTCGGAACATAGCCGACGTTGCCGTTGATATGCCTGAGCGCGCGCGTCTGCCAACGCATGACATGTCGACGATACGCCTCCGACGCCTGACCTGGCATGCTGCGACCAGCGAAACCGGCGAGCGCGAGCGCCATATGATGATCACCCGAACCCATCCCGCCGATTTCGAGCAGCCCGCCGAGCCAATCAAGCGCCTGACGCGTCGCCGCCCAAACATAGCCAGAGTGCGGATATTGATAGGGCCCACCATCTGATTTCCAGAATTTGCTACCTTCCGGAACCAACGGCCCGCCCTGATGAAACACCTTGCAGAATGAAGCGTGAGTGTAGGATATCTCTCGATCCGGCCCCAGATCATAGGCCTCGGACCAAGGCTGCACGATGTGATAATTCTGCAGCGCGTGCAGCGTCTCGGTGGCCCAATGCGCCTGGCGATGAAATATGTCGGAATCCGACCAGCAGATGTAGCGCGCGCCCGGAATTCGGCTGATGCCGATGTTGAGTAGATTCTCCTTCGACCAGCACCAGGTGGTGGCGCGCACGCCAATGTGATTCACGTGCGGCAATGCAGCGGTGAACTCCCGCTCGCCATACTGGCACTCCACCACCGTGAGTTTCACTCCGGAATCGAGCATGTGCTCGGCCCAATCCCGATAGATCCGATCCGGAGCCTTCCAGCGCAACGGATTGGCGCGCGCGGCGACGACGTGCAGCTGTTCGGCGATCATGGGGATTCCTGTGGTGGTGTGGAATGGGAAATCAAGAGGTTGTAGAAAAGGAAGGAAGCATCTTTTTTGAAAAAAAGAAGCAAAAAACTTTTGATAAAATGGTCCAGAACGCACATTC
>Ga0302311_10008253_pt1 | contig 10503 bp, 8 predicted proteins | sample III_Palsa_N1_3_FD_200449 | JGI IMG/M metagenome (GOLD analysis project Ga0302311, IMG submission 200449) | Peat permafrost microbial communities from Stordalen Mire near Abisko, Sweden - III_Palsa_N1_3 | ecosystem: Environmental > Terrestrial > Soil > Palsa > Peat permafrost | place: Sweden...
CACGATGGCGCGATCCAGGAACACCGCCCGCCGGCGCTGCTGGTTCGGCACGGCGGTCTGTGCGATCGCAAAGGTCTCAGGCACGCCGATGTCGATGAAGTAGCCGCTGCGGACGATCGCCCGCACGCGGCCCTGGTCGACCAATCCCGGCAGGACATCGCGCTCGAGCGAGCACGACGGGGAGCACGCCTCGACGACCGCGCGGCTCATGAGATAGACGCCGGCGTTGACCAGTCCCGGCCCCGCCGCCTCCGGCCGCTCGGCGAACCGGGTCACCCGGTCCCCCTCCAGCGTCACCACCCCATAGCGGGACGCGTCCGGCAACTCGCGCAGGGCCATCGCCGCCGCCGGCTCGGCGTCGCCGCCGCCGGCATGCGCCGACAGGGCCAGGAGGTTGAAGTCGAACCAGCTGTCGCCGTTGAGCAGGAAGAAGCGGCCGTCGATCCGGCTGCGCGCGTGCCAGAGGGCGCCGCCGGTCCCGGCCTGATCGGGCTCGATCGCCACCTCGAGGCTGATCCCGAATCGCCGCGCCACCGGATTGTCCTCGGCGTAGCGTGCGATCTTGTCGGCATGGAACGCCGCCAGCAACAGCACCCGGCGCACACCCTGTCGTCCGAGTTCGAACAGCAGGACGTCGAGAAACGGCCGCGCGCCGACCGGAAGCAGGGGTTTGGGTGTTTCAGCGGTCAGGGCGCCCAGACGGGTCCCGAGACCGCCGCAGAGGATCACGGCCTGGCTCGGCGGATCCGCGGTCATGGGCGGGTTCATCGGGACGTCATTCGGCAGCGCCGATGTCCGTCATTCGCGCCCCCTGGCCCGCCAGGTTTCACAGCCCTGGTGGGTGAATTTGACGGCGCTGGCGCGGCCGCCGGCTTCGTTCAGCGTCTCGATCAGCGCCCAGCGATCCTCCGGCGCGCAGATGAACATCATGAACCCGCCGCCGCCGGCGCCCGAGATCTTGCCGCCGAGAGCGCCGGCCGTCCGGGCCGCGGCATACAGGCTGTCGATATGCGGATTGCTGATGTTGTGGGCCGTCGCCTTCTTCGAATCCCAGGAACGGTCGAGGATTTCGGCCATGCCGGTCACGTCGCCGGTAAGCAGGGCCTGCTTCATGTCCACGGCGTCGACCTTCAGCCGATGCAGCGCCTCCAAGGTCCGCTCCGAGCGCGTGGTCATCCCGGCGACCTGCTCGTTGATGATCAGGGCGGACTGTCGCGACTGGCCCGAGAAGCAGATGACCAGCGAGGATTCGAGCTCGTTGTGAACCGCGTCGGAGGTCCGCAGCGGATTCACGATGACCCGGTTGTCGGGCAGGAACTCGATGAAGTTCAGTCCGCCGAACGCGGCGGCGTACTGATCCTGCTTGCCGCCGCTGAGCTTCAGGTCGACGCGCTCGATCTCGAAGGCCAATCGGGCCACCTCGTAGCGGCCGAGCGGCAGATCGAGATAGGCGCAGTAGGCGTCGACGAGCGCCACCATGAGCGCGGACGACGACCCCAGCCCCGAGTAGGCCGGCGCATCGACCGTGGTGGTCAGCGTCACGCTCGGCTGGAACCGCTCGGCGTGATCGCGCAGCATCCGCAGGTAGACGCCGCGGTGCAGCGCCAGCTTGCTCGAGGCCACATCCAGCGGATCGTCGAAGGATTCCTCGATCCCGAGATCACGCGCCCGGAACACCACCCTGCCGTCGGTGCGCGGCTGGATGAAGGCGTAGGCGTAACGGTCGATCGTGCCGTTCAGCACCGCGCCGCCGAACTCGTCGCAATAGGGCGAGAGGTCGGTGCCCCCGCCGGCGAAGCCGAGCCTGAGCGGCGCGCGGGCGCGGGTCGTCGCGAGCCTGGAATTCACCTCTGGGCGCTGCATCCCCGTCATCATGCCCCGTTCGCCTCATGTCGTTGCGCAGGTTTCGGCGCAATGCAATGTCGAGTCCCACGCCGCCCACCGGACAGCGTCGTGATCGACGCGCATTCCGTGCAGAAGCCGTGCCATGAGCGCGGCCGGCGCTGCGACCTCTTAGTCGAAGTAGCCGCGATACCAGGCGACGAAGCGTTCCAGGCCGTCCTCCAGGTCGACCTTGGCCTGATATCCGCACAGCTGGTTCAGGCGCGAGACGTCGGCATAGGTCGCCGTCACATCTCCGGGCTGCATGGGCAGCATCCGTTTGATGGCTTCCCGACCGAGCGCCTTCTCCAGGAGGGTAATCATCTCCATCAGCGGAACGGGCCGGCTGTCGCCGATATTGAAGATCCGCGCCTCTCCCGCGCGGGCAGGGTATTCGATCACGCCGACGATCCCGTCGACGATGTCGTCCACATAGGTGAAGTCGCGCGCCATCCGGCCCTCGCCGAACACCTCAATCGGCTCCCCGGCGAGGATCTTCTGGGTGAATCCGAAGTAGGCCATGTCCGGCCTGCCCCAGGGGCCATAGACAGTGAAGAAGCGAAGGCCGGTCTGCGCCATGCCGTACAGCCGCGTGTAGGCGCCGCTCATCAGCTCGCCCGACCGCTTGGTCGCCGCATAGAGCGAAACCGGTTCGACGGCCGGCTCGTCCTCCCGGAAACCCGCGCCGTCCAGCGGGCGATCGCCATAGACCGAACTCGAGGACGCATAGATGAGATGCTTCACCGTCAGCGCATGCCGGCAGGCTTCCAGGATCGACAGATGCCCCTCTAGGTTCGATCGCTGATAGGCGAACGGCTGCTCGAGCGAATAGCGGACCCCAGCCTGGGCGGCGAGGTGCACCACGGTCTCCGGCGCCGTCTCCCGCACCAGGGCGGCCATGGCCTCGTGCTCGGCGATATCCATCTCGACCATGCGGAACCGGGCATGCGCCCCGAGCCGCGCCGCCCGCGCCCGTTTCAGAGCCGGATCGTAGTAGGCGTTGAAGCTGTCGACGCCGACCACGGTCTCGCCGCGTGCGAGCAGGCGCTCGCTGACCTGCATGCCGATGAAGCCCGCCGCTCCGGTCACCAGCACGGTCACGAGGCGCATCCTTCCTGGCCGCCGCCCCGCCGGGGCCATGCAACGGCTGGCCCCATCTTAGGCTTTCACCGCCGGGGTCTCCAGTAGCCGGCGCACGGCGCTTTCCAGCACCTGCTGGGCGCGTTCCGGCGACAGTCCCTGCTCCTCGCGCAGCCGAAGCCAGGTCTCGATGCTCATCAGGACGTCGAGCGTCTCGAGCAGGTCGGTCCCATGCAGCTCTTCCGGCAGATTGTGCTTGAGAATCTCGCGCAGGACGATCGCAAATCGCCGCCCATCCTCCGCCAGCTGCTGGGACCGGTGCCGATGGACGTTCGCGGCACGCCGGTAGGGCGCGAGCTTTTCGAAGGCCTGCGACCGGCGGTCGACCAGCTCCAGCACGCAGCCCTGCCAGTGGTCGGACGTGAACGGCTTTTGCGCCAGCTGGCGGAGCTCGGTCTCGAGCGGACTGGCGATCTCGCGATAGAGCCGGTCCATATCCTCGAAATGGCGGAACACAGTCCGCAGGCTGACTTCGGCCCGCGTCGCCACCTGCTCCGCGTTCGGCGTATAATCTCCATCGAGGATCAGCTGCAACATCGCCCGAACGATACGGGCCCGGTTGTCCTCGCCTCGTTGGCGCCGACCGTCCACACGCACTGCGTCGCTCATGGCCGCGATAAACCGCGACGCTGGTTAAGACTCTGCATACTCACCCTTCAAGCCGGCCACCCCGGCCCGCAACACGTCGACGCCGCGGATCGCCGCTGACATCAAACGAGCGCATGGCTTAACATACGGGCAGGATTGGGGAACATCCGTACGCGCTCAAGCCTTTTGTCGCTTGGAGACGATCATGGCCGAACAGCTGGCGAAATACCGGTCCATGCGGGACTTCACGCGGACGCGGGAACCCTCGGGAAAGGCCAAGGTCGCCAGGACCGGTCAGCTCCGCTTCGTGATCCAGAAGCACGCGGCCACCCGGTTGCACTACGACCTCAGGCTTGAGCTCGACGGCGTGTTCAAGTCATGGGCGGTGACCAAGGGCCCGTCGCTCGATCCGCACGACCGCCGTCTGGCCGTCGAGGTCGAGGACCATCCGCTCGACTACGGCGATTTCGAAGGGACCATCCCGAAGGGACAGTACGGCGGCGGCACGGTGCAGCTGTGGGATCGCGGCTACTGGGCGCCGGAGGGCGATCCGCACGGCATGCTCGAGAAGGGCGACCTGAAGTTCGTCATGGAGGGCCAGCGGATGCACGGCTCCTGGGTCCTGGCGCGGATGAAGCGCCGGCCCGGCGAGAAGCGCGACAACTGGCTGCTGATCAAGCACCAGGACGAGGCGGCCCATCCCGGCGACCACGATCATCTGCTGGCCGAGGATCGCTCCATCGCTTCGGACCGGTCGATGGCGGAGATCGCCGCGGGCGAGGGTCCAGGACCTCAGCCCTTCATGCTGGCCACGACCCGCGCGGCGGCGTCGGACGCGGTATGGACCTCCCGCGTCAACGCCCACTCCACCGCCGCCGCCTCGCCCAAGATCGCCGAAAAGCCGGTCCGCAAGCTGGCGGCGAAGGCCAGTCGCCCGGCGGCCCTGCCGAAGTTTGTCGAGCCGCAGCTGGCCAGGCTGGTAGAGCGGCCACCGCCCGGCGTGGGCTGGGTGCATGAGATCAAGTTCGACGGCTATCGGTTGCAGATGCGTATCGAGGACGGCAAGGCGCGGCTCTATACGCGCAAGGGTCTCGACTGGAGCGACAGGTTCCCCGCCCTGATCGAAGCCGGATCGACGCTTGCCGATGGCCTGATCGATGGGGAGGTGGTGGCGCTGAACGCCCACGGCCAGCCCGATTTCGCCGCGCTGCAGGCGGCCCTGTCGGACGACAAGACCGACCGGCTGATCTTCTTCGTGTTCGACGCCCTGTTCGCCGCCGGCGAGGACCTGCGCGCTCTGCCCCTGTCCGAGCGGAAGGCCCGGCTTGCGCAGCTGCTGAAGGGCGCGGACGCGCGGCTGCGCTTCGTCGACCACTTCGACACCGGCGGCGACGCCGTGCTGAGCTCCGCCTGCCGGATGGACCTCGAGGGCATCGTCTCCAAACGGCTCGACGCGCCCTATGTCTCCGGTCGCGGCGACACCTGGGTCAAGTCCAAGTGCCGCGCCGGGCACGAGGTGGTGATCGGCGGCTACACCACGGAGGGCGACCGTTTCCGCTCGCTGATCGTGGGCGTGAACCGGGACGGCAAACTGATCCCGGTCGGCCGGATCGGAACCGGCTTCGGCCAGGGCAAGGTCGGCGTCCTGCTGCCGAGACTGCAGGCCCTCGAGGGCAAACAGAACCCGTTCTCGGCGCCCCAGGCCAACAGCCGCTGGCGGCGCGGCGAGGGTGAGATCCACTGGGTCAGGCCTGAGCTGGTGGCGGAGATCGAATACGCCGGCTTCACCGCCGATGGCCAGGTGCGGCAGGGCGCGTTCAAGGGCCTCCGCGACGACAAGCCGGCCAGGGAGGTTGAGGCGGAGACGCCGGCCCCCATCTCCAAGCCTCTGGCCGGCGCGGACACCAAGCCCTCGGCCGCGCACGCGACGAAGAAAGCAGGTCCGGCCGTGGTGATGGGCGTCTCCATCTCCCATCCCGACAAGGCGCTGTGGCCGAACGCGACGGGCGACGACCGCCCGGTGACCAAGCAGGACCTGGCCGACTACTTCGAAGCCATGGCCGGCCGGATCATGCCGCACGTCGAAGGCCGGCCCTGCTCGCTGGTCCGCATTCCCGACGGGATTGACGGCGAGCGGTTTTTCCAGCGCCACGGCATGCGCGGCGGCTCCAACCTGTTCACCTATGTGACCGTCTCGGGCGATCGCCAGCCCTATCTGCAGATCGACCGGCCGGAGGCGCTGATCGCCGCCGCCCAGATCGCCGCCGCCGAACTCCACCCCTGGAACTGCGCGCCGGGCCTCCCCGACACACCGGGCCGGTTGGTGTTCGACCTCGATCCGGCGCCGGACGTGCCGTTCGACACGGTAGTGGAGGCCGCGCGTGAGGTACGCGATCGGCTCGAGGCCGTGGGCCTGATCGGCTTCTGCAAGACCACCGGCGGCAAGGGGCTGCACGTGACCACCCCTCTGGCGCCGCCCGCCAAGGGCGGCCCCGACTGGCCGGCCGCCAAGGCCTTCGCCCGCAGCGTCTGCGAACAGATCGCCGCCGACCACCCGGACGCCTTCGTGGTCAATATGGCCAAGGCCCAGCGAAACGGCCGCATCTTCCTCGATTATCTGCGCAACGACCGCATGTCGACAGCCGCCGCGGTGCTGACCCCGCGGGCGCGGGCCGGCGCGCCGGTCTCCATGCCGCTGAGATGGACCCAGGTGCGCGCTGGCCTCGATCCGCTCCGCTTCACGATCCGCACCGCCCCAGCGCTGGTCGACCAGGACTGGCCCTGGGAGGACTACGACGCCGCCGCCAGGCCCCTCGCCGACGCGATCACGCGGTTGGCGAAGGGGTGAACGAGCTCCGTCATTGATATGGACCACCCAATGGTCTAAGTTTTTCCGCGTTGAGCACCGCTCTAGATGGGGAAAGCAGGGCCGTGAAAGTGTCCGTGACAGAGGCCAAAGGACAATTGACGGAGCTGGTCCGCCGGGCCGAGGCTGGAGATGAAATCATCCTGACCCGCCACGGACATCCGGCGGTACGCCTTACGCCGGTCAAGGCGGCGTCCAACAGGACTTCCCGGCGCGCGCTGCTGGACTCGGTTCGGGCATCCGCGGCTGCCAAAGCTGCACCTGGACCGACCGCCGAACGAAGCCAGGACTTCCTTTATGACGAGGACGGACTGCCTCGGTGATTGCGATCGATACTTCGGCGTTGATGGCGATCCTTCTGGGCGAGCCGCAAGCTGGCGCCTGCGCCGCTGCATTGGAGGCCGAGGACGAGCTCCTCATCTCCGCGGCCACGGTCGCCGAAGCCCTGATCGTCGCAGCGCGACGCCGATTGAAGAACGAGATGGAGCGGCTGATCGAGGGACTTGGCGTCCAGATCGTCGACGTGACGCCAACGTCGGCCCGGCGAGTAGAAGCTGCCTATGCGCGCTGGGGCAAGGGTGTACATCCGGCCGCCCTCAATTTCGGCGATTGCTTCTCGTACGCCGTTGCAATCGAGCACGGATGCCCCTTGCTCTATGTCGGGCGCGACTTCACTCAGACAGACGTCGGCTGCGTTCTCTAAGCGCTGCTAAGTAAGCTCCAGCGCCGCCAGATCGTCCGCGCCCTGCACCACAGCCGCGGCGAGGCCCGAGGCGCCGGCCAGCACCTGCTCCGCATAGAGCCGCGCCAACGCCGGCCGTTGGCCCTCGGGGTCGGCCAGGGCGCCGCGGGCCAGCATCCAGCCACCGCAGACATCGCCGCACAGCTGCAGGAAGGCGCTCGCGCCGGCGGCCGCATCGGCCGTGCCGCGCTTTTCGCCAAGCCAGGCGCCGGCCGCCTCCATGGCGTCGACCCCGGCCCCGAGGCGGGCCGCAACACCGGGCAGAGCCGCCTCGATCCGGGCCACGTCGGCGCGGATGTCCGCGGCCAGTTCCGTCAGCGCCGCGCCGCCATCCATGCCGAGCTTCCGCCCCACAAGGTCGGCCGCCTGGATACCGTTGGTCCCCTCGTAGATCGGCAGGATACGGGCGTCGCGATAGTGCTGGGCGGCGCCGGTCTCTTCGATGAAACCCATGCCGCCGTGCACCTGAACGCCGGCGGAGGCGGCCCAGACGCCCATGTCGGTCGACCAGGCCTTGGCGATCGGGGTCAGGATCTCTTCCCGCCGGCGGGCGCGATCCTGCGCCGCTTCGGTCGGGGCGTGGCGAGCGAGGTCGGCAGCGACGGCGGTGGACAGGCAAAGACCCCGCGCCGCCTCGATCTTCGCCTTCATCAGCGCCAGGGTCCGCCGCACGTCCGGATGATCATAGATCGCGGCGCCGCCCTGGCCGGTCCACACCGAGCGGCCCTGCCTGCGCTCGCGGGCGAACTCGAGCGCCTGCTGGTAGGCGCGTTCGGCGATGGCCACGCCCTGCACGCCCACCTGCAGGCGGGCGGCGTTCATCATGGTGAACATCTGCGGCAGGCCCTGGCCGATCTGGCCGACCAGTTCGGCCTTGGCCCCCTCGTAGAGCATGACACAGGTCGGCGAGGCATGGATGCCGAGCTTGTGCTCGATCGAGCCCGGCCGGAGCGCGTTGCGGGCGCCGGGCCTGCCGTCGTCGTCGACCTCGACCGTGGTGGTCAGGAACAGGGAGATGCCCTTGACCCCGGGCGGGGCGTCCGGCGTGCGGGCGATGATCAGGTGGACGATGTTGTCGGTGGCGTCGTGGTCGCCCCAGGTGATGAAGATCTTCTGGCCGGTCAGCAGCCAGCCGCCGTTCCCGTCCGGCCGGGCCATGGTGGTAATGGCGGCGAGGTCCGAGCCCGCCTGCGGCTCGGTCAGGTTCATGGTCCCGGTCCATTCGCCGGAAATCATCTTCGGCAGGTAGAGCGCCTTCTGCCGGTCGGAGCCGTAGGCCTGCAGCGCCTCGATCCCGGCCAGGGTCAGCATGGGGCAGAGGCCGAAGGCCAGGGAGCCCGACTGCACCATCTCGAACACCGCGACCTCGATCGCCTTGGGCAGGCCCTGGCCGCCGTAGGCCGGATCGGCCGCCAGCGAGTTCCAGCCGCCGGCGGCGAACTGGCGGTAGGCGTCGGCGTAGCCGGGCGCGGCGGTGACCCGGCCGTTGGCGTAGACGGCGCCCTTCTGGTCGCCGATCCGGTTCAGGGGGGCGATGACGTCACGGGCGAAATCGGAGGCCGCGTAAAGGATGGCCTCCACCGTTTCCGGGTCGGCGTCGGGGAAAGCCTCGGCGAGGCCCGGCAGGCCGGCCACATGGCGCAGGGTGAAGATCAGGTCGGCGGCGGGCGGATTGAAGCTCATGCGGACCGTTTCGCGCCGCTGGGCCAGATGATCAAGACCCCGACGCCATGGACACGCCGCTGTGTCCGTCTGAAGGTATGCCGCAACGCTCAAAGGGGATGCGATTCATGAGTTGTTTCAACGGACGCCTGTTGACGATCGGCCTCGTCGGCCTGTTGCTGCCCGTCGCCGCGATGGCCGCGCCCGTGGCGGACACGCCCGCCGGGAAGGAGAAGGCCTTCTTCGCCAAGACCGGACATCAGGCCGGCGTCACCGCCCTGCCCGGACTGAGCTACAAGGTGCTGAAGGCCGGACCCGCGGACGGGGTTCATCCCGCGCGCACCGACACGGTGACTGTCCACTATATCGGCAAGCTGACCGACGGGACCCAGTTCGACGCCTCCGGCGGCGACGGGACCGGCGAGGCGAGCTTCAAGGTGTCGGACGTCATCGCCGGCTTTTCCGCCGCCCTCAAGCTGATGCGCCCCGGCGACCAATGGCGAATCTACATCCCCGCCTATCTGGCCTACGGCGATCAGGCCAAGCCCAAGATCCCTGCGGGGTCGCCCCTGGTGTTCGACCTGGAGCTGGTCTCCATCGCCCCCAAGGAGCCGGCGCAATGACAGCGCGCGCCGACCTGCCCGACCATCGCCGGGTCTTCCATCCGCCCAGCTGGCTCAGCCGGATCGCCGGCCCCTTCGCCAGTCGGCCACGGTTGATGGCGGCGATCCTGGTCGGCGTGCTGGCCGCGCTCGGCCTGTCAATCATCCCCAACGGGCTTCGGCCCTCGACCCGCGCCCTGTTCGCCTGGGATGCGGCGGTGGTCTGGTTCTGCGGCTCCATGCTGCGGGTGATGGTCCAGAGCGACGACTGCGACATGCGCATCCGGGCAAAGGTCCAGGACGAGGGCCAGCATTTCATCCTGGGCCTGGTGCTGGTGGCCGCCACCATCTCCATCGGCGCCATCGCCAAGGAGCTGTCCCTGGCCAAGACCGACGTCGGCTATATCAAGATCCTGCGCATCGCGCTCGCCTTTGCCACGGTGATCGCCTCCTGGTTCCTGGTGCAGCTGATCTTCGCCCTGCACTACGCGCACGAGTACTACGCCCCGGCCGAAGGCAAGCACGGCGGGATCGTGAAGGGGTTGCAGTTTCCGGACGACGACACGCCTGACTACTGGGACTTCCTCTATTTCGCCGTCGTGCTGGGCGTCGCCAGCCAGACCGCCGACGTCAGTTTCAAGACCAAGGCGCTCCGCCGGATCGGCACGGTGCACGGCGTGATCGCGTTCACCTTCAACACCGTCGTCCTGGCCCTGACGATCAATCTTCTGGCCGGGCTGTTCTGAAAACCGGCGCCGGGCGGTCCGTACACATTTCGGCCGCGGTTCAGGGAACCGGAAGCCCGATCAGACCTTTCCGCAGCAAGACCAGCGTGCGGAGGTTCCATGCTCCCCCTCGCCAAGCGCAGTATTTCAAAACGGCCCTTCCTAGGCGGCCTTTGCCTCTTCGCCGCTGCGCTGCTGGGGCCCTGCATCGCCGGGGCGCAGCAGAGGGTCGTAGCGAACAGCGCTTCGTCGACCACACCATCCTCGGCCCACAGTTGGACGGCGACGCCCGATCCA
>Ga0302311_10008255_pt1 | contig 10503 bp, 10 predicted proteins | sample III_Palsa_N1_3_FD_200449 | JGI IMG/M metagenome (GOLD analysis project Ga0302311, IMG submission 200449) | Peat permafrost microbial communities from Stordalen Mire near Abisko, Sweden - III_Palsa_N1_3 | ecosystem: Environmental > Terrestrial > Soil > Palsa > Peat permafrost | place: Sweden...
GCGTGACCTAACGGCGCCGATGCCGTCCGGTTCCATCGCCCGGAGCCTGCAAGGGCGGCATTCGGGTCAGGGAATGCCGCCCTTGTCGCGTCAGCCGTGCAGCTTCTTGGCCGCTTCCGCGACCGCGCGGCCCTGATAGCGCGCGCCGGCGAGTTCGTTCTCGGTCGGCTGGCGGCTGCCGTCGCCGCCGGTAATCGTGGTCGCGCCATAGGGCGAGCCGCCGGTGACGTCATTGAGCTCCATCTGGCCGGAAAACCCGTAATTCAGGCCGATAATGGTCATGCCGAAGTGCAGCAAATTGGTGATGATCGAAAACAGCGTGGTCTCCTGGCCGCCGTGCTGGGTCGCGGTCGAGGTGAAGGCGCCGCCGACCTTGCCGTGCAGCGCGCCCTTGGCCCAGAGGCCACCGGCCTGGTCGAGGAAGTTCGCCATCTGCGAGGCCATCCGGCCGAAGCGGGTGCCGGTGCCGACGATGATCGCGTCGTAATCGGCGAGTTCTTCGATCTTGGCGATCGGGGCGGCCTGATCGACCTTGTAATAAGAGGCCTTGGCGACTTCCGGCGGCACCAGTTCGGGCACGCGCTTGATGTCGACCGTGGCGCCGGCTTCGCGGGCGCCTTCGGCGACGGCATTGGCCATCTTTTCGATGTGGCCGTAGGCCGAATAATACAGGACGAGAACTTTTGTCATGGGTGGTCTCCGTGGGGGTGGGTGAGTTGGGGGCTCGGGATGTCATTGCCGGGCATAGCCGTCTGAAGGACGGCGTCGCTTCCGCTCGCCTATGACCCGGCAATCCATCGCGCTTTGAAGATTCTTTTGAGGAGATGGATACGCGGGTCGAGCCCGCGTATGACGATTTGTGTGGTGTGAACGCCTCGGTCCTTACGCGGCGTCGACCAGCACCAGTTCGGAATCTTCCAGTGCCGTGATCTTGAGCCGGGCTTCGTCGCGGATCGCAGCACCGTCGCGGGCATTGATGCGCACGCCGTTGATCTCGACCGCGCCTGCCGCCGGCACCAGATAGAGACTGCGGCTTTTGTCGACGTCGTATTCGGCGCTCTCGCCGGCCTTCAGCGTGGTCGCGAGCACGCGCGCGTCGGCGCGGATCGGCAGCGCGTCCTTGTCAGCTTCGAAGCCGCTGGCGATGGTGACGAGCTTGCCCGAACGATCCGACTTCGGAAACGGCTTGGCGCCCCAGGTCGGCTGGCCGCCTTTCGTGGTCGGCTCGATCCAGATCTGGAAAATCCTCGTCTTGCCGGGCTCCAAATTGTATTCGGAATGGCGAATGCCGCTTCCGGCGCTCATCACCTGCACGTCGCCCGCTTCAGTACGGCCCTGGTTGCCGAGGCTGTCCTGATGGGTGATCGCGCCTTCGCGCACATAGGTGATGATTTCCATGTTGGCATGGGGATGGGCGGGAAAGCCGGTGTTGGGTGCGATCTCGTCGTCATTCCAGACCCGCAACGAGCCGTGGCCCATATTGCTGGGGTCGTAGTGGCTGCCGAACGAGAAATGGTGCTTGGCCTTCAGCCAGCCGTGGTCGGCGCCGCCGAGTTTTGCAAAAGGTCTGAGTTCGATCATGGGATGTTCCTTTGATATGAACTTCGAATTGAGCTGTTGGATATGCCCCCGGCTGAGGTATAGAAATAGAAACTATTGAAACTCATTGTTTCCTAAATCGTTCTATTAGGGTGACGCCGGATGTCAAAACTCCCGGATTTCGAAGCGCTCGCGATCTTCGCAAAAGTCGTGGAATTACGGTCGTTTGCGGCCGCCGCCGGCGAGCTGGCGCTGTCCAAGGCGACGGTCTCGAAAGCCGTCAGCCGGCTGGAAGAACGCCTCGGGGCGCGGCTGTTCAACCGCACCTCGCGGCGGATCGCCCTGACCGATGCCGGGCAGCGGCTGTCGGAGCGCGCCACGCGGCTCTTGGCCGACGGCGAGGCCGCTGAAAACGAGGCGCTGTCACAATCGGTGACGCCGCGCGGGCTGGTGCGGCTCGCGGTGCCGATGACGTTCGGCGTGAAAGTGGTGGCGCCGCTGCTGCCGGCGTTTCTCGCGCAATACCCCGATGTCGCGATCGATCTGCATCTCAGCGATGCCATGGTGGACCTGATCGGCGAGGGTTTTGATGCAGGCTTGCGCATCGCGAGCCTGCCGGACTCCTCCTTGATTGCGCGACGGCTGTGCGCGGCGCCGCGCTTCACCGTGGCGGCGCCGGCCTATCTCGAGCAATACGGCCGGCCGACGCATCCGATGCATCTCGCCCAGCATCGCTGTTTCGCCTACACCTATTTGTCCACGCCGGATGTCTGGCACTACACCAACGCCGCCGGCGAGCAGGCGAGCGTGCGGCCGGGCGGCCCGTTGCGCGTCAACAATGGCGAAGCGCTGATGCCTTCGCTGATCGCCGGCCTCGGCATCGCCGATCTGCCGGAATTCATCGCCGGCGATGCGGTTGCGTCGGGCGAACTCGAAGTAATCCTGAAGGGCTGGAAGCAGACCGAAGGCTCGGTGCATCTGGTGATGCCACCCGGCGGCCCACGCCCGGCCCGCGTCGAGGTGCTCGCGGAATTCCTGGCGAAGCATTTCGCGAAGGGGAAGAAGCAGAAATAGCGGCGCATTCTGGTCCGCCGTTCGGCGAATAGGATGGGGGCGCAACGGCGCCTTTGCTCACTTTACGGTTCGGGCTAGTCTGCTAATCAACAAAGCAAAACAAGAATCCTTGGGGGGAAACTACCGATGAATCGCCGTGAACTTTTCAAGGCGGCAGCCGTGCTGTCGCTGACGCAAACCGCACTCCCGAAAGCCGCATTCGCGGATACTCCCTGGCCCGAGCGCAACATCACGATGATCGTGCCGTTTCCGGCCGGCGGCCAGGCTGATCTGGCGGCGCGGCCGGTGGCGCATGCGCTGGAGGGCATTCTCGGCAAGTCGGTGATCGTCGATAATCGCGCCGGTGGCGCCGGCGGCTCGATCGGCAATGCGGCCGCGGCGCGCGCCGAGCCGGACGGCTACACTGTGTTGATGACGCTGTCGTCGCTCGCGGTGTTGCCGGAAGCCGACCGGCTGTTCGATCGTCCCGTGGCCTACGAAGTTTCGCAATTCGCGCCGATCGCGCGCGTGCTCGCCGATCCGACCTTGCTCGCGGTGCCGGCGTCGGCGCCGTGGAAGACGCTGCAGGACTTCGTCGACGACGCCAAACAGCGCCCGGGCCAGATTCCCTACGGCTCGTCGGGCCCCTACGGCACCTTGCATGTGGCGATGGAAATGTTCGCGGCCAATGCCGGCATCAAGCTGTTGCACATTCCATTTCGCGGCGCCGGCCCGGCGCTCAACGCATTATTGAGCGGCACCGTCCAGGCGCTGGCGTCGGCGCCGGGCACGCTGAAGCAGCAGGTCGACGACGGCAAGATGCGCGTGCTCGCGAACTGGGGCGCGCAGCGGATTGCGAGTTTCCCCGATCTGCCGACCTTCAGGGAACTCGGCTATCAAGATGTCGAGTTCTACATCTGGGCCGGATTGTTCGCGCCAAGCGCATTGCCGGCGCCGATCACCACGCGGCTGCGCGAGGCGATGGCGCTGGCCGTCAAAAGCCCCGAGGTCACAAAACCGCTGGAGACCGCGGGCAGTCCGGTGGCCTACATGGATGCGCCGGAATTTTCGAAATTCGTCGCGGAAGACGGCGCGCGGTTGATCGCGGCGGTGAAGAAGATCGGCCGGGTGGAGTAGGGATCTTGCCCGTTTGGCTGCAGCGCCGGCGGGTTCTTCGGGTCTAGGGCCGAATGAGCAATGCCCTTCAAGCGCTCTGTGGGTGGGGACGCCTAAGCCCCTGCGCAACTTGTCTCTTATCGGCCACAGCGCCGCTCAATCGTCGACCAGTGACGCCCAGTCCGCACCGGTGACGTCCCGTCCAAGCCGATTTCCCAGAAAACATTAGAAACATAGCTCGGATTCGAAATTCCTGTGGCGATTTGGCCGCATCATTGGGCGCAACCAGGGCCTGGAATTCGGAGCGAACGTTGGAGGCAAATTTGTTTTTTGGTCGTTTATCGGTTTCCGGCACTCGCTTTCGAAGCTTCATCTATGGTCTGGCGTTGGCAGGCGCGACGTTGCTTCCGACGGTGGCACAGGCCCAAAATACATGGGGCGGGACCGGCAGCACGACGACCACGACGGACTACAATCTCGGCACCAACTGGTCGAGCGTGCCGGCGGGCGCGCCTCCGGTCGCGGCAGGGCAATCCGCGGTGTTCGATGCCACCGGAACGGCTTCCGTGGCAGTGACGGCGGGTCCAATCACGCCTGACTCCTGGACCTTCAACGCCAATTCACAGTCCTATACCGCGTCGGGAGCGGCTGTTAACTTTGGCACCACGGCCGGATTAGTGAACAACGCCAGCGCAGGCCAAACGATTTCGATATCGAACAATCTGGGCGGAGCCGCAGCCCAGGTTCAGCAGCTTGGTACAAGCACCCTCATACTCTCGGGCACCAACACCTATACCGGCACGACCACGATAGATGCCGGGACATTGGCTTTGACGGGAACGGGCAGCATTGCCGCGTCGAATGAGGTCTTTCTCAGCAACACGGGCGCGACATTCGACATCTCCGGGACGACAGCCGGCGCTTCGATCGTGACGCTGAACGGCATCTCCGGCAGCAATGTCAACCTGGGTGCGCAAACCCTGACCATCACGAACGGAGACGTGACAAAGACTTATTACGGCAGCATCGGCGGCAGCGGTGGACTGACGGTCACGGGTGGCTTCGCGTTACTCGGTGGCACCAACACCTATACCGGCGTAACGACTATCGCGACCGGCGGAGATCTGGCGCTCAATGGCACCGCGAGCATCGCCAGCTCGAGCAAGGTCATTAATAACGGCGCCCTCGATCTCTCGGTCATGGCTGTCGGCTCCTCGATCAAGTCGCTGGCCGGAACCAACAGCAACGCCAATTTGTTCCTGGGTAACCAGACACTGACCCTGACCGCGGCAAGCGATACCTACGCGGGCATGATCAGCGGCAATGGCGGAATTACGCTCGCCGGCGGCACCGAGACGTTCACCGGCTCCTTCGGCTATAGCGGCGCGACAACGATCAATGGCGGTACCCTTGTCGTCAACAACTCGCTCGCATCGTCGAGCGGGACCACGGTGAATGCCGGCGGCACGCTGATGGGTACCGGCGCGGTCGGCAACACCTCGATCGCAGGCGGCACGCTGGCGCCGGGGTCGGGCACGCCGGGCTCGTCGTTGACGGTTTTTGGCGTGCTCGGCTTTACCGCGGCATCGACCTATGCCGTCAATATCAATCCGACCACCTCGTCGTTTGCCAATGTCTCGGGCACCGCGACGCTGGGTGGCGCGACCGTCAACGCGATCTACGCCAACGGCAGCTATGTATCGAAGCAATACACCATCCTGACCGCGGGGAGCCGCAGCGGCACCTTCGGCTCGGTGGTCAATTCCAATCTGCCGGCGAACTTCACGACCAGCCTGAGCTACGACACCAAGAACGCCTATTTGAACCTGGCGCTGAATTTCACCCCGTCCGGCCCTCCCTCATCCGGTTCCACGCCATCCGGTGCCGCGGCCTCTAGCTTCGGCTCCGGCTTGAACACCAACCAGCAGAATGTCGGCAATACGCTGACCAATTTCTTCAACGCCACGGGTGGCATCCCGCTGGTGTTCGGCGCGCTGACGCCGACCGGCCTGTCCCAGGCCTCGGGTGAAACCGCCACCGGCACGCAGCAGACCACGTTCAATGCCATGACGCAGTTCATGGGCGTGATGACCGATCCCTTTATCGATGGCCGCGGCAATGGCGCAGCGCCACAGGGCGGCGGCGCGAGCGGCTACGCAGCGACGCAAAACACCGGCGCCGCGCGCGACGCCTTTGCGATGTTCAACAAGGCCCCGGTCACGAGCTTCGAGCAGCGCTGGAGCACGTGGGTCGCGGGCTTCGGCGGTTCGCAAACCACCGACGGCAATACGGCGGTGGGATCCAATAGCGCGACCAGCCGCGTCTACGGCACCGCGGTCGGCGCCGACTACCGCTTCTCGCCCGATACCATCGCCGGCTTCTCGCTCGCGGGCGGCGGCACCAATTTCAGCGTCGCCAACGCCGGCACCGGTCATTCCGATCTGTTCCAGGCCGGCGCGTTCGTGCGCCACACCATCGGCGCGGCCTATCTCTCCGCGGCGCTGGCTTATGGTTGGCAGGACGTGACGACGGATCGTACCGTCACGATCTCCGGCGCCGATCAGTTGCGCGCGCGCTTCGATGCCAATGCCTGGTCCGGCCGCCTCGAGGGTGGCTATCGTTTTGTCTCACCAGTGATGGGTATCACGCCTTACGCCGCCGGACAGTTCACCACCTTCGATCTGCCGTCTTATGCCGAAGGCGTTGTTTCCGGCGCTTCCACCTTCGCCCTGTCGTATGGCGCCAAGAGCGTGACCGACGCCCGCAGCGAACTCGGCATTCGCACCGACAAATCCTGGGCGCTGCAAGACGCGGTTCTGACCTTGCGCGGCCGTGTCGCCTGGGCGCATGATTACGATCCGGATCGTTCGATCGCCGCGACGTTCCAGGCGCTGCCGGGCGCATCGTTCGTCGTCAACGGTGCGGCGCAGGCAGCCGATTCGGCGCTGACGACAGCCTCCGCGGAAATCAAATGGATCAACGGCTGGTCGGCCGCCGCCACCTTCGAGGGCGAGTTCTCCGACGTCACCCGTTCCTACGCCGGCAAGGGCGTCGTGCGCTACGCCTGGTAACGGCCGCTGCGGCTGGCGGCGCGTACTACGAGGGCAGGGCGTTATCCGACTTTGGCTTTTGACCCAAAGCGGTCAATCGCGGCGCTGGGGCGAACCATAACAGGCAGTCACCCGCCGGCCCTTTCCATTGGCATCGAGTTCGACGAGATCGGTCACCAGTGCACCACTTTCCCGTCTGTAGACCACGCACATCGAATTGACGCCAAGCAGCACATCCACAAGTTCGAATTGGAGGCCAGGCGTTTTCACGCCGATTGCGAAATTTTCCCGAACCTTGCTGCTTCCTCGTAGCCAACCATCGGCAACTCCCCACCGCTTGACGACAGTGGGCGAAGAAAACTCCACGTCGTCAGCGTAGTGTTCCATGATCGCATCAAGGTCACGCCGGTTCCACGCGTCACACCAATCCGCAGCGGCCTTTCGAGCACTCTCAATCTGCATCAACGCCTCTCCGACAAGTTAGTCTTTGAGCTACATTATAAAACATCGCGGTTGAGTGCCAATGTCCCTTTATAGCCCTCTTCGAACCTGCTGCGGTGTCCGATTTGAACCGTTATGCGCACCAAAACGGAAGTCCGACGACCGCTGCAATTCATGGACTGATACCCTGGTTGCCGAACCAGGCGAGCAGCGCGCTGGCCACAAGCAACATCAGCACCGTTGCGATCAGCATCCATAGCTTGCGGATGCGCATCGGTTTGGCTTCATCGAAGGTCAGCCATTTGCGGATAAAGCGCTGCGAGCCGTCCTCTGCATCCGGACCGCGTGGGTTCACGCAGGGCTCTGGCACACGTCGACCCATTCGGCCGCGGTCAATTCCGCCATCCGTGCCGGCGTGATCCGCACCGCGCTGTGGGTCGAGCCCGCCGCCGGCACCACCTCGTCGAACGCCTGCAACGACACGTCGCAATAGACCGGCAGCGGCGTTTTCAGTCCGAACGGACAGACGCCGCCGACTTCGTGGCCGGTGATGTCGGCGACTTCATCGAGGCCGAGCATCTTCGGCTTGCCGCCGAACAAGGCCTTCACCTTCTTGTTGTCCATCCGCGAGGTGCCGGCGGCCACGATCAGCACCACGCGCTCGCCGACCCGCAGGCTCAGCGTTTTGGCGATCCGCGCCGGCTCGACGCCATAGGCTTCGGCCGCCAGCACGACGGTCGCCGAACTCTGGGTCGATTCGATCACGGTGATGTCGGGGGCTTTCTGCGCGAAAAACGCGCGGACCGATTCAAGACTCATGAGACGCGACAACCCCGGGCAATTCCGACAGTCCGTGGATGCGATAGTCCGGCTGCAGGCCGAGTTCGTCCATCTGCATCCGGATCGCCTTGAACATCGTCAAGGGTGAAACCAGTTCGCTCTCGACGCAGGCCAGCGCCATCGCTTCGGGCGTCACCCGCTCGATCCAGGCCACAGTGAGTCCGAAAGCCTTGGCGCCGATGGCATCCCATGGGTTCGACGAGACGAACAGCACCTCGGCCGGCTTAACGCCGAGCTTTTCTTCGATCAGCGTGTAGGCATCCGGGCTGGGCTTGAAGATCTTCTTGGAGTCGATGCTGATGGTGGCGTCGAGCACGCGGTCGAGCCCGCTGTTGCGCACCAGCGCATTGAGCATGTCGGTGCTGCCATTGGAGAGTATCGCGAGCTTGCGGCCGCGCAACGCGGCCAGCATCGCGGAGGCATCCGGATAGAGATCGAGATGCAGATATTTCTCCAGGATGCGGTCGAACACGGTATCGTCGTGCTTCAGCCCGAGCAGCCGCAGCGTATAGGTCAGCGATTCCCGGGTGAGAACCGAGAAATCCTCATAGCGCCGCATCAGCGACCGCAGCCAGCTATATTCGAGCTGCTTGATCCGCCAGATCTGCGTGATGATCTCGCCGTAGCCGGGAAACGCCTCCTCGGTGACGGTAGCTACCGACTGAACGTCGTAAAGCGTGCCATAGGCATCGAACACAACAGCTTTGATGGTCACGGAGATCGGCCTTTCTTGTCGGAGCCTGACGCGGGTTTATTCAGGTGTCGCACGACGCATGATGGCGCAGATGCCGGTCATTCGCGCGATCGGATGTTCGACGAACAGCTTGCATGAGGCGAGCGCCGCTTCAAGCGAGGCCGGCGGATCGCTAAGGGTTAGCCGGCTCACAAGTGCGCGACCATGGGCGCGGCCCGTCGCCCGCGCCGAGCGCGTCAGCGCGTTCAATCGTCCGTCGGCCTGCAACGGCGCGAGCAGGGTCCTGATGATGGCGAGATAAGGCGGCCAATAGGCCAGATGCCGGTACATGCTGGCGATCAGATGGGGATCGGTGTCCTCGCCGAATTGATTCAGCTCCGCGATCAGCCGTTGCACCTCGGCGGGCAGGGCGGCCATGGCGGGCAGCGCCGGAAGTTCGGTTTTGTCAGCGGCGGGCACCGTTTCCGACGGTTGCGCCGTCTCGCCGGTGCGCGGGTCACAACGCTCCAGCAACGCCGACAGCACGACCAGCGCCAGTGCGTTGGTGTGATAGTAGCTGTTCAGGATGGTGCGGATGCCCGCAAACGCCGCTCGATCGATGCCCGCCGCCAACAGCGTATCGGCCGAAATCGGCGGCACGTCGGGCAGGCCCAGCGTGTTGCGCACCGCTTCGGCGTGCGGGGCGGCGGCCGCAACGTATAGCGGCCGCACCGTCGACCAGGTCCACGATAGCGCGCCCGGCAGCGTCGCAAGGTTGCGCCAGATCAGATTGACGACGCTGGTGCCAAGCGTGCTGCGAATATCGGCGTAGATATCGGCGATTTCACCTGAAGCCGCGGTTTCGGCGATCGAGGGAACGCTGTCCGTTTGAGTCAAAGCATCCCCCAACGCGCCAAACAAGCCTTGCGCGTCAGATATCCAGTATCCTGCGCGCGTTGGCTTTTAGCACCTTCGGCCTGATCTCGTCACGGATTTCGAGTTTTGCAAAGTCGGCCAGCCAGCGGTCGGGCGTGATCACCGGCCAATCCGATCCGAACAGCATCTTGTCCTGCAAGATCGAGTTGATGTAGCGCACCAGGATCGGCGGGAAATATTTCGGCGACCAGCCGGAGAGGTCGATATAGACGTTCGGCTTGTGGGTCGCGACCGACAGCGCTTCTTCCTGCCAGGGAAACGAGGGGTGCGCGAGGATGATCTTCAGATCGGGAAAATCCGCCGCGACGTCGTCCATGTACATCGGGTTGGAATATTTCAGCCGCATCCCCATGCCGCCGGGCATGCCCGAACCGACGCCGGTTTGCCCGGTGTGAAACAGCGCGATCGCGCCGCCCTCGTTGATCGCCTCATACAGCGGATAGGCCATGCGGTCGTTGGGATAGAAGCCCTGCATGGTCGGATGGAATTTGAAGCCGCGCACGCCGTATTCCTCGATCAGCTTGCGCGCCTCGCGCACGCCAAGCTTGCCCTTGTGCGGATCGATGCTGACGAACGGAATCAGCACGTCGAGATGGTCCGAGGCGATCTCCAGCATCTCGTGATTATTATAGCGGCGGAAACCGGTCTCGCGCTCGGCATCGACCGGGAAGATCACGGCCGCGATGTTCTTCGAGCGGTAATAGGCCGCGGTTTCCGGCACGGTCGGCGGATGCTTGTGCGGCGACTTGAAATAGTCGGCCATCTGCGCCTGGAAGTCGTCATAGCCGTCGTCGCCATGCATGCCGCAGGGCTCTTCCGCATGGGTGTGGATATCGATCGCAACCACGTCCTCGA
>Ga0302311_10008257_pt1 | contig 10499 bp, 8 predicted proteins | sample III_Palsa_N1_3_FD_200449 | JGI IMG/M metagenome (GOLD analysis project Ga0302311, IMG submission 200449) | Peat permafrost microbial communities from Stordalen Mire near Abisko, Sweden - III_Palsa_N1_3 | ecosystem: Environmental > Terrestrial > Soil > Palsa > Peat permafrost | place: Sweden...
TTGGTGGGCAGCCAGGTGATCGAGATCAGCCGGACCCGGTCGTCGATCATCGCCGCAAGAGCGTCCGGGTCGACGGCCCCGGAGGTGTCATTGGGGACGACGTCGATCACCACGCCCCGCCGTTTCGCCATCTGCAGATAGGCCACATAGTTGGCGGCGTACTCGGACTGGCCGGTCAGGATCCGGTCGCCCGCCCGCCAGTCGAAGGCGTAGAAGGCCATCTGCCAGCCGACCGTGGCGTTCTCGACCAGGGCGATCTCGTCGCGGTCGGCGTTCAGCAGGGCGGCGACGCTGTCGTAGACGCCGTCGAGGCGCGCCTGCTGCTGGTCGGCGGCGCCGTAACCGCCGATGCTCTGCTCCAGCCGCAGATGCTCGACCATGGCCTCGACCACCGGGTCCGGCATCAGCGACGCGCCGGCGCTGAGCAGGAAGCTCTGGCCGAGCGCCGCCGGCGTGTCGGCCCGTATCTGTTCAAGGTTCATGACGCGGCGCCGGCGGGGCGGGGTTGTCCTTCGTCCTTCACGGGACGAGCGCGGATGGCTTCGCCGCAAGCGCCTCCACCTTCGGCGGGCCGAGCTTCGCCCGGCCGTAGAGCAGGCTGCACGTGACGAGGGTCGAGTCGCTGACCAGGTCCCACAGCGGCGACAGCAGCAGGTAGTCCTTCGCCGTGAAATGGGCGCCGAGATAATAGCTGCCGGCCGCCTTGATCAGCAGGGCGCCGGTCCACCCCAGGGTCAGCATCCGATAGGCGTGCATCGCGCCCGGCTGATCGGCCGCCGCGTCGAAATCCTGCCGCTTGGCCGGATCGTTGCCGGTGTTGAGCTGGCGCGCCATGTGGAAGAACAGCGGCCGCGCGAGAGCCAGCGAGGCCAGGAAGATCGCCGCCAGCACCACGTTCTGCATCGACCGCCCGATCAGCGCCTCGCGCTCGGTGTGGGCCAGCACCAGCGCGGCCATGCTGACCACCACATTCTCGGCCGCGAACAGGCCCAGGAAATCGATCGCCCGGAGCTGGATCACGCCATAGGCCAGCCAGAGGATCGGCGGCACGCCGGAGAGCGCCAGCGGCACGAGGCTGTTGGCCGGAAAGTGCGAGGCCGAAAGCCGATAGAGCACGGCCGGCGCGATCATGTTGATCAGGACGCTCTTGAGCAGGGCCTGCACCGCGACATGGCGCAGGAGGGCGCGCCAGCCGGTCGGTGGGTGGATGTCGGTCATGGCCTGGATCCTTGGCTGGCGGCGGGCGCGGCGGCGCGTGCAGAGATGAGGTCGATCAGGGCCGACAAGGCCGCCGTCGTCGCCTCCCGATCCCCGGTCGACAGGAACTCCTGCAGCAGACCGGCGAAAGCGGCGACGATCAGGGTGGAATGGGCGGCGAACAGCGCGCCCTCGCGCGGCAACCTGGCCGCGGCCCGGTCGATCAGCCCGGTCCATACGGCGCTGTTGTCCCTGCGGGCCTCGTCCGAGAAGCTGATCCGGTCGTACATGGCGAGGCCATCGACCTCGAACAGCAGGCGGAAATGCCGCCCGTGATCGGGCTCGGTGGCCCAGTCCCACACCATCATCAGCAGGGCCCGCAGGGACGTCGGCGCCTTGGCGATGGCGCGGGTGCGGAGCGACTCCCCGATCCGGCGCCGCACCTCTGCCAGGGCCGCGGCGACCAGCTGCTCCTTGGAATCGAAGTGATAGATCAGCAGGCGCGCGCTGGTGCCCACCCGTTCGGCCAGGGGGCGCAGCGACAAGTCCGCCGCGCCATGGGCCAAGAGGTCCTCGACGATCAGGTCGAGCAGTTCGGTGCGGCGGTCGGGGGCAGCGCTCATGAAACGATCGTTACATGTAACGGTCGCTTCATGCAAGTTCTGTCCGGTGGATTCCGTCAGGCGTCGAGGCTGGGGTCGATCAGGAACTTCTCACCCGTCGCGCGGCGGCTGAACTCGCGCAGGGTCTCGGGATCGAGCACCGCCGTCAGCGGGATGGTCTTGGCGTAGTGACTGGCGAAGGTGGTCTTCAGCTCCGACACCACGCGCTGGCGCAGGCGCGCGGCGACCTCCGGGCCGGCCTTCTGCAGGAACGGGGTCAGGAGCCAGCCGCCGAGGCTCCACGAGAAGCCGAAGCTGCGCACCAGTTCGGTCGGGCCGAGGTCGAGCGCGCCGTAGATATAGGCCTGCTTGAAGGTGTTAGACCCATAGCGGCTGTAGGCGCCGGGCGAGGCGCTGGCCACGATCTCCATGCTGGAGAGGATGTCGCTGGCCAGCCGGCCGCCGCCGATGGCGTCGAACACCAGGGTGGCGCCGGTGGCCTGCAGCGCGGCGCGGAGGTCGGCCTTGAAGCTGGCCGCGCTGGTGTCGCACACATATTGGGCGCCCGCCTTGGTCAGGATCTCGGCCTGGGCCGGGCTGCGCACCACATTCACCAGGCCGACGCCGTCGGCGAGGCAGATCCGGTTCAGCATCTGGCCGAGGTTGGACGCCGCCGCCGTGTGCACGATCGCCGTGTGGCCCTCGGCGCGCATGGTCTCGACGAAGCCGAGCGCCGTCAGCGGATTGACGAAGCAGGACGCCCCGTCGGCGGCGGTGGCGTCGTTCGCCAGCACCAGGCAGTCCTGCACCCGCATCTTGCGGAAGCGCGCGTACATGGCGCCGCCGAGGATGGCGACCGTCTTGCCGAGCAGGGCCTGGGCCTCCGCCGACACGCCGGCCGAGACCACCTTGCCCGCGCCCTCGTTACCGACCGGCAGCGACTGGCCGACCCGGCCGGCCATGGCGGGCATCCGTTCGGCCGGCACGCGGGCGGTGAGCACCGCGGCGGTCCCCTGCCCTTGCACCGTGGCCGTGGCGATGTCCGCGGCGCCGGTCAGAAGGCCGAGGTCGGACGGATTGATCGGCGTCGCCTGCACCTCGACCACCACCTCGTCGGGCCCGGTTTCGGGATAGGGGGCGGAAACCAGCGACAGCGTCAGCACGCCCTCGGCGCTGATCAGCGAGCGCAGCTCGAGTCCTTGGGTCGTGGTCATGGTGAAATCCCCCTGTCGTGTTCGACGTGCCGGCTTGGCGCCTGAGGCAACTCAGATGCCGCTTCCATCCTCGGGAATCCAGAGCCCGGGCTGCGGAGTTTTTCTCTGGGGGCTCGGTGTGAAGCGGAAGAGCTAACCCTACCGGGGCGCCTCGCTGGCCTTGCGTGCTTCGATACGCTTGCTGCGGAGGCTACTCAGCATGACGACGGTGAGGGATGCGGCCCATCCCCGAATCGTCATCCTGAGTAGGCCGCCCTTCGAGACGCCGCCTGCGGTGGCTCCTCAGGGTAAACTGGGCTGTATCGAAGGACGCAGCCGGCTCGGGCAACCACCCAAATCTACCGGAGCAAGCCTTCCATCAGCGGCGCGAAGTCGGTGAAAGCTCGGCCGGACGCCACATCGCTCTTGCCGGCGTCGTCGTATCGCCTGAGCGCCAGCGCCTCGCGCCAGTACGGCTGGCCCTCGAACAGCGCCGCCTGCGCCGCGTCGAACGGGCCGCCCTGCAGCTTGAGCGACGCCTTCGACGCCGCGCTCAGGGCGTCGAAATAGCCCGGCTCGGTGAAGCAGAGATAACGCTTGGCCGCCACGTGCAGGGCGATCGGCTGCAGCACCGCCTCGCCGAACAGCCCGGCCAGGCTCTGGACGCCGGAGAGTTCGTGATGATCGTCGGTCCGGAGCGCCTCGGCTTCGTCTTCGAACAAATGCCCGACGTCGTGCAGCAGCGCCGCGACTACCAGGCTGGGCGCCGCGCCGTCGGCCTCGGCCTCGGTGGCGCACTGCAGGGCGTGCTCCATCTGGGTCACGCCTTCGCCATAAGTCAGTCCGCCCTGCGCGGCGTAGAGGCGCTGGATTTCGTCGAGGCTCGCCAGCGCGGTCATCGGCGCGCGCTCAAGGCGGGAACCAGGTCGGCGACGGTCTCGACCACGAGGTCCGCGCCCGCCGCCTTCAGCCGGCCGGCCGCCGCCCCGATCCGCGCCATGCGCTCGGCCGGCTCCAGCGCCGCGAGCGCCGCCTGTGACAGGCCGAGCCCGTTGCCCGAAGCGGCGACGCCGACGGTCAGACAGCCGGCCGCCCGGCCCTCTTCGATCCCGGTCTCCGAATCGTCCACCTTGATCACCCGCGACAGCGGCCAGACGCCGAGCTCGGCGCAAGCCTTGTAGATCATCAGCGGCGAGGGCCGCCCTTCGGGCGTCTCGCCGGCGCAGACCAGATGGTCGGGCGCATAGTCCTGCGCCGCGGCTCGCGTCAACACCGGCGCCATCATCTCGCGGGTATAGCCGGTGGAGGAGCCGATCTTGAGCCCCGCCGCCCTGAGGGCGGCGACCGCGCCGGCGGCGCCGGGGATCAGCTCCGCCGCTTCGGCCGCCGCGTCACGCATCAGCGGACCAAGGTCCTGCATCAGCGCCGCCACGTCCGCCTCCGCCGGCGGCGCGCCCCTGGCCTCGGTCCAGGCCGCCGCGACCTCCGGCCGCGCCAGCAGAGCCCGCACGTGGTCGACCTTGGCCTTGCCCATATCGGCCCGCGCCGCGGTTTCCTCGAGCTGCACGCCGCGCCGGGAGAAGGCCTCCATCAGGGCGGCGATCGGCGCCCGGCAGCCGAAATCGACCACCGTGCCGGCCCAGTCGAAGATCACCAGATCGAACGCCTTCAGACCGTCATCCGCCATGCGCGTTCTCCCTCGAAAAGATCCCGGGCCACCTCTTCGCCGAGGGCGAAGCCGGTCGACGCCCCCGCCCCGGTGGTCACCATCACCAGCCGCACGCCCGGCGCCGGCGTATCGATGAGGGCCGCGCGGCCCAGCGCCGACGCATAGGTCCCGGTCCAGCGCTCCAGCACCCGCGGCGCCTTGCGCCCGAACACCGCTTCGAACTCGTTCAGGATCAGGCCGTCGACCGCCTCGCAGCCGAAGGGATCGGGCGTGGTCGCATAGTGGTGGCTGTCGCCGACCACCAGGCTGCCGTCGGCGCTCTGCACCGCGATCAGGTGGACGCCGTTATCGAGATGGCCGGGCTGTTCGCGCTCCAGCCGGACGCGCAGGGCCTGGGCCTCGGGCAGGGCCGAATAGCCGGCGTAGCGCACGAGGCCGAGGTCCGACATCACCCCGCCCGGAAGCCGGAAGCCCGGATCGGCGAGCCTCAGCATCTGCAGCTTGCAGCGGGTGACGCCCTGGACGGCGATCCGCTCGGAGAACAGGCTGCTGAGGTCGTCGCCGGGACAGACGGCGATGGCGCCGGCCTGCACCGGGCCGCGCGTGGTGACCACCGAGCCCGTCTCGACAGACAGGACGGCGGTCTCGCGCAGGAAGGTCACGCCGTGGGCCCGCTCCAGCCAGCGCGCCAGCTTCGGGATCGCCTCGCGTGATTCCACGCGAAGCTCGTGCGGGCTCCACAGCGCGGCCAGCATTCCGGGCGCGGCCATCGGCGGGTGGCGGCGCGCGACCTCGGCAGGGTCCAGCAGGCGGCATCCTGCGCCCATCTCGGTCTCGAGGAAGGCTTCCAGCACGGCGACCGACTCCGGCCGGCGAACGGCCAGCAGCAGCCCCTCGTGCAGCACGGCCACGCCGGCTTCGTCGGCAACCTCGGCCCAGACGTCGCGCGTGCGGCGCGCCCGCGCCCACATCTCGCCCCGCGCCTGGCCCGTCACGGTGATGAAGCCGAAATTGCGCACCGAGGCGCCGTTGGCCTGGGCGTCGCGGTCGATCACCACCACCCGCTTGCCGAGCCTGGCGGCGGCCAGGGCGCAGCCCAATCCGACGATGCCGGCGCCGACGACGGCGAGGTCGAATGTGGCGTTCGCGGGCATGGCGATCCGGTATCGGGCGGCGGACCCGCAACACACCACGCGGACGTGACAGTTCGACCTTGGCGCTGCACAAATACCCGGCCGGCGCCGCGAAAGGCCCGGCCTCGCGAACGGCGCTGTCACCCGACCGCAATACACTCTGTCTAGACTGATCCATCGACCCGCGCCCGAACCGGAGACCCTCTTGGCGGACAGACTTCGGCAGGCGCTGGCGCGGACCAATCCGATCGTCTTCACCCTGGTGGCGGGGCTGGCCGGGTTCTGCGCCTACTTCTCGATGTACGCCTTCCGCAAACCGTTCACGGCGGCGACCTTCGAGGCCGTGCCGGGCTGGCATTTCGCCCTCGACTACAAGATCGCCCTCGTTATCGCCCAGGCGGTCGGCTACGCCCTGTCCAAGCTGATCGGCGTCAAGGTGATCGCCGAGATCAGTCCCGCACGGCGCGGCGTGGCCATGCTGGCGCTGATCGGCGCGTCCTGGCTGGCGCTGATCGCCTTTGCCCTGGTTCCCGCCCCCTGGAACGTGGCCTTCCTGTTCCTGAACGGCCTGCCGCTCGGCATGATCTGGGGACTGGTGTTCGGCTATATGGAGGGCCGCCGCGTTTCCGAGGTGCTGGGCGCCATCCTCTGCGCCAGCTTCATCCTCTCCTCCGGCGTGGTGAAGTCGGTGGGGGCCTGGCTGCTTCACGACCTGCATGTCACCGCCTTCTGGATGCCGGCCGCCGCCGGCGCGGTGTTCTTCCCCCTGCTGTTCCTGTCCGTCTGGGTGCTGGGCGAACTGCCGCCGCCGAACGCCGAGGACGAGGCGGAGCGGGTCAGGCGGGCGCCGATGAGCGCGGCCGAGCGCGGCGCCTTCCTGAAGGCCTATGCGCCCGGCCTGTTCGTGCTGGTGCTGTCCTATGTCCTGCTGACCGCGTTCCGCGACTTCCGCGACAACTTCGCCGCCGAGATCTGGAACGCCCTCGGCTACGGCAAGGAGGCGGGAATCTTTACCGCCAGCGAATTCCCGGTGGCGGTCATCTCCCTGGTGGCGCTGGGCGCGGTGATGGTGGTGCGCAACAATCTCCGGGCCCTGATGGTGATCCACGGCATTGTGTTCGCGGGCTTCGTCCTCTTGGGCGTGGCGACCCTGGCCTTCCAGGCGCATCTGCTTGCGCCGTTGCCGTGGATGATCCTGGCCGGCGCCGGGCTCTACATGGCCTACACCCCGTTCAACGCCATGCTGTTCGACCGCCTGATCGCCTTCAGCGGCCGGATCGCCACCGCCGGCTTCCTGATCTACGTGGCCGACGCCTCGGGCTATGTCGGCAGCGTCGCCCTGCTGCTGGTGCGCAATTTCGGTGGGTTCAAGCTCGACTGGCTGCAATTCTTCACCGTCAGCGCCTACGCCACCAGCGCCGTCGGCGCGGTGCTGACCGCCGTCGCGGCGCTCTATTTCTACAGCCGGGCGCGGGACAGCGTGCAGGTTGGTCTGGCCGCCGAGGCCGAGCCGGAAGCCGCCTGAGGCGCAACAACCTCCCCCGCTGCGAGGGTGAGATAGGGCTGCCTACTCCCTGTACCGCTCCACCGCATCGCCCAGTGCGGTTTTCAGCTCCCCCAGCCAGGGCTCATACGCGCGCCACTGGTCGAGGCCGTCGCGGAAGATCGGCTGGCGCACTTGTTCGGAGCTGGGCGTGCGCACGCTGCGTCGGGTCTTGTGGAACTCGACGCAGGCCGGCTCGAACTCCAGGCCGCAGTAGTCCAGCATCCGCCGCACGCTGCCGTCGAGGTCGGCGACCACGTCCTCGTGATGCACGCGCAGCACCCGGCCGGGCAGGACCTGGTCCCAATGCCGCATCAGCTCCAGATAGGTGCGGTAGTAGCGGGCGATGTCCTCGGCGCTGTAGGTGAATTCCTGGCCCTGGGCGAACAGCTGTTTCAGGTTGCTGAAGCAGCAGGCCATCGGCTCGCGCCGGGCATCGATGATCCGCGCGTTCGGCAGCATCAGGTGGATCAGGCCGATGTGGCGGAAGTTGTTCGGCATCTTGTCGATGAACAGCCGCCTGCCGGAGCGGTGGACCTGGGTGTCGGCCAGGTAGGTCTCTCCCCGCCGGACGACATCCTGCCGGCTCAGCTCCGCCAGCACCCCTGGATAGCGCGGATCGTCCGGGTCGGCGTCGCGGCCCTGCAGCGCGATGACCGCGGCCTGGATGTCCGGCAGCTCCTGGGTGCCCTCCACCTCGGAATGGGAGGCGAGGATCTGCTCCAGCAGGGTCGATCCCGAGCGCGGCAGGCCGAGGATGAAGATCGGATCGGGATCCTGCACGCCCCAGCCCTCGCGGCTCCGGAAGAAGTCGCCGGTGCACACCGCGATCTGCTGGCGGGTGTTGCTCTCGATGATCTCGGGGCGGTAGCGGCTTTCCGACCGCTTGAGGGCGTTGCCGCGCGCGTAATAGCGCCAGGAGTCCGCCGTCTCGCCCCGATCCTCCAGCGCCTTGCCGAGGGCGAAGCACAGGTGGGCGCGATCCTCCGGCCCGGTTTCGGGCGAAGCTTCCTGCACGCGCATGCGCTCCACCGCCTCGCCCTCGAACCGGAAGGTCTTGAGGTTGGCGAGGCTCCAGTAGGCGTCGCCGAAATTGGGCCGGTTGTTCGCCGCCTGGCGGTAGGCCTCGACCGCCTCCGGAACCCGCCCCACCGTCTTCAGGGCGTGGCCATGCCACAGAGGCACGTCCCACGAGGCCGGAAAATCCCGGCGCAAGCCCTCGTAGATTTCGATCGCCCGGGCGTGCTCGCCGATGCCGACGGCGATGGTGGCGGCGAGGGTGCGGTAGTCGGGGTTGGCCGGATCGAGCGCCAGCAGCATCTCGATCTGCGGCCGGGCCTGCAGGTACTTCTGCCGCTTGACCAGCACGTCGGCGTAGTCGTAGCGCGCCGCGCGGTAGTCGGGCGCCAGGGCCAGCACACCCTCGAGCAGGATTTCGGCATCGTCCAGCACATCGAGCGACAGACCGATCTTGGCCAGCAGCCGCATGGCCTCCGGATGGTCGCCCTCGCGCAGCAGGAAGGCGCGGATGACCTGTTCGGCGCGGATGATCTCCCCGTCCCAGAACAGGGAGGTCGCCGTGACCACGTCCGGCGGCAGGGCCTTCAGCGTCGCCACATGCCCGGCGGCGGTGCGCGCGTTCGCCTCATCGCCCTGGAGCCGATAGACCGCTTCCAGCATCCGCCAGCTGGTCGGCAGGGCCGGATTGAGGTTCACTGCCCGCAGGAAAGCCTCGATGGCCTGGGGCGCGTCCCGCCTGGCCACGTGGCAAAGGCCGCGCTCCTGGTGCACCAGGCTGGAGCGCGGCTGGAGCGGCTCCAGCCGGTCCAGGGTCTGCAGCGCCGCGTCGAGGCGCACCAGATGGCGCTGGGAGACGGCTGCGATGAGGAGGAGGTCCCGGTTCTCCGGGTATTGGCCGAGCAGGACCTCGGCCGCGGCCAGCGCATCCGGATGATGGTCTTCCCGCTGCAGGGTCCGCAGCCGGGCGACCTCGCGCTCGACGACGGAGGGCGCGGCGGGCGGAGCGGTGAGCGGCATCAGGGTCTTCATACAAAAGAAAAAGGCGGGCGTCGCCGCCCGCCCTGGAGACCGAGCGGGAGTGTCGGTCAGTAGTCGAAGTCGAGCTTCAGGCCATAGACCCGCGGCCGCAGCGGCACCTTGGATTCGATGAACTGGGCCGAGGAGGTGTAGGTGCTGGCGTGCGAGTCTGCGAGGTTGTTGCAGAACAGGGTCGCGCCCCAGTGGTCCTTGCGGATGCCAACCGAGAAGTCCGCGGTGACGTAGCCCGGCATTTCGTAGCGCAGCAGGGTGGTCGACGGGATGATGTTGTTCGGGAAGGCCGAACCCGGCGTGTAGGTGGCCGGCTCGTTGAACATGCTGCCCGTGTAGTTGGCGTCGGCGGTGACGAAGGCCGCGTACTGGCGGAAGGTCCAGTCGTAGCGCGCGCGGACCGTGGCCTGCCACTTCGGCGAGAAGGCCGGAACCGAGCCCTTGACGCCGTAGGGGTTCACGAACGGCACGGTGGCGCCGAGGGAGGTGTTGTAGATCTGGGTGATGCACTTACCGAACGAGCCGGAGCCCGCCACGTTGTCCACCAGGCAGGGCGAGTTGGCCTGATAGGCGTCGTTGTAGGAGCCGGTGGCCGAAATGGTCAGCCCCTCCATCGGCTTGCCGACCAGCTGGAACTCCATACCCTTCACATCATAGGTGGGGCCGTTGGTCAGGAAGGTGGTATTGCCGAGTTCGGTCGGGTTGAAGAAGGCGAACTGAACCCCGTCCCACTGCATGTAGTAGGCGGACAGGTTGATCCGCAGGCGGTGGTTGAACAGGTCGGTCTTCAAACCGACCTCGTTGTTGGTCAGCGAGTCCGGCGCATAGCCGTTGGGCTTGTCGAGCTGCGGCTCGGCTTTCGCGACGAGATCGGCCACGTCGCCGGAGCTGCGGTTGAACGCGCCCGGGCGGAAGCCCTGGCTGTAGAGATAGTAGACCGTGGTCACCGAGTTCGGGCGCCAGGTCAGGCCCGCCTTGCTCTTGAATCCCTGGTAGGTGACCTTGTCGTTGTGGCTGTTGATGTTGACCGAGGCCACGCAGGCGCCGTTCGGGATGTCGAGGCAGCCCGTGCCGGTCCCATACTGGGAGCCCTTTTCGAACTCGTTGTACTGA
>Ga0302311_10008258_pt1 | contig 10498 bp, 11 predicted proteins | sample III_Palsa_N1_3_FD_200449 | JGI IMG/M metagenome (GOLD analysis project Ga0302311, IMG submission 200449) | Peat permafrost microbial communities from Stordalen Mire near Abisko, Sweden - III_Palsa_N1_3 | ecosystem: Environmental > Terrestrial > Soil > Palsa > Peat permafrost | place: Sweden...
TGCCGCCCGATAGCTGGCGGATCAGGGTGTCGGCGTCGAGCCAGATCAGCTCGCCTTCCGAGTAATAGTCCTCGCTCCGCTGCCAGCTGAGCCAGGGCAAGGGCCGTCGCATGGCGAGGATCGGATCGTTGGTGGTGTCCTCGAGGTCGCGCCAGGCGCGGCCCACCCGCGCGTCGTAGGTCGCCGCTGTGAGGGCGATCGCATCGAGCGTCTGTTGCCGGGTCATCAGCCCGGAGCGGGCGGCGAGCACGAAGCCCCAGTACTGCGTCTGGCCTTCGTAGACCCACAGCAGGCTGTCGCGCATCGGCACGTTGAAGTTCGGCGTCCACAGGTCGGCCGGCCGCCGGAACTTGCCGTTCCAGGAGTGGGTGAACTCGTGGGACAGCAGGTCGCGCCCGGCCGGGGTCTTGTCCCAATCCAGGAAGTACTTCGGCTGCGTGCCGTCCTCGCTCGAGCGGTTGTGCTCCAAGCCGTTGCCGCCGAGCTTGTCGCTCAGCGAGAACAGGAAATCATAGTGGTCGTAGTGATGTGAGCCGAACAGCTTGTAGGCCTGGGTGATAAGCCCCTTGTGGGCGTCGATCTCGGCCGGCGTGGCTTCGAGCTCCTCGGGCTTGTCGGCGACGACGTCGAGGCTGACCCGGGCCGGGCCGCCCGGATCAAGGTCGTAGCGCTTGAAATAGCGCCCGGCGATCATCGGCGAGTCGATCAGGGTCTCGAAGTCGACCGGCTTGTAGGTGGTCGCATCGCCGTCGGCGGCGGCCGCCTCCAGGGCCGTGGCGCCGGTGAAGCCGGCCGGCAGCTTCACGCTAGGTTCGACCTGGATGTCGCGCGCGAAATAGCCGGCCGGATAGAGCGCCACGGTGTCCCATTGCAGGCTCAGCAGGTCCGGCGTCATCATGATCCGGCCCTCGGGCCGGGCGACGGCCGACAGGAACTGGAAAGAGAGTTCCAGCGCCTTGGCCCCGGCGGGGACGTCGACGTGGAAGGCGTAGACGTCGACCGGATCACGGGTCCAGGCGACAGGCTTGCCGTCGGCGGTGATGATCAGGCCAGCAAGCTTGTCGAGCGGCCCAGTCGGCCCGTGGTTGCCGGGCAGCCACTTCGGAAACAACAGCGTGAAGGGTCCGGGGCCGGCCACCGGCACGCGCTCGCGCACTGAAAAGATGCCGTGTCCGAGATCGGTGGCGTCGACCGCCAGCTTGAGGAGGCCGGGATAGGGAACATCCTTCGGCGCCTCGATCGGCGGCGGCATGGGCGCAGGCTGCGGCAGGCTCTGAGCCACCGCGCCGCCCGCCAGACCCGCTGAGATCGCCAACCCCGCCAATACGATACGCATAACCCCGCCTCTCAAGCAGACTTTTGGTTGCGATAGGTCGATTGTCCGGCCTCGAAAAGACCCCGCGCGCGTCAGCTCCGTCGCTGTCGCTTCAGCGCCACATAGAGCGCGCCCGCGCCGCCATGGTGGCGGTGGGCCTCCGAAATGCCGGCCACGAGAGGCCGCAGCGGCGGCTCGGCCAGCCATTCAGGCGCGCGGCGACGCAGGACGCCGTCGCCCAGCGTGCCCTTGCCGGTGATCACCAGCACGCCGCGTAGACCGCGCGCCGCGGCTCCCAGAACGAAGGCGGTCAGGGCGGCCCGCGCGCCATCCTGGGTCAGACCGTGCAGGTCCAGACGACCGCCGATCTCCTCGCGTCCGAGGCTCAGACGTCGCCAGCGTCCAGGCTCGATGGTCGCCGGCGGGACCTGCGCCTTGACGTGGATCGCGGGTCTGGCGGAAGGCGCAATCTTTGCGGGTGACGCCGCGGCCGGCCGCGGCGGCGGCTTGGGAACGTTCCGCCCCGGCAGGGGCCGCACCGTGGCCGCGACCACCGCCCAGGCGTCGAGATCGTCGGCGCGGGGCTTCACCTCGGTGTCAGGCGCCAGAGCGTCAGTTGATGACGGATCCGGCCCGCCTCCTGCCCCGCCGCCGGCCCGCGGCCGAGATAGAGATCGGCGCGAGCCTGGCCCTTGATCGCGCCGCCGGTGTCGAGCGCGGCCACCAGTCGGCGGTAGGTCGGAAAGGCGCCCGCCAGGGTCGGCGTTTCGCCGTCGATCCACAGGAGCTCGCCCATGGCGTGCCACGCCGGGTCAACGGCCACCGCGCGCCCGGTCGGCAGACGGGCGCCTGCCGAACCGGAGGGTTCGAGTCCATCGTCCGCGGTCAGGCTGTAGAAGACGTAACGCGGGTCGAGGTCCATGATCGCGATCGCGTCCGGCCCGCGGTGCTGGGCAAGCCAGGCGTGGATGGCGCTCGCCGAGGTGTCCTGGTCGGCCAGGAGGCCGCGCTCGCGCATGGGCGCGGCGATGCCCACGAAGGCGGCGCCGTTGGTTCCGGCGAACACCGCCTTGGCGCGCCTTCCGTCGGGAAAGTTGAGCACGCCCGCGCCCTGGACCTGCATGAAGAACAGATCCTCCGGCCGCATCCAGGCCAGGGCGTCTGGAGCCGGTCGGGATTCGATCTGGGCGCGCGTGTCGTAGGGCGCGCGGCCGGCGGCGCTCAGATTGGCCGGCGGCAGGTCGGCCGGCTTCGGGCGCACCGGGGCGCTGAATTCGTCGTCCTCGGCGATGCGCGCCTCATAGACGGGCATGAAATAGCCGGTCAGGCGGCCGGCTGGGCCGACCTCGACGGCGTCGAAGGTCGTCTCGAAGAACGCCCGCGCAGCGGCCTCGTCGGCGTCCGCCGGCGCCTTCGCGCAGGCGGCGAGCAAGCGCGGATCGTGAGCCACCTGACAGGCGGCGCGCAGGGCGGCGAGCGCCGCCACGTGGTCTTCGTCCCCCCAACCCGGCAGGTCAGCCAGCGACACAATTCTCGCGGGGGAGGTCGGTTGGGCTTCGATGGGCGGACGGGAGTCGGCGTATGGATAAGTCTGGGCGCACGCTGAGGCGGCCAGCGCCGATGCGGCTATCCCGAGCCAACCCCGCATGAGGCTCTAGGCCTCGGCGGCGTCGACGTAGATCAGCGTCCAGTTCGGATTGTGGCTCTTGATGTTGCGCTCGAAGGTCCACACCTCGGCGATCCGGCGATCGTCCACACCCTCGCCGGTGGCGTCCTTGGTGCGGTTGCGCAGTTCGCCAAGGAACCGCACCGCCGCGCGGGCCAGGTCATCGGCCAGGCTGACGGTCTCCAGATCGGCCCGCGGCGGTTGCAGGAACTCGACGGTCTCGGTGCGCCCGGCCGCCTCCCGTTCGCTCATCGCTGTCTCGAAGCCGTCCATGACCGACGGCGCCAGGAGGGGCCTCAGAGTCGCCCGGTCCCCTTCGGTGAAGGCCTTGACGATGGTCTGATAGGCTTGCCGCGCGCCCTGCAGGAACTGGGCCGGATCGAAGCTGGCGTCGCGGGCTCGCAAGGCCGCCACGCCGGTGAGCGACGCGGCCGGCCCGGTCGGCGTGAAAGCGGAAAGTCGGGCGTCCGCCGACGCCGGTTCGAGCTGCGGCAGGGCGCCTGTCCCGGGGCCGCGGCCAACCTTGCGGCCGAGTACGGCGTAGAGCTGGAACAGGACGACGCCCGCCAGAACCCCCAGGATGATGAATTCCACAACCTGCATCGGCCCACTGCGCTCAATAGGAACAGTCATTCAATATAGGCCATCTGCGCCCGCACGTAAGCCTTGCGCAGGCGCGGCGCGTTGCCACCCCCAGGGCGGCGTGATAGCGAGCCCGCTTCCCGCGACATAGCGAGCTTTGGATGTCCGATACGTTTCCCGATTTTTCCACGCCTAACCCCAACGGCGGGGACGAGAATCTTCAGCCCGGCATCCGCATTCTGGCCCAGTACATCAAGGACCTCTCTTTCGAGAGCCCGCATGCGCCCGAGTCCCTGCGCATCGGCGCCCAACCGCCGCAGATCGACCTCAACGTCGAGCTCAACGCCCAGTCGCGCGACGACGGCCTCTACGAGACCGAGCTCAAGCTGACCGCCCGCGCCGCGCGCGACGAAGAGACCGTGTTCCATGTCGAGCTGGTTTACGCCGGACTCTTCCAGGTCGTCGGTGTGGCGTCGCAAGACCTCGAACCCATCCTGATGATCGAATGCCCGCGCTTCCTGTTTCCCTACGCGCGGCGGCTGATCTCGGATCTCACCACCGAAGGCGGCTTCCCGCCGCTGCGGCTGGAGCCGATCGACTTCGGCGGCATCTATGCCGCCCGCCTCGCCCAGCAGGGTCAGGGCGCCGTCGGTCAGGCCTGAGGTGCTCTAAGCGCCCTTCAGCCAGAGCGCGTCCTTCAGCATGCCCGCCACGAAGGCTTCGTGGGCGGCGGCCTCGGCTGCGGTCAACCGCGCCGCCAGCGGTCTGGGCCGGGGACCATAGACCGGCCGGCCAGACGCCGTCGCCAGGGCCGCCTCGGCGCCGGAAAGATCGAGGGACCGTTCGCGGCCACCGCGCAATTCCAGGTAGACGTGCGCCAGGAGTTTGGCGTCGACGAGCGCGCCGTGCTTCTCGCGTTCGGCAAGCGAGATGTTGAACCGCTTGCACAGGGCGTCGAGCGAGTTGCGCAGCCCAGGAAAGCGCTTCTGAGCCATGGGCAGGGTGTCGATCCACCGGCTCTCGGCGATGATCGGACGGCTGGCCAGCTTCAGTTCGTGGTTCACGAAGTCGCGGTCAAAGGCCGCATTGTGGGCGATCAGGGCCGCATCGCCGACGAATTCGATCAGGGCGTCAGCCACCACCGGGTCGCCAAACGTCGGCATGCCTTCGAGCGCCGCCAGCGAGATGCCGTGCACACGCTCGGCGTCGGGATCGATATCCCGTTCGGGGTGCACATAGCTGTGGAAATGCCGCCCGGTAGGGATGTAGCCGTTAAGCTCGACACAAGCGATTTCGATGATCCGGTGACCCTCCCGGGTTCCGATCCCGGTGGTCTCCACATCGAGGACGATTTCGCGCGCCATGTCCTGATTCAATGCGCCGCTTCGCCGCCGGCGCGCAAGGCGGCGAGGATGGCTTTCACCTGTTCTCGCGCATGGTCGAAGCCCTGGCTGGTATCGACCACGAAATCGGCGCGGGCGCGCTTCTCGGCGTCCGGGGTCTGGGCGGCGAGAATGGCGGCGAGCTTCGCGGCGGTGACGCCCGGACGCGCCAGCACTCGCTCCCGCTGCAGCGCCTCCGGGGCGCTGACCACCACCACCTTGTCGACGTTGCGTTCGCCGCCGGTCTCGAACAGCAGCGGGATGTCGAGCACCACCACCTCTGCGCCGCCCTCGCGCGCGGCGCGGAAGAATTCAGCTCGCGCCTCGCCCATCAGCGGATGGACGATGCCATTCAGCCTGGCCAGAGCCTCCGGATCGCCCAGAACCCGCTCACCGAGACGGCCACGGTCCACCGCCCCATCGACGACGACCCCAGGAAAGGCCGCCTCAACCTTGGCGACGGCGCCGCCGCCGGGCGCGTAGAGCCGACGCACTTCCGCGTCGGCGTCGTAGACCGGCGCGCCGGCCTCCGCGAACATCGCGGCCGTGGCCGATTTGCCCATGCCGATGGAGCCGGTGAGCCCGACGACGATCATGCCACTCGCTCCAGCGCCTCGAGCGCCAGGGCCCGTACGTCGATGGCTGGCGGCGCGACGCCAAACAGGGCTTCGAAGCTCGGCCGGGCCTGGCCGATGAGCATGGCCAAGCCATCGACGGTCTGCAGGCCGCGCGTCCGCGCCTCGGCCAGGAGCGGCGTGACCAGCGGTCGATAGACCATGTCCATGACCACCGCTGTCGATGGCGCGAGCGCTAGGGCCACCCGCGGGGCGGCCGGTGTCGCATTGATCACCGCGATGACGTCGACCAAGGCCCCGCGGTCATCGAGGGCATGGCCGGTAGCCGCCGGCGCAAAATCGTCCGCGAGCCTGCGCGCCTTGTCTGGGCTTCGCGCCAGGATGCGCACGGCGGGCGCGCCCGCCGCGACGAACGCCGCCGCGGCCCCTCGCGCAGCGCCGCCCGCGCCCAGGATTGCCACCGGCCCCGCGGCCGGATCAAACCCCGGCGCCTGCTCCGCGAAGGCGGCCAGCAGGCCTGCGCCGTCGGTATTGTCGGCCGTCACCCGGCCGTCTTCCTTGAAGACCAGCAGATTGGCGGCGCCGGCCGCTCGCGCCCGTGTGCTGGCTGTATCGGCGAGCGCCAGGGCCTCTGCCTTGAAGGGCGCGGTGACGTTGAGACCGCGCACGACGCCGCCGCGCAGGCCCGCCACCAAGTCAGCCAGCGCCCTGGGCTCCAGCGCCACATAGACCGCGTCCAATCCCGCCGACGCGATCCAGGCATTGTGGATCAGCGGGCTGAGCGAATGGGCCACGGGCGCGCCGACCACCGCAGCCACGCGAGTCGTTCCGGAGATCTTCACGCCGCCAGCGCTCCCTCGGCCCGCAACGCCGCCAGCAGTTCGATCAGCGGCAGACCCAGGATCGCGAAATAGTCGCCGTCGATGCGCTCGAACAGCTGGGCGCCGGCGCCTTCCAACAGGTAGCAGCCCACCGAGCTCAATGCCGCGTCGCCATGTGCGGCCAGATAGGACTCCACGAAGCTCTCGGAGAAGGCGCGCATCGTCAGCCTCGGACTGGAGACCCCCATCCACACGACCTTGCCATCCCGAACGAGCGCGACGGCCGAATGCAGCCGGTGGTCGCGGCCGCGCAAGCTTATGAGACGAGCCCGCGCTTCGCTCAGGTTCGCCGACTTGTCGATCAGCTCGCCATCAAGTTCCAGAGTCTGGTCGGCGCCGATGACCAGATCGTCCGGACCCGCCGGGGCCGCGAGCGCCTTGGCCTCGGCCAGCCGTATGGCGATATCCTCGGGGCGATCGCCCTTGTAGAGCGATTTCTCCTCGGCCTCGTCGAGTCGAGACGCGCGCACCTCGAACGGCACGCCGGCTTCACGCAACAGCCTTGCCCGGACCGTGCTGGCGGAAGCCAGCAAGATCACCCGAGCATCTCCACCTGGCCGCGACCGCCCGAGATGATGTTGATCACCGCCGCGGCGGTCTCTTCCACCGACCGGCGGGTGACATCGATCACCGGCCAGCCACGCCGTTCGAACACCCGTCGCGCCGCGATGGTCTCGGCGCGCACGGCGTCGCTGTCGACGTAACTGGTGTCCCGCTGCTCGTTCAGAGCGCGCAGGCGGTTGCGGCGGAGCTGCACCAGGCGGTCGTGCGACACCGTCAGCCCCACCACCGGCACACCCGTCAGCGTCTCGAGCGTCGCCGGCAGCGGGGCCGATGGCACCAAGGGCACATTGGCCGCTCGTACGCCGCGGTGGGCGAGATAGATGCAGGTCGGCGTTTTGGACGTGCGGGAAACGCCGACCAGGACCACATCCGCCCGCGCCAGATCGGGGCCGCCCTGGCCGTCATCATGGCCAAGCGCGTAGGAGAGCGCTTCCATCCGGTTGAAATAGTCGGTGTCGAGCGAGTACTGCGCGCCGACCCGGGTCGAGAGCGGCGCGCCCAGATAGCGCGAAAGAATGGTCACCAGCGGGTCGAGCGCGCCGATGCAAGGCATGTCGAACTCCTGGCAGCCGCGCTCGAGCGCGGCGCGCAGCGCCGGATCGACGATGGTGTGCAGCACCACGCCTGGGGCTTCGGCGATCTCGCCGAGCGTACGCTCGAGCTGCTTCTGCGAACGCACCAGGGAATAGATGTGCTCGATCGGCAGGACATTGTTGAACCGGGCGCACACCGCCCGCGCCATCGCGTTCAGTGTCTCGCCGGTCGAGTCGGAGACGAGGTGGACGTGAAAATAGGTCGCCAAACGGACAGCGGTCATGCCGCGCTCGCGAAATATTTCTGTGCAGACGTGGTTAACAACACCTTAACCGCACGCCTCCGACGGTGAAGCATATCCACCTCCGTCAACAGCCGCCCTCCGCCGCTTGCCGAGGTTGGGGAAAACCCTGCCGTCCGTCCCCCCATGGCGCCCTCGAGCCTCAACGTCCACAGGCCACCTGTCGTGGATTTCCCCAGGATGGCGATCCGCACCTTCCAAACCTGTGCGCGGACCACTGGAGATCGCCATTAAACCCGATAAAACTCAGCGACTTGTCGGTTATTGACAGACCTGTGACAGAGTCGCGCTCGGACGGTAGGGCCTTGTCGGTTCGCCTGTGGACAGCCGGCGTACAGCGTCGCTCGAGACGGACTTCTCCCCACCATCCCCAGCCCTATCTTTCTTCCATCAAAAGAATCTTCTTTGAATGAATGATATTGAAGAGGGCATGCCGACAGGCGTGGGCTTGAGCAGGCCCTGGCCTGGCGTCTAAGTCGGCGCCATGAACACGTCTCCCAAACTCTTGCGGGTCCTGGCCGGGGAGCGGTTCGATCATCCGCCCATCTGGTTCATGCGGCAGGCTGGTCGCACCCTGCCGGAATACCATGCCCTTCGCGCGACGGAGCCTGACTTCATCTCCCTCTGCTTCAACCCGGCTAAGGCGGCGGAAGTCACGCTGCAGCCCATGCGACGGTTTCCGTTCGATGCGGCCATCGTCTTCGCCGATATCCTCCTCTTGCCGCGGGCCCTCGGTCAGGAGGTGTGGTTCGAGGCCGGCGAGGGACCCCGACTCGGCCCCCTGCCTGAACTGGCGGCGCTAGAGGGCGAGATCGAAGCTTCGACCGACCGCTTGGCGTCGATTGGCGAAACCCTGCGCCAGGTACGGGCGGCTCTCGAGCCTGAGCGCGCGCTGATCGGCTTCGCCGGCGGGCCGTGGACCGTGGCGACCTACATGCTGCAGGGCCGCGGGGGCGAGCGTGACGAGGCCAGAGCGTGCGCCTTCGCCGATCCGGCCGGCGTCACAGCGCTGGTGGACGTGCTGGCGCGGGCGACGGCGCGCTACCTGGCGATGCAGGCGCGGGCCGGCGCCCAGGTGCTCAAGATCTTCGAATCCTGGGCCGACCAGCTCCCTGAGGATCTCTTCGAAGTTCTCGTAACGCGCCCGCATCGGCGGATCGTCGACGACTTGCGGGCAGAGGGGATCGAAACCCCGGTCATCGGCTTCCCACGCGGCGCCGGGGCGCTCGTCGAGGCCTATGCGGAAGAGGCGCGTGTACAGGCGGTCGCTCTGGACGTGCAGGCTCCAGCGGCGCTCGGCCGCAGGCTGCAGGCCAAGGTCGCCATCCAAGGGGCGCTGGATCCGATGTTGCTGCGGGCGGGTGGCGAGGCTTTGGACCGTCGCGTGGACACCTTGATCGAGCAGTGGGGCGCTGGGCCCTATATCTTCAACCTGGGTCACGGGGTGCTGCCCGACACCCCGATCGAGCATATCGCCCGGGTGGCGGCGCGGGTCAGCGGTCGATGACCGAGCGCCGGCTCGCCGTGGTGCTGTTCAACCTGGGCGGCCCCGACGGTCAGGAAGACGTGCGGCCGTTCCTGCGCAACCTCTTCGCCGATCCGGCGATCATCGACCTGCCAGCGGCGGCGCGCGTGCCCCTGGCCGAACTGATCTCACGGACCCGAACGCGGAGCGCGAAATCCAACTACGCTGCAATGGGCGGCGGCTCGCCGCTCCTGGCCGGCACCCGGGCCCAAGCCGAAGCGCTGCAGCGAGCCCTGTCGGAGGCAGGCGAGGCTGTGCGCGTCTTCATCGCCATGCGCTACTGGCGGCCGACCAGCGAGGAGACCGCACGCGAGGTGAAGGCGTTCGACCCGACCGACATCGTCCTGGCGCCGCTCTATCCGCAGTTCTCGACCACCACCACGGCCTCGTCGCTGGCTGCGTGGCGGGAAGCTTACGACGGGCCGGGACAAACCCATGGGCTGTGCTGCTGGCCGGCCAACGCGGGGCTTGCCCGGGCGCATGCCGAAGCCATCCTGGAAACCTGGGAGCAGGCCGGCCGGCCAAAAGTGCGGCTGCTGTTCTCCGCCCACGGCATCCCGCTGCGGATAGCCACCAAGGGTGACCCCTACGCCTGGCAGGTCGAAGTCACCTGTCGTGAGGTGGCCGAGCGGCTCGGCGAGGGCTGGGACTGGCGGATCTGCTACCAGAGCCGCGTGGGTCCGATGAAGTGGCTGGGGCCATCGACCCCGGAAGCGATCGCCGCGGCGGCCGCCGAAGGGCTGGGCGTGCTGGTCGACCCGGTAGCGTTCGTCTCCGAGCACGTTGAGACCCTGATCGAGCTCGATCGTGACTATGCGACTCTGGCCAAGGCGGTTGGCGCGCCGTGCTATCTGCGCGCGCCTGCCGCAGGCGTGCGGCCGGCGTTCATCGATGGCCTGGCCCAGGCGGTGCGCGGCGCCCTCTCGCGAGGCGGTGTCGGGCCGGACGGGCCCACCTGCCCGGCAAGCTTCGCCAGGTGCGGGCGCACGAGGCAGGCGGCATGATCCACAACCTGCTGATCGGGCTTCATATCCTGGCGGTCATCGCCTGGATGGCCGGTCTGCTCTACCTGCCGCGGCTCTTCGCCTATCACACCCGCGCCGACGCCGGCTCGCAGATGGACGAGACCTTCAAGGTCATGGAAGCCAAGCTGATGGCCATGATCATCAATCC
>Ga0302311_10008259_pt1 | contig 10498 bp, 10 predicted proteins | sample III_Palsa_N1_3_FD_200449 | JGI IMG/M metagenome (GOLD analysis project Ga0302311, IMG submission 200449) | Peat permafrost microbial communities from Stordalen Mire near Abisko, Sweden - III_Palsa_N1_3 | ecosystem: Environmental > Terrestrial > Soil > Palsa > Peat permafrost | place: Sweden...
CGAGGGCATCCGGCTGCTCGCGCGGCTGCTGGATCAGCCCGAGCTGCCGCTGAACCCCGAGTTCGGCGACGAAGGTCCGCGCCGCATCGTCTACATCGAGGAAGCCACGTGCATCGGCTGCACGCTGTGCATCCAGGCCTGCCCGGTGGACGCGATCGTCGGGGCGCCCAAGCGGATGCACGCGGTGATCGAGGCCGAGTGCACCGGCTGCGAGCTGTGCCTGCCGGTGTGCCCGATGGACTGCATCGCGCTGGAAGAAGCCAGCGCCGGCGCGACGGGCTGGGCCGCGTGGTCGTCCGCGCAGGCGGACGCGGCGCGCGCGCACTACGCGAGCCGGCAGGCGCGCCTCGCGCGTGACGCACGCGACGAGGACGAGCGCCTCAGCGCGATGACCGCGCCGGCCGCGGTCGAGGCGGCGCAATCCGACGATCCGAAGCGCGCCGCGATCGCCGCCGCGCTGGCGCGTGCCCGCATGCGCGCGAAGGCGCGGCCGCAATGACCCAGCCGGTGCAGACGGACGCGTCGACCTTCGACGACGTCGTCATCCCCTCCTCGACGCACGTGCCGCTGACGCGCGCGCGCTCGAACGCGCTGCTGCTGCTCGTCGCGCTCATCTGGGGCTCGGCGTTCGTCGCGCAGTCCATCGCGATGCGCAGCCTCGGCTCGCTGATGTTCACCGGCCTGCGCTTCGCGCTCGGCGCCGCGGTGGTGGCGCCGTTCGCGTGGCGCGAGTGGCGCATGCTGCGCGCGCGCAACCGCCAGCCGCGGCCGCGCGACATCGCCCACATCGCCGGGCTCGGCACGCTGCTGTTCCTCGGCGCGGCGATGCAGCAGGTCGGCATGCAGACCACCACGGTGACCAACGCCGGCTTCCTGACCGCGCTGTACATCCCGCTGGTGCCGGTGCTGGGCTGGCTCGCGTCGCGCCACCTGCCGCACTGGACGACCTGGCTCGCCGCGGCCGGCTGCGTCGCGGGCTCGTGGCTGCTGACCGGCGGCGGCAGCCTGGCCAACTTCCGCACCGGCGACTGGTGGGTCATCGCCAGCAGCCTGCCGTGGGCGGTGCACGTGATGCTGGTCGGGCGCGCGGCCAACCGGCTGCACGGCGCGATGCTGGTCGCGTGCGGCCAGTTCATCGCGTGCAGCGCGCTCGCGCTGATCCTCGGCCTTGCCACGGAGCCCGTGACGCTGCACGGCATCGGCCGGGCGTTCGGCGCGATCGTCTACACGGGCGTGCTGTCCGTGGGCCTCGGCTTCACGCTGCAGGTGGTTGCGCAGCGCCACACGCGCGCCGCCGACTCGGCGATCGTGCTGTCGTCGGAAAGCGTGTTCTCGGCCGTCGCCGGCGCCGTCTTCATGGGCGACCGCATCGGCGCGTCCGGCCTGTGCGGCTGCGCGCTGATCCTCGCGTGCGTCCTGATGGTTCAATTGCAGCCGATCGTCTGGCGATGGTTCGCCGACACCCGCACCAGGACAGCATGACGCCTTCTGATATCGAGACCTTCTTCGCCACGCTGCGGGCCGCCAACCCGAGCCCGGCGTCCGAGCTGCACTACGCCAGCGTGTTCGAGCTGCTGACCGCGGTGCTGCTGTCGGCGCAGGCCACCGACGTCGGCGTCAACAAGGCCACGCGTTCGCTGTTCGTCGCCGCGCCGACGCCGCAGCGCATGCTGGCGCTCGGCACCGAGGGCGTCGAGGCGCACGTGCGCACGATCGGCCTGTACCGCACCAAGACGAAGCACCTGCTCGAGACCTGCCGCATCCTGATCGACAGGCACGGCGGCGAGGTGCCGCGCGACCGCGCGGCGCTCGAGGCGTTGCCGGGCGTGGGGCGCAAGACGGCCAACGTGATCCTCAACGTGGCCTTCGGCGAACCGACGCTCGCGGTGGACACGCACGTGTTCCGCGTGTCCAACCGCACCGGCCTGGCTCCCGGCAAGACGCCGCTGGCGGTGGAGCTGAAGCTGCTGGAGCGCGTGCCGGCGCAGTATCTCGACGACGCGCACCACTGGCTGATCCTGCACGGCCGCTACGTCTGCCTGGCGCGCATGCCCCAGTGCGGCCAGTGCGCCGTCGCGGCCACCTGCGACTTCTACAAGGCGCTGCCCGCCGCCGCGCGGCCGGAGCCGGGCGAGGCCGCGCCGAATGCCAGGGCCTTGCGCGAAGCCGGAATCGAGCCATGATCCCGCGAGCATTCGCGTTCGCCGCGCTGCTGATCGCCTCGACGGCGGCGTCCGCCGACCAGCCCGAGCTGCGGCTGGTCGACGACGGCGGCCAGGTGGTGCAGCTGGCGCAGCCGGCGCGCCGCATCGTCGCGCTGGCACCGCACCTGACCGAGCTGGTCTACGCGGCCGGCGCCGGCGACCGGCTGGTGGCAGTCGGCAAGTACAGCGACTTTCCGCCCGAAGCGAAGTCCAAGCCGGTGATCAGCGACGCGTTCGCCGTCAACTACGAGGCGCTGACGCAGCTCAAGGCGGACCTCGTGCTCGTGTGGGGCAGCGGCACGCCCGAGCGCATCAAGGCCAAGCTGCGGACGCTGGGCGTGCCGGTCTACGAGATCGAGATCCGCAGCGTCGCCGGCCTGGCCGACACCTTGCGCAGCATCGGCCGGCTGGCCGGCACCGAGGGCGTCGCCCAGGCGCGCGCACAGGCCATCGCGAGCGACTGGGCCGCGCTGCGGGCGGCCTACGCCGGCCGCAGGCGCGTGCGCGTGTTCTACGAGCTGTGGGACGCCCCGCTGATGACGCTGACCAGCCAGCACCTGATCTCGAGCGCGATCGACGCCTGCGGCGGCAGCAACGTGTTCGGCGAGCTGTCCACGCTGACCGCCACGGTCAGCTGGGAGGTCGCGGTGCAGCGCGATCCCGAACTGGTGGTGACGGCGGGCACGCCGGGCGAGGCGGCCAAGCCGGGACGCTGGGCCGAGTTCGCGCAGGTCAGCGCCACGAAGCACGGCGAGTTCGCCAACATCGAGGGCGACCTGATCTCGCGCAGCGGGCCGCGCTTCGTCGACGGCGCCCGCGAGCTCTGTGTGGCCATCGACCGCGCCCGCCAGGGCCTGCCGCCGCTGGTCTTCCCCGCGGCCGGCGCGGCGCGCTGAGGCCGCGCGCCGAAGGCACGGCGCGCCGCCCTCGCGGGAACTTGAGGGGCCAAGGCAAAGGATTGGGCGGTCTTTCCAGACATTTAACTGTCGGGAAGACGCTTCCTTATCAGCGCTTACCGAAAACTGCAATTTTTAACAATCAGCTCATGTTTCGGCCGCTGTGGACCGAAATCCAGAACATGAGCCCCGCCCTCCTCCATCGCCTCCTGCACCGCAAGCCCGCCGCGCCCACCACGCTGCGGATGAACGTGTGTCCTCCGGACGTCTGCCCCAAGAGCGACTCGCTCTGGAGCGCGACCCTGCGCTGGCTGGTCGGCGGCAACGTGGAGGCCGTGCCCGCCCTGCGCACGCCGCTGGAGAAGGCCCGCAGCGAATTCGTCGCGGCGATGGCCGGCCTGGTCGAGGCCGACCACGACGCCCTGCTCAAGCGCGCGCAGCACGCCCGGTCGCTGCGCGAGCTGTGGCACCTGCGCTCGGAGCTGTACACGCTCATCGCGCGCCGCATCAGCCAGTTCGAGGCCGACGCCCGCCTCGCCCGCGTGAACCAGCACTTCCCCACCCGTGCCCAGCGCACGAGCTCGCCTGCCTCGGAGATCGCCGATGTCACCTAGCCCCCGCATCGACCTGCTCGGACTGTCCGAACTCGATTCCCAGCTCGCTGCCGAGACGGACGAGGCCGGATTTCCCGCCCACATCGACCTGCCCGCCACGCGCTCCGCGCGCATCGAGTCGCGCCGCGCCTTCGTCGAGATCAAGCAGCTGTTCATGCGCGCCGTCGAGAACCTCGAGCACCGCAAGGGCGCCTGGCTGCGCGCCCAGGTGCGCGCCGCCGAAGACCCGATCGACCTGTGGCTGCTGCGCGGCCCGCTGCTGGCCACGCTGCGCGAGGACGACGTCGCCACCCGCACGATGCGCGCCGCGCTATACCGCACGCTCGACCGCACCTTTCCCGAAGCCTTCGGCAGCGCGGAGATCAGCGCGCTGTCCACGCAACGGTTCTGACCCGCGCGCCGCGACGCCGCCGCCCAAGCCGCCTCCGGGCGGCTTTCTTGCGCCCTTCGCCGACACGGGGCGGCGCGACGCGGGGGCCATAATCGGCCGCGTGAACATCATCATCCTCGACGACTACCAGGACGCGGTCCGCAAGCTGCCGTGCGCCGCCAAGCTCAGCGAACTGAACGCGAAGGTGTTCACCAACACCGTCAAGGGCATCGGACAGCTGTCGGTGCGCCTGCGCGACGCCGAGGTGCTGGTGCTGATCCGCGAACGCACGCGCTTCCCGCGCCAGCTGCTCGAGAAGCTGCCCAAGCTGCGGCTGATCGCCCAGACCGGCAAGGTCGGCGAACACATCGACATCGACGCCTGCACGCAGCAGGGCATCGCGGTGGCCGAAGGCGTCGGCTCGCCCTACGCGCCGGCCGAACTCGCGTGGGCGCTGATCATGGCGTCGATGCGCCGGCTGCCGCAGTACATCGCCAACCTCAAGCACGGCGCCTGGCAGCAATCCGGCCTGAAGGCCGCGTCGATGCCGCCCAACTTCGGCATCGGCATGACGCTGCGCGGCAAGACGCTGGGCATCTGGGGCTACGGCAAGATCGGCAAGCTGGTGGCCGGCTACGGCAAGGCGTTCGGGATGGAGGTGTCGGTTTGGGGCTCGGAGGAGTCGCGCGCCCGCGCCGCGGCCGACGGCTACCGCGCCGTCGCCTCGCGCGAGGAGCTGTTCGCCGGCGCCGACGTGCTGAGCGTGCACCTGCGGCTCGGCGACGCCACGCGCCACGTGATCAAGCTCAACGACCTGCTGCAGATGAAGCCGACGGCGCTGTTCGTCAACACCTCGCGCGCCGAGCTGCTCGAGGAGAGCGCGCTGGTCGCGGCGCTGAACCGCGGCCGCCCGGGCATGGCCGCGGTCGACGTGTTCGAGAGCGAGCCCATCCTGGCCGGCCACCCGCTGCTGCGGCTGGAGAACGCGGTGTGCACGCCGCACATCGGCTACGTCGAGCAGAACAGCTACGAGATGTACTTCGGCGCCGCGTTCGACAACGTCGTGAACTTCATCAACGGCACGCCGACCAACATCGTCAATCCGGACGCACTGAAGGTTCTGCGCTGAACGGGTCGCGGCCAGCGCGCCGATCAAAGCCCGATCCCTTTAGTCTTATATAAGACATAGGACTCGCGTCGTTCAGCTCGCGGGAGTACGCTCGGCCCAACGCGTCCTGAAGCCATGCCGATGCCCGACACCCCGAACGTCCCCGACGCCCAGCCCTCGAAGCTGCCGGCGGCCGACGAGGCGCCCAGCCTGATGTCGGCGGCATCGGCGCCGCCGGTCGATGCGGACGCGCCGCGCTCCGTCTTCGACGACGACTCGCCGCGCGTGCCGCGGTCGCCTGGCGAGATCTTCCGGGTCTGCACGCGGATCGCGCTGCAGGGTTTCGGCGGCGTGCTGCCGATCATCCAGCGCGAATGGGTGGAGAAGGAACGCTGGCTGACGCGCGAGCAGTTCCTCGAGCTGCTGGCCGTCGCCCAGGTGATGCCCGGGCCCAACGTGGTCAACCTCGCGCTGATCTTCGGCGACCGCGCGTTCGGCTTGCGCGGCGCGATGGCCGGCCTGGGCGGGATGCTGCTGGTGCCGCTGGGCGTCGTGCTGGTTCTCACGGTGGGCTACATGCACTATGCGTCGCATCCGGTGGTCGCCGGCGCGCTGCGCGGCATGGGCGCCGCCGCGGCGGGGCTGATCTTCGCGACGGGCATCAAGCTGCTGTCGGCGCTACGTCGCAACGTGATGGGCTGGCGGACGTCGCTGGCCTTCGTCGCGCTGATGTTCGCCGGCATCGCGCTCGCGGGCGTGCCGCTGATCTGGATGCTGGCGGGCCTCGGGCTCGCGGCCTGCGCGCTGGCGCGGCGCAGGCTCGCGCCATGACACCCGTGCTCGCGCCCGCGCCGCACGGCGCCGACTGGGGCGGCGTGTTCGCGCAGTACCTGCTGCTGTCGATGCTGTCGATCGGCGGCGCCATCAGCACCGCGCCCGAGATGCACCGCTATCTCGTGGAGCAGCACCACTGGCTCAGCAACGAGCAGTTCAGCTCGATGGTGGCGATCGCCCAGGCCGCGCCCGGGCCCAACCTGCTGTTCGTCGCGGTGCTGGGCTGGGGCATCGGCGGCGTGGCCGGGATGTGCGTCACCATGACGGGCATCCTGCTGCCCTCGACCACGCTGACGCTGCTGGCCGCACGCTGGGGCGAGGCGCGGCGGTCGACGCGCGGCGTGCAGGCCTTCGTGGCCGGCATGGCGCCGCTGACCGTGGGCCTGGTGCTGTCGGCCGGCTTCATCCTCGGCAAGCCCGGGTACCGCGACCCGTGGCTGCTGGCGCTGATGGTCGCCACGGTCGCCGTGTGCGTTCGCACCAAGCTCAGCCCGCTGTGGCTGATCGCCGCCGGCGGACTCGTCGGCGCGTTCCTGGCCTGAGCGCCGCGTCACTTCACCTCGAAGGTGCCCACGAGCACCTCGTCCTTCGCCTCCTCGAGCCGCAGGATCGCGTCGCGGTGCTTCTCGTCCTTCGTGCCGAAGCCGGTGGACAGCCGCATCATCACGCTGGTCGCGTTGCCGAGCGCCTGGCGGTGCGAGCCGTAGTACTTGGCGCGCACCTCGTAGACGCCGGGAATCGCCTTCCGCAGCGAGAACACCTCGGGGCCGTAGCCCTGCGTGACGTCGGCCGACACGCGCCCGCCCTGGCGGCTCAGCGGGCTCTGGTAGCTGACCCATTGCCCGTGCGGATCCTTCACCCACAGGTCGATGTCGGTGTTGTCGGTGTCCCAGGCGAGCGCCACGCGCACGTCCAGCGGCAGGTTGCGGCGCAGCCGTGCGTCCACGGCCGAGACGTCGACGCGGTGGGTCGCGGCGATGGCGTCGAGCTCGCCGAGCGCGATGACGTCGATGTCGCGCCAGCGCCCGTCCCACGCGCCCGACGCGGCGATCCACAGCGCATCGACCGCCGGCTGCCACGCGCCCGCGGCCGCCTGCGCGAGGCCGAGGTCGCGCCAGGATTGCGGCTCGTCCGGCGCCAGTTCCGCCACGCGTTGCAGCCGCCGGATCGCCTCGGCGGTCTCGCCCATCTCCTGCAGCCGGTAGGCCAGCACGCGCAGCAGGCCGCGATCCTCGATGTGCAGCTCGGCCAGGTTCGACAGCACGCGCAGCGCGAGCGCGCGCTGGCCGTGCGTGGCGAACACCTGCGCCGCGTCGAGGTAGAACGCCGGGCTGGACGGCGCGGCCAGTCGCAGGTCGAGGTAGACGGCGTAGCGATCGTCGGCCGCGGCCTGCGCGAGGCGGCGCATGCCGGCGGCGTCGGGCGTCCACGCGGCGACGGCGATCTGGATCCCGGCGGACGTCGCGGCGGCGGCCTTCTTCATCGGCGGCGCCATGGCGCGGTCGGCGACGACATCGGCGGCGGCGAACGATGCTGCGGGCGCGGCGTCGCCGCGTTCGCGCTGCATCGGGGGTGCGGGCATCGGCGTCGGCGCGGGTGGCGCGAAGGCAGGCACGGCCGGACGCGCCGCGCGCGCGGCATCCATCCCGACGGCGTTGCCTGTCGCCTGTTCGAGCGCGACCTCGGGCGCGGCGGCGGGCGCGACGTCCTTCGGGAAGTCCTTGTCCCACCAGGCCTGCAGCGCGGCGTAGCGCGCGACGAGCCCGTCCAGGTGCTGGCGTGCCAGCGCCGCCTTCTCGGCCGCCTTCGAACGCTGGCGCGCGTCGTAGGCGTCGCGCAGCGCGCCGCGCGGCGGCGGCAGGTCGTAGCGCAGGTAGTCGTCCAGCGTCTCGAGCACGATCAGCGAGGTCTCGGGCGTGACGATGCCGAAGCGATTGCCCAGCGCCGTGATCTCGGTGCGGTGCAGCTCGGGCTGGGCGAGAAGTTGATCGACGCGCAGCCGCGCCCAGCGCTGCGCCACGAAGCCGGCGTCGGTGGCATCGCCGTTCGTCGGGGCCGCCAGCTCGACGCGCTTGTGCGTGAGCGTGCCGTCGCCGGACTCCAGCACCAGGTCCAGCCTGGCCTGCGCCGCGGTGAAGCGCCCGGCCAGCACGACGCGCCCCGCCTCGGGACGCGGCGAAGCGACGGCCACCTGGTCGAAGCCGTCGCCGTCGACGCGCACGAGGCGCGTCCCGCGCTGCTGGATCTGGCGCAAGGCCTCGTCGGCGTCCACGGCGCCGAGATCGAGCAGGCGACCGCCGCGCGACTCGGCCCACTGCCGCAGGAAGAGCGCCGAGCCGCCGGCAGTGGCCTGCACCGCGTACGCCGGCACGTTGCCCGCGACCGCAGGCGCCGGGCCGCCCCAGTTGCCCAGGCCGTCGGAAATGAGCAGCGCCAGGCTCGATTGCGGCGACCGGCTCGTCGGCACCGTCCACAGCGACGCGTTGCTCGCGCCGTCGTATGCGACGCGCTGCAGCGTCTCGCGCAAGGCCTGCCAGTCGCCATGGCGGACGTCGAACATCCGATCGGGCTCGGCGGCGTCGCGCACCACGCGCAGCCGCACGTGGACGTCGGGCTGCCACGCGAACAAGGCCGCGAGCAGCCGCAGTTCGGCCGCGTGGTCGCGCTGCGCGCCGGAACCGGAGGCGTCCCAGATCAGCGTCAGGTCGTCGGGCCTGGCGCGCGGCGCCGGCTGGTCGGGCACCTGCAGCTCGGCGTGGAAATAGCCCTGGCCGTCGACGCGCTCGCGCAGCAGCGTGTCGCCCTGCGGGGCGGGCCAGGCGATCTCCGAACCGGTCGATGCGCCGGCCGTGGCGAGCCGGTCGGTCTCGTGCAGCGCGACGTCGCTGTCGCCGTCCCGCGAGGTGAGCGCGGCGCCCGCGATGCGCGGGCCGAGGCGCACGCCGGCGGCGTCGGTGGCGTGCAGCCGCACGTGCAGGTCGACCTGGTCGGCCGTCGTCGCACCGAAGTCCAGCGGCACGGGCAGGCGCAGGCGATGCTGCGCGTCGGGCGTCAGCCATTCGGTGGTCGCGATGCGCACATGGCGCGTGCCACCCGGCCGCAGCGGATAGACGCGCACGCGGAAGTTCTCGCCCGCCGTCTGCTCCAGCAGCGCCGGATCGACGCCGCGCCGCACGACGGCCTCGAACACCTCGCGGCCGCGCGCCTTGGGCACCGGGACGGCCTCGCGCATGCTGCCGTCGGCCATGTCCAGCGCGAAGCCGGTGACGGTCTGGCCGGCGTGCAGCGGAAACTGCAGTTCGCCTTCGAGCAGGCGGCTGTTCGGGTTGGACAGCGTGAGGTCGATGACGCTGTGGACGAGGCCGCCTTCGACGAACACGTCGACGCCGGCATGCGCCAGGCGGATCGGCTGCTCGCCGACGGCGACCTTCACCAGCGCCCGCTCGATGGCGGGCGGTGGAGGCGGCGGCGGCACCTGCGCGAAGGCCGGCGCCGCGGCAAGCCACAAGCCCGCGGCCAGGATCCATCTTCCCTGCTGCATGTCGCCCTCGTCGATTCGTGTCGATGAGGGTTGAACGCAGGCCCCGTGCAAACGGGGTCAGCTGGGTTGCAGGAAACTAGGCGGACTTCGTGCGCTGGCGCAGCGCCTCGAACAGGCAGATGCCCGCGGCCACCGACACGTTGAGGCTTTCGACCGCCCCGGCCATGGGAATGCGCACCAGCTGGTCGCAGGTCTTGCGCGTCAGCTGGCGCATGCCGTCGCCCTCGCTGCCCAGCACGAAGGCGACCGGGCCGGTGAGGTCGAGGTCGTACAGGTCCTGTTCGGCGTCGTCGCTGGTGCCGATCACGCGGATGTCGAAGTCCTTCAGCTCGTTGAGCGTGCGCGCCAGGTTGGTGACCATGATGTAGGGCACCGTCTCGGCCGCGCCGCTGGCCACCTTGGCGACGGTCGCGTTGACGCCCACCGCGTGGTCCTTCGGGGCCACGATCGCGTGCGCGCCGGCGCCGTCGGCCACGCGCAGGCACGCGCCGAGGTTGTGCGGGTCGGTGACGCCGTCGAGGATCAGCAGCAGCGGCGGACCGTCGATGGACTCGACCACCTCGTCCAGCGAATGCGGCATCGCCACGAGCTCGACGCGGGCGACCACGCCCTGGTGGCGCGAGGTGCCGGCCATCTTGTCCAGGCGTTCGCCGTCGGTCTCGATGATCTTGATGTCCGATTCGCGCGCGCGGTCGACGAACGAGCGCATGCGCGCGTCGCGCCGGTTGGCCTCGACGTGCAGCTCGATGACCGACTTCGGCGCCGTTTTCATGCGAACCGTGATCGCGTGGAAGCCGAAAAGAATGCGCGGGCTGCTCATTTGAAGACCAATCTGAAGAGTTCCAGCGAGCCTATCAGGATCGGCTGGTGGAGCATGTAGAAACTGAGCGACCAGCGGCCCAGCACGGACAGCGGCCGCACGAACGACGGC
>Ga0302311_10008260_pt1 | contig 10497 bp, 10 predicted proteins | sample III_Palsa_N1_3_FD_200449 | JGI IMG/M metagenome (GOLD analysis project Ga0302311, IMG submission 200449) | Peat permafrost microbial communities from Stordalen Mire near Abisko, Sweden - III_Palsa_N1_3 | ecosystem: Environmental > Terrestrial > Soil > Palsa > Peat permafrost | place: Sweden...
TGGGCAATCGCCAGGCCGTGCAGTTCCACCCGGCACCGGGCATCGCCGACAACGTCGTGGCCGAGGCCGCGCAGCTGGCGTCGCTGGCCGATGAAACGCCCGAAGGTCGCAGCGTCATCGTGCTGGCCAAGGAGAAGCACGGCCTCAGCGAACCGCAGCTGGCAGAAGGCGAAGCGCAGTTCGTGCCGTTCACTGCGCAGACCCGCATGAGCGGTGTCGATGTCGGTTCGCGCCAGATCCGCAAGGGCGCACTCGACGCGGTCGAGAAACATCTGGAAGCGCAGAGCAGCCACCTGCCACCGTTGGTCAAGCGGATGGCCGAAGACATCGCCCGTCGCGGCGCGACGCCGCTGATCGTTACCGAAGGCGCGCGCGCGCTCGGCGTGATCGAGCTGAAGGACATCGTCAAGGTCGGTATCAAGGAGCGCTTCGCCGAGATGCGCAAGATGGGTATCAAGACCATCATGATCACCGGCGACAACCCGCTCACCGCGGCGGCGATCGCAGCCGAAGCCGGCGTCGATGATTTCCTCGCCGAGGCCACGCCGGAAGCGAAGCTGAAACTGATCCGTGACATGCAGGCCGAGAATCGCCTGGTGGCAATGTGCGGCGACGGCACCAACGACGCCCCCGCGCTGGCGCAGGCCGACGTGGCGGTGGCGATGAATACCGGCACGCAGGCGGCCAAGGAAGCCGGCAACATGGTCGACCTGGATTCGAACCCGACCAAGCTGATCGAAGTGGTGGCCATCGGCAAGCAGATGTTGATCACCCGCGGCGCGCTGACCACGTTCTCGATCTCCAACGATATCGCCAAGTATTTTGCGATCATCCCAGCGGCGTTCGCCACCACGTATCCGGCGCTCAATACGCTCAACGTGATGCATCTGGCCACGCCGCAGAGCGCGATTCTGTCGGCGGTGATCTTCAACGCGCTGATCATCATTTTCCTGATCCCGCTGGCGCTGAAGGGCGTGAAGTACCGCGCGCTCGGCGCCGGTTCGCTGCTGCGTCGCAACCTGCTGGTCTACGGCCTGGGCGGCATCGTGGTGCCTTTCATCGGCATCAAGATCATCGACATGCTGCTTGTCGTTTTCGGCATGGCCTGATCGCCCGCGCACGCTTTTACCGTCATGCCGGAATCGATCGGCATGACGACTTACTTCTCTCTGGAGTCTGTCGATGCAAACCCTGATGCTTTCTGTCTCGCTACCCGACGCAACTCATCCGGATATGGAGCTGCGCCTGTCGGCCAATGATTCGGACTGCGAAGTCGTCATCGCACTGCCTGGCCGGGTATTGGAGCAGGGCACGCGCGTCGAGATGGCCAAACCCACCGTCGCCAATGTCAATCCGCTATCCGCGGTGAACGACGAATACGAGCTGGGCGGTTACGCCGGCATCTGACGCCGGCGATAGCAACACCAGTTCTCCATACCCACTCAACAACTATTCGATTCACTTCGGATCAAAGGCCACAGGTCCATCCATGAAGTACGCAAAGCATTCTCTCAGCGTCGCGTGTCTGATGCTGCTTTCCACCGGCACTGTCTGTGCACAGTCGACCAGCGCCGCTACGCCCGCGCCGGCACCGATGACCACCCCGGCCATGACCGGTCCGCTGGCCGCCAATCCAGCGCCGATGAGTTTTGACACCGGCGCGCTGGGTACCTGGTACGTCACCGGCGCTGTGACCGGCCTGGCGCTATCGCAGGACAATCATGTGTCGGGAGACCGCAGCACGCGCACCGACCTCAGCAACGGCCAGATATTCATCCAGAAAACGTCTGGACAGCTGCAGTTCTTCGTGCAGGCCGGCACCTATTCGATACCCTCGCTGGGCACGAGTTACCTGTCCGCCAACAAGACCACCAGCGGGCTTTACGGCGACGTGCCGCAGGCCTTCATCAAATATGTGCCGAACGACAATCTCAGCATCATGGCCGGCAAGCTGCCGACCCTGGTCGGCTCGGAGTACACCTTCACCTTCGAGAACATGAACATCGAGCGCGGCCTGCTGTGGAACCAGGAAAACGCCGTGAACCGTGGCGTGCAGGCCACCTATGTGCAAGGCCCGATCACCGCCTCGGTATCGGTAAACGACGGCTACTACTCCAGCCACTACAGCTGGGTGTGGGGCTCGCTCGCCTACACCATCGACAAGAACAACTCGCTCAGTTTCATTGCCGGCGGCAACAGCGACCAGACCACGCGCAGCAGCCTGGCGACGCCGCTGCTGCAGGACAACAGCCAGATCGTCAACCTCAACTACACCCATCTGGATGGACCGTGGACCATCGCGCCGTCGCTGCAGTACACGCGCGTTCCGTCCAACAGCGATCTGGGCATCGCACATTCGGCATCCACGGCGGGCGTGGCGCTGCTAGCTAACTACGCCTTCAACTCCAACTTCAGCTTGGCCGGCCGCGCGGAATACATCAGTTCGAACGGCAATGCAGCCAACGGCTCACCCAGCCTGTTGTATGGCCCTGGCAGCAATGCCTGGTCGCTGACGCTCACGCCGACCTATCAGAACAAGCTGTTGTTTGTACGAGCGGAAGTTTCGTATGTGAAAGCCACCAGCGTGACGCCTGGTTTCGCTTTTGGACGCAACCTGGACAACACGGCGCAGTCGCGCGTGCTGATTGAAACCGGCCTGCTGTTCTAAGTCATGCGTATCTAAGTCATCCGTACTGAAGTCATTCCCTTCATCCAAACGCACTGAAGAGATTCCCATGAACACCTTGCTACGTCCCGCAATCTCCCTGCTGGTGGTTTTCACGGCCATCACCGGCGTTGCCTACCCATTGGCTGCGACTGGTCTGGCCCAGCTGATCTTTCCGCAACAGGCCAACGGCAGCCTGATCGAGAAGAACGGCAAGCCGATCGGCTCGAGCCTGATCGGCCAGTCGTTCACCGACGCCAAATATTTCTGGGGTCGTCCGTCCGCCACGTCGCCGAACCCGAACAACGCGTCGTCGTCGAGCGGCTCGAACACCGGCCCCACCAATCCGGCGCTGATCGATACGATCAAGCAACGCATCGACGCGCTGCACGCGGTCGACCCGACCAACAAGGCGCTGGTGCCGGTGGATCTGATTACCGCTTCGGCCAGCGGCCTGGATCCGGAAATCTCGCCGGCAGCGGCGCAGTATCAGTTGGCGCGTGTGGCCCAGGCCCGCAAGCTGAGCGTGTCGCAGGTGCAGACGTTGGTTGATCAATACACCAGCGGTCGCACGCTTGGCATACTCGGCGAGCCGCGCGTCAACGTGCTCAAGTTGAACCTCGCGCTGGACGCGCCTTCGCAGGCGCGTTGACCGGCCCTCGTTTTGTGAAGCAACCGCTGCCATGCTTGCTTACGCAGGTCAGTATCAGAACTGCACGGATGGCCCGTCGTTTTCAGGACGGTTCTGATCGGAGTGGCACCGTATGACCGAATCCTCCCGAGAAGCCCGCGCCGATGCGCTGCTCAATACGGCGCAGAATGAGCACAGCAGCCGGCTGAAGATTTTTCTCGGCGCCGCGCCCGGCGTGGGCAAAACCTACGCCATGCTCTCTGCCGCGCGCGAGCTGAAGCGGCAGGGCATCGATGTTGTGGTGGGTCTGGTCGAAACCCACGGCCGTGCCGAAACCGCGGCGCTGCTCGAAGGCATGGAGGTGCTGCCGCGTCGCGCCGTTCGCTACCATGACCGCGATTTCAGCGAGTTTGATCTCGATGCCGCACTGGCGCGCAAGCCAGCCGTGCTGCTGGTCGACGAACTGGCGCATCGCAATCTTCCCGGCGGCCGCCACGAGCGCCGCTGGCAGGATATTGCCGAGCTGATCGACGCCGGCATCGAGGTCTACACCGCGCTCAACGTGCAGCACCTGGAAAGCCTCAACGATCAGGTGCAACGCATCACCGGCATTACCGTGCGCGAAACCGTGCCCGATGCGTTTCTCGATCACGCGCGCGACATCGTGCTGATCGACTTGCCGCCGCGCGAACTGATCGCGCGGCTGAAGCAGGGCAAGGTCTACGTACCGGAGACAGCGGCCGCGGCGCTGAACGCGTTCTTCTCGCCAACCAATCTGGCCGCGCTGCGCGAGCTGGCGCTGGGCACGATCGCCGATCACGTCGACAGCGATCTGCGTGAGCACATGCTGGCGCGCGGCAGCGCGATGACGGTGCGCCGTCGGGTGCTCGCGGCGATCGACGGCCACGCGCAAAGCGATTACCTGGTCCGCGTGGCGCGCCGCATCGCCGAACGGCGCGGCGCACCGTGGAGCGTGGCCTATGTTGACACCGGTGCGCGGCTTGACCCCGTGCGTCGCGAGCAGCGTGATGCCGCGATGCGGCTGGCGCGCCGGCTTGGCGGTGAAACGATCATCCTGCGCGGTCACGCCATTGCCGACGAGTTGCTTGCGCACGCCGATCGCGAGGGCGTCGGCCAGATCATTCTCGGACGCACGCGCGAGCGCCCGATCGCGCGCATGCTGGGCCGCTCGCTGACGCAGATGCTTTTACGCCGCGGCGCGCACATGGAACTGACCATCATTGCCACGCCGGCCGAACGGGCCAAGGCGCGCCGGCGATTGAAGCTGCCGCGCGATCACGGCAGCCGCAGCGAATACGTCTACGCCACGCTGGCCACCCTCGTGGCTTTCGGGCTCTCTTTCATCGCCGATCGCTATCTCTCGGTCGCCAATCTGTCGTTGATCTTTCTCACCGCTGTATTGGTGGTAGCTGTTCGCACGCGCATGACGGTGGCCGTCTATACGGCCATTTTGTGTTTTCTCGGATATAACTTTTTCTTTGCGCCGCCGCGCTACACGCTGGAGATTGCCAATTTCGACGACGTGCTGGCCGTCACGCTGTTCCTGGTGGCTGCCCTGGTCTGCAGCCGGCTGGCTACGCGTCTGGCCAGTCAGGTGGAATCGCTGCGTGCGTCGCACGCGCAGACGCGCGCGCTGCTGACCCTGGGGCAGCAGTTGAGCACCAGTGCCGATGCCGATGGCATCCGCGATGCCGGCAGCAAGGCGCTGGCGCGCGCCCTGCATTGCGATGCGTCGATGCTGGCGCGCGATGCCGATCAGGTATTGCGTGCGGTGGCCAGCGCGCCGAGCGAGTACGTGCTCACGGCGCAGGACATGGCAGCCGCTGACTGGAGCGATCGCCACGGTGAACAGGCCGGCCGCTTCACCGATACCTTGAACGCCGCGCCTTGCTGGGTCTTGCCGCTGGGCAGCGAGGCACGGCCGCTCGGCGTGGCCGGTTTGCGCTTTGATCCGAAAGAGGGCGAGCCCGATGCCGACCGGCGCAGCCTTGCACTGGCCATGGCGCAGGACATCGGTCAGGCACTGGAACGTGCGCGTTTGTCTGATGAGCTGGAAGGTGCGCGTGTGCAAGGCGAAACCGAGCGCCTGCGCAATGCGCTGCTGTCGTCTGTTTCGCATGATCTGCGCTCGCCGCTGGCCTCGATGATCGGCGCCGCCGGCACGCTGATCAGTTACGAAGCCAAACTGCCGCAGGCTGAGCGGACCGAGCTGCTGCAATCCATTCTCGGCGAAGGCCAGCGGCTGGATCGCTATATCCAGAACCTGCTCGACATGACCCGGCTTGGCCACGGCACGCTCAAGCTCAGCCGTGACTGGACCGATAGCAGCGAGATCATCGCCGCAGCCATCACGCGCTTGCGCAAGCTGTTTCCCGACCTGCGCGTGGAGACGGTGGTGCCGCACGAGCCGATTCTGCTCTACGTGCATCCGGCGCTGATCGAGCAGGCGCTGTTCAACATTCTGGAAAACGCTGCGCGCTTCTCGCCGACCGACGAGGCCGTACGGGTGACGGTGCAAAGCAGGGAAGAACGTCTGTTGATCGACGTCAGCGATCGCGGCCCCGGTATTCCCGAGGCCGAGCGCGCGCAGATCTTCGACATGTTCTATTCCGTCTCGCGCGGGGATCGTGCGCCGCAGGGCACCGGTCTCGGCCTGGCGATCTGCCGCGGCATGATTGGCGCCCACGGCGGCAGCGTCGAGGCCTTGCCAGGTGACGGCATCGGCACCACCATCCGCATCAGCCTGCCGCTGCCGGCGCCGCCGGGTTCTGATCCGTGATGGATGGCAGACGGTGGATTCGAGCGGCACTACGGGTAACTTCTACACGATGAACGACCTGCCATGACCTCGGCCTCCCCACGCATTCTGGTCATCGACGACGAGGCGCAGATCCGGCGTTTTCTCGACATCGGCCTGCGCGCGGAGGGCTACGAAGTTTTCCTCGCAGTCAATGCAGCGGAAGGACTGGCACTCGCCGTCACGCAGTCACCGGATCTGGTGATCCTCGATATCGGCCTGCCCGATCGCGAAGGTCACGACGTGCTGGCCGAGCTGCGTCAATGGAGCCAGGTACCGGTAATGATGCTGACCGTTCGCGACGCAGAAACTGAAAAAGTGCGCGCGCTCGACGGCGGTGCCAACGACTACGTCACCAAGCCGTTCGGTATCCAGGAGCTGATGGCCCGATTGCGCGTATTGCTGCGCAGCCGTCCGGGCGAGCCGGCTACCCAACAGCGTTACGACGATGGCCATCTGGCCATCGATCTGGCCAGGCGCGAGGTGCATCTCGACGGCGCACTGCTGTCGCTCACCCGCAAGGAATACGCGGTACTTGCACTGCTGCTGCATCACGCCGGACGCGTCGTCACGCAGCAACAGATACTGCGTGAACTCTGGGGCGCCACCCACGTGCAGGACACCCACTACCTGCGCATCGTCCTCGGCAAGCTCCGCCAGAAACTTGGCGACGATGCCGCCGCACCGCGCTGGCTGAAAACCGAGCCCGGCGTGGGTTATCGGTTTCTTGGTGTGGGTTGAGCCAAGCACTGTAGGTTGGGCTGAGCGTAGCGATGCCCAATGCTATCGTGCGACCGACGTTGGGCATCGCTACGCTCAGCGCCAACCTACGCGGCTAGACCTGATCCAAGCAACAAGATAGGCAACCTAGTTCGGTATCAATATGTCCGCCGTCTAGCGGGGTACGCGCAGCACGGACTCACGTAGCGCGGCCTCATGCAGCACTTCGTCCAGGCAAGCTGTTTCTTCAGTATCCAATTCGCTGTGACCAGGGCGATGCATGCCGGTGGCCGGATTGACGGCCTCGGAGGTCGCCCCGTTATTGAAGTCAGAGTTCACTGCGCCCGTTGCGCTCATGGCAATTCCCTTGGGATTTGAATCGTTGTTCGGCATAAATGTATGGCACAAGTCGATCAGTTGCCAGAGCCAGCCACTGGAGGATGTCTACCTCGGGTCACCAGCGCATATTGATGGCCTATGACACCGTTATCGCGGTGAGGCAGGTTGTTCGGCCTGCGCGTTCACTTAGTGCCGGCCGCCACCGATGCGCCGACGATGTGATGTCTGGCCAGCGAGTCGGCGACAAAAGCCGATGCCTTCATGTCTTCGATAAATTGCCGCAGGAATAGAGATGCCTCATCGCCGCGGCTCTTGGGCACGCCCATCGCCTGCTGGATGACCATGAAGCGTTCCGGCAACAGACGCAGACCGGATATGCCAGCGACTTGCTGTTCGAGCTGTTGCTTCACGCCGGCAGCTACTTCGAGCTGCTGTTCAAGAAAAGCCCTGACGACAGTAGGTGAGCTTGGTGCGCGCACGATCTGCGCATGCTTGAGCTCGCGACTCAGGAACAGATCGTAGGCGCTGCCGTTACCGACCGCCACGCGGTTTTGCGTTTGATCCACGTCGGCATGGGTTTCTATGGGGGACTCGTTGCGTACCAGATAAAAACCTTCGATCAGTACATAGGCCGCGGTGAACGCGATGCTCGCGCCGCGTACGGGGTCGATGGCGAAGAAGCCGATATCGGCTTGCTCGTCGGCCACCGCCTGTACGGATTTGCCGGCAGTGTCGAACGTCATCAGCTCGACATCGACGCCAAGACGTCGGCCGAATTCCATCGCCAAGTCGATGGAAACACCGGACGGTTTTCCCGTCGCCGGATCGACGCCGGCAAGAATCGGATTGCCCAGATTGATCGAGGCACGCAGATGGCCTTGGGGTGTAAAGCTCGTTTTGATCGAAGGGTCCACGGTCATGGCTTGGTCCGGATATCGTGGCGTGCGGTTCTGGCGGGATGCCTTTCCAGACCAAGCTTACCGTGTCGTCCGTTTCGCGTTGGGCGCCGATGTTTACCGCCCGGCATGGACGACATCCGCTTTGTCATCGACGGTGCGCATCTGACTGGCGTTTTTTTAAAGTGACTCGCTCAGCGGTTCGCCGTTGTCTATGCTGAAACGAATCCGCCGGCCATCCATCCGTACACGCAACTGCCGATATTTGCTGAGGTAACGCAGTCCGACGAGGGCTGCCGCCAGACCGGCCGTGGCACCAACGGCCAGCGCCCAGCGCGGGCCGAAGGTATCCGCTACCCAGCCGACGATGGGCGCGCCGATCGGCGTACCGCCGAGCGCAATCGCCATCACAATCGCCATGACGCGGCCACGCATGGCCGGGTCGGTAGACAACTGCACGGTGCTGATGACGGTGGTGGTGAACGTCTGGGCGGATATGCCGATGATCACCAGAGCTGCGCCGAACAACCAGTAAGTCGGCATGACGGCAGCCAGCGCCAGGCCCAGGCTGAAGACGGTGGAGGCAACAAAAACCAGTGCGACATGCGCCTTGGCGCGCTGGGCAGCGAGCAGTGCGCCGGCGACTGAGCCGATCGCCATGATCGACGTCAGCAAACCGTACTCACTGGCCCCTGTGTGAAAGGCGGTCACCGACATGGTGGAAATATAGATCGGAAAGTTGAGGCCAAAAGTGCCGACAAACAGCAGCATGAAAAGCACGGACTTCAGATCGGGTCGATGCCAGACATAGCGGAACCCTTCGACCAGACTCCCACGCTTGCGCACGGCTCTTTCGCCGCGATGCAGCTTGTCCACGCGGATCAGGCAGAGCGAAACGATCACGGCAGCGTACGAGACAGCATTGATCAAAAATACCCACCCCGTGCCGACCCCTGCGATCAGCAAACCAGCGACTGCGGGGCCAATCATCCGTGCCGCATTGAACGAGGTGGAGTTCAACCCCACTGCGTTCGACAAATCCGCTTCGCCGACCAGCTCGGAGACAAAGGTCTGTCGCGCCGGTGCATCGAACGCGGCGGCGCAGCCGAGCAGAAAAGCGAACACGTAGACGTGCCACAGCTGCACCAGACCTGTAACGGTAAGAATGCCCAGGCCAAGCGCCAGCAGGCCCATCGCCGCCTGTGTCGCCAGCAGCAGCTTGCGCCGGTCGAGATGATCAGCCGCAAAGCCGCTGAACGGAAGCATCAGCAGCTGTGGCCCGAACTGCAAACCCATCACGATGCCGACGGCGGTCGCGTTGTGATGGGTCAGCTGGGTCAGAACGATCCAGTCTTGCGCGGTGCGCTGCATCCACGTGCCCACGTTGGACACGATCGCACCGCTGGCCCAGAGTCGGTAGTTGGTATTGCGCAGCGAGCGGAAGGTACCCTTCATGCCGACTTACTTGCCCTCGGGCGAATTGCCGCCATGAAAGCGTCCGAACCGGCGCGCCATCATCACGCCCATCAGAACCATGCCCAGGCCCAACGCAATGGCGTGATCCGCTGACCGCAAATCAAAGTCGCCGATGTGACAGAGCAGGAGATAACTGAAGATCAGGTTGAGAAATCCCCACAGCACGTTGACTGTGGACGAGGAAAGTCCCTCGCCGGGCGGCTTGGCGAACGGACTCTGGAACGCGCGGCCCAGCATGCCGCTGACAAAATGCGGGATGGCGTTGGCCAGAAAGGCGCCGCCGAAGAACCAGGCCAGATAGTGGGTCCATGGCATGATCAGGCGCTCCTCTCCAGTAGATTGATGACATCCTGGGTAGTACCGGTCTCCGCGATCCTCGGGAAAATGTGCGTGATGCTGTGGATGTGCTGGTCGAGGCTCAGATCAGTCATGGCGTCGACCGCCAGCGTGACATTGAAGCCGTTTTCGTACGCATGGCGGGCAGTCGACTCGACCCCGGAACTGGTAGCGACACCGACCACCACCACTTGTGTGACGCCGTGCTGCTTGAGGTATGCATCAAGGTCAGTACCGGTGAATGCGCCGCGAGTCTGCTTGGTTACCAGATAATCCTGTGGCTGCTGGTTGAGTTCGGGAATGAGCTCAGCCCAGTCGGCAGCAGGCGTGCCACGAAGACGTGATTGCTCGACCCGGCCAGGCGAAATGCCAGTTACGTTGACGAGCACGACCGGCAGCTGATGGTGGCGGAAGGCCTCAATCAGCAGGCATGAGTGCTTGATCACGTCATCGATGGGATGGGCGGTGGGAAGGCTGACAATGCCCTTCTGCAGATCGATGACGATCAGTGCGGTGCGCTTGTCCAGTGTGGTGAGCGGCATGGAACTCTCCTTCGGTGATCTTGTATGGCGTGTTGGGACCGTAGGTTGGGCTGAGCGCAGCGATGCCTAAAGTC
>Ga0302311_10008264_pt1 | contig 10496 bp, 5 predicted proteins | sample III_Palsa_N1_3_FD_200449 | JGI IMG/M metagenome (GOLD analysis project Ga0302311, IMG submission 200449) | Peat permafrost microbial communities from Stordalen Mire near Abisko, Sweden - III_Palsa_N1_3 | ecosystem: Environmental > Terrestrial > Soil > Palsa > Peat permafrost | place: Sweden...
CAACTCGCAGGTCTATCTCTACGCACTCGGCGGCAATGCCGGCGCCGGCCCCAACGAGGACGCCGGCCTGATGTCGATTCTCGGCAACTGCCCCAGCTCCGGCAACTTCCTCGCCGAATACCCCACCGTCTACATTAACGAGGTCACCACCGTCGCCGCCGCCTACGCCATGGCAGGCTTCGCCACCGACGCCACCCACGTCTCCAGTTCGGGAACGGCGCTGGCGCAGACAGGCATCGCGAACGCCTTCGCCAATGCCGCCAACCTGGTCTCGATCGTCAGCGGCACCTCGCTCGCCACCACCCCCGCGGGTAACGGCACCGTGCCCCAGACCGAGATCAACACCCTCGGCAACATACTCGCCGCCTGCGTCGACACCAGCCCCAGCTTCAGCGCCGTCGTGTGCAATACGCTCTTTGGCGCCGCCTTGTCGGCCGGTGCCTCCGGCACCGCTCCTACCGATACCGCCAGCGCCGCCATCAATATCGCCCATTATCCCGGCGCCAACGTCGCCACGCTCTTCGGCCTGCCGTCACCCGTAAGCCCCTACCCCGCCACCGGCTACACCCAGCCCAACGATTTCACCATTGGAATTCAATTCGCCGGAAACTTAGGAGCGTATAGCGGCCCCATCGCCATCGACGGCTCCGGCAACGTGTGGCAAGCGAACAATGTACAGGACTATAGAGCGCAGACTCAGCAAGCCACCCTCAGCGAATTCACCCCTTCCGGTGCCTTGGTTGCCGGTTCACCGTTCGCCGGCGACGGCCACCATACCTCCTTTATGATGGCTATCGACGGCTCCGGCAACATCTGGTTGGGAGACACCGACTACTTCACCCCCGGGCTCAGCAAATTCACCTCCAGCGGGGCCGCGGTCGCTGGCAGCCCCTTCGCCACCGGTAGCTTCAACACCTTTGGCGTCACCGTCGACGCCACCGGCAATGTCTGGCTGGGTGGCGGGTACACCCTCCCCGTATTCAACTCCAGCGGGAGTCAGATCGCCGGTTCACCCTTCTACGGCTATGGCCCAATCCAGGAAGGCTACGGGCCCGTGTCCATGGACGGCTCCGGCAATGTCTGGGCGGCGGAGATCTACACGCTCAGCAAGTTCACGTCCAGCGGGGGCACCGTAGTCGGCGCACCCTTCTACGGAACTGGACCTGGCATCTATGGGATGACCACCGGCAATAGTGAAGCCATCGCCATCGATTCCTCCGGCAAGGTCTGGGTACCGTGCTCGTTTGATAGCGTCAACGTATTTACCTCCAGTGGGGCAGAGGCTCCCGGTTCCCCCTTCTACGTCCCCGGGGGTAATGCGAGTCTCGCCATTGACGGCGCCGGCAACGTCTGGTTCGCGGGTGGCAGCCCCGACGGCTTAATCGAATTATCCAACAGCGGAACCGTCCTCTCTGCAAGCCTGGGTGGGGCTTTTGGTATAGGCACGCCCGCTATTGACGGCTCCGGTGATATTTGGAGCGCCGAGGGAACCGGCCTCGTCGAGCTGATCGGGGTATCTGCGCCGGTAGTCACTCCCGTCGTCGCCAACCTGATCGCGCCCTACTCCGCACCGGCCAGCAAGCCTTAAATGCCGCGCTGAGTAAGGCCGGTGCTACCAACCGCAGTGGCAGAAGCATCCTGGATATCGACAATCGCCCAAAGTATTTGATTCCCCTGCAATCCCCGAAAAAGCAAACGAGGGTACCCTCTGAACTTTGGAGAATTCGGTGGATTGAGAGACAACAACTTGTTCTGTCACACTGCCGCCAAACAGAAGCGCGGCTCAACCCTCCTCTGAAGAGCCGCCGCGAAGCCATACTCCCCTATTGAGGAGTAATCCGCCTCTGGTTTACAGAGGGCACAGAAGAGTAAGGACGGTATCACATACAGCTTTCTCGGCAATCCCTTTGCTGAGCTGGCGAATGCCATTCACGAATTCTCATCTGCCGCCGTCACAAATCTTTTTTTAATTCCACTTACATACGAAAGACACACCCCTGGTCCGGAGAAATCCGGAAACTAAGTCGTATGCCACGAGAATTCCGGCCTTTTTCTTGTCTCAGGCCAATATTCCTCTAGAGGTTTTTGCCGTGAGCCAGACCAACCGTTTGAGTGTCTTTGTCTTTTCGTTTGCCATCGCGGTTGGGCTTGCCGGCTGCGGCCAGCTTCAGCCCGCATCCGCCCCTGCACTCGAACTCAACGGCATCCCAGGCACCGTCCACGGCGGCCAACAACCGATCTCAGGCGCCGGCATTCAGCTCTATGCCGTCGGAACCACCGCCGACGGCTCGGCCTCCAACCCGCTTCTCACTTCGACCGTCACCACCAACGCAAATGGAGGATTTAGCACCGGCTCGTTCTCCTGTCCTACATCGACAACGCTGGTCTATCTGCTCGCCTCCGGAGGAAACCCAGGCCTCGCCAACGGGACCAACAACTCCGCTATCCAGCAAATTGCGCTGCTCGGCCAATGCGGCTCTCTCGGTCCAAGTACCTTCATCTCGCTAAACGAAGTCACTACCGTCGCCGCTCTCTCCGCGGTTTATCCCTACTTCACGGCGCCCGCTGCCATCGGCTCGGGCAGCACCGACGTCGCATCTCTCACCAGCGCCTTCACCCTCGCGCAGCAACTCGCCAATACCAGCACGGGGCAATCTCCCGGAACTGGAGTCCCAAGCGGATATACGGTTCCCACTCAAGAGATCTACTCCCTCGCCGACATCATCGCCAGCTGCATCAACACCAGCGGCGGTGTCGCCGGCGATGGCAGCGCCTGCGGAGACCTCTTCACCTATGCCACTCCCCCGGGCGGCACTTCGCCAACGGATGTAGCGACGGCGTTGACCGACATCCTGAACAACGCAACGTACAACCTTGGGTCGCTCTTCAATCTTCCGGCACCGTCGGCACCCTTCCAGCCCTCTTTGAGCAGCGCTCCCTACACATGGAAGGTCTGGCTGAACTCAGAGAGCACTGTAACCTACGCAGCCAACAGCGCGACGTCGGGCTCTGTACCCGTCGATGGCAATCAATATAGTTCCGGAGCGACCGTCACCGTGCTCGGCAACTCTGGTAGCCTGGCCGAGAGCGGCTATACCTTCGTCGGATGGAATACAGTAGCTGACGGCTCCGGAGCCGGGTATGCGCCCGGAGCAACCTTTACGATAGGCGGCTACAACCAGATTCTTTACGCGCAATTCGCGAACGGCGGGCAATATACAGTCACCTACTCAGGCAACGGCAATACGGGAGGCGCTGCTCCCAATGATTCGAACTCATACTCTCCGGGAAGCCTGGTCACCGTGCTCGGAAATTCGGGCAGTCTGGTGAGGACCGGATACACGTTTACGGGCTGGAACACCAGGGCCAACGGCGCTGGGATCAGCTACTCTTCCGGCAACAGCTTCACCATCGACGCATTGAGCCAGACACTCTATGCGCAATGGCAGCGTACTGGCACAACCTATACGATGACATACGCCGGGAACGGCGCTACCAGCGGATTCGTCACCTCCGATCCGGGTCAATATGAAACCGGGGACACCGTTACCGTGTACGGCAATCTCGGTTTCTTCTTCCGCCCTGGCTACGTCTTCACTGGATGGAACACAGCTACTGACGGATCGGGAACGGCATACGCTATTGGAGCAACCTTTACGATGGGCAGCGCCAACGTGGTGCTCTTTGCGCAATGGACGTCCGCGGACTGGCCGCCAGTGTCGATTTGGGGCGGCGCGCGCGAGGTCATCACGCTCCTGTCCGACGGAACCGTATGGGACTGGGGCTTAGGTTCCTCCGGACAATTGGGCGATAACAATACGACAAACATCGACCTTCCCACCGAGGTGCTGGGCCCGGGTGGATCTGGGTACCTGAACGACATTATCGCCCTTTCGGGTGGCGAGCAGCACAATGCGGCCTTGAAGAACGACGGCACTGTTTGGGCGTGGGGAAATGATCAAAACGATCAACTCGGCGATGGCGGAGGGGCCAATAAGAAGACTCCGATCCAGGTAAACGGTCTCAGTTCCGTAGTCATGCTCAACTCGCGCGGCTATCATTCCGTTGCCGTAAAGTCGGACGGCACAGTCTGGGATTGGGGTTGGGATGAGTATGGAGCACTCGGCAACGGATTGTCCCTGGCCCAGGGAACTACCACGTACACCACGCCGCTCCAGGTCCGGGGCGTGAATAATCCGATCATGGTGTCAGCGGGTTTCATGTACAACATTGCGCTGATGCCGGACCACACACTCCTGACCTGGGGCAACAACAACGATGCCGAAAGCGGCAATGGAACGGTCGGAGGCTACCTTAGCGCGGCGGAGCCGGTCGTTGGAATTAACGACTTGGTCTGGGTCTCGGCGGGATGGATACACTCGGTGGCAATTCGCTCCGATGGAACCGTCTGGACCTGGGGCGAGAACTATTGGAATGGTGCATTCTCCACCTGCCCTGATAGTTCTTTTTGTGGATATGGAATGATTGGTAACGGAACCACGAACGAGTACCAATACACACCCCAACAAGTGCAAGGCCTGAGCGGCGCCATCATGGCGTTGAGCGCAGACAGTTCCACCACAGTCCTGCTCCGCGACGGCACCGTGTGGACCTTCGGCTCCAACGGCGCCGGCCAGCTCGGTGTGCCAAATATCGACCAGAGCCTGGTCCCTGTCCAGGTACAAGGCCTTTGCCAAGCCGTTTACATCATGGCGCGCGATTTTCATAATGAGGCGATCTGCACCGACGGCAGCCTATGGTCCTGGGGTTCCGGAACCAGTGGCGAACTCGGCAACGGTGCTTTCAACAATAGCGCGGTGCCTGTGCAGGTCACGGCGTATTGAGGGGCCGCAGGCATTTACCTCACAGTGACCGGAAGGTTAGCCAACGGTTTCTATTCCCATCTGCCCGAGCCCACGAAACCGGCCCAGTACCACGGATGCGTACTTTTCCCGGCCGCACGGCGATCAAGAAGCAGCTTGCGCGCCGAACCCCACACTGACTCCGCTGTAGAGGCATGCCTCCCGAAACGCTCGACATAGAGCTCATGCATGAAGAGGCCAGTCACGCGGTCGTCGACTGGCCAAAGCGTCATCACGATGCTGCGTGCCCCGGCGACATGGAACGCCCGTTCCAGGCCCAGGACGCCTTCGCCATCGTGCAGCTCTCCATTCCCGGTATTGCACGCAGAGAGCACGGCCCAATCCACGCCGCTCAGGTCTAGCGAAGCAATCTGTTGCGCGGTGAGGATCGATGCTTCGCGGCTCTGATTGGCGCCGGCAAAGACCAACCCGGAATGAAGCAGTGGATTCGCATCGCCGCAACTGCGATCGAGTAGAAAGGCGTGTGTGGCCACGTGCAGAATGCGGTTGCGCGGCGCCTCCTCAAGAAACCGCGCCCGCGTCGCGTCGGCGCCCGTCACCAGCTCTGACGGCTCCGCATGGTCCCAACGTCGCCACGCAGCGTCGACATCTTTCAACTCCTCCTGGGCCCCCGGCAAAGAATGGAACTCCAGCTTGCGAAATTCCTCGCAGGAAACCGGAGTGTCACGCAGCGTTGAGGGTGCCTGAGCCACTTCGTCCAGATCGAACTTCGGACTGCCTATGGCGAGCAATCCATTCTTCTTCGGTTCGCCGGCGGAAGCAACCAGGTCACGCTCGCTGGAGATCGTGTGGATCACCGGACCGTGCTCTACAAGATAGCCCTTGCCATCGGGTAGGGCGGCAAAGGGAATCAGGTTCAGCAGGCCGTCGGGAACCACTAGCGCCAATTGGACATTGCCCAGCTCCGCGCGAAGCGGATCCCAGATTCGCTTGCGCAGCTGCTCAGCCGCCTCCCGGTAGGATCGCTCGTTGCGCAACGACCCTAGCCCACCAGCGTGGGCTTCTGTGTCGGCGCTGGCCCGGGCGGCAGTAACCAGATCGTCGATGGGCTTTGCCTCGCCCAGGTCGTAGATGCGAATGCGGTCGGAGTCGGATCGCATCACAAGAACTGCATAGGATGAAATCGTCTTGTGCGCCGGGTCCACTGACTCGACGGCGCAGCGCTGATAGTCGACATACGAGATAAGCACGGAGTGGGCCGGCAGGCCGCGGCGCAGATCCTCAATGCGGACATCGGCAGCACGGTCATCGTCGCGGATCGCGGTGCTGTGCTCGGCGAGTGCTCGTTCAATTGCGTTCATGCGGCTGGTGGCCTGGGTAATCGCGTCGTCGCTGCTCTGCTTGCCCGGCCCGGCCTGCTCCAGCGCCAGTAGCTCGGCCCGAGCCGCATCCATCTCCTTCAGCAGGCGGGCAATTTCCGGATCGTTGTTGGCGTTCAGGTTTCTCTCCCGGCGCGCCATCTCTTCGGTAACCAGGGCGCGGTTGCGCGCGACCTCTTGGAAAACTTCGTCTGAAACCAGATCCGGATGTCGGGCAACCACCGAAAGCGCGATGTTCAGGCCAAAGGGGCGATGCTGGTAGAAACTCAGAGCCTGCCGTTCCGGCAGCGTGCGGGCCTGTAGTACAAAGCTCTCCCGCCCCATGCGCGAGGCCTCCAGACCCTCCACGATGGCGCTCTTCAACTCGCCGCCACCAGCCAGCGACCGTGCGTACCCTGAGCGAGACCAAGCCAGGTCATAGATCGTCTGATGCTTGTTGGAAAGTGCGATCTTGAAATTTTGCCAGGCCTGTTCGAACTGCCCAGTGCGCGTGTACAGCTCCGCCAGGTTGCCGTGAATGATTTCGAGCATCGGGCTATCTGGTCCGTAAGCCTTCTCGACGATCTCCAACGAACTTTGAAGGTGAGAAATAGCCTTGGAAAACTCCTGGGAGCGCATGTAGTGCGTGCCGGCGTTGCTTTCCAGAAAGCCTAATTCGGGGTCGTCGGGACGGATGCGGTGCCCAATCACAAGGGCCTCTTCCATGTCCTCGCCGGCGCCGGCGGAGTTGTTGCGGAGATCCCTGATGGCGGACCGGCTACTGAGGCTCCCGACTAGGTCCCATTCCTGCGCCGCGCCGCCTTTGCGCTCTTCCGCGATTGCTGCATCGCTGGCGCTGATCGCGCACGTCCAGTCTCCCAGCGCTTCGCACGCATCGGACACGGCATTGGCCGCACGAGCAAACTCCACTGCGTCGGGAAACTCCGTTTTTGCGATCTCCATAGCTCGTTCGGCCATGGCCCTGGACTCGCTCGATTGATTTACTTGGATGAGCACACCCGCAGTGGTTGTCAGGGCGGTCACAAAGAGCTTGCTCCGCGGACCGGCCACCGCCTCCGCCACAGTCACTTCCCGCTTTGCTGCTCCGAGCGTCCCGGCATCGGCCACTCCTGTGCCCATCGCCGCGTTCGCCAGATCATCCAGCGCTTTGGCAACTTCCACGGTATTTCCGGGGTGCGCCGCTTCAGCAGCGCGTAACGCCGCCTGCGCCGCGGCCACCGGATCGTTGGGTGCAGGGGCAGAGGCCCCCTGCTGCGCTGCGCACGGAATCGATAGCAACAACAACAGCAGGTGTGGCCGATAGCAACTCAGGATACGCATTGGGGTTCCTCTCTATGGAGCTTCATCCGTCCATTTCTGTTGGCAATGCAACTAAGCTGCCGATGATCCGCGTGGAGCTGGAGCTACGGTTGACCGGCAGCCGGTGAAGGCAACTTCGCAAGCTCCGCTTGCGCCCTCCGCTGGAAATCTCCGCGTAGCGAAATCGTGTGGTCAAGATATTGCCGCGCCGACGCGGAGTCGTTCTTTGCCAATGCAATCTGCGTCAGATAGTACAGAGCGGCCTCCTGCTGCGGGGAGTCACCTGCATCGCTTACGCGGCGAAGGCTGACAATCGCCGCGGAAAAATCCTTTTCATGCATCTGGCAGACACCGGTGTAGAAATAGGCCGCGAGCGCATTGTTGTCAGAAGTCTCGATCTTCGATAGTGTAGCAATCGCTTGACTGCAATCACCGTTCGCGTACGCCTTCATGCCGTTGTCGAAGGCAGATTCTTCTTCCGTCCCACGCAGGTTCGCAGTTTGGTATGCAGGCAGAGTCAGGTCCGCCAGGAGCGAGACCGCGGACGAATTGGTAGTCGAGGGCGCGGGCTGCAAGGCCGGCGGCGTCTGTGGCATGACGGCATTTGCACCCGTGGTTACAGCTTGTTCTGGCCGGTGGGCGAAGGTGCGGTAGCAGAAAAATCCAATCACCAGCACGGCCGCCAGCGCGCCAATCGCACCCCATCCGCTCAATGTCCCAAAGCCGATGGGCCAGCGCAGAACTGGCCTCGAAGTTTCCAACGGATGGCGAGCAAGCTGGCCCGTCACCGCCTGCAGCGCCTCCACCTGGGCGAGGCACGCAGGACAATCGAAATAGTGCGCTTCGAACTCTTCTTGCTCCGATGGCGATAGTGTTCCCTGGATGTACCGCTCAAGAAATGGTTCGGCTGGTGTTCCATTGCATTGGGTCATGAGGCGCTTCCTAAGTTAATGTGGCCGGACTGTCCCGTTTGTGACTGATGCCGCAGCAAATCTGTTACACGGCGGATGCCACGCAGCTTACGTTGCCGCACAACGTCCGGATTAAGACCCAGCCGCTTCGCTATGACGCCAGGCTTAAGCCCGTCCACAAGGGTCATTTGCAGAATGGTCCTGTCCATCGGGTCGAGGCTGGAAATCGCTTTCATGGCTTGCGCCTCGCGATCTTGTTCTTCCTTAGTTTCACTTGCAGAGGATAGATCGGGAAGATCGCCTGGCAGCTCGACAGATTCCGGCTGGCGGCCGGCGCTGCGAAAGTGGCTATTGAGCACGTTGCGGGCGATCGCAATAACAAAGGGCGTCAGCTTTGCCGGCTCGCGCAGCTGGCCGCGACGCAACGCACAGATGGCTTCGATCAATACATCCTGGCGAAGGTCGGCAGCCAACTCGGGATTGCGCGAGCGCGCCAGTAACATGGCCCGGACGGGCCGCATATAGCGCACTGCAAAAGCGTGCTCGGCTTCACGATCTCCCCCGGCAATGGCTTGGACGAGACGCTCATTTTCCTGCGCAGATTCCCGCGCCGATGCGTCCCGCCCATTGCTTTCTTCGAAGTCGTCGATGCCCATCGTCGATTAAATCAATAAGAGATAGATTACTGATTCGACTATACGCCCGCGGGGACGAAGCTTCGCGTTCGCCGGAGCCGCAGAATTTATTTCGGTCAGGGTTGTCACAAAAATCATCTGCCTCGACTTACTTGGTGACCTGGGCGCGTTCACGCAACCTGAGGGCTTCGACGATAGGAGCGAAGTTGAGGAAGCCGATGAAGAGCACATCGAGCATTTCGAACCGGCGCAGGTCATGACCACTCCATATACTTAGGAATTCGTCCACATGGAATTTGGTGAAGCACACCGCACTTACTTTGGGTTGATAACGATGGCGTTCGGTGCCGTCACACCTGTTGTAATCTGCGTCACGAAGCTCCCCGCGCTGCTGAGTTCCGCAACACTGTTACCGGTGGAGTTCGCCACCCACAGATCGCCGCCCGCATCGAAGGCCAGCGACGACGGCGCGCTCAGGTTGCCGCTGCCCGTGAACGGTGACCCGCTAAACACGCCTCCGCTACTCGTAAACGCTGAAACACTTGTTCCGCCCTTGTTCGCCACCCATGCGTTCCCACTCGCGTCGATGGCGATGGCCGCGGGTGAACTTAGCCCATTGCTCGAAAACGGCGAGCCCGTCATCGTCGCGCCCGTCTGCTTCAACACCGTCACCGTGTTGTTGCCCGAGTTCGCAATCCACACATTGCCATTCGCATCGATCGTCGTCGACTTCGGTGAACTCAACCCGCTCGGCGCGTAGTTGATCGACATCGTCCAGTCGTTTGGAGCTGTCAACAGCCCACCGCTATAGGGCGGTACGGTCGACGCAAGATTAAAAATCGACGCCACATTCAGCGTCGGGTTCTGCGCAATCTGCATCACCGCGCCAATGGTGTCGGTCGGCGCGCTGCCGCCGCTGGGCGTCGCATAGCCAAAGAGCTTGCCGCACACGCTGCCGTCACCGCTCACGCCGCCCGTCGTATTGACGCATGCTGCCAGCACGTTCGCCAGCGAGTTCACCTCGCTCGTCGGGCCCACTGCACCGGCAGGCAAAGCCGTACCCACCGAGAAGCCCGTCACCACATTCGCCAGCTTCCCTGCCGAGGCAAACGCCCGCGATAATCCCGCTGTATTCGTCGAGCTTGTGCCCACGGTGCCGTAGCCCGAACTAAACGGAGCCAGCGCAAACGCCGCCGCCACGGTCGTGATCTCGTTGATGTTGATGAAGCTGTACTGGCCCAGGTTGGCGCAGTCGCCCAGCGCGGCCATGATGCCCGCGTTCGCATTGGTGCCAGCACCCGGATCGCCGCCCATCGACACGATGTACATCTGCTGCCCCGCCGTGCACGTGAACGAAGAGATATAGAACGTACCCGTCGCGGTAGTCGTCACCGGCGTGGTCAGCACGTTCGTCGCCGCGGCCGAGTAGCCCGACGAACTCGCGGCATA
>Ga0302311_10008269_pt1 | contig 10494 bp, 11 predicted proteins | sample III_Palsa_N1_3_FD_200449 | JGI IMG/M metagenome (GOLD analysis project Ga0302311, IMG submission 200449) | Peat permafrost microbial communities from Stordalen Mire near Abisko, Sweden - III_Palsa_N1_3 | ecosystem: Environmental > Terrestrial > Soil > Palsa > Peat permafrost | place: Sweden...
GGGATTTGGCGGTGAAGGTGGCGGTGACGGGGAAGTAGGAGTTACGGATAGATGGCGATGGTTTCGGGTTGGGTGATGGTGATGAGGGTGGAGAGGGAGAGTGTGCCGCCGGAACCAATGTTCAGGAGCTGGAGCCCCGAATTCTGAAGTACGACGTAGGCTAGTTGGTTGCCGGGATCGATGGCAATGGCGTAGGGGGTGCCAGTGCCGAGTGGGCCGAAGATGGCGGGGCTCATGGGAGTGAGGATGCCGGTCGAGGCGTTATCGGTATAGGGGGAGATGCCTCCACTGCGGTTGGCGGCATAGGCGTATTCGCTGTTGGAGGTGAGGGCGATGCCGGTAGAGTTGGTTCCGCTGGCGACGTAGTTGTAGGAGGAGAGCGCGCCCGTGGTGGGGTTGATGGTGTAGCTGTAGATGTCGCCTCCGTCGTAGGCGCAGTAGATGTAGGTGCCGGAGGGATCGAGCACCATGCTGTAGCAGGGGGCTGCGAGGGGAAATGCCGAGGTGAGTTGGGTGAGCGCTCCGGTTGAGGCGTTGATGCTGAAGGCGGAGATGTAGCCGGCTTCGGAGACGTAGAGATACTTGCCCGTGGAGTCGGTGATGAGGCCGTTGGGTTGAGCATACTGCGCGCCGGTATCGACAGGAACAGTGGTTGTGGAGGCGAGGGTGAGCGCGCCGGTCGTTCGGTTGACGGCGTACACCGAAACTGTGCCGTTGCCGGTGTTGGAGAGATAGAGGAATGTGCCGGCGGGGTTGCTGGCGAGTCCGTTTGGATTGTTGTTGGGGACGGTGGCCACGACGGTGCCGACCAGTGTAGGCACGCCGGTGGTGGTGTTGATGGTGAAGGAAGAGATGTCGCCTGAGTTGTTGTCGGCGGTGAAGAGAAATTTGCCCAGGGGATCCAGGACCATCATGCCTGAACCGCCGGCCCCGGTGGTGGCGGGGGAAGTGGGCGTGAGGACGCCGGTGGAGGAGACGGTGTAGCTGTAGAGGACGCCGAGGGCTGAACCAACATAGACGAACTTTGCTTGTGCCGAGCCACCGGTTGGCGGGGTGGATGTTGTTCCTGGTGAACTGCTGGGTGAGCTGCTACAGCCTGTTGCCAGGAGAAGTAGTTCGAGAAGGATGGCGGTTGGCAAAGAAGCTCTGAAAGCACGCATATGTATCACAGACGTTGAAAGCTCCCGATAGTTGCTGCGGTTGATTAGCTTCTTCGGAGTTTCTTTTGAGCTTCGAGGAAGCGGCGCATGCGGTCTAGCGAGCGGGCTTTGCCGAAGACTACGAGGCTCTCTACCAGCGGTGGGCTGGTGGTGCTGCCGGTGAGGATGGCGCGGAGGAGCATGAAGTTTTCTTTGACCGACCAGGAAATATGTGTACTACCGTAGGCGACTAATTCCCTTACGAGGGACGTAACTTCTTTGGCTTTGTCGTCGCTTTGATATTTGATCCTTAATACAGCTTCATGGTTCTGAATAAGCTCGTCCGACGGAAATAGCTGATTCAGTGACACACCGAATGTCTCTTGATAGTCGCGCGCTGCGTTTTTACGGCGCGTTTGGGTCGCTGAATCACGCGTTGAATAGATAAATGCACCAACGGGTTTGCAAAGTTCGCGCAAATTTGTATCGATACTTAATGCATCCCACTCAGATGCTTCCAAGATTGAGAGTTGAGCCTCGACTAATTTTAGTGTCTCGTCCCGAGTTCTCTTACTCGGATTCGGGAGCCAGACGGAGTCGGGTGGGAGGACGTTGTCGGAGAAGAAGAAGCTGGTCATGTCGCCGAACTGGGAGAGGGTTTCCATGCGAGCCTGGACGAGCGGGGCGATGGCCTGCAGGTAGGCGTCGGAGAAGATAGTGGTGCGTAAGGCCGAAAAGAATTCGTTGGGTGAGAGCTTGCGGAGGTACTCGCCGTTGAGCCACTTGAGCTTGACGATGTCGAAGACGGGGCCGCCGAGCGATATGCGGTTGAAGTCGAATTTTTCGATCATGTCGGCGAGCGAGAAGATGTCGCCTTCTTTGGTGGTGAGGTTTTGCGAGACGATCTCCTGCTCCGTGGGTTGCGCCATGCCGCCGCCGAGCAGGCCGAGGAAGTTGAGGAGAGCTTGCGGCAGGTAGCCGGACTCGCGGTAGAAGTTGAGCGAGACCGGGTTCTTGCGCTTGGAGATTTTGGACTTGTCGGCGTTGCGCAGGAGCGGCATGTGCCAGAAGCGCGGGACCTCCCAGCCGAAGGCTTTGTAGAGCAGGACGTGTTTGGGCGTGGAGCTGATCCACTCCTCGGCGCGGATGACGTCGGTGATGTGCATGAGGTGGTCGTCGACGACGTTAGCGAGGTGGTAGGTGGGGAAGCCGTCGGACTTCATGAGGACTTGATCGTCGACGTTATTGTGATCGAAGGTGATGTCGCCGCGGAGTTCGTCTTTGAATGTGGTGGACGTGGCCTGTGGGACTTTGAGGCGGATGGTGTAGTCGCGGCCTTCGCTGATGTAGGCGGCTATTTGTTCGGGCGAGAGTTCGCGGTGGGCGCCGTTGTAGCGCGGGGGCTGCTTGGCGGCGATCTGAGATTGGCGCATCGCTTCCAGCTCTTCGGAAGTTTCAAAAGAACGGTAGGCGTGGCCGGATGCTAGCAGAAGCTCGACGTGTTCGCGGTAGATCGCGGTGCGCTCGGACTGGCGGTAGGGGCCGTAGGGGCCGCCGACGTCGGGGCCTTCGGTCCAGGTGAGGCCGACCCACTTGAGGGCGTCGAAGATCATCTGCTCGGAGCCGGGCTGGAAGCGGGTGCGGTCGGTGTCTTCGATGCGCAGGATGAACTGGCCGCCGCGCTGGGTGGCGTAGAGGTAGTTCAGCAGGCCGATGTAGGCGGTGCCGACGTGGGGATCGCCGGTGGGCGAGGGGGCGATGCGGACGCGGATGGGAGAGGCAGGCGAAGCGATGGGGTCAGTCATGAGTCAGGACTCATGTTAACAGAGACGCTTCGCCGCCTCGGGTGAGGTGGTTAGAGCTGTGGCGGTGGGGCGGGCGGGTAGGCCGGTGGGGGTGGAGGCGGTGGGTAGGAAGATGGGGGCGGAGCGTATCCGTACTGAGGTGGCGCGGGGACGACCTGCCAGTCGGAGAAGGCGAGGATGCAGAGGACGATGATATAGCCGATGCCGGGAATAAGGATGAGCAGCGCGAGTGGGCCGCTGAGGCCGGCTTTGGTGAGGATGCGCCAGAAGAGGAAGATGAAAAATGCTGTGAATACAAGGCCGACGAGCAGAAACATGCCCATCATGCCGGCGATCATGCCGGCGAATTGGTTGGTTTGCTGCGGATCCATGATTGCCTCCTAAGAACTTGCAGCCAATGTACGCGAGAGTTGAAGGAACGCCAATGTTTTTCTGCGGGGGTTGGAGAAGATGCAGATCTCTCCACTGCGCATCACAAGGACAAGAGCGTGATGCTTCGGTCGAGATGACATCCGTGGTGGGATACGGGAAAGCGCGGGCTATGTGAGGTCGTCGGTGTCGAAGGTGGGGAGCTTGCGGCCGAGGCGGGTGAGGTCGTGGGGTTCGGCGGCGATGGTGGTGAGGACGCCGTCGATGTCGGCTTCGGTGGGGACGTCGGCGAGGACGGCGAGGAGCTTGTGCTCGTTGGGGAGGTCGATGGATTCGAGCAGGACGACGACGTGGGCGACGGCGGAGTTGTCCTGTTGCAGGCCTTCGGGGGTCTTGCCCTTGATGCTGACGTTGTTAACGTCGAGCGAGAGGAGGTCGGCGACACGCTCGCGGAGGTCGCCGGCGATGGGGACGATCTTGGGGCGGTGCATGATGAGGACGCAGTCGATGTTGACGATCTTGAAGCCGACGAGGGCGATCTCTTCGAGCGCGGTGCGGAGGAAGACGGTGGAGTCGGCGCCCTTCCACTTGGGGTCGGTGGGGGGAAAGAACGTGCCGATATCGCCTGCGGAGACGGCGCCGAGCAGGGCGTCGGTGATGGCATGGAGCAGGAGGTCGCCGTCGGAGTGGCCGGCGAGGCCTTCGGGGTGGTCGATCTTGAGGCCGCCGAGAACCAGCGGGATTCCGGCCTTGAAGGCGTGGGAGTCGAAACCGAGGCCGATGCGCATGCTCATTGCTGGAATGATAAAGCAGTGAGTAGAGGATAGAGAGTAGAGAGTAGAAAAAGCGCGGATTTAGCAGGGACGGTTGGAGTCGGGGCAGGGGCTGTCGTTGGGCGGTGTGAGGGCTGCGATGGCGAAGGTGACGATGAAGGGAAGGAGGGTGAGGGTGGCGGTGATCATGAGGTCTCCTTGGTTGGTCGAGCCTGCGTTTTGAGGCGATGTGCCCCGCGTCTACCACATTGGATGAGACGCGGGGCACAGCCGATTCGTTATCGTATTAGCGCACTCCGCCGGCGGCGTTGATGAGCTGGCCGGTGAGCCATCCGGCATCGTCGGAGGCCGGGAAGACGGCTACATCGGCGATGTCCTGGGGCTGGCCGGTGCGGCCGAGCTGAGATTTGATGCAAACGGGTTGGAAAGACGCGTGTCGTCCTGTTAGTGCAGGATGCTTAGGTAGGCTTGCCACGGACCGACGGCGTCCCGGTATTCATTGGCCATGGTTTTGACGATTTGCTGGATGTGATTGAGGTCGTGAACGACCCAGGTGGCGAGAAGGTTTCGCAGTGTGACCCCCCCAAATTCTGGGTGGATGCCGGTGAGGTCGAGTTGGTCTTCTGTGAGGTTGAGTCTGGAGAGAGTTTGGAGGTTCTGCTTGCGGAGGTCTGCGAACTCCGTTAGGAGGATTTCGATGGATTTGCCAGCGATGATGGGTTGGAAGGCGAATCTATCAAAGGGGGCAAAGGCGGTGGGCTGGCGTTCCAGGATGATGTGAGCGCGGGGCAGCCAGTCGGTGGTGTCGGCGAGGATCAGGTGGCCGACGACATCTATGGGGCTGAAGGCTTCGGGAGATTTTCTACTGTGGAGCCAGGCGGCCGATTTCCCTCGCAGGAGCGCGTCCAGGACGCCGGGCGTCTGGGCCAGCACTTCTATGGCTTGATCGAGATGAAATTCCATTGCCTAGAAACCTCCTGTTCCCATCGAGCAGGCTATGAAGAGCTGTGCGTTGAGCGGCACCATAATGTACCACCAGGCAGACCGCTTCGCTCCTGCAAGGCAGGCAGCCACAACTCCGACGGCGGCCTGGGCCAGCAAAACCGGCATCACGTATGGATCGAAGTAATTCCATCGGTTTACGCCGAATTCATCATCCTGAAACGGCATGAATTGCAGAGCGGCACAGGGAAGAACGAAAGAGAGCACGCTCACTATCGCGGCGATACGAGTGAAACGCGCACCGAACATTTATCCCGCCAAGTAGAACTCGGCGATTTCGAGGTCGCCGGGTTGGGTGACCTTGAAGTTGCGGGAGTTGCCCTGGACGACGAAGACGGGGATGCCGGCGCGTTCGAGGAGCGAGGATTCGTCGGTGCCGATGAACTCGTCGGCTTCGGCTTCGGCGAAGGCGCGGCGGAGGAGCGGGACCTTGGCGCCTTGCGGGGTTTGGGCGTGGACGATGAGTTCGCGGGGGATGGTGGCGGTGATGAGGGCGCCGTCGGCGGTGCGCTCGACCTGCTTGATGGTGTCCACCGCAGGAGTTCCTACAATCGCCGCCCCGTGTTTTTCGATGGCGTCGATGGTCTTGTTGATGGTGGCGGGGTCGATGAGGGGGCGGACGGCGTCATGGACCAGGACGATGTCGTTGGGCGAGGTGGAGGGCAGGGCGGCGAGGGCGTTGGCGACGGAGTCCTGGCGGGCGTCGCCGCCGATGACGACGTGGACCTTGTCCTCCATGCGGTGCTCGGAGACCAGGGCGAGGACGCGGGCTTCTTCGGAGGCGCGGACGGAGACGTAGACCGCCGTGATGCGCGGGAGGCTGAGAAACGCCTGGAGCGAGTGCTGCAGGATGGGCAGGCCGCGGAGGGTGAGGAATTGCTTGGGAGCGGCCCCGGGAGTGGAGGCCATGCGTGTACCGATACCGGCGGCGGGGAGAATGACGAAGACGGACATGGGAAGCTGAGTATAGCAAGAGAGCAGACAGTAGAGGGTAGAGAGTAGAGAGGTAAGGCGCGGCGGTAAAGGGTTAGGGGGTTAGGCGGAGCATCATTTCGGTGGAGGGTTTGAAGCCGAATTTTTCGTAGATGGGGCGACCATACTGAGAGGCGTGGAGGGTGACGACGCCGATTCCGCGCTGGCGGCAGAGATCGATGCAGGCTTTGAGGAGTTGGTTGGCGTGGCCGTGGCCGCGGGCTTCGGGGGCCGTGTAGAAGTTGAGCAGATAGGCGCGGCGGGGCTCGATGTCCATCCAGTGGGGCGGGAAGTCGAGGAAGTAGATGCCTGCGGAGGCGAGGACTTGGCCGTCTTCTTCGAGGAGGAGGCCGATGTAGCGAGAGTCCGCTAGCCGTTCGAGGAGCCAGGGCTGGAAGTTGGCGTCCATGGCGGTGAGGCGCTCTTCGGTGGCGAAGTTGTTGTCGGCGAACATGCGGTGACGGTGGAGGGTGATGAGGTGGGCGTCGTCGACGGTGGCGTGGCGGAGGGTCGGCATAAGGGAGAGTTTAGAGGATAAGGAGTAAGGAGTAGAGGGGTTTGTCGAGGAGTGGAAGTTCGCGAAGGAAGACAAGTGAGCTAGATTGGAGCGATGGCGGGGAAGGGTTTGAGTTTGGCGTTGGACCGGTCGCTGGTGCGGGCTGGGGAGCAGGTTTGCGTGGCGGTTTCGGGTGGGGCGGATTCGGTGGCGCTACTGCTGGCGCTGGTGGAGGCCAATGTTGGCGGGCCGCAGAATAAGGAGCCGCTGGGGGTGGTACTGAGCGCGGCGCATGTACACCATGGGCTGCGGGGCGCGGAGGCCGATGGGGATGAGGCATTTGTGGTTTCGCTGTGCGAGAGATTGAAGGTGTCGCTGACGGTGTTTCGGGTGGATACTGCGGCGCGGCAGGTGGCGGAGGGTGAGGGACTGGAAGAGGCGGCGCGGGAGCTGCGGTATGCGGCGCTGCGGGGGCTGCCCGTGGATGCGATTGCGACTGCGCATACGCTGGACGACCAGGCGGAGACCGTGATGATGAAGCTGCTGCGAGGGGCCTGGACGGAGGGGTTGGGGGGGATTTCGGAAGTACAGGTTTCAGGGGTCAGGGGTCAGGGTCCAGGGAGGAGCAGAGTGGTGAGGCCTTTGCTGGGGGTGAGGCGGGCGGAGGTAGAGGAGTTTCTGCGTGGGCGCGGGCAAGGCTGGAGAGAGGACTCGAGCAATAAAGACATTTCGTTGACGCGTAACCGGGTGCGGCAGGAGCTGATGCCGATGCTGCGCGGGTTCAATCCGGGCGTGGATGAGCTGCTGGCCAATGTGGCGACGATTGCGCGGGATGAAGAGGCGCATTGGGAGAGCGAGGTTGCGAAGATTTTGGCGCAGATCGTGTTGCCGGGAAAGCCGGTGCGCGGGGGGGGGCGGGCGGTGAGTACGGCAGCGGGCGAGGCGGAGTGCGCGGTGGAGCTGGAGCGGCTGAAAGCGATGGACGCGGCGACGCGGCGGAGAGTGGTGCGGGCGATGGCGCGGGGCATGGGGTCGCGGCTGAGTTTTGAGGAGACGGCGAAGCTGCTGGCACTAGCTGGATTTGGCGGGCACGCCGGCGTGCAGGGCAGGATTGGCAGCCGGTTGGAGTTGCGGGGCGGGCTGAGGGCGGAGCGGTCGGCGCGGGAGTTGCGGCTGTGGCGGCAGATGCCGGGCTGAGTGCCGGGTGCGGTAGGACTGCGCTATTCTGCGACATGACACGGAAGTGCAAGGAATTTGGGTGGCGAAAACGGCTTGGGGGAGTAGAATTTACGGAAGAGTCCGCGAAGATGGGAATCGAGACGGCGGATAGGATGCATCCAATCTGCGGCGATGCCGTCTAAACGATTGCAGCCAGACGATTGGGGCAAGATTGCAAGCCTCAGGCGGGCTACTTGTCCGGCGCGGCTGTTGGGATGCGGGTGAAGAGGAAATGAGGAAGCGGATTGAATTCGACTGTTAAGCAATTGTTGATCTGGGTGCTGGCCATTGCCTGCCTGTTGGTGGGATGGCAGGTTGTGTCCAAGAACATGGGCACGGCCCACGATAGGTCGGAGAGCGTGAGCGACCTGCTGAGCGACGTTGCGAGCGGCAAGGTTTCGAGCGTCACGATCTCGGGCTCCGAGGTGACGGGCGAGTTCACCGGCGGCAAAGAGACCTTCCACACGACGATTCCGCAGAACTATCCAGACCTGTATAAGAACCTGAGCGACCATAATGTGCGCTGGTCGGTGAAGGACCCGCAAGGCAATCTGTGGATGACCATCCTGGTGCAGGCCCTGCCGATCGCGGTTATTTTTGCGCTGTTCCTGTTCATGATGCGGCAGATGCAGAGCGGCGGGAACAAGGCGCTGAGCTTTGGCAAGAACCGTGCGCGGTTGCTCAGCATGCAGCAGAAGAAGATCACCTTCAAGGACGTCGCCGGGGTGGATGAGGCGAAAGAGGAGCTGAAGGAGATTATCGAATTCCTGCGCGAGGCGCAGAAGTTCCAGCGGCTGGGCGGACGTATTCCCAAGGGCGTGCTGATGGTCGGGCCTCCGGGAACGGGCAAGACTTTGCTGGCGCGGGCTGTGGCGGGTGAGGCGAACGTTCCGTTTTTCTCGATCTCCGGCTCGGACTTTGTGGAGATGTTTGTAGGCGTGGGCGCGAGCCGCGTGCGCGACCTGTTTGAGCAGGGCAAGAAGAACGCGCCCTGCATTATTTTTATCGATGAGATCGACGCTGTGGGACGGCACCGCGGTGCGGGCCTGGGCGGCGGGCACGATGAGCGCGAACAGACCTTGAATCAGCTGCTGGTGGAGATGGACGGCTTTGAGTCCAATGACGGCGTGATCCTGATTGCCGCGACCAACCGGCCTGATGTGCTTGATCCGGCGCTGCTGCGTCCGGGACGGTTCGACCGGCGGGTGATAGTGGACCGTCCTGACATTCGCGGGCGTGAGGAAGTGCTTCGCGTGCATTCGAAGAAGGTTCCGCTGTCCGAGGATGTGAACCTGAGCGTTTTGGCGCGCGGGACACCGGGCTTCAGCGGCGCGGACCTGGCCAACATGGTGAACGAGGCCGCGTTGACCGCGGCCCGGTTCAATCGCAAGGCCGTTCACATGTACGACTTCGAGGTGGCGAAGGACAAGGTGTTGATGGGCGCTGAGCGCAAGTCGATGCTGTTGTCTGAGGATGACAAGCGCGATACGGCGTATCACGAGGCTGGGCATGTGCTGGTGGCCGCGAAACGCGACCACTCGGACCCGCTGCATAAGGTGACGATCATTCCTCGCGGCATGGCGCTGGGTGTGACGATGCATCTGCCTGAGGAAGACAAGCACACGGTGACGAAGGATTATCTGAACACGCAGCTTGCCATACTGATGGGCGGACGCTGTGCGGAAGAGATCTTCATGAACCGGATGACGACCGGCGCGGGCAACGACATCGTTCGCGCGACGGAGCTGGCCCGCAAGATGGTTTGCGAGTACGGCATGAGCGAGCTTGGGCCGCTGACCTACGGCAAGAAGGAAGAGCAGATCTTCCTGGGCCGGGAGATTGCGCAGGCGCGGGATTACTCAGACGACACGGCGCAGAAGATCGATATGGCCGTTCGGCGGCTGGTGGATGAAGGCTATAAGTCGGCGCACCAGATCCTCGAGGACAACCACGATGTGATGCATCGGATGGCGGCTGCGCTGCTGGAGCGCGAGACGCTGGATGCGGCGGAGATCGAGTTGCTGATCGCAGGCAAGGAGCTTGGGCCGGTGAAGTCTTCGCTGGCATATGCGGACGGCGACGGCGACACGCAGAAGGTAATCAAGCACGAGAGCGGCCGTAAGACCGGCTTCAACGAAGGCCAGCCGACAACGGCGTAGGGCTTTGTGTGAGCAAACGAAGAAGGCAGCCCTGGTGGGCTGCCTTTCTTCTTGCGGGCCGCAGGGGTAAGCTTGGGGTTATGTTTGAGCAGAGGTTGCGGGTATCCGCTCTTGGATTGGGATTCTTGGGGTGCGTGAGTGCGGTGTGCGCGCAGACGTCGACGCAGACGGCCGCGCAGCCTTCGGCGCAGAGTGCGACGACGACGCCGGGAACTGCGGTTGGACATGGGGCCCATGCTCCGGATGCCGTCAAAGTGCCGACGCGGGACGATTTGCTGCGCGGCGGCTATGGGCCTTACCGCGCCAACAATGATTTGTTGTCTTACCACCTGACGCTGCGGGTCGATCCCGAGGCGAAGTCGATTGCGGGGACGAACGTGGTGCGATTCCGGATGTTGCTGGATGGCCAGCGGATCCAGTTGGAGCTGACGCCAGCGTTGACGATCGAGAGTATTACGTTTGAGAAGAAGCCGCTGACTTACAGGCGCGAAGAGCGGACGCTGTGGATCGACTTTCCGCGGATGCTGCACAAGGGCGACGCCGGCGAGGTCACGGTGGCGT
>Ga0302311_10008274_pt1 | contig 10488 bp, 9 predicted proteins | sample III_Palsa_N1_3_FD_200449 | JGI IMG/M metagenome (GOLD analysis project Ga0302311, IMG submission 200449) | Peat permafrost microbial communities from Stordalen Mire near Abisko, Sweden - III_Palsa_N1_3 | ecosystem: Environmental > Terrestrial > Soil > Palsa > Peat permafrost | place: Sweden...
CGCTGTCCTGGCTATCCTGCTGGCCCTCGCCTGCCTGGCCGCCTATCTCACCCGTGCCCCCCGCCCTGCGGCCAAGGCTCCTATCCCGCAGTCGAGTTCGTCCGCACCGTCCCCCTCCGCCACAGCGTCTTCTCCTCCTTCGGCCTCGCCCTCGTCCCGGGGCGAAGGCTCGTTGCCCGTACCGCCTTCGACCGGCGACCCGGTCGCCTACGCGAAGGCGGCGGCAGCAGCACTGTGGTCCTACGACACCCGGGCCTACACCCAGCCGCAGTTGCTGACCGCGCTCGGGCGCTGGCTCACCCCTCAGTCCCAGTACGCCGACCCGGCCTCGGTGGACACCCTGATCCCCTCGACCCAGGTCTGGCGCGAGATGGCCCAGCAGGGCCAGTTCGCCACCGCCACGGTCTCCGGGGCGTACTTCCCGCAGTCCTTCACCCAGGCCCTGCAGGCGGATCCCGGAGCGATCACCACCGCGTACGTCTACGCCGTCACCGTGACCGGCAACCAGACCATCGTCTGGAACGGTGCCCCGAAGGGCGGCGAGCAGGGCATGTCGATGACCCTGGCCGTCCAGTGCCGGCCCTCCCATTCCTGCGCACTGGCCGGAGCCCTTCCGGCCGTCGCGCCCTGACCACCGCTCCAGAAAGGAGGCACCCCTCATGGGAGTCTGCGACCTCCCCCTGATGAGCAGCGTCTGCGACGCTGTCGACTTCGCCAACAATCCGGCTGGGACGATCACCAACGGCATCGGCGCGTGGATCGCCGAGTCGATGGGCGACATGGCGGCCAGCGGCGCCGACCTGGCCGCGAAGGGCGTCAACGCCACCACCACCATCGACCTGAACGCGGGCTGGTTCCGGAGCAACTACGAGTTGATTCTGCCCATCGGCCTGGTCCTGACCGTGGGCACGTTCTGCTTGCAGCTCATCCTCGCTGCCTGGCGACGCGATGAGCGCGCCCTGGCCCAGGCGGCGGTGGGCACGATGACCGGCGTGCTGTTCTCCTTCTGCGCGATCAGCTTCACCGCCGTCGCAGTAACCGTGGTGGACGCCCTGTCCAACGGCCTGTTCCAAGCAGCGAACACCTCGGTCGGCGACGCCGTACGCCGAATCATCAAGGTCAACGAACTGGGTGCGATGTACGGCCTGGGCTGGGGAGTCCCGGCCCTGGTCGCCCTGGGCTGCGCGATCGGCGCGTTCATGTACTGGGCCGTGATGGTCGCCCGCAAGGTCGGCGTGCTCGTCCTGGTCACCCTGGCGATCTTCGCCGGGGCCGGAGGCGGCTGGGAGGCCGCCAAGCGCTGGCGCCGGGGATGGATCGAGGCCACCGCCACCCTGATCGTCTCCAAGCTCCTGATGACGATCGTGTTCCTGCTCGGCGTCTCGGCCATGGGACAGACCGACTCGAAGGACGGCATATCCGCGCTGTCCGACGCTCTGGCTGGCCTGACCATCATGGTCCTGGTCCTGCTGTGCCCCTACGCCACCTATAAGTTCGTCCACTGGGCGACCGAGGGCGGCGGTGGTGACGACTTGCACCGTACTGGCGTGGCCGGGGTGGCGGTCGCCGCCGGAGCCGCGAAGACCGCGGCAAGCCTGGCCATGCAGGCGGGGACAGGTATGCCCGCGCCCCAGGGCCCGAGCCAGGTCCCGGGCATGGGTGCCGACGGGGTCGCCTCCGGCATCGACCCCTCCGGAGGCCGGCTCAGCAAGGAGGGCATCGACCCCGGTCCCGAGCGCCCGCAGACCAGCTTCCGCTTCGGGGAGGACCCGAACGCCTCCGGCGACAAGGGCAGGGCCCTGATCCAGCGACCGGGCACCCCGCCACTCATCACCCGGCGCGGCAGCGGCTCCGGCGGGAGTGCATCCGGGGGCGACAGCGGCTCCGCCCAGGCCGCCAGTGTGCCGACGCCCAGCACCAACATGGCCGACGCCGGTTCCACGCCGCCTGCCACACCCGCCCCGTCGAGCAGCGGTCCTGCCACACCTCCGCCGCCCACCACCGGCCCGTCGGCGACCGGCTCCGCGACTCCCACGAGGTGGGTGTTCCCCCACCAGCCGCCGTCGGGGTCCTGACCTACCACCACCGGGGCGGGCTGCCTCCCGAAGTCGGCAGCCCGCCCCCTTCCACCATGCCACTGACCAGCCGAAACGGAGTCCTGCGATGACCTCCAGAAGAGCGCCGCGCGCCCCGCCCCCTCACCCGCTCCCACCCTCTGGAACCACCATGTCCGACCAGCCCCAGGCCGAAGCCACCCCGGCCACCGTCAAGTTCCCCCACCGCAGCAAGCGCGGCATCCTGCTCGGCCTGACCGCCCCGCAGCTGATCGCCGTGAGCCTCACCGGCCTCCTCCTGCTCGCCGTGATCCTCACCCGCGGCGTGGCCGACGCGCTCGAACTCATCCCGCTGTGGGCCGCCATCGCCCTGTTCGTCTTCGTCCGCTACCGGGGCCGGGCCCTGGCCGACTGGGCCCCGATCGTCACCCGGTACGTCCTGCGCCGGATGCGGGGCCAACTCGTCTGGCTGGTACGGCCCTCCCGCCGCCCGGTCCGCGAAGGACTGCTCCACCTGCCCGGCACCGCCGCCAGCCTGCGCGTGGTCACCGCCCCCGACCGCCGGTACGGCGCCGTCCACAACCCCCACACCGGCACACTGACCGCCGTCGTCAAGGTCTCCTCCCGCGCCTACGCGCTGCTGGACCCCGGCACCCAGAACGCCAACGTCCACGGCTGGGGACGCGCGCTGGCCGCCCTCGCCCGCACCGGCCACGTCGCCCGCGTCCAGGTGATCGAGCGCACCGTCCCCGACTCCGGCGACGCCCTGCGTCGGTACTGGGAGGAGCACGGGCAGCCCGACGCCCCGATGGCGGGCGCGATCTACAGCGAGCTGATCGCCAGCGCGGGCCCGGCGGCTGCCCCCCACGAGGCGTACGTCGCGGTGTCGCTGGACGCGAAGGCCGCGCGACGCCTGATCAACCAGGCCGGCGGCGGGCTGACCGGGGCCTTCAGGGTCCTGGCGCAGCTGACCTCGACGTTCGACCAGGCCGCGCGGACGGCCGGGCTCAACCCGGCCGGCTGGCTCACCGCCCACGAGATCGCGGCTGTCGTGCGCACGGCGTACGACCCCAAGGCCCTGGCCGGCCTGGACCGCTGGTCCTCCTCGGGGCGGCCCGAGGCCGAGCCTGCCGCTGCCGGCCCGGTCGTGGTCGTCGAGAAGTCGGACCACATCGCGACCGACTCCGCCGTCCACTGCACGTACTGGGTCGAGAACTGGCCCCGGACCGAGACCTCGGCGGGCTTCCTGCACCAGCTCCTGTTCACCGCCGGGGTCCGCCGCACGCTGTCGCTCTCCTACGAGCCGAAGGGGCTGGACGCGGCCCTGCGCGATGTCCAGCGCAAGAAGGCCAGCGTGATCGCCGATGCCGCCGAGCGGGCCCGGCGCGGCCAGGTCGACTCCGAAGCGGACTCGGTCGAGTACCAGGACATCAAGTCCCGCGAGCGCCAGCTCATCGCCGGGCACGCGGACGTCGCGCTGACCGGCCTGCTGACCGTCTCGGCCGACAGCGAGGAGGAACTGCGCTCCGCCTGCGCGGTCGTGGAGACCGCGGCCGTCGGCGCCCAGCTCGACCTTCGGCCGCTCACCTGGCAGCAGGCCGAGGCGTTCACCGCCGCCGCCATGCCGCTCGCCCTCGCCGCCTGATGCCGGCCCTCCCTCCTTGCCGAAAGAGCACCCCCATGTCCCGCACCGCCAGCACCACCGCGCAGGACTTCGTGCCCTTCGCCACCGCCGCGCTCGACTTCCACCGCGAGCTCAACATCCCCGGCGGTCCGCTCGTCACCACCCGCGCCGAACTGGACGCCCTGCACGCCCACCTCGTCTCGCTGCACGGCCTGCTCGACGCCCATACCGCCCGCACCGGGCAGCTCGTCGCGATCGAGGGCGAGCAGCTCCGCGCCGCCCGGACCCGGATCTGGCAGGCCGCCGACCACCTGCACGCCGCCTACCACGCGGCACCCCGGCCCGACGGCGGCGAGGTGCCCGAACTCGAGGCGTGCCAGGCCGGCCTGCCCGAGGGCGCACCCGAGCTGACCGTCTGCCAGCGCCACCAGCGCACCGCCCGCCTCGTCCGCCGCTGCACCACCCCTACCGACCTGCACACCCCGTTCACCGGCCTCGTGCGCCGCTGACTTCGCTTCCACAAGGAGAAACGTTCATGCCCCGGACCCGCGCCAGCGCCTCCCCCCTGTTCGTGCCCCGCAAGGCATCACGCGCCCAGCAGCGTGCCGCCCGCGCCGGTTTCGCCGAAGCCCGCCGCCAGGCCCGCCTCGCCGGAGCCCCGCCGACCCACCGCGGCCAGGACACTCTCGACCCGGAGCTGCGGCCGACCTACCCACCTTCCGGACGCCCCGGCCCCGCCTCGGCGCGCGGCGGCAAGCTCAGCCTGCCCGCCCACCGGATGACCACCGCCACCGTCAGCGGCGCCTACCCCTTCCTCGCCGAGGGCGGCCTGGGCGCCGAGGGCCACTTCGTCGGCCGCGACGTCCACGCCGAGGCCGCGTTCTGCTACGACCCGTTCGCGCTCTACAACTCCGGCCGGATCGAGGGCTTCACCAACCCCAACGCCGTGCTGTGCGGGGTGATCGGCATGGGCAAGAGCGCCCTGGCCAAGTCCATCGCCACCCGCGCCATCGCCCACGGCTACCGCATCTACATCCCCTCCGACCCCAAGGGCGAGTGGAGCGGGCTGGCCCAGGCCCTGGGCGGGCAGACCATCGCGCTGGGCCCCGGGCTGCCGGGCAAGCTCAACCCGCTGGACGCCCCCGACCGCCCCACCGGCGTCAGCGAACAGGACTGGCGGGGCGAGGTCCGCAAGCGCCGGCTCCTGCTGCTGGCGAGCCTGGCCAGCACGGTCCTCAAGCGCGACCTGCTGCCGATGGAGCACACCGGGCTCGATGTCGCCCTCGACCTGGCCGTCGCCCAGGCCGAGACGGCCGGGACGGTGCCGCTGATCGGCGACATCGCCCACGCGCTCGGCCGGCCCGAGCTGCTGGACGCGGCCCTGGGCGGGCAGTCCGGCGGGATCGGGCACGCGGCCGACGACCTCGCCCACGCGCTGCGGCGCCTGGTCCACGGCGACCTGTGCGGGATGTTCGACGCGCCGTCCACCGTCCGGTTCGACCCCAGCGCGCCGATGCTGTCGATCGACCTGTCCCGGCTCAGCAGCAGCGGCGACGACACCGCCCTGGTCCTGGCCATGACCTGCGCCTCGGCCTGGATGGAGTCCGCGCTGGCCGACCCCGACGGCGGCCGTCGCTGGGTGATCTACGACGAGGCGTGGCGGATCATGCGGCACGTCGCGCTCCTGGAGCGGATGCAGCAGCAGTGGAAGCTCAGCCGGGGCCTGGGCATCGCCAACCTGATCATCCTGCACCGGCTGTCGGACCTGCTGTCCGCCGGCGACGCCGGATCGCGCGGCCGGGTCCTGGCCGAGGGCCTGCTCGCCGACTGCAGCACCCGGATCATCTACCGCCAGGAAGCCGACCAGATCGCCCTGTCGATGTCCCTGCTGGGCCTGACCGGCGTCCAGGCCCAGGCCATCGCCGCCCTCCCGCGCGGCCGGGGCCTGTGGCTGGTCGCCGGGCTGAGCTTCATCGTCCAGCACCTCCTCCACCCCAAGGAACGAGCCCTCTATGACACCGACTTCCGCATGGCCGCCTGATCACGAGACCGCTGCGGCCAAGGTCGGGAGCGAGGGCGTCCCGGGCTGGACCGGGAAGGTGACCGCCCTGGCTGAAGCCGCGGCCGGACTCCAGGCCGCAGCCGACGCCTGGTACGACGGTCTGCACCGCGTCTCCGACCCGGACAACCGGCCCGTGCACAGGCAGAGTTACGCGGACGCGGTGATGGCGCGCAACGCCGCCGCCTGGGACCACCTGCTGGTCCTCGTGGAGCACGTGCCCGCGGTGCTGCCGCAGGTACGCGCAGCGGCCCGCAGCGAGGAGTTCCTCGCCGGGCCGGTCAGCGCGGACCTGCGGCAACTTCCGGGCCTTGACGAGGGCGTCGACCATATCGTGCACCTGCGCGAGGAGTGGCTGCAGGTCCTGGCGCTGATCGACGCCGCCCACCCCCGCTCCGGCGAGCCGTGGGCGCAGCAGGCGGACGCGCTGCGCAACGAGGAGGCGTGGCGCCACACCGCGCCCCTCGCCCGGCAAGCCGCGGCGCTGGCCCGCGCCGCCGACCATCTCAGCCACCGCGTCAGTACCCGTGGCCGGGCGGCCGACCTGCGGCACGACGCCGCCTTGGCCCGGTCCCCCGCTCCGCGCCCTGCCCGGCAGCCGAGCATGCCGGCGGCACGCCTCCCGCAGCAGCCGGTCAACCGCCGCACCCGCTGACCACCTCCTGCGGCCTGTCCGTACCGATCGCCACCGCTCGCCTCGGCAGCGGTGCCTGCCCAACCTGATGGAGGGACCTCGTGATGAACCGCACCAACCCCGGCGAGGAGCCCTCAGCCCGGCCCAGCCGGATTCCGCTGGAACCCTTCGCCACAGCCCTGACCAGCCGCATGCCCGGATGGTCCATGCAACTGCTCGCGTTCCACGACAGCCAGCGGCAGCGGCAGCTGGCCGAGCAGCTGTGGGACTGGGGCACGCTCCAGCACGCCTTCACGGACTTCGTGGTCCCCGAGGCCGCCGTCCTCACCGGCCCCGGCGGCGCACGGCTGGTAGTCGTCCACCGCCCCATGAACCCGGGTCAGTTGCTCGTTGGGGCGTTGTACGACACCTCGCTCGGCCAGGCGGTCCACGACGGGGTCGACGTGCGCTCTCCGGACGGCATCAGTGTGGACGCCGACCCGGTACGCGCCGCCCAGGACATCCGCTCGCGGCTTCTGCCCCGCTACGACCACGCCGTCTGGCGCCAGCGCCTGGCCATCGCCAGGTTCGCCTGCGACGGGATCTCGGAAGTGTTGAACGACTGGGACGCGGTCAGCGACTCACTCGCCGACGAGCAGGGCTTCCCGCTGGACGACACCGCCTACGGCGACCGCGCCGCCCGGCGCGACACCGACGCCTGGGCGCAGGTCGAGACCCTCCTGGCCAGCGCCCCGGCCATCGTGTCCCACCTGGACGCGAACCTGGAGCAAGCCGGCCTGGCATCGGATTCGAACGCAGGTGACCTGCACCATGTGCGCCAGGCCGACGGGGCGCTCGCCAGGGCGGCGCGGTTGCAGGAGGAGTTCCTCGCCACTTCGACCGCCGGCCTGACGCCGCAGGCCGCCGAGTGGGTGCTGTACGCCGCCCGCGAGACCCGCCACGAGGAGGGCTGGGACGCGGCCGTGACCCTCAGCCAGTACCTGCCGACGGCCCTCCACTACGCCGGGAGCCTGCCTGCCCCGGCCGTTGCCGGCCCCCACTCCTCCCCGGAGACCGGCTCCACGCGCAGCCGAGCGGCGCTCTCCCGGACCACCCGGCCCGGGACCAGCGCTTCCGCTGCCCCGCTGCCACCGCCCGGCGGGCCTGCGGCACCTCCGCCCCCTGGGCGTTCGCGCTGACCCCTCTACCACCAGGGACCGGCCCGCCCAAACTGCTCGATCCTCGCAGGCTCTCACTAGCTGAAATCTGCCTGCCCCACGCATCAGGAGATGCCACCGTGTTGGAACGCACCACCATCGCCTTCGCCCGAGAGGGCGAGCTGGTCACCGCCCGCATCGACGGCCCCCGCCTGCCGCTGCCACCCGCACCACGCTCACACGTGGTGGGCTGGGTTCCGCAGATCACCGCGGCCCTGCGGTCGCGCGGCCTTCCCAGCGAGCTGGAAGACGGCATCAGCGCCACCTATATATACGCACCGCTGCCCGACGGCAGGAAGCTGGTGATCACCCCGCCGCAGGAGCCCTCCGAGGAGCAGCCGCCGGGCGCATGGCTCGCCCTGGCCGAGCGCGAGAGCGATGCCAGTTGCGAGATTTGGTGGGACTCGGAGACCACCGGCCCCGACCATGCCCACCTCGGCATCGAGCCCCTGCTGGCCGCCGTCGACCGGCACCTGGACGACCTCGGTGTCGCGCCGCGTCCCGACCCGCGTCCCGTCCTGAACGAGGACGGCACCCACCCGAGCCTGTACCGGGCGGGTTTCATCGCGGTCGAGTTGCCAACCGGGCGGTTCCACCGGCTGCCGCTGGCCATGACCGACCCCGACGAGCAGCGCCTCGCGGTTACCCGCGCGGTCGACGGCCTGCGGTTCGAGGGCTTCGAGGTCACCTGCCCGCCCGAGCTGTTGACCGAGGATCCCCGTGCCCTCCACATGAGCCGGGCGCAGGACTTCGGCGTGGACCACCTCGCGGCGTTCGTCAGCGACCATGCCCGACACACACGGGACGTCGTCGCGGCGCTGGACAAGATCGCCTCCCCCCTGGACGGCACGCTCGCCCAGGCGGTCGCGGCCCTGCACGCCGCCGCCGACTGGTGGCAGACCCTCGATGGCCCCGACGCCGAGCGCCACGTCTACCGGCTTCACCTGATGGCCACCGAGATCGACCGGAGCACCGTGGAGGTCCGCGCACTGCGCGGCGAGCTGGCCGACCGCCACACCGCCAAGCCGCTCGGCCCCCGTGCCGGGGCCCCGACCCCGCCGGGCCGCGACTCCTCGCGCGCCCAGGCCGCCCGAGCCACCTCGCCCTCGGCCCGGCACACGCCACCGACCGACGCCCCAGCCGTCCCGCCCCCGGCAGCGCCAGGTCCGCCGGCCGCGCGTCGTCCGCGCTGATGCCGATAGCACTGACTTCCGGCGCGGCCAAACCGGCGGATCCCCGCATCCTCATCGAACACAACCACCTGCACCGCCCCGGCCACCAGCGGGTTCCCCCGTCTGCGGCCTCGGCACCGAACTACCTGGAGCTGGACCGTGCTTGACCAGACCACCATCACCTTCGCCCGCGAGGACGCCCAGGTAACCGCTCGCATCGACGGGCCTCGTCTTCCCGCTCCGCGCACCTCGGCTCCCACAAGCCGGCGGTACGAGGAGATCACCACCGCGTTGCGCGGTCGAGGTCTGCCCTGCGGAGTGGAGTACGGCATGAGCGACTACTACGTCTGGGCCGAACTGCCCGACGGGGGGAACCTGATCGTCTCCCCGCTGCAGGAGCCCGCCGAGCCGCACCCGCCTCGGGCATGGCTGGCCACGGCGGAAACCGATTCTGTGCCGTACGAGGTGTGGTGGGACTCCACGCCCGGAGCACCCGAGAGCGCCCACCAGGGCAGCGTCCCCCATCTGCTGGCGGCCCTTGACCGGCGTCTGGACGACCTGGGCGTGCCGCCCCGCAAGGACACCCGGCCGGTCCTCAACGAGGCCGAGGCCAGCAGCGTCCTGCACCGCGCCGGATTCGTTCCCGTGGTCCTGGGAGCCGACAGGTTCCACCGCCTGCCGCTGGCCATGACCGACAACGACGAGCTGCGGCAGACAGTGACGCAGGCCGTCGACGGGCTGATGGTCGAAGGGTTCTCCGTCCGGTGCCAGCCTGACCTGCTCAGTCCCGAGGCGCTGCCCGTCCGCCAGAGCGGCCCCGACCTGGGCGACCTGCTGGCACGGCTGCCGGCCGCGATGCGAGAGGCCGAGCACACACGGGAGGCGGTGGCCGTCCTCAGCGCGGTGACCGCGCCGCACGACGGCGTACTGGAGCAGGTCGGCGAGACGCTCCGCGCCACGGCCGACTTCTGGGAGGGCCTGGGCGGATCCGTCGATCCCCACTACGCGAACCGCCTGCGCTACATCACGGAGCAGCTCGACGCCTACGCGCTTGAGCTTCGCTCCATGCGCGGGGACCTGGCCGACCGGCACGCCGTCCATCCTGACCGGGCCCGGCTGGGCCGGGCCGCCCCACGGGAACCGAACGCGCCGCGGGTGACCGCCGCTCTCGCACCCTCGCCGACCGCACGGCGCACGCCGGCCGCTCCACCGGCGACCCCCGCCACGCCGGCTCCGTCTGCTGCGGCCCGGCCGTCGTCCACCCGCCGTCGCTGATCACTGCCCTCCCGGAGTCCTCCATGCCCAGCACCAGCAGAGCCTTCGCCGTCCGCGACAGCCCCAGCCTCCAAGCCCGCACCGGATGGATCTGCCATGCCCGCCCCCGATCACGACTCGCTGCCCGACGTCGCAGTCGGCCGCCACCCCGACCACGGCATCGTCGCCAGCAATCCCCAGCAACTGGCCTCCAGCACATGGATGTTGAAGGGATTCGACTTCCACCCTGTCCCGGGCCACCCGACCCTGTACGCGCTGGCCGACCAGCAGCGCAACGGGCAGGACCGCGCCACCCGGGCCGTCGCGCTGCTGCGCAAAGCCGGCTACCGGGTCGACGTGGACGCCGCGTTCGACCCCTCACTGGCCTCCGAACCCGCTCGCGCCCGCGCCCGACCCCCGCGCCCCGAACCAGACATCGCGTTCGCCGAGCATCCGCAGCTCGGCGTCGTCGCCGCCACCGCAGACACGATGGGC
>Ga0302311_10008276_pt1 | contig 10488 bp, 8 predicted proteins | sample III_Palsa_N1_3_FD_200449 | JGI IMG/M metagenome (GOLD analysis project Ga0302311, IMG submission 200449) | Peat permafrost microbial communities from Stordalen Mire near Abisko, Sweden - III_Palsa_N1_3 | ecosystem: Environmental > Terrestrial > Soil > Palsa > Peat permafrost | place: Sweden...
AGATGGCAACTTGTTCCCAAGGTGAGATCACTCTTACTTTCGGCCGATCTCCTGCGCCGCGTGCTGCCGCAACTGCGGCTGCCGGCCGGGGTCACCGGCGCGCTCGGCGCCGCCGACATGAGCCAGGTCGCGCCTGCCCAGTACCTCGCGGACATGGTCGTCGTGCTCTCCGATCAGCAGACCGGCAAGCCGGTCCTGGCCGTCGTGATCGAACCGCAGGGCCGCGATCGGAGGACCAAGAAGGTGAGCTGGCCGTTCTACCTCACGACCGCCATCAAGGCCAACAAAGTGCCCCGAGCGATCCTGATGGTCATCCTGGCCGGGGCGACCAAGGCCATCGACCTCGCGACCCCCGGCGGCCGGGACGCGGTCCTGACCGCCATCGAGCAGGCCGGGGCCAGCCATGCCGACACGGCGGCCTTTCAACGATTATCCTCGGAGTAGCCGACGCAGCTGCCCGCGGCGAACTGGAGGCACTTATGGCCAGCCCCAAATTCCACAGCACCTTCGACGACGGCCTCCTCCAGCAAGGCGAGGAGAAGGGCGCGGTCAAGTCCAAGATCGAAGACCTGATCAAGGTCATCCAGGCGCGGGACCTCGAGCTCACCCAGGACCAGCTGAACCTCGTCACCTCCTGCTCCGACCTGCGCCAGCTCGCCGCCTGGTTCGACCGGGCACTAGACGCCACGACAACCGACGAGATCTTCAGCGCACACTAGCCAGATCCAGGACCTCCGCATCCGCCCCGCCGACCGGCCGTCCCGGGCCACGCCCGAGCTGCTGACCCGGCAAGAGCGCTGGACCGCCCATCGCGGGCTGATCCAGTACGTCCCTTCCGCCAGTTCTAGGCCTTGTCGGCCAGCTCGGCGCGCACCCGGGGGGCTACCTCGGTGCCGAGCAGCTCGATTGACTTGAGCACCTCGGCGTGCGGCATGCCGCCGATGTCCATCTGCAGGAAGTGGCGGCGGTGGCCGAGATGGTGATGCAGGTCGATGATGCGCTCGGCGATCTCCTCCGGGTCGCCGGCGAAGACCATGCCGCCGGGGGAGTAGTTAGGGACCGCCTCGGGCCAGGAGCGGGCCGGAAAGCGGCCGAAGGCGGCGTAGGCGGCCTGCTCATGGCGGAAGAACAGGTCCTTGGCCGCCCGCCCGTCGCGGCCGATGAAGCCGTGCCCGGCGACCGAGATCGCCAGTTTGGACTCGTCCGCGCCGGCCTGCCGGGCGGCCTCCCGGTACAGCTCGCCCTGCTGGCCCCAGCGCTGCGGGGTGCCGCTGAGGATGCCGTAGGAGATCGGGAGGCCGGCTTGTCCCGCGCGGATAGTCGAGCCGGGGTTGCCGCCGGTGCCCAGCCAGATCGGGATCGGCTGGTCCGGACGGGGCACGACCAGGGCTTCCTTCAGCGGCGGCCGGAACGGTGACTCCCAGCTGACCAGGGGGCTGTCGTTGATGGCGAGCAGCAGGCCGAGCTTGTCGGCGTAGAGGCGGTCGTAGTCGTCCAGGTCGTAGCCGAACAGCGGGAAGGAATCGGTGGAGGAGCCGCGGCCGGCGATGATCTCGGCCCGTCCTCCGCTGACGATGGCGGCGGTGGCCAGCTGCTGGTACAGCCGGATCGGGTCATCGGTCGATAGCACGCTCACCGCCGTCGACAGCGTAATCGTCGTGGTGACGGCCGCGGCCGCGTTGATCACAGCGGCGGGGGAGGACACCGGCATCGAGGCCGTGTGGTGTTCCCCGACCCCGAAGAAGTCGAGGCCGGCCTGCTCGGCCACCCGGATCTGCTCGAGCAGGTTCCGCACCGCCTGCGCGGTGCTGACCGTCTCGCCTTCCGGGTTCTTCCCGGCCGCGCCGAAGCTGTAGGCGCCAAGCTCAAACTTCATCGGACGGTGATCCCCCTCTTGCCCCGTTTGCTGTCGGTCTCGGTCTCGGTCTCAGTTCCTGATAAGTACCGAGTTCCTAAAAGGAACTCGGCTAGCCTACGGCATCGCGCTGCTGGCAGGCGGTCCGGGGTCGCCCGTGCCAGGGAACCGTGAGCAGGTATGCTCGGTGATCCTGAGTTCCCTGGAGGTAACCATGGAATCGCCCGCGACCGTCCCGGAAATCCCCGGTTGCCGAGGCCGTGAGGTGCTCGGGCGCATCGGCGACAAGTGGTCGTTGTACGTCATCCACCTCCTCGGCGACGGAACCAGGCGCTTCAGCGAGCTGCGCCGCCAGATCGGCGGCATCACCCCCCGCATGCTGACCGTCACCATCCGGTCCCTCGAGCGCGATGGCTTGATCTCACGCACTGTCTACCCGGTTGTTCCGCCCCGGGTCGAGTACGCGCTCACCCCGCTCGGCGAGTCGCTGCTGCAGGCCGCCACCACCCTCCTGCTCTGGGCCGACGCGCACCAAGCGGACCTCATGACCGCGCGGGACCGCTACGACGAGGCGAACCAGAACCGCGCCAAGGCCTAAGGCCGCGGGCACCACAGGCCCGTGCCGGGGAAAAGATCGACACCCCTTATTTCGAACGGACCGTGGCTCCGCCTGGTCCCGGCCTGCGTTTTCTGTTCGTTCATGATCTCGTCGGTCATGGGACATCGTGCGGCCGTCTAGAATTCTGTTACTGTCTTAGCAGGCGAGGTTCGTGGACGCACCTCGGCCGCTGATCTGACGACGTCGAGAGCCACCCAGGTCAGGACAGGTTTCCCGGATCGGCGGCCGGTGAGCCCCGGCGCGGAGGGGAACGATTGAAATCTGACGACGGTTCTTATGGGGAAATTGTTTCGATATCTTGTTCGTTTTATCTCTGCTCCGGTGACACTGGGCCGCTCGGTGCCTTAGGCATCTCTCGCTTGCCGCGCCCGCGTGCGCGTGACTTGCCGCGCCGCACCGGCTTGGACGCCGCGGCGCATTGCGCCCGGTCTCGGCTGGCTGACGCATCCCCCACCCACCGGCTCGCTCTCGAAAGAGTTCCCCCATGCTAAGCACCGTCGCCGTACGTCCCATGCGCCCGATCGCGCCCGTCCATCCCGACACTGCGGCTGACCTGCAAGCACTGCACGACCAGCTGGTCACGGCCGAGCTCTCGACCTGGCTGGTCCGTCATCCGTGGGGGGTAGCCGTTGCTATCGCGAGCTCAGACCCCGGCGCTGCCAGGGCCGACGCCGTGTTGATGCGGGTGCTGGCCGATCTGCGCGGCGACGGCTTTGACTGGGCGGAAGCGACACCCGGCATTGTCCGCGTCGGCAGCAGCGGCGACACCAGCAGGTGGGTAGAGCTAGAGCACTGGAATATCGGCGCGCGCACCGTGACCTGCGCGCGCGCCAACGCGCTGACCCGTGAGCAGTTCGACGTGGCCGACGTGGAGCCGGTCACGGTGGAGCTGTTCGGCCGGCAATGGCACACGCTGGCCGGGATGTTCGACGCGCACGCCGATGACGTCGGCCACGACATCGACGTGGTGTTCTCCTGGGTAGACGGGACCGATCCGGCGTTCCTGTCCAGCCGGGCCGGCCGGCTGGACCGAGCCAGGCTGGGCGTCGGCGACGACGCCGACGCGCGGACCCGCCAGATTGACGAGCTGCGCTACGCCTTGCGCTCGGTGGACCAGAACGCGCCCTGGGTGCGGCGGATCTTCATCGCCACCGACACGCGGCTGCCGGGCTGGCTGATAGCCGATCACCCGAAGATCACCGTCGTGCGCGCGTCCGAGCACTTCTCCGACCCGGCCGCGCTGCCGACGTTCAACTCGCACGCGGTGGAAAGCCAGCTGCACCGCATCGACGGGCTGGCCGAGCACTTCCTGTACTGCAACGACGATATGTTCTTCGGCCGTCCGGTGGCGCCGTCGCTGTTTTTCACTCCGGCCGGGATCAGCCGGTTTATCGAATCGCCGATCAGGATCGGCGGCGGGGCAGTCGGCCCGGGCCGCAGCGGTCACGAAAACGCCGCCCGTAACAACCGCCGCTTGCTGGCCGAGCGGTTCGGGTACCTGATCACGCGCCACCTGGCGCATTCACCAGCCCCGCTGCGGCGCAGCGTGCTCGCCGAGCTGGAGGGCGCGTTCCCTGACGAGTTCGCTGCTACCCAGGGCAGCCGGTTCCGGTCGGCAACCGACATCTCGGTGACGAACTCGCTCTATCACTACTACGCGCTGCTGACCGGCCGGGCGGTGCCGCAGGAGTCAGCCCGCGCCTGCTACATCGACACGACCAGCCATGACGGGCTGCGGTCGCTGGCCGCGCTGTCGGTCCGGCGGGACGCGGACTTCTTCTGCCTCAACGACGGCAGCGAGCCGGAAGTCGACGAAACCTACCGCGCCGCGACCGTATCGAACTTCCTGGCCGGCTATTTCCCGGACCCGGCGCAGTGGGAGCTCGAGTGGGCCGCGCAGTGCGGTCAGCCGGATGACGTGTCGAGCCGTGCGGCGTAGCTGTTACGTGTTCAGCGCCGGACGCGAGCGCCGGAAATCGCACGATCGAGCTCGCCCGGAACCTGCGGTGCATCCGGGATGATGATCCCGGCCCGTTCAAGCCGCGCCCGCGACTGCTGGGCGGTGACCGTCTCGCCGGCGGCCGGGCCGCTCTCGACCGGCACGACGGAGTGCAGCACCGTCTCCGGGTAGACCTGCACCAGGCTGAACGCCTGCGCGGCGTCATGGCCGCGGGTGCCGGACTGCTCGAACGCCAGGTCCTGGGTGTAGCAGGTCGACGAGGCGACCGAGACGGGGATGCCGGCGAAGGTACCGAACGACGAGTAGTGCAGGTGCCCGGCGAGAATGGCACGCACGTCGGTGCCCTCGAGCACGCTGGCAAGCCGATGCTGCTCGACCAGTTCGACGGCGACGGCGAGGTCGGCCACCGTCGGCAACGGCGGGTGGTGCATGGCGAGAATGGTCCCGGACGGCGCCGGAACGTCAAGCACCCGGGCCAGCCACGCCAACTGCGCATCGGTCACCTCGCCGTGGTGATGGCCGGGCACGCTCGTGTCCAGCGCCACGATCCGCAGGCCGTTCACCACGAGCACCCGGTCCAGAGGCAACCCGGAGGGAGGCTCGCCGAGCAGGTGCTGCCGCATCGCCCCGCGCTCGTCGTGGTTGCCCATGACCCAGACGACCTCGCACCCGAGCCGGGCCGCGAACGGCTCGACCATGGCCCGCAGCTTGCGATAGGCAGCCGGCTCACCCGTATCTACGAGGTCGCCGGTGAACACCAGCGCCGACGGGATGATGCGGGCCGCCTCGATGCGATCAAGGAGCCGCCGCAATCGGGTATCAGCGTCGACCGCGCCGTACAGCCGCTCCTCGCCGGCGATCAGGTGAGCGTCGGAAAGGTGGAGCAGGACATGATCCGGTCGCGGATACTCCGCAACCCTCAGTGTCGGCACCGGAGGTGACCTCCTCGGCGCGCTGCGCCGTTCGTCGCCAGGCAAAAAGTGTGCGGCAACCAAGCTACCCCCCGCTGCGCCCTCTACCAGTAGCCGACGAAGTGCGGCGGGACCCCTCGTCGGTGCCGCTCTCTCCTTACCTGCCCGTCGTCTCCCCGCGCAGCGTTCGGATGAGGTCAACCTGACCGTCCACGCGCAGCTTGGCGTAGATGGAGGACAGATGATTCCGGACCGTGCTCTGACTGACGACGAGCTCGGACGCGATGCCGGCGGCACGCTGGCCGTCGAGTAGGCGAGTGAGTACCGCCCACTCGCGGCTGGTGAGCAGGCCGAGCCGCGGATTGCCGGAGAGGGTGGGCAGCTGCTGGAGCCGGGGGAGCAGCCCGGCCGCGTGCAACTCATCCGCTATCCGCAGCAGGTGCGCCTCCAGCCGCGACTCGCGGGTGGGGTCGACGGCGGTGCCAGCGCCGGACCCGCCCCGGATCAGGGCGAACGCCATCAGCGGAGGAACCTCCGGCGAGACGACCGCGAAAACAGCCGAAACCTCGCACCATTGCGGTTCCCTGGCACTCAGGCGGACCACGAGCGAGACCGATCGCTCGCCCCTGCGCGCGTGTTCGACGCCCGCGAGGAAGCCAGGCGCGTCCGAGGGGTGGATCGCCCCCAGCACCGGGACGCCGACGCACTGCTCGGGTGTGATGCCCAGGAAAGCCGTGACGTCCTGGCTGATGCGATCGATCCGCCAGGCGCCGTCGACGGTACCGAGAACCACGTCACCAAGCTCGCGCACCGCCGGCGGCGGCGGCAGCGCGGGGGGTTCGCCGTCGGGGCCGGCCGCGGGCGTCACCGAGATGAGCCCGACCCGCGTGCCGTCCACCTCGACGGCGTTCACCCACACGGAGAACGCCTGACCCGGGTTCCCGGGACTGTCGCGGGTGCGGATCGCCTGGTAACCGGTCAGGTGACCAGCGGCCAGAGCCTGGAAGCCCAGTTCGGCTGAGTGGCGTTCGGCCGCTGCCAGCTGATCCAGGCTCGATGTGCCGGTCAGCGCGTCGACGGTGGTCCCAAGCGCCTTGGCCAGCGGAAGATTGACCGCCAGGAATCGCCCTGACGGCAGCTCGACCGCCGCGAGCGGGGCGGCGGAGTCGCGCACGAGCGATTCGACCATGGTGTCCGTCATATTTGACCATGGTGCCAGTCGGGCGGGGGTGCTGCGCGCGGCGCTCGTAGTTGCGACGTCTGTCTACCTCCTGTGGTCACCTGCCTATGGAAAGCGGACGGTCCAGTCGAGCAGTATGGCCTGCGAGGCTGCCACGGCACCAGAGATGAGCCCCCGTCCACGATGAAATGCGAGTGACAGCTAATGAGGCAAGGCGCTGGCGAGGATCGGCCGCGCGTACTGGCGGGCGACGCGCATGATGGTGTCGAGCTGCGGCATCTGCGCTATCTGGTGGCGGTGGTCGAGGCCGGCACGTTCACGCACGCGGCGGAGCGGATGTTCGTCACCCAGCCGACGCTGAGCCAGCAGATCCGCCGTCTGGAGGAGATGGTCGGCACGCCACTGCTTGATCGCCGGCCTGACGGCGTGCGGCTGACCGCCGCGGGCATTGTCTTGCTCGAGGAGTCACGGACGGTGCTGTCCCTGATTGAGCACGGGGTGCGCCGGAGCCGGCAGGCGGCGGGGCGGGGGCGGCCCAGGCTGCGGTTCGCGCTCCCCCCGCAGCTGCCGGAAGGGCTCGCCGCGGATACCGCGGCGCGGCTATGGTCGGTCGCCGCGGTAGCCGGCGTCGAGGTGACCTGGCTGGAGGCGCCGGTGGACGCCGGGTTCTCGCTGGTCCGCCAGCGACGCGCCGATGCGGCCCTCGGCTGGGTCATATCCGACCAGGCGGTGCTGCCCGATCCCCTGGATGCCATGTCACTGGGCGAGTTCGAGCCTGAGGTCTGGGTTCCAGCCCGGGCTGCGGCCGCCCACCGAGGCGTCATCGGCCTGCCTGAGCTGGCCGGCCTGGACGTGGTGCACGGCCCGCGCCGAGCCAGCCCCGGCAGTTACGACGCCTGGCTGCAGGTGCTGCGTTCCGTCCGGCCGGACTTCGAGTTCACCGATCCGCCGCTGCGCCACTCGCCGTCGGTGGCGCTGGCGCTGGCGTTCGCGGCCAGCGCGGATCGTCTCACCGCGGTGCTCACCGGCCCCCTTCGCCCCGCAGGCGACGAGGCGGGAGATGCGGGGGAGCGGGCGGCAGCAGACACCTACGACATGGTCCGGGTGCGGCTTGACGGGCGCCCGCTGACCGCGACGGCGGCCATCGCCTGGAGTGGCGACCTGCCCCGCCGCCTGCAGCAGGTCCTGTTCGACACCGCCGACAGCGGCACCCTGTCGGCCGTTGGCTGACCCAGTCGGCAAAGCCTTCCCCGCTGCGGGCTGGACCGGGAAATAACGCGGTGTTGCGCCAGATTTCCCGGACGATAACTTGCAGCGCGGCCGCGCAGGGAATCGAGATCAGCGCGGCCACGAACCCGCCGAACACTCCGCCCGCCCAGTCGCCCAGCGACGTGCCGAGCAGCACCGACATCAGCACCAGCAGCGGGCTGACCTTCACGGTCCTGCTCATGATCAGCGGGTTCAGCACGTGGTTCTCCAGCTGCTGATAGGCGACGAATACAGCCGCCGTGATGATGCCGGCGGTGAGCGAGTGGGCGACGGCGAACAGCACGGTTGGGATGCCCGCCAGGGCGCCGCCGATCATGGGCAGGAAGTCCACGATGGCCACCCACAGCGCCCACAGCAGCGGGAAGGGCAGCCCCAGGGCGGCCAGGTCGGCGAAGATGATGACACCCGCGATCAGCGACGTGGACAGGTTGCCCACTACGTAACCGGTCATCGACTGGTTGATCTCGCGTGCTACCCGGCCCCACCGCTCCGCGCGCTCGGGCGACAGGGAAGCGAGCAGCCCCGCGCGCATTTTCGGTCCCTCCAGGAGGACGAGCGTGGTGATCGCGAAGATCGTCAGCAGGGTCCCGAGCAGCGACGCCGCGCCCTTGCCGATGCTCAGCGCGGGCCGGGCCAGGCTCGCGCCGACGGTCTGCAGCTTGGGGGCGTTCTGCGTCACCCACTGCTGCAGGTGCAGGCGGCGGATGAACTGCCCGACCCAGCCGTGGCCGTCAGCCGCGTCCCGCGAATAGGACGGCAAGCCGCGGGCGAGGTGAGTCACCCCGTTGAGCAGCGGGTAGCCGAACAGCACGGCGAGCCCGATGAACACCAGGACGGCCCAGAGGATCACGACCGTCACCGCCCAGCCGCGCCGCTTGACCCGGCGCTGCGCATAGCCCACCAACGGGTTCAAGATCACCGAGAGGAACAAGGCGACCGCGATCATCAGCAGGATGTCGAGCATCCGGTAGGCGAGCTTGCCCGCCAGGTAGACGGCGACCACCACCCCGACGGACGTCAGGATCGCCGACAGCGGGATACCCCGCGCCGCCGCAACAACTCGGATGCGCTCGTAACGGGACGGCCGCGGTAGGTCAATCTCGGGTTCGCCCTCTTCCAGGGCAGGAATGTCCACGCCCTCAGTGCAGCCAACAACAGGTTCCGGTGGCGAATAGCCCGCAGTTATACCGGTATTAGCCGCATTTGTTGGGCATCGGGGCGGCCATCGGATTGGCTACCGCATGACGCATGTCCCACCGGAAGGAAGCAACATTCTCATGTTCAAATCAACCTCGACCTCGATGATCGTGGTCGGCGTGCTGGCGATCGTGGCCGGGATCCTGGCGCTGGCCTGGCCGGGGGTGACCGTCCTGGTCCTTGTCATCCTGTTCGCCGTCTACGCGTTCAGCGCTGCCATTTCGCAGGGCGCCCGCGCGTTCAGCAGCGACGGCTTCGGCCCGGTCCTCGGCCACCTGCTGCTGGCCGTGGTCGATATCGCCGCGGGGGTGGCCGCGCTCGCCTGGCCGGCCCCCACCGTGCTGGTGCTGGTGTACGTGGTGGGGTTCTGGGCGATCCTCGGCGGCTTGGCCGAGTTCTTCACCGGCTTCGCGGCCGGGGAAACCGCGGGCACCCGGGCGCTGTTCCTGCTCGGCGGCCTGGTGTCGATCGCCTTCGGCGTGGTCCTGCTCGCCCGTCCGGGCGTCGGCGCCCTCACCCTGGCGCTGCTCTACGGCCTGTTCGCGCTGACCTACGGCGTCACCCAGATCGCCGCGGGCAGCCAGTTGCGCAGCGTCGGACGGGACGTGGGAACGGTTCTGCGCCGCGCCGCCTGACCCCCGACACCATAACCACCGGGTCTCCGGGTCACGTCAGTCGCACAAAACTCGCCAGCCACGACACGCGCGCCGCAGCTCTTCGCCGGCCCGATGATCACGAAGGGTCTTTTCCTGACGAAGGATAATTGTCGTATAGGTGCAAGAAGCCTTCGTGATCATCAAACCTCAAGGCGACAGAGGCGACAGAGGCGGCAACGGCCCGTCACGTCACCGAGGAGGAGTACTCGGGCTAGGTCCGCGCGCGACGCCGCCACCCGCGACGCCGCCACCCGCGGGAGGCCGCCGGGGGATGAACGCCCACAGCACCCCGGCGGCGGCGAAGCCGACCAGCCCGCTGACGATGATGCCGGCCACCAGGCCGGCCACGGCCGTCACGCCGGAAAGGACGAGCGGCCCGATCCCCTGCCCGGTATCGGACAGCTCCCGCCACAGCCCGAGGAACGTCGGCCGCCCGATCTCCGGCGACACGTCGGCCGAGAGCGTCATCACGATGCCGGAGCCGATGCCGTTGCCGAACCCCATCAGCATCGCCACCAGCGTCAGCGTGAGCGCGCTATGGGTCGCCGTCATCAGCACGAACGATAGACCGAGGACCAGCGTGCACGGCACCGCGACCCAGCGCCGCCCGTACAGGTCCATCACCTTGCCGGCCGGGTAGAACGTCGAGACGTCGACCAGCCCGGCGGTCCCGTAGATGAGGGAGCTGGCGGTGGGGGAGAGCCCGATGTGCGCGGCCCACAGCGGGATGACCACCTGCCTCGTCGACCGGATCGCCGACAGCAGCACGACCCCCAGCCCCAGGGTGAGGAAGGTCCGCCAGTACTCCCGAAGGATGCCCCGCGTCGTCACCTGCGCCGCC
>Ga0302311_10008277_pt1 | contig 10486 bp, 7 predicted proteins | sample III_Palsa_N1_3_FD_200449 | JGI IMG/M metagenome (GOLD analysis project Ga0302311, IMG submission 200449) | Peat permafrost microbial communities from Stordalen Mire near Abisko, Sweden - III_Palsa_N1_3 | ecosystem: Environmental > Terrestrial > Soil > Palsa > Peat permafrost | place: Sweden...
TAGGCCCGCGAGGCGTTCGACTTCGCCTTGATTCGGTGCGGTTAGGATGACGCGGGCTTCCTGCCGGATGAGCGAGTTGACGGCGTCGATCAGCGCCGGAACTGCCCCGTGGAAGCGCATCGTTGGGCGTGTGTGGAATTCGACTTCGGAGAGCGAGCTATTGTCGCCGTCGAGAATATCGACCGCACCAAGCTGGTCTAAATCCGCTCCGCCAAAGCGGCGGAGAGAATCGAGCAGATCCCATGGGGAAGTGTAGATATCTTCGGGGCGGATGAGGTTTCCGATGCCGGAGCGGTCGTGGCGCTGCTCGACCTTGTTCCACCAGCGTTCGCCCTGATTCTTGATCATGGCGGGCTCTTCGACGAAGACGCGTGTGTCGCGGCCGAGTAAATCGAGAAGCGACTTCGTGGCACCGGCGACGGGAGCGAAGAATTCCCAGCCGGGGAAGATGGTCGCCTCACCGGTGCGCGCCGCTGGTCCATCCCACGTCTCAGAGTCGAGACGTGGGGCACCCTTGGTCAGCCTCGCGTTGATGGCTTCGAGGACTTTTTCGGTGATGGGGATTTCGGTGAGCGGCAGCAGGAGCGCGGTGTCGAGTGAGGATTGGCTGCGCTGCGTCTCGGGGTCGAACTTGCGGATGGACTCGATCTCGTCGCCGAAGAAGTCGATGCGGACGGGCCGGTCCATCTCCGGCGAGTAGACGTCGATGATGCCGCCGCGCAGGGTGATCTGGCCTGGCATCTCGACCACGTCGACCTTGGTGTAGCCGACTGAGAGCAGATGCTCGACGAGCATGTCGGGCAGGTACTCTTCGCCGACTTTCAGCCTCAGCGCGAGTGCTGCGTAGAAGTCAGTGTGGAAGAGCTTGAGGCACGCGGATTCGACCGGTGCGATGACGAGGCGCGCAGTGCCCGAGGCGATCTTCCATAGCGTAGCGGCGCGGGTTTCCTGAATTTCGGGGTGCGGCGAGAGATTTTCGAACGGCAGTACGTCGTGGGCCGGCAGCCGCACGATACTCGCCGGATCGAGCGCGCCGGTCAGCTCGCACGCGGCGAGCACGGCCTGGTGGAGCGCCTCGGCGGCCTTGTTGTCGGCGACCAGGATGAGCGATGGCGCGCCAGGGACAGCCTGCACGAAAAATGGGAGATAGAGCGCGCGGGCGGTGAAGGTGAGGCCCGCGATGCGGCGGCGGCCCTGGCCGGATTCGAGGTGTCGGCGGACGCGGTCGTAGGGGTCGGAGTGTTTCAGGTCGGCGAGAAGCTCGCGGACGAAGGGAAGAACCATGGAGTTCTAGTTTAGCGGAGTGGGCGGCCTGGGCGGTAAATGCTCACTTCACGTAAGCGTAGATGCCACAGAGGTTCGTTGTGGTCGCGATGGCTTCCGGCGTAAGCACTGGAACCGGCGCTCCGGAGAAGAACGCGACTTGTAGGTTATGGCCGGCTACATAAGTGACCATCCACTGCGTGTCTTCTGCGCCACAGAGTGAGTTTTTCTTGAGGAACTTCTGGGTAGCCGGGACGTTGAGCTTGTAGAGACTGCCGGTTCCGGCGGCTTCGCCATCGAGATCGAAGGCAGCTTTTATCTCGGCCGGCTGGAGCGGGCGAATCTGTGCGATAGGGAAGGTCGTGAAGCTGATCAAAATCTTCTCAACCGACAGACTGATGTCGCCGGTGATGGATCGCGCGTTGGAGCTCGCGGCGCGCCAACTGCCTCGTTCCTGGGCCGTTACGACCATGGAAGCACTGAGGCAGAATGCCAACGTCATGCAGAGGAGCTTACTTTGCTTCATCTTTCGAGCATGACATTCGCAGCGGGTTTGATCAAATGCAAGTGGCCCGGTCCTCGCGCATTTCTGCGAGGGCCCGGGCCAGATTTGCGCGATTATTTAGGGTTTTCGGTCGCTTTGATGAACGCCGCAACATCAGCGTGGAATTGCTTGAGGATGTCCTCGCGGACGTAGATCATGTGGCCGGCCTCGTAGTAGTGGTAGCTGATGTTCGACTGCAGCGACTTCGGCATCGGCAGGTGGTGCATCTCGAAGATGCCCTCGAAGTATGGCGTGGCGAGGTCGTAGTAGCCGCCGGCGAGCATCACCTTCATCTTTGGATTCAGCTTCATGCGATAGGCGAGGTCCGGCATTACGTTTGCGCCGGTCTCAACCGTGCCGGCTGCGCCGCCGCCACCACCGCCGAAGCCGCCGCGCCCTGGCGGACGGTGCGTCATGTTCCAGGAGAAGTCGTTTCCGCTATCTCGCCCGCTAAGCAGGTAGGTGTCCTGGAAGGCGTACTTCAGGTCGTTGTGCAGATAGTCGTTGATGGCCGTGTTCCACGCACTGGTGATGGCATCGGACTGCGGATCGTAGCCTGTAGCCTGGCTGAGCGGGTCCATATCCGGACCTTCGAAGCGGGAGTCGAGCCGGCCCGTTGAGATGCCGTCGTTGATCTTCAGTTCCTTCGAGAATTCGCCGCCCTGCACGCGGAGGTCGGCACGGATCAGGTAATCGACCGGCAGGCCGATGTAGCTGTGCAGCTTCTCGGCGACAGCCTTCTCCTGCGCTTCGGAGAGTTCGCTGCCCTGGAGTAGCGCAGCCATGTAATCACCCAGCGCATACTTCTCGACCTCAGCCAAAAACGGCTTCAGGGCAGGCGGCTGCGGCGAAAGCTTGTGGTGATACCAGGCAGTCGCGGCCATCGTTGGCAGCGCGAGTGCGTAGGCTTGATCGACGCCGGGGTTTGCCGTGGGTCCGTCGACCGAGTTATCGAAGCTTAGGATCTGCGAGAGGAGGATGACGCCGTTCAGGTCGACGTTGCGCAGGTCTGCGGCGAGCACAGCCGAGCGCGGCGTACCGTAGCTTTCGCCGAAGATGTACTTGGGCGAATTCCAGCGGTTGTACTTGGAGAGGAAACGGCGGATGAAGCGCTCGAAGGCGTGTCCGTCGGCGTCGACGCCGTAGAAGGCTTCGCCCTTGCCACGACCGAAGGTGCGGCTCAGGCCGGTGCCGGGGGCGTCGATGAAGACGACATCGCTGACGTCGAGCAGCGAGTCCTCATTGCTCACGATCTGGTAGGGCGCGCCCTCCTGGTGCGCCGTGTCGGGGACGACGATGCGCTTGGGGCCGAAGGTTCCCATGTGCAGCCACATGGTGGGCGAACCCGGGCCGCCGTTGTAAATAAAGGTGATCGGCCGGTGTAGTGACGGTGCATCCTTTTTGAAGTAGGCCGCGTAGAACATGCGCGCTACCGGCGGTGCGTCGGGCGCGTCGGCCTTGATGCCGGAGTCGGGCAGCGGCTTGCCGTCGAAGCCGAGCGTCGCGTCCTGCGGCTCCGTTGCGCCGACGGTGATGGTCCCGGCGACGGCGCGGTAGGCAATCGTCTGGCCGCCGACGGTGACCGTGCCTTCGGTGGTTGAATCTGGCACGAGGCCGGGTTGAGCGGGGGCTGCGGCTCCTCCGCCGCGAGCGCCGCGTTCCTGCGGAGCGGTTGCGGCTGCCGCGGGTGTTGCAGGGGCGGCGGGTTCCTGCGCGGAGGCGATGAGGGCGATTGCGGCCAAGGGGACGAGACAGAACGGTGCGATACGATTGCGCCAAGCAGAAAGCATCAAACAACCTCGCGGATTTCTGGAATGTGAATGAGTATAACGATCAAGGAGAATCGTGCAAGTGCGCCCGCGGAAACTTCGTGTATCGTTTGGGCAAAGGCTACAGTTCAGGTTTCGAGAGGCGATCGGAGATGGCGGCGATGAAGCTCTATGCGTTAACGGCGATGACAATTGGTTTGACCCTACACTCTGCAGGACTTGCGCAGACAGCACTCCCGTACCAGAAGCCTCCGGCAGGGATCGAGCAACTGCTCGAGGCGCCGCCGACGCCGACGGTGCGGCTCTCGCCCGATGGAAAGATGATGCTGGTGGAGCAGCCCGCGACATTCCCTACGATCGCCGATGTGGCGCAGCCGCGGTATCGGCTGGCTGGGATTCGCTTCAATCCGTCGTCGAATGGACCGAGTGTCGAGCGCTACGATGTGGCGTTGCAGCTTCAGGGCGTCGATATCGCGAACGGGTCTACTCCGAAGCCGATCATCGGGCTTCCGGCGAAGCTAAAAGCAGTCGATGCGCTATGGTCGCCGGATTCGAAGCATGCTGCGTTTGTCGCGCATGCAACACCACCGGCTACCGGCCTTGAGCTGTGGGTGATCGACGTCGCGACCGCTCATGCGCATCGCGTCGGACTGGTGAAGCTGAACGCAGTGCTTGGTTCTCCGTGCGCGTGGCTGCCGGATAGCACGTCGCTGCTGTGCAAGACGGTATCCGCGACGCGTGGACCTGCGCCGAAGGTAAGCGACATCCCCGTCGGGCCGGATGTGGAAGAGAGTCTCGGCAAGGTGAGCCCCGCGCCAACCTATGAAGACATGTTGAAGACGACGAGCGACGAGAATATCTTCGAGTATTACTCGACGTCGGAGCTGGCTGTCGTCTCTCTGACTGGCGCCGTGAAGCCGCTGCCTGCGAAGGGGTTGATCGAGCGCGCGGTGCCTTCGCCCGACGGAAAATATGCGTTGGTCGCGACGGTGCATCGGCCATTCAGCTATACGTTTCCGTATGAGCGCTTTCCTCTGAAGACGGAGGTTGTGCCTCTCAAAGGCGGTGCAGTGAAGCTGCTCACCGATCGGCCTGCCGTGGATAACCTGCCGATCTCGCGCGACGCCGTCGAAGCTGGACCGCGTGACTACCAATGGCGTTCGGATGTCCCCGCGACTGTGGTTTGGGTGGAGGCTGCGGACGGCGGCGATCCCTCGAAGAAGGCTGCGATTGTCGACAAGGTAATGGCGCTTCCGGCTCCGTTTGGGGGCTCGGGGACGGGGATTCTGGATTTGCCGATGCGGCTTGCACGTGGCTTCGGACCGGCCGCCCCACGCGGCATCGAATGGGGCAACGATCACCTGGCGATTGTGTCGGTGGCGCGGTTCTCCGACCGCAAGTCGATGATGCTCGCTTTTGACCCGTCGACCGGCAAGACCAAGACGATCTACAGCGGCTCTTCGCAGGATCGCTATCACAGCCCCGGCCGCCCGATGACCACCATGAATGCCAGCGGGCAGCCGGTGTTGAAGTTGACGCCGGATGGCCAGGGTGTTTACTTCGTTTCGCCGGGTGCGTCAGCTAAGGGCGATCAGCCGTTTGTTGCGGTGATGCCGGTTGGCGGTGGCGAGGAGAAGATTCTCTTCCGCTCCGCTGACCCTTATTACGACGATCCGCTGAGCCTGCTGTCGGATTCGACGGCGCTGATTCGCCGCGAAAGCCAGACGATGTCCCCGAACTACTTCGCCGCGTCGTTGACCGGAGGCGATCCCGTGCAGCTTACGCACTTCGCCGGGCGCTACGACAAGATTAAGATGCCGACGCGGCAGTTCCTGAAGTACAAGCGGGCCGATGGCGTCGACCTGACCGCGACGCTGTGGCTGCCGGCTGGTTACGACAAGTCGCAGGGTCCGCTGCCAACGCTCATGGAAGCCTACCCGGCGGAGTTCACCTCCCGCGCCAATGCGAGTCAGGTGAGCGGTTCGCCCAATCACTACCCGGTCTTTGCCGGCGGCTCGCATGTTTATCTCGTGCAGGCGGGCTATGCGATTCTCGATTCTGCGACCATTCCGATCATCGGCGAGGGCGGTAAGGAACCGAACGATACGTATGTCGAACAGCTCGTCGCTGGAGCAAAGGCGGCGATCGATGAGGGCGTGTCGCTCGGCGTGGTGGATCGCAACCGCGTCGCGGTGATGGGACACAGCTACGGTGCGTTCATGACTGCTAACTTGCTCGCGCATACGGATATCTTTCGGGCGGGTATTGCCGAAAGCGGTGCCTACAACCGGTCGCTTACGCCGTACGGGTTCCAGAACGAGGAGCGGACTTACTGGCAAGATCCGAAGCTGTACTTCGATATGTCACCCTTCAGCTACGCGGACAAGATCAAGACGCCGATTCTGCTCCTGCACGGTGAGGCCGATGACAACACCGGCACTTATCCCATCCAGAGCGAGCGTTTCTACGCGGCGTTGAAGGGGCAGGGAGCTACGGTTCGACTGGTGTTTCTGCCGCTGGAGCCGCATGCCTATGGCGCGCTTGAGACGAAGCAGCATGTGCTGTGGGAGATCAATCGCTGGATGGAGACATACGTTAAGCCGATGAGGCCGGTCGTCACCGGAAAGTAAATCATCGACCGCGGATCAACGCGGATTAGCGCGGATAGTGCTGGTTGGGTCCGCGTCGATCTGCGTTAATCCGCGGTCGGCTTTTGGTTTATCGCTCGCGAGTCTGACACAATCGACTGATGACAACGATTGCGCACATCTCGGATGTCCACTTTGGGCGCGAAGACCCGGTCATTGTGCGTGGTCTGTTGCAGGCTGTTGCAGACGCTGCGCCGGACATCGTCGTCGTCTCCGGCGACCTGACGCAGCGTGCTCGCAAGAAGCAGTTCCGCGCGGCAAAGATGTTCCTGCAGGCGTTGCCCGAGGTGCCTCAGATCGTGATTCCCGGCAATCATGATGTCTCGCTGACCAGTGTCATGGACCGGGCGTTGAAGCCCTTCAAGCGATTCAAGAAATACATTACACCCGACCTGTCGCCGTATTACGAAGACGACGAAATTGCCATCTCCGGCATCAACACGGTGCGGCTTGCCACGGTAAACAATGGCCGCATCAAGCCGCGCGTCGTGAAGATTGCCTGCGAACAGTTGAGCGGTTCGGGGAAGAACAAGGCGCGAGTTGTGGCGACGCATCACCCGATGGACGTGAAGCCGGGCGACTGGAAGCAGCGCACGGTTTCGCGGTCGAAGTCTGCGATGAAGAAGTTCGGGGATGTTGGCGTCGACCTGTTTCTCTCTGGCCATCTCCACACAGGCCGCACCATCGCGACCAGCGCACGCTACAAGTTCAAGGGCTACAGCGCGGTTGTGGTGCATGCCGGTACGGCTGTCTCGACGCGGCGCAGGGGTGAGCCGAACCAATGGAATATCGTGAGGGTCGGCGATGTCGGCGCTGACTTCGGCACCATCGAGATCGAGCCGATGCAGTGGGACGGGAGCAGCTTCAGGCCGATGCCGGTGGAGCGCTACACGAAGGGCAAGAACGGCTGGGCGTTGAAGCCGTCAAACAAATAGTCCGCCAAATCGGCGTTAAGCATTTTGGGCTGTGCGCTGGTCTTGATTTAGAGTAGGAAGAACATTCAGAAAAATTCAGTCAGAGGCAGGCCTGATCGGCAGCGGTTTCGGGAGAGTTCTCTTTCGATGCAGCGGTGTATTCCATTTCAGTATTGGAGGATTTGCTTCGATGGGTTTGACGAGACGCGACTTTTTGACACGGGTTGGCCAGATTGGCGGCTACGGCGCCACCTTTACCGCGATGCAGACGCTGGGACTGATCTCCGCCAAGGGCGAGCAGTGGAAGCCGATTGAAGCCGCGCCGGGCATCGGCAAGGGCACCAAGGTGGTGGTCCTGGGCGGCGGCATGAGCGGGCTCGTCGCAGCGTATGAGATGAAGCAGCTGGGCTACGACGTGACTGTGCTCGAAGCGCGGGGACGGCCTGGCGGACGCGTTTGGACAGGGCGCAAGGGAGACAAGGTCGAGTTTGTCGACGGCACGGTGCAGACCATCGACTGGAGCGACGGCAACTACCAGAACATGGGTGCGGGGCGCATTCCGTCGACCCACTGGACGATCCTGAAGTACTGTCGCGACTTCAAGATTCCGCTGGAGATTGAGGTCAATACAACCCGCTCCAGCCTGCTGCAGAATGATGCCGCGAACGGCGGCAAGCCAGTGACGCAGCGCAAGGTCGAAGGCGACACGCGCGGCCATGTGTCGGAGCTGCTGGCGAAGTGTATCGAGCAGGGCGCACTCGATCAGGAATTCTCTGCCGAGGACAAGGCTCGCATGATGGCCTTTCTGAACAGCTACGGCGATCTCGATAAGGCTAATAAATATGTCGGAGGATCGCGTGGCCTTGGGCGCGCTGGGTTCAAGATTCCGCCCGCCGCGGGCAAGCAGGTGGGCGTCAACGACGACGTGCTGGACATGAAGACGCTGCTGGACGAGAACGCCTGGAACGGCCTGCTCTTTACCGAGGAGTGGGCGCAGCAGGCGACGATGATGCAGTGCGTCGGCGGCAACGATGCCATTCCTTATGCGTTCGCCAAGCAGCTTGGTCCGATCGTGAAGTTCAACTCGCCGGTGACTTCGTTCAAGCGCACGGCGAAGGGTGTTTCGGTGACGTACACACAGGGGGGCGCGGAGAAGAATCTCGAAGCGCAGTACTGCGTGGTGGCGCTGCCGTTTGAGATTCTGAAGAAGCTCGACAATGACCTCTCGCCGGCGTTCAAGAGCGTCGTGACCGGCAGCACGGCGTCTGGTAGCTACAAGATTGCCTGGGAGGCGCGTCGGTTCTGGGAGCAGGATTACAACATTTACGGCGGACTTTCGTTCCTGTCGCAGGGGCCGAGTCCGGTGTGGTATCCGTCGGCCAACATCATGGCGCCCACCGGCGTCTTCGTGTGCGGCTACATGGAGGAGCAGGGAACGCCATTCTGGTCGCTCTCGATGGAGGAGAAGTTTGCCGCGTCGAAGGCCAGCATGGAGAAGCTGCACCCGGGCTGTGGTCCGGAGATGAAGAAGCCGATCTACGTGGGCTGGCGAAAGATCAAGTGGAATGAAGCGTCGTGGATTCGCAGCTGGGGCGGCGGTCGCGCGGGCTACAACATCATCCTGGAAGCCGACGGCCCGTACTACTTCGCGGGCGATACCGTGAGCAACGTCAACGCGTGGATGGAGGGTGCGGCACTGAGTGCGAAGCGTGTCGTGCAGATGATCAGCGACAAGGTGAAGTCGACTTAGTTTGACGGCAGTGGGCCGGGGCTAAAGCCCCATGTGTTTATTGACTTTATTCGTGGGGCTGAAGCCCCACGCTAATCCGAAGAACAACAGGGAGAGTGCTATGAATGTTAGGAATCTTTTGATTGCGGCGGCGATGGTTGCCGTACCGTGTGCGATGCATGCTCAGACGACCGTCACGCGCATTACCGGACCGGCCACGCAGCGATTCTCGACCGCGGTCTGGGCTGGCGATACGCTCTATGTAGCGGGCCAGATGGCGCAGCCAGTCACCCCTGCGGACAAGGAAAAGGGAACACCCGCAGTCTACGGCGATACCGAGGCACAAGCCATGAGCGCACTCACTACGATCCAGAAGATTCTCGCGGCACAGGGCCTCACGATGGGCGACATCGTGCAGATGGATTGCTTTCTCGCTGGCGATCCGGCCAAGGACGGCAAGATGGATTTTGCCGGGTTGAACGCAGCGTATGGCAAGTTCTTCGGCACGGCGGAGCAGCCGAACAAGCCGGTTCGCGCAGCGATGCAGGTTGCAGCGTTAGCTGCGCCGTGGGGATTGGTCGAGATTCAGGTGGTCGCTGTGAGAAGCAAAAAGTAGAACTGCTTCGTCGCGTATGCTTCAGAGGCAATGTGAGTGGCAAATCTTGCAACTCCTATAATCTTGCAACTCGAAGGATCGAAATGAAAAGTCTGCTACTCGCTGTTCTGCTCTCGGCTGGAATACTTGCGCCGCAGGCCGATCTCACTGGGGATTGGACAATTACCGGCGACGTCCAGGGCTACCCAATTAACGAAGCTTGCACGCTGGTTCATAAGGATGCCGCACTCTCCGGCTCCTGCGCGACCCAGGGAAAGAAGTTCGCGACAACGGGCACGGTCGATGGCAAGAAGGTCATCTTCAAGCATGGCGGAGAATATCAGGGCGATCCGTTAGTCCTTACCTACACTGGCATTCTGGCGGACGACGGCAGCTTCAGTGGTTCGATCTACGTTGATCCCATGGCGGTTGATGGCAGCTTCGCAGCAAAGAAGTCGGTCGCCAAGCCAGCGGTCGGCTTGTAACAAGCAGTTAGAACTCGCTGATCGTCTTGGTCCCTGGCATCACGGTCTCAATCGCAGGCATGCCCTTCAGTTCCTGCGCCCGCTTCTCGACTGCCCGCATCACGCGCAGCAGGTTGCCGCCGTAGATCTTCTTGATGTCCTCGGCGGAGTAGCCTTTCTCCAGCAGCGCTCGAGTCAGGTTCGGGAACATGGCGTATGAGGCGAGGTCCGATGGCACGCAGCCGACGCCATCGAAGTCCGTGCCGATGCCGACGTGGTCTATGCCGCCGACCTTCACCGCATGGTCGATGTGCGCGACGACGTCCGCTAGCGTCGCAGGCGGATTCTTCGCCGCAGCCTCGGTGCGCATTTTCGCCATCGCTTCACCGCGGGCTTTGGGGTCGTCGATCTTGCGTAACGCAGCGATCATCGTTTGCATGTCGCTGGCGTGTTCTTTGCCATAGGTGTAGTAACGCTCGGAGAGGAAGTCGCAACCGAAGCTGATCTGGATGACGCCGCCGTTCTTCGCCAGCGCCTTGATCATGTCGTCGGTCATATTG
>Ga0302311_10008278_pt1 | contig 10486 bp, 3 predicted proteins | sample III_Palsa_N1_3_FD_200449 | JGI IMG/M metagenome (GOLD analysis project Ga0302311, IMG submission 200449) | Peat permafrost microbial communities from Stordalen Mire near Abisko, Sweden - III_Palsa_N1_3 | ecosystem: Environmental > Terrestrial > Soil > Palsa > Peat permafrost | place: Sweden...
GGAAAAGTACTACCTTGCGCACCCGCAGCATAGCCCGCTACGGATCGAGCTGCCCGTTGGCTCATATACCCCTGTATTTAAGATAGAGACACCCGACAAAGAGGAGTCCAGCGAGGCTTCAGCATCGGCCCACCTGGCCGTTGGGCCCGCAACCGATGCGCTCCCTGCCAGCCTAATAGAGGGCGATCTTGTCCCGCTCAAGAAGCGAATTCCCTTCTCTACCTATGGACTGTCAGCTACAGTCATCTGCATTCTGGTTCTTTCGTTCTTGCTTTACCGCAATTCTGCCAAGCCTACCCAACGCATAAAGAGCCCAGTCACAGAGTTTTTGGCTCCAGCATTGTCCTCCTCCCGGCCGCTGCTCATCTGTCTTCCCAAGCCGATCTTCTATCGTCCTTCTCCCGAGCTGTACAAGCGCAGTGCAAAAACTCCTGGAGAGTTCGACCGCGAAGTCTATCGTATGAACCACGCGCCCGATCTCCAGCCCGGCGATACACTCACCTGGGGAGAAATGGACCAATTTCGTGAATTCGGCGTGGCAAAAGGAGATGTACAAGCAGCCTTCCGGTTAGTCGGCTTGCTCGATCATCTGGGCAAGGATAGCGAACTCAGAATTGGCGATGGCTATTCGTTTGAAGATCTGCGGAATTCACCCGCAGTCGTGATAGGCGCTTTCAGTAACCCCTGGGCGATGGAGATGACCTCCGGCTTGCATTTCTCCTTCGCCGACGACGAAAAAGGATATCGCATCCAAGAGCAAGGTCCATCGGGCCGATCCTGGGAACGAGTGCATACTTCTTCCTCAACCGAGGATTTTGGCTTGGTGACTCGTCTGGTGAACTCCAGTACTGGGCAGTTTGTTGTCCTGGTTGCCGGAATTGACGCAAGTGGCTCCGACGCAGCAGTCGATCTGATCGTCGACCAGAATAGTTTGGAGAAGGCTCTTCGCGACGCTCCAAAAGACTGGCCGCAAAAGAATGTTCAGATCGTCATCAGCACAACGGTCAAGGGTTCTACTGCAGGTCCAGCCAAAGTAGAGGCCCTCTACGTCTGGTAGAGTCAGCGTTCCTGAAGTTCCAATAGAACGCATCCATGCGGCGGAAGCGTCTCGCGCAAACCCCGCGCCACAGGGCCAATCCCAATCTTGACCGGTGCGCCCGTCCAAAGATCGCGCACCTTGAGCTGCCGCTTTGGCAGGCCGAACGCGTCGTAGGGACGGTCGACAACGAGTTCCTTGTCGCCAAGATTGAACAGCGCAAGATAATGCTGCCCCTGATTGCCCTCCGAGGTCCAGACGATCAGATCGTCCTCATGCTTGGCCTGCTTCTGGTTGTGCCCCTGCTGGTCCATAGCGATCACTCCGCGGTTCGTCAGCAGGCTCAGCGTCCAGGGGTCGAGCTTGGTCAGGTTCGCACCCAGGATCAGAGGCGAACGCGCAATCGACCATAGGGTGATCATAGTGCGCTGCTCGTCGTGGGTCAGCCGTGCATCTCTCGCCCTGCCATCGCCCGGAAACGGCCCGAGATAGCCCAGCGGCAGCATATCCGCGTCCGGCCAGTTGCCCGGCTTCACGTACGGCTGCCATGTATCGAGCAGCGCGAACTGGTCGTGCACGCTGCGCGGAAATCTGTGGGGGTTGGTCCAGTAGTCCCAGATGTCGTTTGAGATGCGCCATAGCTGCGCCAGTTCCCCGACCTCCTTTGCATGGTCAAGTGCGGTCGGGCCGGGTGACAGGCTCAGCACGATCGGTCTGCCCGTCTTCGCGATCGCGCGATCGATCATGCGGATCTCCGACACCTTATAGGGATGGTCGGCGATGCAATCCACCTTCAGGTAGTCGATGCTCCAGTTCGCATACTGCTTGAGCAGCGAGTCGTACCAGGCCTGCCCGGCAGCGTTGTCCTTCACGCCCCAGTTGGTCGGGTCCCACGGACAGGCGTCTGAAGTGTCCGCAACATCGGTCGCGGTGTATCGGCTGCCTTCGACCGGCAAGTTGCGGGTCACCGACTCCCGGGGAATGCCTCGCACGATGTGGATGCCGAACTTGAGACCCTGCTGATGCACATACTCGCCCAGCGTCTGAAAGCTGCCGTTGCCCTTCGACGACGGAAACCGGGCCGGCACCGGGATGTACCGGCCATAGTCATCGATCTCAAACTGCAGCTTCTCCGCATGAGGCCGATCCAGCGGATTCTTCAGGAACCAGCCCTCGTCGATCACCGCATAGTTCCAGCCGAAGGGCTTGAGCTTGTCCGTAAGTACGGCGACATTGTCGTGAAACTGTGCCTCGGTGATCGTGAGACCATAGGCATCCCAGGAGTTCCAGCCCATGGGAGGAGTCTGAGCCAGCCCAAGCGGCAAGTGCTGCCCAAACGATGCTTTGGCCATCACGAGGAAGAACGCTGCCAGGGAGAGCTGTAGTGATCGCCTAAAGAGAGTCATCGTGTTGCGCCGCTGAATCAGGTAAACGCTTTCTGGATAGAACTATCTCACAATTACGGGATCAATTGTCAAGATTCCGCTATCGGGCGGGGATCGAGGGGCCTACTCTTTCAGCATCACCAGTGCGTCGGTGTCTCCCAGTGTCAGATGCACCGTCTCATCCGGCCTTTACGCGGCGCGAATAGAGGGTTGCCGCAACCAGAAACTCCCGGTTGTCCCTCCACAGGAATTGGCTGTCCGGAACAAACTGCATCTGCGTGGCCTTCAGGAAGTCAGGAACCAGAGTTCCGGCCGCGATCTCCGCCGCGTGTACTTTGCTCACCGATGCGGCGACGTGGACCGTGATTGGGCGGGTCGCGGTGAAGCTCAAGTCGGACGCGTGGCCTTGCTTCGTCACACGCCGCAGAGCGATCCACTGAGCGCCCTTGATCTGCGCTGGTATTCGATCCCAGGAGTCATCCGCGGTCGAGTCAAGGTCCGAGTAGATCGGCCACTGCGCCTGGACCGGCATCTCCATAAGGTAGGCCGGATTGGAGGCGTTCGAACTGGAGAGTGCGGACACGATTGGCTTACTCGGAGCCTCAGGCGCGCCGCCCGAGCCATAGAAATAGATCGTCGCGGTGTCGCGGTGTCCTTGACCATCGGTGACGCTGACAGTGTTGCGGCCCGTTCGGAGCGGCGCAGGCCAGTAGAAGACGTTCGGAACAGTGGGCGCGGGTAACCCCTCGCTCTTACCCGCGTGGGTCATATAGGGACCATCCGGCTGCTTGTAATTCCCGTTTTGCAGCGCCTTACCGGCGACTCCGTTCACCGTCAAGGTCAGCATTCGCGCATTGCTGTAGACCTTGATCCCGTTATCGACCGAGCCGCGGCGGAGGAAGTAACGCTGGGAGGTGATATGAACCGTGGGAACGTCCGGACGAAGGAAGCTGCGGTAAAGGTAATAAACGTCCTTCTTGTCGCCCGCATAGGTCAACAATCCCTTGGTGTTGAGGCCGATGGGGCCTTTGTACTTGCGATCGTTTAAGTCGCGCATCACCCACCAAACGAACACGCCCAGCTTCCGATTGGCAGGATCGAATGCTTTGGCAAAGAGAGCCTCAGCATATAGCTGTTGGTACTCCTCAGGCTCGTAGGCGTTCACCTTGTAGCCGGCCTTGTCGTAGTCGGTGTGGGTGGTAACGACACCGCCTGCTCCAATCTCGGTGATGAATCCCTTCACGTCGTATGCCCGGAAGCCGTCTTTCGCGTACCAGCCGGGATAGTCGTTCTTGGTGCGCATATCGCATTGCTCGCAAACCATGTTTGCCGCCACCACGGGACGGCTTGGATCGAGCTTCCGCACCAGCGGGGCAGCCATGTTCGCGGACTCGAGCTGGCCTTTGTCGGGCTTGGCTTCGTTGCCTACCGACCAGAGCGCGAGCGAGGGATGATTGTAGTTCTGCTTGACCATCTCGGTGACGATCTGCTCCGCCGCCGGACCCCAAACCTCGTCATTGGTGTGCCCATCCTCCGGCCAGCAGAGGATTCCGCGCGTATCGCACAGGTCATATTCCAACTCCGCGTGCGGATAGTGGGGCAAGCGAACGAACGTCACTCCCAAATCCGCGAACGCGTCGAATCCAGTGACCAAGTCCGCATCGGAGACCGCGTTCGCCTTCTCCTCCAACTCCGCGTGCTGGTCCACGCCGAACAGCTTGACTTGCTTGCCGTTGACTACGGAAATGCCCTTGTCCCAGTCGAACACCACCGTGCGAAAGCCGGTCGGCTGAGTCACGGCGTCTACCACTTTGCCTCCCGCCAGCACCTCCACCCGCACATGGTAGACCTCCGGCTTCAAGGGGGCCCAAAGCAGAGGATGGTCCACCACTTCGTTCATCTCGACCTCGACGCGCTTCCCTGCCACGGAGACAGGCCGCGCCGTATAGGTGGCAACGGTCTTGCCCGCCGGGTCCAACAAAACCGCGCGGGCTGTCAGCTCTTCGGGGGTAGACAGCGTATTCCGCAGCAGCACCTTCACCGACAGCTTCGCGCTCTTTTCGCTCACCTTGCTGGGGAGAATGTAGACCCCAGGGGAGGCAAAGTCGGTCGGATCGATCCCCTCCGGCGCGGTCGCCAGCAACCACACGTTGCGGTTGATCCCACCCCAGAGCTTGAAGAGTCGGGTTCTGTTCGGCAGCAGGTCCATGATCTGCGAGACGCGGTCGTCTACGCGCACCGCCAGATGGTTGCCCGGTCCTGGATGCAGGGCATCGGTAGCGTCGAAAAGGAACCGTGTAAATGCCCCGCGATGCTGTCCCAGTCGGTGGCCGTTGACGTACACGTCTGCGATGGAGGTCACCCCTTCGAAGACGACGTATACGCGTTTGCCCGCAAACCCCTCGGGGACTGTTATATCTCTACGGTACCAACCGTGCTCGATATCGTCATAGAGCAGCCGTGAGTTAAACGTGTGCGGTACCGAGACCGCATCCCACATCGCCACCCGGTAATTGGCGGAGTCGATCTCAGGCAGCATGTCTTTGTCGCCCGCGCCGGTGAACTCCCAGCCCGCGCCGATTAGAGGCACGATCTGGCGGGGTTCTGGATTCGTATCGCTCTGCGCTGCCGCAAGTCCGGCGACCATGCACAGAAAGACGATTGGGCTGAAAACGATAGTCGCACGGAAAGTTCGACGGATCATCATTGGTGAACCCATAACATGCCCGTGGATACGGATTCCAGCGTTGCGTATTGAGTTATAACGCTTATTTTGCTGAGAATACGGAGCCGGCCAACATAAGATTGACACATCGAATGTCATTCTAAAGCGCCTCGGCACCTATCTATTGGGCATCATACTGGGTCTTGTGTTTGAGCGAAGCATCGCCAATGCCAATCGTCTGCGACTTCTTATATCGCATGCAACTGTTTGATCCTATACCTGACGCTTGGCTCTGATTGGCTCTATAAGTCCACGAGGTCGGCAAGCAAAGAATTCAAGCAACATGCGCGACCGTGAGTCCCATTGGCCCGGGCAGCGCCGTCAGAGTCAAGGGGATTCAGCCGACCACGGGAGCCGCTCCTCGAACCGGACTACTGCACCGTGAGAGAGACCACTCCTGTCTCCGTAATTGTTCCGGAACTACCCGTCACGGTAACGGTATAGGTTCCTCCCGTTGTCCCGGGATGATTACCCCCACTTACATTGCCGCTGCTGCCACAAGAGGTGATGCTGCAGGTGATACCGAAGAGCAGCACGAGCATTCCGAGCATGCTCGGCCATCTCCGTCGCCGTGCCGATATGCCAATGAGCAGGATGCAGGGGCATATCCCGGCGCTCACCGTCATCCAGGAAAATTTTCCGATTGCATTGGCCGCCAATGTGGGAGCCGTGGTGTTCACAGCGAGAGTGGTTACTTGCGCTGTCGAGCCGCTGATCGTAACGGAAGCTGGAATGCTGCACGTAGCAGGATCGCTAGCGGCTGCCGGAGTAATAGCGCAGCTCAGAGAGATCACGCCTGTGAATCCATTCGACGGCGTCAAGGTAATGAAGGATGTGTTCCCGGCCGACGCGCCGGCAATGACTATGATCGGAGTACCGGTAATGGAGAAGCCGGGCGAAAACGTGTAGGTTGCGCTGGCGACGGCGCTGGACAAATAGCCGCTGGCCGCGGCGATCGCCTCGATCGTTTCCGTGGACGACACGGTGATGGGACCGCTGTATACCGTCGAGCTTGCGGTGGGAGTGGCACCATTGGTGGTGTAGTAGATTTTGGCTCCAATTGTAGAGTCAGTGAGCGTGACGGTCTGCGCAGAGGTGTAGGTGCCGCCGGCCGGCGAGAAGGTGGGCGCAGCAGCCGCGAAAGTGTAGGTCGCGCTTGCAACGGCGCTGGACGAATAGCCGCTGGCTGTGGCGATCGCCTCGATCGTTTCTGTGGACGAGACCGTGATGGGACCGGTATACACCGTCGAGCTTGGGGTGGGAGTGGCGCCATTGGTGGTGTAGTAGATGGTCACTCCAGCGGTGGAGTCAGTGAGAGTGACGGTCTGCGCGGAGGTGTAGGTGCCGCCGGCTAGCGAGAAAGTGGGTGTGGCTGCGGGCGGTGCGATGGTGTAACCCGCGATGGCAATGTAGCTCTGGGTATATCCGCTGGCTACGGCGAATGCCTCGAGGGTTTCGGTGGACGAGACCGTAATGGGACCGCTATACACCGTCGAACTTGTGGTTGGCGTGGTGCCGTTGGTGGTGTAGTAGATCGTCGCTCCCGGCGTTGAGTCCGCGATAGTAACGGTTTGCGGAGTTGTGTAGACGCCGGCAGCCGGTGAGAAAGTGGGTGTGGCTGCTTGGTTCGTGAAGGTGTAGGTCGCACTGTCTACCGCACTCTGGGAGTAGCCACTGGCCGTGGCAATCGCCTGCAGCGTTTCCGTGTAAGGAACCGTGATGGGACCGCTATAGACGTTCGAACCCGCGGTGGGCGTGGTGCCGTCGATGGTGTAGTAGATCGTGGCTCCTGCTGTGGCGTCGGCGAGCGTAACGGTCTGCGTGGCGGTGTAATTGCCCGTGCCCGGCGAGAAAGTGGGCACGGCGGCAGACGGAGGCACTGTCACCGGGGACGAGACGACGATGTGGTCGATATTGGCGCCGCATCCCGACGCACTGGTGAACTGAAGCGTGTTGGTTCCAGCTTTCAGCGTCGCCTGTATGCCGACAGGGAAGGCCAGGGTCCAGTTGGTGCTGCTCATAGTGAACGGCACTACGGCGCCTCCGTTCACGCTGACGTTCATTGGGAAGGTGCCGCTCGCCGTTCCGTAGACGAGCAAATTGTAGGTTCCGGCACTCAGGGCCGTGACGTTATTGAAGGTGAGAGTAGCAGGGCTGCAGATGTAGCTGACTTCGTTTCCATCCAGGCAGGAGTACCCGAAGGCGGCGTAGCAGGAGACGACCGCGGCGCCTCCGGTCAAGGTGACGGCGGGGGAGCCGGCATCGGCCTCATAGATGGCCTGGGTTGGCAGCACGGTGCTGACGTTGAGCTTCACCATCGAAACGCCGTATGCGGGTACGGTCGCGGAGTAGCTGCCCGTAAATGACCCCAGGCTGGCGTGCGCCCACAGATCGCGGGCGGTCGCCGTGGTCGTCAAGGGGAGCCCAATCTCTGTCCAGGGAACGGTGATGGCCGCGGGCGCTCCCACGCTGCCGCTTCCACTTAAATTGGTGCTCCCATTGAGCAGCAGAAGAATTGTTCCGCCGACGACGTTTCTGCCCCATACCTGGTGGCCGTTGCCGTCGTCGCTTAATAGGATGCCCGGTTTGCCCAGTGCGTCCTGGTCGACGGCGATCACCTCAGTGTTGGTCTGGGTCGTGAGCGCGGCCTGCGCGGCGGCAGCGGTTGCGGAATTGGTTGAGTTGACCAGCGTGAAGTCGTTACCGGCGAGCAGAGGGGCCGCGACCATCGACCACAGAGAGAAGTGGGTCTGGTCCATGTAGGGGGTCAAGGCAAGCGCCGTGTTGAAGGTGTCCCCACTGCCCTCGGGCTCGATGCCGCCCATGCCGACCTCGAGGATGTCCGGATCGTTCCATCCGCCCACGCCACCGTAGGCAAAGTACGCTCCGGTGGACTCGATGTTGTCGATCATGTTGGTCCAGGTGGGCACAAACATATCCGAAGTGGTGCGCCAGGAGTTCCAGCCGCCCGCCTTGGCCCACATCCAGGGTTGGTCGGTGCCCCAGTCGCAAATTGCCAGGTAGATGGGATGACCCGGAGGGTTGGCGGCGATGGCGGTCGCCACCGCCTGCGCGAACTGCGGATACACGACACTCGGGTTGAGGGTGCCATTAGCGCTGCACCAGTCCATGTTGATGTAATCGACGCCCCAGGAGACGAAGGTATTGGCATCCTGCTGATAATGGCCTGAGCTGCCGGGATGAGCGGTCCCGGTGAAGACATCGTTATCGCAGGTCGTGGTTCCCATGTCCTCGTAAATGCCGAACTTGAGCCCCAGGCTATGCACATAGGCGATGGTGGCCTGAATTCCGCTGGGGTAGAGGTTGGGGTCGGCCTGCAGGTTGCCGTTTGCGTCGCGGGTGGCGGCCATCCAGCAGTCGTTGAGATTGATGTACTGATATCCCGCTGCCTGCATCCCGTTGGTGTGCATGGCCAAGGCCTCGGCCCGGACGACGGTTTCGGTGGCGTTGCCGCAGCCGAAGGAGTCCCAGGTATTCCATCCCATCTGAGGTGTGAGGGCCGGGGCACCGCCCGCTGCCTGCGCGGGGGCGCTGGACACCAGAAACACTAGCAGCATCGCTACGATGGAGACCCAGATCGGCTTGCAACAGCGACCAACACCGCCCGTGTGGCTCGTAGCGGTCTGGAAGACTTGGCCCGGGGCCCTCCCGCCTGCATGATTGTGGAATAACATCGTTTCTCCTTCAGTCGCGACGCTGGGTGATGCCGGAATTTCCTGGGACATATTTTGCATTGGAACGTCGAAGAAAACGTTTACCATTTTCTGGATCGCTGGGAATCTTATACACGGCACCCATCAATTAGCAAGGGACGAAGCAAGGGACGAAGGAATGTATGCTGATCCCTCGGATACAAGTTTGCCGGGCCGGATTCGAGGTCAGGGCTTCGCGGAAGGAGTGGAATCGGCCGGTATCTCCACAAGTTGCGATACCGGGATCTCGACAGTTCCCAGATGATTGCCAAGTTTGTCGTGAACGGCGACCCGCATGGTGTACCGGCCTTTGATGGGGATGCTGATCGCCCGCTGAAACTTGAAGCCGCTCTTGAGATCGTTGAGATAGCGCTCGGCTGGGAGGTCTCCCGTAATGGTATTCGTCGTGGAGTTGATCATGTCATTGTCCTGGTCGTAGACAATGACGACGAACTCGAGGCTGAAGTGATGAATGTCCCCAGGAAGTTCCTGCATCTGGACATTGTGGAGGTCCGCGCTGTAGTCGATGCGATAACTACGGAAGGGACCTTTGACCTTGGTCAGATCGATGTCGTTGCCGGGCGGCGGTGTCTCTTGCGAACCCTTTAGCGGCTGGGCCCGAAGTTTGAAGATGATCTCTGTGGGATTGGGGGCTCCACGCATCAGCGCGGCGGCGAGTGAGCCGGCCATGGGCACCTGCGGATCGGCCGCATTTTCAGTTGGATCCTGATCCGGCTTGTCGGTATAGTAGCCGCGGCGGTAGGACAGACGGTACTTCTTTCCGTCAACCTGGACTGCAATGTGGCGATAGTATCCATCGGTCGATTTATTGGTGGGGCTGTAGGACAGTGTATAAAAATTGGAGCCAAAATCTATCGCGTCGGCTGCGGCCTCCGCCAACCCGTTCGTGTTGAAGTAGGCATGTCCTCCCGTATCTTCGGCCAAGTCTGTCATGGCAGTGTGAGCCGTGGCTGTCTGCTGAAAGCCGTTCGCGACACCCTGCGCCGTCGCCGGTCTCCCTCCCGCTGCGCTGTAGTTGCCAGGGACCGCTAACCCTTCGGCGTCAATAGGGAAGATTGCAACCTGGGCTGTGGCGAGGAGGTTGGTGGTGCGCTTGATCAGCGCCTCGAGATCGCCGGCGACGTCGACCGCATTGCCCTCCCCGGTGTCGTTGAAGGAGATACCGGTGGGAAAGGCGGCCGAAAACCAGAGGATGTTCTTCTTTCCATTCATTCCCGAGAGATAGCGGGCCAATAGGTCGAGAGCGTCAAGCGTCTCCTCGGTGCGGACCTGCTGCTGAACGCCGGCAAGTTGGGTTTCGAGGGCCTGTAGATTTTGCAGTGCCTGCTGCGTGCTGAGGTCGTCGCCGTACTGGTCGGCGTTGGCTTCTTCCCCGGCTGTGACCTGGATACCGTTGGCGGGATTATCGAGCAAGCGCGAAAGCTGCCCCCGGCTCGATGCTTGGAGTGCCTTCTTGAGTACATCGGGGTCGCTACTGAATCCTTGCAAGAGAATCAGGTGATCGGAGAGACCGAAGATAGCGATGCGCTGATCCGGCGGTGCCGTCTTGAGGAATTTCAACATTTCATCGCGTACGATGCTCTGGTCCCGAAAAGGCGTATTGAGC
>Ga0302311_10008281_pt1 | contig 10480 bp, 9 predicted proteins | sample III_Palsa_N1_3_FD_200449 | JGI IMG/M metagenome (GOLD analysis project Ga0302311, IMG submission 200449) | Peat permafrost microbial communities from Stordalen Mire near Abisko, Sweden - III_Palsa_N1_3 | ecosystem: Environmental > Terrestrial > Soil > Palsa > Peat permafrost | place: Sweden...
TTCGGCGGAATCTTTAGTGAACTGCTCGTTCGCGATATACACGCCGCCGAAGGCGGCCTTGAGGGCAGGTCCCAGCGACCCCTCGGCGCGATACTCGCGCGCGCATAGGTAGGCGATGCGGCGCTTGCCGAGTTCCCGCGCCACGTAGCCAAAGGTTGCCGGCCGGTCGCTGTCGCCCATGTCATGAGCGTCCGCGCGCGGCGCCAGATGCATGCCGACCCGGCCCGGCCCCCACACCGATACCACCGCATCGGCGACTTCGAGCATCAGGCGCGCGCGGTTTTCCAGGCTGCCGCCATAGTCGTCGGTGCGATGATTCGAACCGTCCTGCAGGAATTGATCGAGCAGATAGCCGTTGGCGCCATGCACTTCGACCCCGTCGAACGCCGCCGCCTGCGCGTTCGCCGCCCCTTGCCGGTAGCTCTCGACGATGCCGGGGATTTCGCTGCGTTTGAGCGCTCGTGGCGTCACGTAGGGCTTCTTCGGCTGCACCAGGCTGACATTGCCTCTCGGTGCCAGAGCGCTGGGCGCCACCGGCAGTGCGCCGTCCAAGAATATGGGATCGGATATCCGTCCCACATGCCAGAGCTGCAGGAAAATACGCCCGCCCGCCCGGTGCACGGCCTGCGTGACGCCTTTCCAGCCCGTGACTTGGGCCTGCGACCAGATTCCCGGAGTGCCGGCATAGCCGACACCCATGGGCGACACCGAGGTGGCCTCGCTCATGATCAGGCCGGCGCTGGCGCGTTGCGCGTAGTACTGCGCCATCAGCGCATTGGGCAGCCGCTCCGCTCCCGCGCGGCTGCGCGTCAGCGGCGCCATGATCACCCGGTTCGGAAGTCGCAGATCCCCAACGCTAAGCGGGTCCTGTAACGCAGCACTCACCAAATCTCCACGCGCTGCTCCGGCGGCAGGTACATCTTGTCGCCCGGTTTGACGCCGAATGCCGTGTAGAAACCGGCTTGGTTGCTCACCGGCACCGTGCCGCGAACCGCGGGCGGTGAATGCGGGTCGGACTTGATGCGCATGATGGTCTCTTCCTCGCGCCCCTTGCCGCGCCACACCTGCACCCAGCCGAGATACAGGCGCTGCTCGCCGGTGAATCCGTCGATGCTCGGCGAGGGCTTGCCCGCCAGCGAAATCTTGTAGGCCTTGTAGGCGATGGCCAATCCGGAGTTATCCGCAATGTTCTCGCCCAGGGTCAGTTCGCCGTTGACGTGGAAATTCGGCACCGGCTCGTGCGCGCTGTATTGCGCGACCAGGGCCTTGGTCTTGGCGCCGAACTTGTCATGGTCGTCCTTGGTGAACCAATCGTGCAGGTTGCCGTCGGCATCGAACTGGCTGCCTTGGTCGTCGAAGCCGTGGCTGATCTCATGGCCGATGACCGCGCCGATGCCGCCGTAGTTCACCGCATCGTCCGCCTTCACGTTGAAGAACGGCGGCTGCAGGATCGCAGCCGGAAACACGATCTCATTCTTCTCCGGGTCGTAGTACGCGTTCACCGTCTGCGGCGTCATGTCCCATTCGTTGCGGTCGATCGGCTTGCCCAGCTTGTCGATGTTGCGCTGGACCTCGAACTCGGTCGCGCGCAGCACATTGCCGAACAGGTCGTCGCGCGAGAGGGTGAGCTTGCTGTAGTCGCGCCATCTATTCGGGTAGCCGATTTTCCTGACCAGCTTGGCCAATTTTGCATGCGCGCCCTTCTTGGTATCCGCGCTCATCCAGTCGAGCGTGTCGATGTCCTGGGAATAGGCCGCGATCAAATTGCTGACCAGCTGGTCCATGCGCGCCTTGTTCTCCGGAGGGAAGTATTTTGCGACGTACAGCTTGCCGAGCGCCTCGCCGATCGCGCCGTCGATCAGTGTCAAGCCGCGCTTCCAGCGCGGCAGATTCTGCGGGATGCCGCGCAGCGCCGTGCCGGAGAATGCGAAGCGCTCCTCGACGAACGGCTTGGACAGGTAGGGCGCGGCGGCGGACAGCACATGCCACTTGAAATACGCCTTCCACACCGGCAACGGCGTCGCCTCGATCAGCTTGGCGAGAGCGCTGAAGTAGCTGGGCTGGTTGATGATCACATAATCAACCTTGCCGCCTATGCCTAAGCCCCGCACATAGCCCTGCCAGTCGTAGCCCGGGGTCAGCGTGCCGAGAGCGCTGATCGCCGTCTTGTTGTAGGTCTTGATCGGATCGCGATTCTCGACCTTGGTCCATTGGATCTGCGCAATGCTGGTCTCGAGCTTGAGAATTTCGGCGGCGTTCTTCGCCGCTTCCTTGTCGCCCGCCAGCCCCAACATCTGCTGCACATGGGCGACATACTTGGTGCGCACCTGCACCAGTTTGGGGTCATCCTTCAAGTAGTAATCGCGGTCCGGCATGCCTAAGCCGCTTTGGCTGATGTTCACCGCGTACTTGGTCGAGTCGCGGGCGTCGAGCTCAACGTCGAAGTCGTAGGGGGCGGCGGAGCCGATGCGGTTGAAGCGCGCGATCAGCGCGGGAATGTCCTTCTTGCTGGCGGTGGCGTCGATCTTGGCGAACTCCGCCTGCAGCGGCTTCAAGCCCAGCGCCTCGAGCTTCGCCTCGTCCATGAAGCTCGCATACAGATCGGCCATCTTCTTCGCGTCGGCATCGCCGGCGGCGGCCTCGCCCAGGCCATCGACGATGCTCTTCAGCTGGTCCTGCACCTGGTCGTAGACATAGGTGAAGGAGACATAGACGGCCTTGTCCGCCGGAATCTGGAAAGTGTCCAGCCACTTGCCGTTCAGATACCGGTACAGGTCGTCCTGCGGGCGCACTGACTGGTCCACATACTGCAGGTCAACCCCGGAATCCAGCGCCGAAGCTTCGCTGGCGCACACCGTGAGCAGGCCTACCCCAATCGCACAGAACAGATACTGATACATGTTGCTCGTCCTCAGAACTTTAGTGACACTCTCAAGCCCGGCCCGGCATCGTCCAGGATCAGCCGCGCGCCGTGCAACTTGGTGACCGCGGCCACCAAGGACAGGCCCAGACCCGATCCCGGAAATTTTCGGGCCTCGTCCAGCCGCACCCGGCGGCCGAGCACGATCTCGCGCTTGTCGGCCGGAATGCCCGGCCCATTATCCTCGACAATGACCTCCGGTCCACTGCTCGTGCCGTTCAGCAGCACCCGGATTTGGCCGCCATCGGGCGTGAATTTGATGGCGTTATCCAGCAAATTCGCCAGCGCCTGGGCCAGCAATTGCCGGCTGCCCTGCACCTGCGCGCCGGGGGCCACCGCGCTCTGCAGCCGGATCCCGCGTTCCTCGCTGACCGGGGCATACAGTTCGACCATGCTCGCCACCAACTCAGACAAGTCTACCGGCTCCCGCGCCACCGTGCCGGTTTCGGCGAGTGCAATGCGCAGCAGCGCGTCCAGGGTGCTGCGCATGTGATCGACCTCGCTGGTCACCCGCTCCAGGACGCGCCGCCCGGGTGAGCCGGCCTCGAGCTGGCTCATGGCGCCCTCGGCGGAGGCCTGCAGCCGATTCAGCGGCGTTCGCAGATCGTGCGCCGCGCTGTCGAGAACGGTGCGCATGCCGAGGGTGAGCTGCTCGATCTTGTCCAGCATGCCGTTGATTTCACGCGCCAAGGTATTGATCTCATCGTCCGCATCGCGCACCGGCAGGCGTTGCGACAGGTCGCCGCTCATGATCTGCGTGGCAACCGCGGAAATCGCGCCCGCCTGCGCGAGAATGCGCCGCCCCATCCAGAAGCCGCCGCCCAGGCCCAACAGCAGCGTCAACACCACGGCGGCGATCAATCCCTGCATCATCAGATTCTTGACGTCCAGGCGCTCCTGCACGTCGTGCCCCACCAACATGCGGTATCCGCCCGGCAGCGGAAAGCGCTGCGCCCGCATCTCGTGCTCGCGGGTCTCATCGCCGAACGGCACGGACACCTTGAATTGGATCCACTTGCCTTGGTTGGCATCGATCTTCGGCCAGGCCGGCACATTGCCGGCCACCGGCCGCAGCTGCGGGTCGACCATCAGGTACACTGCTCCGCGCACGTCCTGGTCCTGCGAGCGCTGCTCGATCAACTCGATGAAATCGCTGCGCGACAGCACCAGCACCTGCTCGCGCAGGCCCTGCACCTCGGCCTCGATGAGATTATCGGTGCTGCCGTCGACCACGCGCGACACCGCGAAATACACCGCGCCCAGCAGCGCCGCGGCGCCGCAGGCGAACACGATCGAATACACGATTGCGATGCGAAACGGCGAGGTATCCAGTACGCCCAGAAACCTCTGATCGGGACCCACTATTCGTCTTCGCGCAAGCTGTAGCCCGCGCCGCGCACCGTATGCAGCAGCGGTTTGTCGAAGTCCTTGTCGATGGCCTGGCGCAGCCGGCTGATGTGCACATCGATGACATTGGTCTGCGGATCGAAATGGTAGTCCCAGACGCCCTCCAGCAGCATGGTGCGGGTGACCACCTGGCCGCTGTGGCGCATCATGAATTCCAGCAACTGGAACTCGCGCGCGGTGAGCTCGATTTTCTTGCCGTTGCGCACCACCCGGCGCGTCATTCGATCCAGTTCCAGATCCGCCAGCTTGAGCTTGGTGTTCGCTTCGGCGCTGCCGCTGTCGCCGCGCCTGGCCAGCGCGTCGATCCGGGCCAGCAGCTCGGCCATGTGATACGGCTTGGTGAGATAGTCGTCGCCGCCGGCGCGCAATCCGGTGATGCGATCGTCGACGTCGCCGAGCGCGCTCAAGATCAATACCGGCATCTTGCGCCCGGTGGCGCGCAGCGATTGCACCAGGGCGAGCCCGTCGAGCTTCGGCAGCATGCGATCGACGATGGCCATATCGGCGGCGATGGAGGAGGCCAGGTGCAGCCCGTCCAGGCCATTGCCGGCAACGTCCACCGTATGCCCGGCAGCGCGCAGAGCCTTGGCCAGATAATCCCGAGCAACATCGTCATCTTCAACGATCAGAATATGCATGCCTCATTATATAACCGCCGTTGGACCCGTGTTTGTCGGCGCGATAGACTGCAGCATGATCGAGAACCCGTCGCAATTGTTAAGTTCGGGCGCGCATCGAATGATCGACGGCTGATGGCGGCTGCGCCCAAGGCCGACGCAGGCCGGCTGCCGTGCGCCGCCCTGTTGCTCGCGACATGTTGTGCTGGACCTGCCCATGCAGCGGAGGAACCCCTATGGGAGTTCGGGCTGGGAATCGGCGCCATCGCATTCGAGGATTACCGCGGCTCGAACACCGCCCACGCCTATCCATTGCCGGTGCCCTATGTCATCTACAACGGCCCGTTCCTGAAAGCGGATCGTGACGGCGTGCGCGGCTTGCTGTTCAATCAAAACTGGGTCGAACTGAATGTGAGCGTCAATGCCACAACGCCGGTGCAAAGCGACCTGGCACGCAGCGGCATGCCCGGCCTCAAGTCCACGATCGAGGTGGGCCCGTCGCTGGAATTTCATCTGCTGCGCAGCACCGACGCGCGCGTAAAGCTCGATTTGCGCCTGCCGCTGCGCGCCGCGTTCACCGTCCAGGCGCCGCCTGAATACATCGGCTGGACGTTCACGCCGCGCCTCGCCTTGGACATTGCGGATCCGTTCGGGCAGGCCGGATGGAAATTGGGATTTCTGGCCGGGCCGTTGTTTGCCGACCGCCGCAATGACGAATACTTCTACTCGGTTGCACCGCAGTACGCGACGCTGACGCGGCCCGCCTACCAGGCGCCTGGCGGCTACGCCGGCACGCAATTCATCACCGCGCTCTCCAAGCGCTATCCAAAATACTGGGTGGGTGCGTACCTGCGCCATGACACGCTCGCCGGCGCCGCGTTCGAGGACAGTCCCCTGGTGCAGACGCGGAGCTATTGGTCGGGCGGAATCGGCATCGCCTGGATGATTCGCGCGTCCTCCCGCAGCGTCGACCTGCCCGACTGAAGCCAGCATCGATGCCGCGTTTCGCCCGGACGCTCTATGAGTATTTCGCGCTCTACAGTTCGCTCACGCTGCTGGGGATCATTTGCCTCACCTGGTCGGTGTTCGCGCTGCCGCTGTACTTCATATTGCCGGAGCGGCTCGGCACCTCGATCGGGCGGCGCGGCATCATGGGCGGCTTTCGCCTCTATGCCTGGTCGCTGTCGATCACCGGCGCCTATCGCCTGGACCTGCACGCCATCGACTCGCTAAGAGGCGGGCCGCCGCTGATCCTGGCCCCGAATCACCCTTGCCTGATCGATGCTCTGCTGATTCTGACCCGGCACCCGAATCTGGTCTGCGTGATGAAATCCGAGCTCATGAGAAACGTGTTCCTGGGGTCCGGGTCCCGGCTCGCTCGATACGTGCGCAACGACTCCTCGCGGCAAATGGTCAAGGAGTCGGTGGCGCACCTGCGCCACGGTGGCGTGCTGCTGCTGTTTCCCGAGGGCACGCGCACCATTCATTCGCCCATCAATCCGCTGGTGGGCAGCGTCGGACTGATCGCCAAGTACGCCAATGTCCCGGTGCAAACCCTGGTGATCGAGACCGACTCGCCCTACTTGAGCAAGGGCTGGCCTCTGTTCCGACGGCCCTCGCTGCCGATCACCTACCGGGTGCGCCTCGGCAAGCGCTTCGATGCCCCCACGGATGTGGCCGGTTTTACCGCGGACCTGGATCGGTACTATCGGCACGAGCTCGGGGGCGCGCTGCAATCGCGCTGGCTTAAGCCTTGACCCATGGTTGCGCGCTCCGCCACACACCTGCTGCTCATCCCAAGCTATAACCCGGGCGCGCGCGTATTTGCCACGGTGAGCGCGGCTCTGCGGGAGTGGAATCCCGTCTGGGTGGTCGTGGACGGCAGCACCGACGCTTCCGCTGAGGGCCTCCAGGCCATGGCGGCGACCGAACCGGCGCTGCGCGTCATCGTGCTGCCCAGGAATCTGGGCAAGGGCGCCGCCGTGCTCCACGGTCTGCGCGCGGCGAGCGCCGCGGGTTACACGCACGCGCTCACCATGGACTCCGACGGGCAGCATCCGGCCGATCGAATCGCGCCCTTCATGCAGGCCTCGCAGGCGCATCCAGAGTCCATGGTGCTGGGCAGCCCGGTATTCGACTCGAGCGCGCCTGCACTGCGCGTCAAGGGCCGCAGGATTTCCAATTGGTGGGCCAATCTCGAAACTCTGTGGGCCGGCATCGACGACTCGTTATACGGTTTTCGCGTCTATCCGATCGGCCCGCTGATCCGCGTCATGCGCCGGCAATTGTGGATGCGGCGCTTCGATTTCGACGTCGAGGCGGCAGTGCGCTTGAGCTGGCGCGGCGTGCCGCCCATCAACCTGCCCGCGCCGGTGCGCTATTTCCGCGCCGATGAGGGCGGTGTCTCGCATTTCAATTACTGGCGCGACAACGCTTTGCTCACCTGGATGCACCTGCGCCTGTTCTGTGGCTTTCTGCTGCGGCTGCCGCTGCTCGCGGCGCGGCGGCGGCGGCACGCGTGACGGCGGCTAAGCCAGCGGCTTGCGGGCGCAATATTCGGAGAAAATACCCAGCTCGACGTGGCGCGCGACCTCGATGAATCCCGCCTCGCGGATCGCCGCCAGGATCACGCGCGGCGCTACGCATGCCTCGATGGTATCCCAGTAGTAGCGCATCAACTGGGGACTGTCGCGATGCGCCGCCAAATAGCGCGCCATGAACGGCACCACGCCGCGCATGTAGGCGCGCAACAACCCGCGCGAGATTCGTCCCGGGGGACTGGTGATTTCCAGCAGGCAGATTCGCCCGCCGGGGATGAGCACTCTGAAGAATTCCCGAAACGCCGCCGACACGTCGGCGATGTGGCGCAAGGCGTATCCCATGGACAGAAAATCCGCGCTGGCCGGTCCCGACGGGATTTGCTCGGCGCTGCCGAGGAGCAAATTCACTCCCGGCGGCACCCGCGCGCTGTCGAGCATCCCGGCGCTCGGGTCGATGCCGATCACCTGCCCGGTGGCGCCGACCAGGCGCGCCGCCTCACGCGCGGTCAGGCCGGTGCCCGTGCCGATGTCCAGCACCCGCATCCCGGCGGTAAGGCCGGCCCGCGCCAACGCCCCGCGCCGATACCAGGAGCCCGTGCCCAGGGCCATGGCGCGCTCGATGCGATCATAATCGCCGGCCGTGCGGTCGAATAACCGATTTACCCACCCTACCCGGTCCGACTCGTGCGCATAGTACTCAGGGAGCGGCGGGTGCGGTGCTTGCATGCCGGCGGTAGCATACGCCGTTCAGGCGCGGGTTGCCGCGTCGGCCCGCCTCTATATAATGACCCGCAACTTAGAAACTCAATCGAAAGCTTAGCCTATGTCCGACAAAGCGTCGCTCATGCAAAAGCCGGCGCCGCTGGCCGATGTCGGTTTGCAGCGGGAACTCGCCAACCTGTTCGTGCAGGCGCTGAACCTGGAGGTGGCGCCGGAGGAAATCGATCCGGACGCACCCCTGTATGGCGAGGGGCTCGGGCTCGACTCCATCGATATTCTGGAAGTGGCGCTCATCGTCTCCAAGCAGTACGGTATTCAACTGCGCGCCGACAGCCAGGAGAATCAGCAGATATTCCGCTCTTTGAGGCATCTCGCACAGCACATCGCAGCCCAGAGAACCAAGTAGCCATGAGCTGGGGGCGCAGGCTGCAGTTGGCGGCTGCGGGTGTATTCATTCTCGGTTACGCGGGGCTGTCGCACTACAGCAATACCGCCGGCCAGGCGCGAGGCCTGGGGGTCGCGCTGACCTTGCTGCCCCTGCTGTCGCTCGGTTGCTGGCTCACCTGGCGCTCGGGCCACCGCTGGATCGCGCTGCTGGTCAGCGTAGCGGCGGCGTACCTGCTGATTCGCTTCCGAGCGCTGCTCGAGAGCAATCTCAGCACCATCTATCTGCTGCAGGAATGCGTTTTCTACGGCCTGATGGCGGCCAGCTTCGGCTGGTCGCTGCGCAAAGGCCATGTCGCGCTGTGCACGCGCTTCGCGGACAAGGTCCACGGTCCTCTGTCGCCCCAAGAGCTACGCTACACGCGCCAGGTTACCGCGGCATGGGCAGTGTTTTTCGTGCTGATGACGGCGGCAACCTTGGGGTTCTATCTGTTCGCGCCGCTGCGCGTGTGGTCGGTGTTCGCCAACTTCTGCTCCCTGCCGCTGGTTGCTCTCATGTTCGCTTGCGAATACGCGGTGCGGCGCCGCGTGCTGCCGCAGGTCAAGCCGGGGATACTCTCCACGCTAAGGGTCTATTTTGCGGACTCTCCCTGAGCGCGCCGCGCAACAGCCGGAACTGATCCCGTTGCTGTCGCATGCCTCGCCGTCGGCGGTGGTGGCGTACCGCGGCGGCAGCGCCATCACGGCGCAGCGCTTCATCTCCGAGGTGACCGGGTTTGCGCAAACTCTGCCCCCCGGGCGTCACGTGTTGAATGTTTGCGCGGATCGGTATCGGTTCACCGTCGGCCTCGCCGCCTGCCTCATCACTCAACGCGTCAGCCTGTTGCCCTCGACGCACACGCCCGAAGTGATCCAGCAGCTTGCCGCCTTCGCCCCGGATGCCTTCTGCCTGACCGACGACAGCCGCTGCGAAATCGATCTGCCGCGCGTTCAATTTCCGCAGACCCTGAATGCCGCCGAGGTCGAGTGGCGCCCTCCGCAGATTCCCGCGGAGCAGCTTGCGGCGATCGTGTTCACCTCCGGCTCGACGGGCGCGCCGCTGCCCTACCGCAAGACCTGGGGGCGGGTGACGCGCTGCGTGCGCGACGGCGCGCCCCGCCTGCATTTGTCGGACGGCAGGTCGCATACCCTGATCGGCACGGTGCCCGCGCAACATATGTACGGCTTCGAATCGACGGTGCTACTGGCGCTGCAGAGCGGCAATGCCCTGAGCGCGGATCGGCCCTTCTATCCGGCCGATATCGCCGCCGCGGTGGCGGCCGTGCCGCGGCCGCGGGAGTTGGTGACCACCCCGGTCCACCTACGCACGCTGTTGGGATCCGGAATCGACCTTCCGCCAATTGACCTGATCGTCTCGGCCACCGCTCCGCTGACGCAGCAGCTGGCGCGCGAGGTCGAAGCGCGCTTCGGCGCGCCTCTGCTGGAAATCTACGGCTCCACGGAGACCGGCCAGATCGCCACGCGCCATGCCGCCCGGTCGGTGGCCTGGCAGCTCTGGCCCGGCGTGCGCCTGCATGACTCGCACGGCCAGGTATTCGCCCAGGGCGGCCACGTGGAGCAATTGACCCCGATGGGGGATGTCATCGAGATCACGGGCGACGATGAGTTCCTGCTGCACGGCCGCACCGCCGACATGATCAATGTCGCGGGCAAGCGCAGCTCGTTCGGCTACCTGAACGCGCAGCTCAACGCCATTCCGGGTGTCCTGGACGGCGCCTTCTTCCTGAGCGATGCCAAGACCGGTTCAACGGCAGTGGCGCGCCTGGGCGCAGTGGTGGTCGCCCCCACCTTGAGCGCGGCCGCCCTCGCTGAGCAGCTGCGCCGGCGGATCG
>Ga0302311_10008288_pt1 | contig 10473 bp, 7 predicted proteins | sample III_Palsa_N1_3_FD_200449 | JGI IMG/M metagenome (GOLD analysis project Ga0302311, IMG submission 200449) | Peat permafrost microbial communities from Stordalen Mire near Abisko, Sweden - III_Palsa_N1_3 | ecosystem: Environmental > Terrestrial > Soil > Palsa > Peat permafrost | place: Sweden...
GTTTCATCAGGACCCGCGGTACTTCTACAAGGGCACGGGGAGTGTGACGTCGCGGTTCTTTTATGCGCTTTCGACCGCGGTGCGGAGTCGTGGAGATAACGGGCACTGGCAGGTGAGCTCGGGGATTCTGGCTGACTTTGCTTCTGGGGCGATCTCGAACTTGTACTATGCGCCGAGCGACCGGCATGGAGCGGCGTTGACGTTTGAGAATGGCGCGCTAGGGACGGTGGGGGTTGGGGTGGGGCATGTGGTGCAGGAGTTTTTGTTTAAGCACCTGACGCCGGGGTTGGTGCATGCGAAGGTCGAAAGCAGTGAATAGTGAGTAGTGAATAGTGAATAAAGGCGGGACGAACTAGTGGCCTGTCCAAGTGGGGGTGCGTTTTTCGAGGAAGGCGGTTAGGCCTTCGTGTTTGTCGGCGGTGCCGCAGAGTCGGCCGAAGATTTCAGCTTCTATGGCTAGAGCTTCGTTGAGGGGTAGGGATTCGCCGCGGGTTACGGATTCGAGGATGCCGGTGGCAGCCAATGGGGAGAGGCTGGCGATGGTGGCGGCTAGCTGTTGGACGCGGGGCAGGAGATCGGCTGCGGGGAGGAGTTCTTCGACGAGGCCGAGACGGAGGGCTTCGGGGGCGTCGAGAATGGTGGCGGTGAGCATCATGCGGAGGGCGTGGCCGCGGCCGATGAGGCGGGTGAGGCGCTGGGTGCCGCCGTAGCCGGGGATGAGGCCTAGTTTGACTTCGGGAAGGCCGAGGCGGGCGGTCTCTGAGGCGAGGCGGATGTGGCAGGCGAGGGCGAGTTCGCAGCCGCCGCCGAGGGCGACTCCGTTGATGGCGGCGATGGTGGGCTTGCCGCAATTTTCGATCTGGGAGAAGACCTGCTGGCCGCGTTGGGAGACGGCGAGGCCGGAGATGGCGTCGGTGGAGACGAGGCCGCGGATGTCGGCGCCGGCGGCGAAGGCGCGCGGGCCGGAGCCGGTGAGGATGATGGCGCGGATGGCGGGGTCGGCGGCGAGGGTGGTGAAGGCCTGCTCGAGGTCGTCGAACATCTCGGCGTTGAGGGCGTTTAAGACGTCGGGGCGGTTGAGGGTGATGGTGGCGACGGCGGTGGCTTGTTCGAGGAGGAGGGTCATTTGGGTCTCGATTCGGAGAACAGCAAGAGCAACGGCAAAAACGTTGACGCAGAGTTCGCGAAGGGAGCAGAGTTTCGCAAAGTAGAACAAGCAACGGCAAGTGCTAAATACGGGGGTCTCTCCGCTACGGCGCAAAAGCGCGCCTCCGGTCGAGATGACAATCTTTTGGGTGATGCGATAGAGAGCGACAGCAACAGCAATGGCAGGCGGTGCGAGAATCTGGCACCTAGCAGACGATACAATCAGAGGTATGGTCAAGGGAATTACAACTGTGGCGGCGATCGCTACGGATGAGGGTTTTGCGCGCCTTGGGAGCTTGCTTCGGGCGCTCGGGTTTGAAGCGGGTAAAGGCTGGGAAGATGCGTCTGGCAAGGGTGCGGCGTTTCTGGCGCCGGTGGGAAACCTGGAGTTGGTTACGGGGCGGATGCCGACTGTGCCGTCGCTGCTGGTTGAGGTGACGCAGTTGGATGCGACACACAAGGTCGTGCAAGAGTGGGTTGCGGCTGCGGGTGGGGTTGGGCCGTCGGAGATTGCGGCGACGCATTGGAACTCGCGGCTGTTTACGGTGGAGTTGGCGGCGGGGCTGCGGGTGGGATTCTGGGAGTCGGAGAGTGCGCTGCATGGGCGGCCGGTTGCCGTGGAAGGCGATCTCTCGGCTGCGGGGAAGCGGTTTGCGATTGTGGTGGCGCGGTGGAATGCGGTGATTACCGATAGGTTGTTGCAGGGATCGCTGGATGCGCTGTATCGCTCGGGCTGCAAGAAGGATGATGTGACGATTGTGCGGGTGCCGGGGGCGTGGGAGATTCCGAGCGCGGCGCGGACGCTGGCGGAGACCGGCAAGGTGGATGCGATTATTACGCTGGGTGTGCTGCTGCGCGGGGAGACGGCGCACTATGAGGCGATCTATAACGAGGTGGCGCGCGGGATTGGGCAGTCGCAGCAGGATACGGGCGTGCCGCATGCGTTTGGCGTACTGACGTGCGAGACGCTGGAGCAGGCGCTGGACCGGGCCGGGCTGAAGGCGGGCAATAAAGGGTTTGAGGCTGCAATTGCGGCTATTGAGATGGCGTCGATACAAGACAAGATTGGAAAGAAAAACTGATGGGAACTCGACGGAAGTCTCGAGAGCTGGCGATGCAGATGCTGTTCCAGGGCGACCTGGGCAAACAGAAGCCGGAGGACGTGGAACGGCTGTTCTGGGAGTCGCGCGACGATGTGGACGATGAGACTCGGGGGTTCGCCGACGACCTGCACAGGCTGGCGACGACGCGTGAGGATGAGGTCGATGCGCTGATCGAGAAACATGCGCAGAACTGGCGGATGGAACGTATGCCGGTGGTCGACCGGAACCTGCTGCGGACGGCGGTTGCGGAGATGCTGGGGTATCCGAAGACGCCGGCAGCGGTGATTATCAACGAGACGCTGGAGATTGGCAGACGGTTTGCCGCGCCGGAGAGTGTGAACTTTCTGAATGGGGTGCTGGATGCGATTGGGAGAGAGTTGTTGGAGAAGAGGCTAGGAAACAGGTAACAGGTAACAGGTAACAGGTAACAGCGAACAGGTAACAGGGAAGCAGGTGGAGCAAATGGAAAGGCTCTCAGCGATGCTGAGAGCCTTTCTGTTACCTGTTCGCTGTTGCCTGTTACCTGCCCTTAATTGGTTGACTTCTTGGGGCGTTGGACGATGAGGTTGGGGGTGACTATGGAACCGGCGGTGCAGGTGAGGTTCGGTGCGGCGATGTTGCCGACTCCACAGGGAAGCGCCGGGGTGATGGTGCCGGGTGATGCTTGTACGGCTGTTGGATTGCCGGTTGTGGGGTAGGTGATCGAGACTTCGTGGACCAGGTTGTCACCGGAGGTTCCTGCGTAGAACGTCAGGTTATCCGTGGAGAAGACACCGGCTACTGGAGCGACCGCGCCGGGAAGGCTGACGTAGCTCAGTGTGCCGGTTGACGGGATATACATGGGAAGCTGGGTGCCGGTGGCGCCGGTTCCTGTGTAGGTGACGAAGGCTATCGCGGAGTTGGTAGATGGGACCACGCCGGTGATGGCCGTTGGGACGACGCCGGTGAGTGGGTAGGTGTTGTTGATGCTATTGAAGGCCACGGGGGTGGAAGGCGTGGTGAGGTTGGCCTGTGGGCATTCGGTTTGTACCGGCAAGGTGACCACGAGGTCCTGCAGGGCTGCCGGTGCTGTGGCCGTGGCGCCGAGGATGTGATTGCCGTCGGTGGTGGCGGCGATACGGTCGGCGGGCTTGGCTACGATTTCAGACACCGGGTAGAAGCTGTTGGTCGCGACGGGAGGGCTGCCTGCTGCGAGCGTGGTCGTGGGGCAGTAGCTGCGGCCGTCGATCTCGGTGACGCCGGCGAAGTAGGCGCCGATGTGTGGAACGGTGGCGACGACGTCCGTGTAGGCCGCGACCGGGGTGGGCAGGGCAGTCCAGTTGGTGTAAGCCGAGTGTATGAGAAGCTGACCGCCGGCGGTGATGTAGACGGTCTGGCTGTCGGGGGACCAGGAGGCATGGGTGGCGACGCCGCCGTAGGTTGTTTCGACAGAGCCGGAGCTGGTGACGAGGGAGATGGTCTGGCGGATGGGATCGGTGATGATCAATGTGCTGCCATCGGGCGAGACAGAGATTACTGAGCCAACGATAGTGGAGATGGTGGAGGTCAGAGCGTTGTTGGCAGTGCTGACGGTCATGAGGCCTTGCGAGCTGCCGAGGAAGATCTCGGAGCCAGCCTCATTAATGACCATGGAGTTGGGAACGTAGGGCAGTTTGAGCAGCGTGGCCGGCTGATTGGTGGTGAAGTCTACCGGGTAGAGATACTGCGAAGAGGTGCTGCCGATATAGATAACCGTGGAGCTGGTTCCGGCAGTGTTGACCGTGATGCCGTTGGAGGTGAGTGCGACTCCGTTGCCCTGATAGTTGATCTGGCTAAAGGGTGCTGGGTTGCAGGTGCCGGGCTGGCAGACAGCGGTAATGGTACCGGAGCCGGGGAATATAGGCGTGACGGAGTTACCGCTGGTTGGGACGGTCTGCTGGTTGGTGGATTCGTACTCGAGGCTTATGCCGGTGATCGGGCTGCCTTTGCTGTCGAGAACCTGCGTTGAAAACGACTGGGGAACATTGAGGCTGACGTTGATGTCATCGCTGGTGCCTTTGCCCGTGGCCGTGAGAACGATGGACGCCGGGGGGCAGGTAGAGAAGAAGCCTGCGGTGTTGCCCGAGCCGGAAGAGGTGATGGCCGCAGTGATGGTGGCGGAGCCGGGTTGATTGGCCGTGATGACGCCGTTCTCGTCGATGGTGGCGACGTTGGTTGCGCCTACGGGAGAGAAGGTAAGATGGCCGACCTGGCAGGTGATGTTGTTGCCCGCATAGGTGCTGCCGTTGTCATAGACGCTGCCAACGAGTTGCGCGGTCTGGCCCTGGGAAAGACAGCTGCTGTTGGGTGTGTACGGCTGCGGATTGCCCGGAGCCGTAACTGCCAACGGGCAGCAGTTGCTGGTTGGATTGCCGATGATGGTCAGGGGTATGTTTGTGCCCGATGCGGTGGCGTTGCTGGAGATCGTCAGCGTATTAGTGACGGTGTTGACCGCAATAATGCTGGTGGTCGCAGGAATGCCCAGACCTGAGACGCCTTGTCCGGCGGCGATCTGCGTTGTGCTTGACACTGTAACAAAGGGAGAACCGAGGGTTGTCGAGCCGGTGACAGATTCGGTGCCGACGAGACAACTCCCTGATGGAGAGCCGATGGCTATGCTGGTGGGAACTGGGTGGACGTAGACGGGAATGGCGTTGCTGGACGCGCCGTTGGCGGTTGCTGTGACGTAGGCCAGATATTCTGAGGGCGTGGCGGGTGGCGGGGTGCAGGTGGTGTAGTCGGCGATGCCGCCGCCGGTGTTGCGGTTCCATGTGCCGGCGCAGACCTGGCCGGTGTTGGGATTGATGTCGGCAAAGACGCCGGCGGAGTTGCCGCTGGTGTAGCCGTTGGTGGAGGCGTAGGTGTACTTGGTGACGGAGACGGCGTTGCCCTTGCAGTCTTGCGCGGACGCCGAGAGTGACTGGCCTATCTGGCCGTAGTTGAGCGATTCGCCGTAGACGGCGAGAGTCGGCGAAAGAGTGATGGTCGCGACCTGTCCGACTTCGGGACCGGCGTCGCCGCCGTTGCAGTACTGGATAGCCAGGGCGTGCTTGCAACCAGACACGGACAGTCCGAAGGGAACTGCAAAGAAAAGAAGAATGGCAAAACTAACAAACCGCCGCGCTGGACTCATCAAGAACAACCGCACTAAGTACCTCCCCGTTCAACCGGAACATGTGCTGAACGGACCAACCGCCAACCGCTGATACTCCGAGTCTCCAGTTTAGGGGTTGGACGAGGATGGAGCAAGGATAGGTGCGGGGGAGAGAGTGAATAGTGAGTAGTGAATAGTGAATAAGAGCGGCGGTAACCGGTAGTCCGGTTACCGCCGCGGGGGTTTTTTATCTGCATTGGCTACTTGCTCGTCACTGCTTTTCGGGCATGTTTTCGTTGAACCACTTGAGGATACGGTCGTTGCGGTCCTTGATGTGGGCGGGATCGCGGAAGCCGTGGCCTTCGTTGGGATAGACGACGAGTTGGGTTTTTACGCCGAGATCGCGGAGGGCGTGCCACATCTCGAAGCTCTGAGGGGCGGGGCATTCGCCGTCGCGGTCGCCGACGATGATGAGCATGGGGGTCTTCGCCTGCTTGATGAAGGTGATGGCGGAGGATTTGGCGTAGACTGCCGGGTCGTCATAGACGCCGGCGCCGAAGAATGGGATCATCCACTGGTCGATGGAGTTTTCGCCGTAGTAGCTGAGCCAGTCGGAGATGCCCGCGCCGGCTACGGCGGCACGGAAGCGGTGGGTCTGAGTGACGGCGAACATGGTCATGAACCCGCCGTAGCTCCAGCCGGTGAGGCCTTCGCGGGTTTTGTCGATGGAGACTTTGGCCTCGATGGCGTCCATGCCCTTGAGGATGTCGCGGAGATCGCCGTAGCCGAAGTCCTTGATGTTGGCCTTGGTGAAGGCTTCGCCTTGTCCGAAGCTGCCGCGGGGGTTGGGCTGGAACTCGAAGTAGCCGGCATCAGCCCAGTTGTCTCCCATGCCCCAGCGAGGGCCGATGGAGGCGGATGGGCCGCCGTGGACGGAGACGATGAGGGGGTATTTTTTGCTGGGATCGTAGTTTTTGGGGTAGGTAAGCCAACCCTGGACGTGGAAGCCTTCGTTGTCCCACTCGATGGATTCGGTTTTGGACTCGGGCTTTAGACCGTCGTTGAGGTGGGTTAGCTGCTGGAGCTTGTCTAGCTCCCCGGCATAGACCTCGGGTGCGTGGGTGAGGCTGGACTGGATGAGTGCGAACTGACCGTAGGGGGTGAAGGAGATGGCGTCCTTGATGGGACCGCCGGAGAGGGAGACTTCGCCCATATCGAAGGTACTGTTGGGGGCGAGGGAGCGGGTGGCGACGTTGTAGTCGGGTAGGACGATGTGACCGCGGCGGTCTTCGACCATGCCGATGGTGTTGTCGTCGATCCAGGCTTCGTAGACGGGGGTTCCGTCGATGTTGGGGGTGATGTCGAAGGGTGCGGATTTGCCGTCTGCGTCGACGACCCAGACGTCGCCGCCGGTGGAGCCCTGGTCGGACATGAGGCCGCCGATTAGGGCGATGCGCTTGCCGTCGGGGGACCAGCGGGGGACAGCGATCTGGAGGCCGTGGAGGGCACTGCTGGTGGTCTGGGGATCGAGGATCGCTTTGGGTTTGTCTAAGCCAAAACCGTAGGACGGGACGGAACCGCTATAGGTAATTCTGCCGATGATTCCCGTCGCGTAGAGCTTGGCGACCCACCAGTTGTTCTCGCCCGGAGGGTTGGCGGCGATGAAGGAGATTTGCTTGGAATTCGGGGCGAAGGCGAACTCGTAGACATGGAGGTCGGAGGGGGTTAGAAAGTCTCCGGAGCTGTGCTCGACGTTCATGCCATAGACGCGCTGGATTTCGACGCCGTCTTCGCCGATTACACCGGCCCAGGGCTTCATGGCATCGAGTGCGCCGGCGGAGCGGGTGGCGTTTTCTACGAAGAGGAAGGCGAGGGATTTGCCGTCGGGTGACCAGGCGGCTTGTTCGATGTTGCCAACGAGATGAGTGAGTTGCTTGATCTCGCCGGTGGCTGCGGACCAGAGGAAGATCTGCTCCTGGCCGGGCTTTTCCTTGTCGCCGGTGCAGGTGGAGGTGAAGGCGAGGGTTGCGGCGTCGGGGGACCAGACGGGGTCGGAGTTGGAGCAGTTGGTGGCTCCGCTGGGGGTGATGAGCTTCTCTTTGGCGGGGTCGGGATTGGCGAGATCGGTGAGGTGGAGGGTGGAGCCCTCGCGCTGGCGGAGGGTCCAGGCGACGGTCTTGCCGTCGGGAGAGATGGCAGCAGAGCCGGGGGAGTGCAGGCGGGAAGGCTGCTGGGTGGTGGCTTTTGCCTGGGAGAGCGAAACTGTGGGGAGCCAGAGGAAAGAAGAGACGGCGAAGATTGAGAGGGAAGCTGTCGAAATAGAGCGAAGATTCATTGTTTCGTCAGCGTAACACCCTTGCTCGTGGTGCAGTGGATGGCGTCGGCTGGGAGATTAGGGAGCAGGTTCCAAAGTGTCAAGGGTCTTCGCCGACGGCAGACCGCGTTCATGAGCCAGCCTTGCAGCAATGCGCGCGCCGAAGTTGATCATCGGCTTCTCGATGGCGTGATAGCTAATGAAGACGATTACGGCCAGAGGAAGAAGCTCTACCGCCAATTGCAATGCAAGTGGCTGGGATCTGAGAACGTACATGCCCAGCACGATTGTGAAGGTATGAAACAGATAAATCCCGTACGAATAGGTGGCGATATTATGCGTAATACGTGCGGGCAGCTTTGCCTGAAACTGCTTGATGCCTGGGAGCAACACGCCGAGGATGAGGCAGGCGAACCAGTCGGTCCGGAAGGTGGGGATGCGGACGAGGAGGAAGAGACTTAACAGGACGCCGAGCAGCGGAAGCAGAACCCACGAAGGAAGCACGGGACGGCGGCGCATAAAGCCCACGTAAGCGATGATGCCACTGAGGAAGTCCGGAATGAGGACGCCGAAGACATTACCGGTGTCAGGTGGAAAGATTCGTCGATCCAACAGAACGACCAGTGTCCAGATGAGGAGGAGCGGCCATATTTTTCTCACCGAGTGGGCATAGAAGAAAAATCCGGGGAGGAGGACATACATGAATATCTCGGGTGAAAGGCTCCAGGTGACACCGTGTATGACGCCCGCGTGGCCCAGTATTCCGTTAAGAAGCAGGCAATTCATGATGATGTTGTAAGCGGTGGCTGGTACGGCGCGAAAGGTTCCACTGGCGATCTCCGCGACCGGTGCGTGCGTGGCCGCGGCGGTTAGGATCGCGACGATTGCCAACGGATAGATTCGGAAGACGCGGCGGATATAGAAATCAAGCGGGTTCGGACGGCGTTCCAGGGACCACATGAGCACAAGGCTGGTGTGGACGAAGAATAAATAGACACCGAAGGGAGCGATGCCAAGGATATGGATTCCGTGCCAAGAGTCGATGCCTTTGGCGGTGAGAGTGTGGGCAGCCACGACGAAGGTGACGGCAACCGTACGCAAGAGATCGAGATTTGATTTTTCGCTCATGCGTGAATGGACCTCGTGGTGAGAATGTTGCTGTCGAGTGGCTCTACGGGCAGATCAGCGAGCTCTGGTCGGCCTGGAGTTGCGGATGGAGCGAGTTTGTGTCCCATGCGCACGAAGGGCTTTTCGATGAAGTAATAGCTCAGGGTTGCTGTTGCGAGGGCAATTCCATACTTTGCAGCGTATTGAAGGAGTTGAAACGCGGTTGTGTGCCGAACCGAGAAAGATGAGTGTGGAGGCGAGGCAACGAAAGCATTCCAGAAGTGATAGGTCATAACATGCCACAGGTAGAGACTGTAGGAGATGCGGCCGACGAATCTAAGCGGACGCGACTCCAGGAAGCGGGTGGTGACGCTGGCGGGGTGAAATACTGTCGCGGCAATCCAGAAAATCATCAGGTAAGTGGCGATGAAGGGGAACTCCGCGTCCATGTGATGGAGCGTGAGCGGCGTGTGGGTCAGTTTGAGATGTACGACGCGAAGAGACGCAGCGATGACGCACGTCGCCGTGAAGGCCACCCATGGCCGGAGAAACTGTTTGACGCCGCGGAGGATTGCGGGCTTACGGACCAACAAAGCGAACAGTGAAGCCAGGAGAAGCGGTGTGATTTGCCAGGGCGTGCTGCGCGGGAAATTGCCTGGAATATACCACTGGGGACCGTCATGGCGAGACAAAAGAACGAGAGGAAGGGTGAAGGCAATGAAGAGGATTGTCAGCACCAGGATGCGACTTTTCTTGAAGAAGAACAGGGTAAGGGAGAGCAGGATGTAGAAGTGTTCTTCGACTGCGAGTGTCCAGAAGTGTCCGGTCACAATGATGGGATCGGAGGGGCGATACGCGAGGTTGAGATACAGAAATAGAGAAGCAAGCCAACTGTGCCAGGTGTCATAAGCAAATCTGACGGGGAGAAGACCAACTAACAAGAGCAGGGCAACAACCGCCAGATATGCCAGCGCCGCCGGCTGTATACGAAACAAGCGCCGAATGTAGAAACGTCCAATGTGGAAGCGTCCTACGACGATTTCTTCTTCGAGGATGCGGGTGGTGATGAGAAAGCCGCTGATGGCGAAGAAGAGATAGACGCCGTATCCGCCGTATCCCATGAACTGCGAGAGGGAGTAATGGAAGATGACCCAGGAGCGATCGTGGGTCATCATCACGCCGATGATCGCGAGGGCTCGCCATCCGTCGAGGGAAGGGAGATAGCCGGATTTGCGGGGCCGGATGGCGACGCCATCAGTTTCAATCATATGAGTTGGGGTCGAACGGACGCGGACACTCCTCACTTCGCTGTGGCTTATACGGTAGGGATGGTGGGTTTATTGTGACATGGGGTTCAAGAAGCGTCGAGCGGGTTGGGGTCGATGCGGGCGATGCGGTAGAGGAGGAGTTCCCCGGATATGTTGAATCCAAGGCGTTTATAGAGGGCTATGGCGTTGGAGTTGGAGGCGGCGACGTGGAGGTAGGAGAAAAAGCCGGTGTTGCGATGGTGGTGGAGGAGGTGGGCTAGCAGGGCCGCGGCGTGGCCTTTGCCGCGGTGGTCTGGGTGAGTGCAGAGGCCGCTGATTTCGCGGAAGTCCTTTATATTCATACGTTCCCCGCACATGGCGACGAGGGTTTTCTCGTGATAGATGCCGAAGTAGTCGCCCATTTCGCAGGTTCGGGGGCGGAAG
>Ga0302311_10008290_pt1 | contig 10472 bp, 8 predicted proteins | sample III_Palsa_N1_3_FD_200449 | JGI IMG/M metagenome (GOLD analysis project Ga0302311, IMG submission 200449) | Peat permafrost microbial communities from Stordalen Mire near Abisko, Sweden - III_Palsa_N1_3 | ecosystem: Environmental > Terrestrial > Soil > Palsa > Peat permafrost | place: Sweden...
GTCGGCCTCGACGCGACGTGGGAGTAACCGGGCCATGACGCTCACGCCGCAGCAGAAATCCACCCTTCGGATGGTCATCGACTATTCGGGCGCCGCCGCCTTCCTGGTGGGCATGCTGATCACCCGCGACATCCAGGTCGCCACGTGGTGCCTCGTGGCCGTCTCGGCGCTCGCCATCCTCGGCAACTTCATCCTGGAGCGGCGTCTGGCGCCCCTGCCCTTGATCTACGGCGGCGCGTCGCTGGTGTTCGGCACGCTGACGCTGCTGCTGCACGACAAGAGCTTCATCAAGATGAAGCCGACCTTTCTCGACATCGCCTTCGGCGCGGCGCTCCTGATCGGCCTCGCCATCGGCAAGAGCCCGATCAAGCTGGTGCTGGGCGACAGCCTGAAGCTGACCGAACAGGGGTGGCTGCGCCTGACCCTGCGCTACGGCGTCTTCTTCCTCTGCCTCGCCGCCCTCAACGAGGTGGTCTGGCGCACCCAGTCCGACACCACCTGGGCCCTGTTTCGCTTTCCGGGCGCCCTCGTGATCAGTCTGATCTTCTCGTTCACCCAGATCCCGATGATGTTCAAGGAAGCCAAGGCGCTCGAAGCCGCCGCCACCGCCGTGGACACCCAGGGGTAGAGGATCGGCCCGCAAATCCCCTGCCGGGAACACTGTCGCCAAACCGACGCGTTTGCCTGATAAGCAGCGTGCGGATCAAATTCCTCCGATCCGTCAGGCGAAGGGGCGACCGATGGCGAAAGCTCACAAGGGGCAGGTGGACATCCTGGCCCGCTCGCCCAGCCACCTGCTGCACAAGGTGCTGCAGCTCGCCCTCGACATCTATGTGGAGGAGACCGGCAAGGGCGCCCTGACCCAGCGCCAGTACGCCGTGCTCGCCGCCGCCGCCACGGTGGACGGCGCCTCCCAGACCGACCTCGTCAACATGACCGGCATCGACCGCTCGACCCTCGCCGACATGGTGGCGCGGATGATCGAGAAGGGCTGGCTCGGCCGCGAACGCTCCAAGATCGACGCCCGCGCCAAGACCGTCCGCCTGACCGACAAGGGCGCCCAGGCCCTGAAGGAGATCGCGCCCAAGGTCGCCGCCGCCGACGAGCGCATTCTCTCCAATCTCGTGGCCTCCCGCCGTTCGGGCTTCATCAGCGCCCTCGGATCGCTGGCCGACTTCACCGGCGAGGCCGCCCTCGAGGACGCCGCCGCCAAGAAGAAGAAAAAGGCCGACAAGGCCGCGAAGCCGCCCAAGGCCTCCAAGCTCGCAAAGCCGGCCAAGCTTTCGAAGACGGACCGCCCGGGCAAGGCCGACAAGGACCCCAAGAAGAAGAAAAAGAAGGCCAAGAAGCTCCACGCCGCCTGACGGTCGTTGCTACACGTCCGCCGCTGGACGGTCGGCACAGGCCCTATCGCCCGAGCCGATCGGAACCTATCGTCCGCCGCGCCCCTTTAAGGCCAAGCTTAAAGCGGTGGGGAAGCCTCATGGAAGAACTCTTCGAACGCACCGCCAACCAGATCGCGCGGGCGACGGGACGCCCCCTCACCTTCGTCATCTGCTGTCTGCTGGTCATCGTCTGGGCGGCGAGCGGGCCGGTGTTCCACTTCTCGGACACCTGGCAGCTGGTCATCAATACCGGCACCACCATCATCACCTTCCTGATGGTGTTCCTGATCCAGAACAGCCAGAACCGTGAGGGCGAGGCCCTGCAGGCCAAGCTCGACGAGTTGCTGCGCGCGCTGGAGACGGCGGAAAACCGCTTTATCGGCCTGGAGAAGCGCACCGAGAAGGAGATCGGCCACATGCGGGCCGCCGGCGATCCCGAAGGGGCGTCTGAGGACGTCGCGCCCACTCCGCACGGCTCCAACGCGGCGCTCCTCGGCTAAAGCGCGCTTTCCCGCAGGCCGAGAGACAAGGCGTTTGCGGACACGCCGAAAATCGCGCTACCTCGCAGGTCAGGTGTTTGCGGGGACGATGCGATGCGGAACGTGATGGTGGCGGGCGCTCTTCTGTCCATGGCGGCGGGCGGCGCCCATGCGCAACAGGGCGCGCATCCGCAGGCGGAGGCGCAGGCGCTCGATCTCGCGGAAAAGGCCATCGCCCTGCGCTCCGTCCAGGGGCCGGGCAACCAGACCCCCGAAGTGGCGGCCCTCTATAAGGGTGCGCTCGTGGCCGGCGGGTTCGCCGACGCCGACGTGACCATCACCCCGATCGGCGACACCGCCTATCTCATCGCCCGCTGGCATGGGTCCGATCCGGCGCTGAAGCCTCTGATCATCTCCGGCCATATGGACGTCGTGGAGGCCAAGCCCGCGGACTGGAAGCGCGATCCCTTCAAGCCCGTGGTGGAGAACGGCTATCTGTTCGGTCGCGGCGCCACCGACATGAAGCTCGACGGCACGCTGGGCATCGCCGCGCTGGTCGAGCTGAAGCGCGAGGGCTACAGGCCCCGCCGCGACATCATCATCGAATTCTCCGGGGACGAGGAGACGACGATGAAGACCAGCGCCATCATCGCCGACAAGCTGTCGAACGGCGACCTGGTGCTGAACCTCGACGGCGGCGGCGGCGTCTTGAACGAGGAGACCGGCAAGCCGGAGTTCTTCACCTGGCAGGGGGCGGAGAAGACCTACGCCGACTTCGAGCTGACGGTCACCAATCCCGGCGGCCATTCCTCGGCGCCGCGCAAGGCCAACGCCATCAACGAGTTGGCCAATGCGCTCGTCCGCATCTCCGTCTACCAGTTCAAGCCCGAGCTGAACGACCTGACCCGCGCCTCGTTCACGCAGATGGCGCGGTACGAGGACCCGACCACCGGCGCCGCCATGAAGGCCTTCGCCGCCAACCCAGCCGACCCGCAGGCCATCGCCGTGCTCACCGCCAATCCAGCCACCATCGGCAAGATCGGCACCACCTGCGTCGTCACCATGATCAACGGCGGCCACGCCCTGAACGCCCTGCCCCAGCGCGCGACGGCCAACATCAACTGCCGCATCTTCCCCGGCCACAAGCAGGCCGACATCATGGCCGAGCTGAAAACCGTCGCCGCCGAACCCACAGTCACCTTCACGGACGTGACCGAGGGCTCTATCGCGTCGGGCGCCTCCCCGCTCCGGCCCGACTTCGTGGCGGCGGTGGATAAGGCGCTCGGCAAGGTCTATCCGGGCACGCCCATCTTCCCGGCCATGGCGTCAGGCGCCAGCGACAGCATGTGGTTCCGCGCGCACGGCGTGGCGAGCTATGGCGCCAGCCCCGTCTTCATCAAGGACTCCGAGGACTTCAGCCACGGCCTGAACGAGCGGACCCCCATCGCCAACATCCCGCCCGCCATCACCTACTACCTGTCGCTCTTCAAGGACCTGTCCAAGTGAGACCGCGGCGGCCGTGACCTCGTCCTGGCCGCAGGTGGGGCGGGGCGACCGGATCGTCGGCGCGCCGTTCGCAGGCCGGGCCGCGGTGATGGCCCGCAGCGGTGCGGCGGCGACCAGCCAGCCCCTCGCCACGCAGGTCGCGCTCGACGTGCTGAAGTCCGGCGGCACGGCGATGGACGCCGCCATCGCCGCCAATGCGGTGCTGGGGGTGGTCGAGCCCACGGGCGCGGGCCTCGGCGGCGACCTCTTCGCCATTGTCTGGGACCCGAAGACCCGAAGACTGCACGGCTACAACGGGTCCGGCCGCTCGCCGCGAAGCCTCGATCACGACACCGCAAAGGCCCGCGTTCAGCCGAACGGCTATCTGCCGAAGGTCGGCGCCGTCTCCGTCTCGACGCCCGGCGCGGTGGACGGCTGGTTCGCCCTGCACGAGCGGTTTGGGCGAAAGCCCGTGTCGGACCTCCTGGCGCCCGCCATCGACTATGCGCGGGAAGGGTTTGTGCTGACGCCCCTGATCGCCGCCTACTGGCGGACCTATCTTCGCAACGTGCTCAACTCCGGCCCCGTGGAGGAGACGGCCAATGCGCTGGCCACCTACGCCCGCGACGGCGTTCCGCCCCGCGCCGGCGAGGTGTGGCGCAACCCCGACCTCGCCGCGACCTACGAGCGGCTGGGACGGGAAGGACGGGACGGCTTCTATCTCGGCGAGACCGCCCGCATCATTGGCGCCTACATGGCGCGCATCGGCGGCTGGCTGTCCGCCGAGGACCTCTCAGCCCACCGGGGCGAGTGGGTCGAGCTCCTCAGTACTACCTACCGTGGCCACGAGGTCTGGCAGATCGGCGGCAACACCCAGGGCGTCGCGGTGCTGCAGATGCTGAACCTGATGGAAGGATTCGATGTGGCGGCCATGGGCGCGGGCTCCGCCGACCTCACCCACTTGATGATCGAGGCCAAGAAGATCGCCTATGCCGACCGCGCCCGCCACCTTTCCGACGCGCGGTTCACGCCGTCGGCGGACCTGCACCTGATCTCTAAGGCCTACGCCGCCGCACGCGCGGACGAAATCCGCATGGACCGCGCCGGAGACGCCTATGAGGCCGGCGCGCCGCCCGCCCGCGCCGACACGGTCTACCTGACCACGGCGGACAGGGACGGGATGATGGTCTCCCTGATCCAGTCCAACTACTTCCTGATGGGTTCGGGGCTCGTGCCGGACGGGCTGGGGTTCATGCTGCAGAACCGCGGCGCCATGTTCAGCTTCGAGCGTGGCCACGCCAACCTCTATGCGCCGGGCAAGCGGCCCATGCACACCATCATCCCCGGCTTCGTGACGCGAGGCGGCGAGCCGTGGCTGTCGTTCGGCGTGATGGGCGGCGCCATGCAGGCGCAGGGACAGGTGCAGGTGCTGAGCAACCTGATCGATTTCGACATGGGGGTGCAGGAGGCCGGCGACGCCGCCCGCTGGCAGCACTACGGCTCCGGCACGGCGGACGATCCCGCCCTGCCGGTCGACGGCGAGGTGACGCTGGAGACCGGGTTCGATCCCGCGGTGGTGCAGGCGCTCCGGGCGCGCGGCCACCGCATCGCCCCCAGCCGCGCCCTCTCCGGCTACGGCGGCTATCAGGCGATCCTGCGCGATCCTTCGACACAGGCCTGGCACGCCGCCTCCGAAATGCGCTTCGACGGCATGGCCGGGGGCTACTGAAGCGCCGGACTGGCCAAGGCGGCGGATTTGACGCGATACTGCAGCGCTTCGGGGGCGGCGTTCATGACTTTTCCAAACCATCGGTCGGGCCGCGCATGAGCACAGCGCCGAGCGCCCCTGCATCACAACCCGACGCGCTCAAGACGCTCGGGTTCATGGACCTTTTCTTCTATGCGGCGTCGGTGGCGCTCTCGATCCGGTGGATTAGCGTGGCCGCGGCGGCGGGGCCGGCATCCCTGCCGATCTGGGTGTTGGCGGTGCTGGTCTTCTCCGGCCCGCTGATCGTGGCGACGGCGGAGCTGACCACGCGGTTCGCCGGCGAGGGCGGGGTCTACGACTGGACCGGCCAGACCTTCGGCCCGTTCTGGGGGTTCCTCTGCGGCTGGCTCTACTGGATGTCCAACCTGCCCTTCTTTTCCGGCGTCCTCGTCTTCATGCTCAACCTGTTCGCCCTGGCGCTGGGGCCGGTCGGCAAGCCGCTGCTGGACCAGCCCTGGCTCTTCACCGGCATGGCGGTGGCGCTCTCGGTCCTGGTAGGCGCCCTGCACTATCTTGGGCTCGGCACGGGCAAGTGGCTTTCCACCATCGGCGGCGTCTCCAACTTCGGCCTGATCGGCCTCCTGCTCCTGACCGCCATCGGCGTCGGGCTGAAACAGGGCTCGGCCACCGACTTCGTCCATTCCAGCTATCGCCCGCCGTTTGGCGCAAACGGGGCGATCCTCTGGGCCACCGTAGTGTTCGGCGTCGGGGGTACGGAGGCGCTGGCCTTCCTGCGCAACGACGTGCGGGGCGGCATGAAGACAGTGCTGGGCGTGCTCGGCGTGATGGCGCTGGTGCAGATCGCCTTCTTCGTGATCGGCACGGGCTCCATGCTGGTGATCCTCTCGCCGCAGGCCGCGACGCGATTGTCGGGGCTGCCCGACGCGCTGAACCTCGGCCTGAAGACCCTCGGTCTCGGCCCGCTGGCGCCCTACGTGCTGATGGGCGGCTTCCTCTGTTCGCTCGGTTCCTACAGCGCCTGGTTCGGTGTAGGCGCGCGGCTGCCGTTCGCGGCGGGGATCGACGCCTACCTGCCCCGCGCGTTCGGGCGGCGCGATCCGAAGACCGGCGCGCCGACCACGTCCATCGTCGTGCAGACGGTGGTCGTGGCGGTGATCGTGGTCATCTCCCAGGCGGGCGACACGCTGAAGGGGGCCTACGACTTCCTCGTCTCCATGAGCGTCCTGTCCTACACTCTGCCGTTCCTGTTCCTGTTCGCGGTGTTCATGACCGTGCAGGGCAAGCTTACACCCCCTGACGCCTGGCGCGTGCCCGGCGGGAGGGGCGTCGCCCGCCTGATCGGGGCCGTGGGCCTCCTCGCCACTATCGCCGCCGTGGCCTGCACCCTGGTTCCGAGCCCGGACGCGAAGGACCAGTTCGGCGAGGTGCTGAAGCTGGTGTTCGCCTCCGCCGTGCTGATCGTCTCGGGCGTCGCCTTCTATGTCGCCGCGAGGTGGCGCGCCGCCCGTGCTAGGGTGTCGCCATGACCGCCCTGGCCCCCGCCCCTCGCGCCGCCGCACCCGCCGCGACCTTCACCGAGAGCCTGCCCGCCTGGCTCTACACCGACCCCGCCTTCTTCGCCCTGGAGCGGGAGCGGGTATTTCGCGGCAGCTGGCAGATCGTCTGCCACGTCAACGACATCCCTGAGGCCGGCGACTACCAGACCTTCGACTTCCTCGACGAGACGCTCGTGACCCTGCGCGGGGAAGGCGGCGTGGTGCGAAGCTTCCACAATGTCTGCCGCCATCGGGCGTCGCGCCTCGCGGACGGGTCGCACGGCAACTGCGGCCACCGGCTGGTCTGCCCCTATCACGCCTGGAGCTACGGCCTCGATGGCAAGCTCTCCGCCATCCCGCGCTGGCAGGGGTTCGAGGGTCAGGACACGTCCGACCTGACCCTCCGCGCCGTGGAGCAGGAGATCTGGAACGGCTTCGTCTTCATCCGGCTGGAGCCGGGCTCGCCCAGCGTGGCGGAGATGATGTCGCCCTACGCCGCCGAGATCGCGCCCTACGATTTCGCGTCCCTGCAGCCGCAAGGCAAGGTGGTGCTGCGTCCTCGTCCGGTGAACTGGAAGAACGTCGGCGACAACTATGCCGACGGCCTGCACATCCCCGTCGCCCATCCCGGCCTGTCGCGCCTGTTCGCCGGGACCTATGCGATGGAGGCGCAGCCGTGGGTCGACAAGATGTCGGGCGTCGTCACTGAGACGCCCTCGCCCAACTGGTCCGAACGGGGTTATCAGGCGCTGCTCGGCGGGTTCGACCATCTGCCGCCGCCGCTCCAGCGCACTTGGAACTACTACAAGCTCTGGCCCAACATGGCCTTCGACGTCTACCCGGACCAGATCGACTTCATGCAGTTCATCCCCGTCTCCGCGACCCAGACCCTGATCCGCGAGATCGCCTACGCCCGGCCCGACGCCCGCCGCGAAACCAGGGCGGCCCGCTATCTGAACTGGCGCATCAACCGACAGGTCAACGCCGAGGACACAGTGCTGATCGAGCGGGTGCAGGCCGGGATGTCGTCGTCCAGCTACACCGCCGGGCCCCTGTCGCCCGCCGAGCCCTGTCTCGCCAGCTTCGCCGAACGGATGCGCGTCGCGATCCCTGAGGCCGCCCTGCCCCATCCGCCCCGCGCGTCCGCCTGAGATGAGCAACACCAGCGATGTCGTGATCATCGGCGGCGGCCACAACGGCCTCGTCTGCGCCTTCTATCTGGCCCGCGCCGGACTGAAGGTGACGGTGCTGGAGCGGCGGGGCGTGGTCGGCGGCGCGGCGGTGACCGAGGAGTTCCATCCGGGCTTCCGCAACTCCACCGCCAGCTACACCGTCTCGCTCCTGAACCCCAAGGTGATCGCGGACATGGATCTGGCGGGCCACGGCCTGGAGATCGTCCACCGCCGCGCCTCCAACTTCCTGCCCCTCAGCGACACGGAGTATCTGATCGTCGGCGAAGGCTACACCAAGCGGGAGGTGGCCAAATTCTCCGCCCGCGACGCCGAGCGCCTCGACGCCTACAACGACCGGCTGGAAGCCATCGCCGACGTGATGCGCGACCTTGTGCTGAAGACGCCGCCCAACGTGGAGATGGGCGGCGGGCTCGCGGGCCTGTCGGAACTCATCAAGGGCGCGGCGCTCGGGCGCCAGATCGGCAAGCTCGACACGACGGCGCGGCGCGACCTCCTGGCCCTCTTCTCGCAATCGGCGGGCGACTGGCTGGACGGCTGGTTCGAGAGCGATCCGATCAAGGCGGCGTTCGGGTTCGACGGCATCGTCGGCGCGTACGCCAGCCCCTATTCCCCCGGCACCGCCTATGTGCTGCTGCATCATGTGTTCGGCGAGGTGAACGGCAAGAAGGGGACCTGGGGCCACGCCATCGGCGGGATGGGCGCGATCACGCAGGCGATGGCCGCCGCCTGCACCGCGCTGGGCGTCGACATCCGCACCGATGCGCCGGTCCGCGAAGTGGTGCTGAAGAACGGGCGCGCGGTCGGCGCCGTCACCGAGGCGGGCGAGCGGTTCGACGCGAAGACGGTGGTCTCCAACCTCAATCCCAAGCTCCTGTTCCAGAAGATCGTCGATCCCGCCGCCCTGCCGGAAGATTTCAGGGAGCGGATCGACCGCTACCGCTGCGCCTCGGCGACCCTGCGCATGAACGTGGCGCTTTCAGAGTTGCCGCGCTTCACCTGCCTGCCGCAGATGGGCGATCACCTGACGGGCGGCATCATCATCGCCCCGACCATGGCCTATATGGAGAGGGCCTATGCCGACGCCCGCGCCAACGGCTGGTCGAAGGCGCCGATCGTGGAGGTGCTGATCCCCTCCACCCTCGACGACAGCCTTGCCCCGCCGGGCCAGCATGTGGCGAGCCTCTTCTGCCAGCACGTGGCGCCGGAGCTTTCGGGCGGCCGGTCGTGGGACGATCACCGGGAGGAGGTCGGCGACCTGATGATCGACACGGTGGAGCGCTATGCGCCGGGATTCAAGGCGTCGGTGCTGGGCCGCGTGGTGCTGACGCCGCTCGACCTGGAGCGCAAGTTCGGGCTGATCGGCGGCGACATCATGCACGGCGTCTTGAGCCTCGATCAGATGTTCTCCGCCCGCCCGGTGCTCGGCCACGGCCATTACAGAAGCCCGATCAAGGGTCTCTATCAATGCGGCGCAGGCACCCACCCCGGCGGCGGCGTCACCGGCGCGCCCGGCCACAACGCGGCGCACGAGATCCTGAAGGACCTCGGCAAGCGCGGCAGGGCGCGGCCGAAGGCGGCCTGACCGGCGCTAGTCGATCTTCACAGCCTTGCCGGTGCGGCGGTCGGTGATGGGCAGGGGTTCCACCGCCGGGGCCTGCTCCCAGCCGCCGCCGAGCGCCTTAAACACGGTCACCTGATCGCTCGCCACCACCTGATCGGAGCTGGCGAGCGAAGCGTTGGCGTCCACGAGGTTGGTCTCAGCGGTGAGGACGTCGAGATAGCTGATGGCGCCGTTCTCGTACTGAATCTGGGCCAGCCTGTAGGCGATCCGGCTCTGGTCCCGCGCCTGCACCAGGGAGGCGTTGCGGTCGAGTTCGGCGCCGTAGCTGGTCAGGGCCTCCTCGACATCCTTTAGCGCGGTCAGCACCACCCCCTCGAAGTTGGCGTAGGAGGCGGAGGCCGTGGCGCGGGCCTGACGGATCTGCGCCTGGGCCACCAGGGTGTTGGGGAAGGACCAGTTCAGGAGCGGCCCGATCCCGTAGCTGAGGTTGGACGCGGAGGTCAGGCCGCCCGCCCCCGCCGCCGCGGACCCGACCGACCCGCCGATGCTGATGGTGGGATAGAGGTTCGCAGTCGCCACGCCGATCCGCGCCACGTTGGCGGCCAGCTGCCGCTCGGCCTGATGCACGTCGGGACGGCGCTGGAACAGGGCCCTGGCGTCGCCGACCGGCAGGACATTGGCGAGCTTGGGCGGCGCCTTGCACGCATCCGCCGCCGCGGAGACCTCTTCGGGGGTGCGGCCCGTCAACACCGCCAGCTCGAACAGGGCGGTCCGCCGCTGCCCCTCGAACCCCGGCACGGAGGCCTGGGTCTGGGCGACGAGCTGGCGCGCGCGGGCCACGTCGAAATCGTCCACGACGCCGAACTGCGCCTGCTTCAGGATCACCTGGTAGTTCTGGGTGACGAGATCGACCGACTGCCTGGCAACCGACAGTTCCTGGGCGTAGGCGCAGGCGTTGACGTAGGCGCGGGTGGTCTCGCCGGCGACGCTGATGCGGGCGGCGTCCTCCGCGCTCTTCTGCGCCTCGTAGTCGGCCTTCGCAGCCTGGACCGTGCGGCGGATGCGCCCGAACAGATCGACCTCGTAGGAGGCGTCGAGACCTACG
>Ga0302311_10008291_pt1 | contig 10472 bp, 5 predicted proteins | sample III_Palsa_N1_3_FD_200449 | JGI IMG/M metagenome (GOLD analysis project Ga0302311, IMG submission 200449) | Peat permafrost microbial communities from Stordalen Mire near Abisko, Sweden - III_Palsa_N1_3 | ecosystem: Environmental > Terrestrial > Soil > Palsa > Peat permafrost | place: Sweden...
GCCTTGCCGCGCAGCTCGCGCACCAATTCGTCGCTCGGGCCGTGAGTGCCGCAACGCGGATCGCGTTCGTATGGAACCACTACCGTGCGCACGAATTCTTCCACACGCTTCGCTATTTCGCTCGCACGCTCTGTCTGTACAACATCCATGCTGCTCATGCGGGGTCTCCTTTTTAGCGCCACGCAACGCGCGGGCGCCTTCTTCGGGTTGATCGGTCAAACGGCGCCGACACCACGACGTTGCCGGTCGCCGTCATGATAGCGATGCGCCGGACCAGCCAGTAACGCTGCTATCGAGTGGTATGAGAACAATCATAGCCTTGTTCGGGTGTTCCTTCGCCCAGGTCGGTGACGGCGTTGAATGCCGCCAAAGTTACGCCGTAGTCCGCCAATTTCGCTTTGTGAGCGCTCCCGGACATTGATCCCGCGCACACGGTGATAACCTGCCGAAGCCATAAAACAGCAGGAAAACGGGGGCACATAGTGCAGGCGCAGACAAACCAGTCTGGTGGTTCTCTACCGGCGTTGACCAGCGTCCGCTTTCTTGCGGCCATCACGGTCGTTGTTTCGCATTACTCAGAACTGGGTTTACTCCGTCTCCCGAAGCAGATCTTCGATTTCGTCGATGGAGGTCGTCCCGCCGTTTCCCTGTTCTTCGTGCTGTCCGGATTTATCCTCACCTTCACCTACCGCGATCAACTGGCGGTCAAGGGCCCACGGCCCTTTTATCAGGCGAGGTTTGCACGTATCTATCCGGGCATATTGCTTGGCCTGGCGTTATGCGTTCCAACCACGCTGTACCTGCTGAACGGCAGTGATCCGTCCTTGCTCACGCAGTGGTACGCGCTGAAGAATCACGTGGTCCTGTCGCTGGTCGTGAGCCTGGTCTGTCAGTTGTTGTTGCTGAACGCATGGTTCCCGTTTGCTGCGGTCAACCAGCCCTGGAACGGACCATCCGACAGCGTTTCATGCGAAGCATTTTTCTATCTGATGTTTCCGCTCATGCTGCGGAAAATGATGTCCATGCGTGTGGCGTGGCTGACATTCGCCTGCATCGGCTTCTTCCTGATGCAGGGGCTCTGGATCGTGTTCCTGCAAACTTTCCTGCCGCTGTCGCGCAGCGGCTTTCTGGTCGTCGGGCTACCGCTAACCCGCCTCTTCGAATTCGTCGCCGGCATCTACGCCGCCATCCTGTTTCATCAATTGCGTGAACGCGGCGTGAGCCGGCACGCACTGGGCATCAAGCTCGTCAGCATCGCGTTGATCGCACTGACGGTTCTCGGGCTCTGGCGTCCGGTTTCTCCCGCGTTCTATCTCGCCTCGCCGTGGTTCGCGGCGTTGATCCTGGGGCTCGCGCTACTCGAACGTCCGGTGATCAACGTCCTGAACCGACGTGCATTCATCAGGCTGGGTGAGGCAAGTTATTCGCTGTATCTGATTCACGTGCCGATTGCCTATCTCGCGTATATAGCGGGGTTCAGGCAATCGAATGGCTGGATCGCGATGTTGTTCGCCGTCGTGGCGAGCCTGCTGATCTTCACGTTTTATGAAGAGCCCCTGCGCAAGCGCATCCGGACACGATTCTCGGCCATTTCAAGGCCGGTCGATAACAAGGACCGCCTGAGTGCTGCTTTCGCTGCGCCAACTTCCAGAGAAAACTAAGCGAAATCCCTAGCGCTTACCTCGCCACTTTCCCTTATGCAATTAATGACACGCTAGCGCGCTCGCCTGAGCGCGGCGTATAGTTTGCTGCTCGTGCAGTCAAGCCAAGCTGGCGCGTCCACTCCCGCAGTCCGCGCCCTGGATTCCACCTTCTCAGGAGAGTCGCGATGACGTCGGTGTTGTTTCGCAACGGTGCGCTGCTGGACCCGTTGCAGCCAGAACTAATCCCTGGCCACGAGGTGCTGGTCGAAGCGGGCCGAATCAAGGAAGTCTCCGACCGCCCGATCAAATCCGCGCATGCCCGTGTGATCGATTTGAAAGGCAAGACGTTGATGCCCGGCCTGATCGATCTGCACGTGCATGTTATCGCGGTCGAATTCAACCTCCCCCGCGTGATGACCCTGCCCAACGTGCTCGTCACGCTGCGCGCCGTGCCCTTGATGCGCGCGATGCTGCGGCGAGGGTTCACCACCATCCGCGACGCCGGCGGTGCAGGCTACCCGTTCAAGCAAGCCGTGGAAGCCGGACTGGCGGAGGGTCCGCGCATGTTCGTCTCCGGCCGCGCGCTGAGCCAGACCGGCGGTCACGGCGACATGCGCACGCGCAGCGATTACATGCCACCGGACGCACCCTGCGGTTGCTGCGTTCGCGTCGGCGCTCTCACGAGAGTGGCAGACGGCGTGGACGAGGTGCGACGCGCCGTTCGCGAAGAACTCCAGATGGGCGCGGACCAGATCAAGATCATGGCATCCGGCGGTGTTGCCTCGCCGACCGACCCCGTCGGCGCATGGGGATACTCCGAGGATGAAATCCGCGCGATCGTGGCCGAGGCGCGTGGCCACCAGACCTACGTGCTGGCCCACGCCTACACGCCCGACGCCATCGCACGCGCGGTGCGCTGCGGCGTGCGCACGATCGAGCACGGCAATCTCATCGACGACGCGACTGCACGTCTCGTTGCGGAGCACGATGCCTTCGTGGTTCCCACGTTGGTGACCTACGAAGCGCTCGCCAGCGAGGGTGGCAAATATGGCCTGCCCGAGGCGAGCCTCGCGAAGGTGGCAGACGTACACGAAGCCGGCCTGAGGTCCCTGGAGATCATGAAGCGCGCGGGTGTGCGCATGGGCTTCGGCACGGATTTGCTGGGTGAAGCGCAGCGTCTGCAAAGTGATGAATTCCGGCTGCGTACCGAGGTTTTATCGGCGGCTGAAGCCATAGCAAGCGCAACGGTGGTAGGCGCCGACGTGCTCGGCATGACCGACAAACTCGGTCGCCTTGTCCCGGGCGCGTTCGCCGATGTGCTGGTCGTGGACGGCAATCCACTACGATCCATCGACTGCCTGCTCGGTCAGGGCGAACACATTCCGTTCGTGATGAAAGGCGGCCACATCCACTTCGACGAACTCGAACACGCTTAAATCCGAAGCCGAATCAGAATCCGTTCATTCCTGACAGCGAGGCGTGTTACCCATGTCGACGATTTCCGCCCGTATCGAGCGCATGCCGTTTTCATCCTTTCATCGACGGCTACTGCTGATGGGCGGTCTCGGCTACACCTTCGATGCCATGGACGCCGCCGTGCTCGCGTTCCTGCTGCCGGTGCTGCGCACGCAGTGGTCGCTGAGCAGCGTGCAGACGGGCGTGCTCGGCAGCGGTACGTTTATCGGCTATTTCCTCGGGGCGATGCTCGCCGGCATTCTTGGCGATCTGATCGGCCGGCGGCGCGTGATGATGTATGCGCTGGTGGTCTACTGCGTTGCATCGCTTGCCAGCGCGACTGCGCACGACTGGCCATTCTTTCTCGCGACACGCATTCTCGCCGGACTCGGCACGGGCGCCGAAAGCGCGATCGTCGCACCGTTCTTGTCGGAGTTCGTGGCGCGGCGGTATCGCGGTGCGTTCACCGGCAGTCTGGCCGGCTTCTTCTCATTTGGCTTCGTGGCGGCTGCGCTGCTTGGTTATTTTGTGATCCCGCTCGCACCGAACGCGTGGCGCGTGGTGATGGTGATCACCGCCCTGCCGATCGTAATGTTGCTCTGGTGGCGGCGCGCGTTGCCCGAATCGCCGCGCTGGCTGGTCGCGCGCGGGCGGCACGCGGAAGCCGAGGCGATCGTCGCGCGGGCGGAAGCCGAATTGATGGCGGCGGGCGTGACACTGGAACCCCTGCCGGCAACCGATGCGGCCGCCGAAGCGGAGGTTCCTGTCGCGGCGCAACGCGCTTCGGCGCTCGCGAACGTGAAGGCGCTCTGGTCGCGCAAGCTCGCGCGCATCACCACCATGACGTGGCTCATGTGGCTTTCGATCACCTTCAGTTACTACGCATTCTTCACGTGGATTCCGAGCTTGCTCGTGCAGAACGGCATGACGATCACGCGCAGCTTTTCGTACTCGCTCGTGATCTATATCGCGCAGATACCCGGCTATTTCTCAGGCGCGTGGCTGAACGAGAAGATCGGACGGCAAGCGACTATTGCGTCGTACATGGTGCTGGGAGGCATCTCGGCATTGGGCCTTGCGCTCACGCGCAGCGACGGCGGCATCATGCTGTCCGGCGTGCTGCTGTCATTCTTCATGAATGGCACGTATGCGGGTGTCTATGCCTACACGCCCGAGGTTTTTCCAACCGATGTCCGCGCCACCGGCACGGGTATGGCTTCATCAATCGGTCGGCTGGGCGCGATCGCCGCCCCAATCCTGGTCGGGTACGTCTACCCGCTGCTGGGCTTTCCAGGCGTGTTTGGGGCAACCACATTCGTGCTGCTGATCGGTGCGGCGGCCGTGGTGCTGATGGGCGTACCGACGCGCGGAAGATCGCTTGAAGACATCGCGGCACAACAGTTACGCAGTTAGCGAGATAGCCGGATTCGCGCGGGACTCATGCGGGGCTCAATACACGTCCCGCACATAACGCTTGTCCCTGACCATGCCGCTGACGTATTCCTGAGCCTTGTCGTCGCTCATGCCGGCGTGCTGAGCGACAACAGACTTGAGCGCCGCGTCAACGTCCTTGGCCATGCGACCCGCGTCGCCGCAGACATAGAAATGCGCACCCGCCTCAAGCCACGACCACAGGGCCGCGCCGTGCTCACGCATGCGATCCTGTACATAGATCTTGTCGGCCTGGTCCCGTGAGAAAGCGAGATCGAGACGGTTCAGCAGACCCTTGCGGCGCATCTCATCGAGTTCATCGCCGTAGTAATAGTCCGTGGCGGCATGCTGCTCGCCAAAGAACAACCAGTTGCGGCCAGTGTCGCCGCGCGCGAGGCGTTCATGCAGGAAGCCTCTGAACGGGGCCACGCCGGTGCCGGGGCCAACCATGATCATAGGTGCATCGCCGCTATGCGGAAGACGGAAATGCGCCGATTTCTGGACGAATACCGGCACGCTGGCGTCGCCTGCACGATCGGCCAGAAAAGTCGAGGACACGCCCTTGCGCTGACGCCGGCCGTTGTTATACCGGACTGCCGATACGGTCAGATGTATCTCGTCAGGATGCGCCCTGGGACTCGATGCAATCGAGTAAAGGCGCGGCTGCATGCGCTTGAGCATGCCGACCAGTTCCGTGGCTGAAAGCTCCACCGGGAATTCATGCAGTACGTCAGCCAGTTGCTGACCCCACAGCCATTTCTTCAAGTCCGCCTTGTTGTCCTCACGGAGCAGTCTGCTTAACGCACTGTTCGCACCCTCCACACCCGCTGGGCCATTACGCGTCCGGGCTGCGATGAACGCCAGCGCGTCTTGATTCGGGCGTGCTATTTCATAGTGCTTGCCGAGCGCGTCGGCCAACCGCATCTCACCCGCGCCCGCCACATTGACGGGGGCATCGGCGCTAAGACCACTCAGGCCGATGAGTTCATCGACCAGTTCGGGGCAGTTTCTCGGCCACACCCCGAGCGCATCGCCAACCTCATAGTCAAGACCCGAGTCCGCGGTATCCAGCGAGAAATAACGCGTGTCCTTCGTCGCGCCCTGCTTGTTGAGCCTTAGATTCTTCACCAGCCGCGACGCTGCCGGATGAGCCTTCGAGGGCGCGGTGCCGGGCAGCACGGCCGGAATCATGCCGTCCACCGGGACCGCATGCAGCGCCGCATCTTCTTCCTTGATACGCGCGACGATCCGCTCAAGCCACGCGTCGGCCGCGGGCTGGTACTCGGCATCGCAGTCGACCCGCTCCAGCAAACAGATCGCTCCGCGTTCGAGCAAACGAGTATCGAGCTTGCGGCCGTGACCGCAGAACGCATCGTAGTTGCGGTCCCCAAAAGCCAATACGGCATAACGCACGCCATCCAGACGCGGGGCGTTATCGGCACTGATTCCGGTCCAAAAACTCTCGCCGTTATCGGGGGCATCGCCGTCACCGAACGTGCTGGTCATCAGCAGAACGTAGCGCGCTTTCTCCAGGTCGGACACCGCATAGTCGGACATGCACATGGTCCGAATTTCGAAGCCGGACTCCATCAACCGGGTCGCATATCGCTCGGTCAACGATTCGATATTCCCAGTCTGCGATGCCCACAGCAACACGACTTTTGGCCGCGCCCGCGCAATGCGCACAGAGGACTCGGCGGCCGTTGCTACAACCGGTGCGGCCAACGTTGGCAAGTTCGTTTCCGTGCGGCTGAACAGCCCCGCGAGGACACCATCAAGCCAAAGCCGAGTAGCTGGAGCCATGGGCGCGCTAAGCGGCAGCGTCGGTACGCCACCTGCTGGACGGCCTTCCGCCGAGCGCAGGCCGTTCATGAACCCGTCGACATAGATGCGTTCGGTCTCGCTAAGTTCGGGCGCCGGCGTTTTCGGAATACCGAGCAGCGCGGCAAGGGCGTCAATACGGGACATGTCCAGTTCCTGGTTCGGACGAGCGTGATCGGCAACAACGGGCTCGACGTGTTCCGAGCGGGCGGCGTCGTCACGCGTCTCAGGATTTGCCGTGTCAGGTTTAGGCGCTACGCGGCTGAGCGCAACAGCGCAGAACTTGAATTCAGGCTGTTGCGATAGTGGATCGACCGCGTCATTCGTCACGGCGTTGATGCAGAGTTCTTCGCCAAAGACATCGTTCCAATGCATGGGGGCAAAACAGTTGCCGGCACGAACCCGGTCGGTGACGACCGCCGGCAGCACGGCACGGCCGCGGCGCGAACGAATCTCGACCGCATCCTTCGCCTTGATACCCAACGCTGCCGCATCTTCAGGATGAATCTCCACGAACGGCGCGGGGTTCAGTTTATTCAGCATGGGCACCTTGCCGGTCTTGGTCATGGTGTGCCACTGGTGCTGCAACCGGCCCGTATTCAGCACAATCGGCCGCTCACTGTCAGGCATTTCGGCCGCCTCCATATGCGGGCGAGCAAAGAAAACGGCCTTGCCGGTTGAAGTGGGAAAGCTCAGGCGCGGGCGGCTGCCGTCCGGCATTTGCCTGAGCGTCTGGCTTACGCCGTCGTTGATGTAGCGCACTGGATTGCGACCGGCAGCAACGTCCGGCGCACAAGGCCATTGCAAGGGCGTCTCGCGCAAGCGCTCATGGCTCGCACCGCGCAAGTCGTAGCCAGTCTTGAGATTCGACGTCCGGGTGATCTCGGCGAACACCTCATCCGCCGATGCGTAGCTGAACGCATCGGCGAAACCCATTTCACAGGCCACGCGCGCGATGATCTGCCAGTCGGGCAATGCGGCGCCCGGTGGTTCGATAGCCTTTTGCGTGAGCGTCATGTTGCGCTCGGAATTAATCATCACGCCTTCGGCCTCTGCCCACAGCGCGCCGGGCAGAAGGACATCGGCGTAGCGATTGGTTTCGGTATCGAGAAACGCGTCCTGTGCAATCACCAGCTCCGCGGCCTGCAATCCCGCGATCACGGTCTGCCGGTTCGCCACGCTTGCAACAGGATTGGTGCAGATGATCCAGCAGGCCTTGATCTCGCCCGTCACCATGCGCGAGAACATGTCCACGGTGCCTTGGCCGAGCGAAGTCTTCAGCGTGCCTTTAGGGACACCCCACAGGTCTTCGATAAAATCCCGGTCCTCTTCAACCAGCACCGAACGCTGGCCGGGAAGCCCGGGCCCCATGTAACCCATCTCGCGCCCGCCCATGGCATTGGGCTGACCGGTGAGCGAGAACGGCCCGCTGCCCGGCCGGCATATCTTGCCCGTGGCGAGATGCAGGTTACAGATGGCGTTCGTATTCCAGGTGCCGTGCGTGCTCTGATTGAGGCCCATGGTCCAGCAGCTCATCCACTCGGGCGCCTCGCCCATCCACTGCGCCGCCCGACGAATATCCGCTTCGGGAATGCCGGTGATCTCTGCGACCTTATCCGGTGAATACCCTTCCAGAAAGACCGGCATCGCGTCCCAACCCTCGGTCGATTCGGCGATGAAATCAGCATCGGTATGACCGTTCTGATGCAGCAGATAAAGCAGACCGTTCAGCAACGCGAGATCGGTGCCCGGCTTGATCTGCATGAAGAGATTGGCCTTGTCGGCGGTCCCGTTTCGGCGTGGGTCCACCACGATCAGCTTCGCGCCGGCCTTCACGCGATCCATCATGCGCAGGAACAGGATCGGATGGCAGTCGGCCATGTTCGCGCCGATCACGAAAAACAAGTTGGCTCGGTCAATGTCCTCATACGACCCCGGCGGGCCGTCAGCGCCCAGCGACAGTTTGTAGCCGCTGCCAGCGCTCGCCATGCAGAGCCGCGAGTTCGACTCGATATTGTTGGTGCCGACAAACCCCTTCGCGAGCTTGTTGACAAGGTATTGCGCCTCGATCGACATCTGCCCTGACACATAGAATGAAAGCGCGTCCGGGCCGTGCTTGTCGAGCAGTCCGCGTAGACGCTGAGCCGTGTCGGAAATCGCTTGCGCCATGGGTAACGGGATCGGGTCCTGATCCCGCTCGCGGCGAATGAACGCGCATTCCAGACGGCCCGATTTGCGCAAGACCACATGCGCCGACGAGCCCTTCGTGCAGAGCCGTCCGAAGTTCGCCGGGTGCTCCTTGTCAGCGGACACCTTGACCACTTGCCCCTTCTCGACTTGCAGGACCATGCCGCAGCCGACGCCGCAGTATGGGCACACGGTTTTTACGCTGCCGGAGATCATGAGCGACGCTCGAACCCGATTACCTTGGTCATATCGCGACCCACACGTGGCCCTCTTCCACGCGCGCGGCAAAGGCGTTGACCGAGTTCCCGGGTATCTCCAGGCATTCGCCCGTGCGAAGGTCGTAGTGATGCTTGAAGATCGGCGACGCCACCACAATGCGCTCGCCCAGATTGCCGATCAGTCCGCGCGACAATACGGACGCCTGTGAGCCCGGGTCGAAGTTATCGATCGCGTACACGCTCGGGTTGCCATCGAAGAGATGGAACACGGCAATCTGTTCACCGTTGATGAGCGCGCAGACGCCGGTGTTCGGCACGATGTCGTCGAGCGGGCACACAGGCACCCATGCGCTTGGAATTCGATCGTTGTTCATGATGATGTCCTCAGTGCGGGTTGCGTGAGATTCAAACCGTCTCGACAACCACCGGAATGTCGATGCGCTTCAGTTGCCGTTCAGCCGGCGTCGCGGGACGAATCTGGCCACGCTCTTCGACGAAACTCACGTTCGCATCGGCTTGATCGCTGTTGACGAAATGGCGGAAGCGCTTGCGCGTGTCCGGATCGTTGACTGCCTTTTTCCACTCGCATTCGTAGGTGTCGACCACGTGCTGCATCTCCGCTTCGAGTTCCGCGGCAAGCTGAAGCTTGTCGCGCACCACGACGTCGATCAGGTACTCGAGCCCGCCTTCCAGGTTGTCACGCCACACGCTGGTGCGCTGCAAACGGTCCGCGGTACGGATGTAGAACATCAGGAAACGGTCGATGTACTGGACCAGCGTGGCGCGGTCGAGATCGGATGCGAGCAACTCTGCGTGGCGCGGTTTCATGCCGCCGTTGCCGCATACGTAGAGGTTCCAGCCCTTCTCTGTCGCTATCACGCCAATGTCCTTGCCTTGTGCCTCGGCACATTCGCGTGTGCAGCCGGAGACGCCGAACTTGATCTTGTGGGGCGTGCGCAAACCCTTGTAGCGGTTCTCTATGTCGATCGCGAGACCGACCGAATCGCCCACGCCATAGCGGCACCACGTCGAACCCACGCATGACTTCACAGTGCGCACCGACTTGCCATACGCATGACCGGACTCGAAGCCGGCCGCGATCAGTTCTTCCCAGATCAGTGGCAGCTGTTCAACCCGCGCGCCGAACAAGTCAACACGTGCCCCGCCGGTGACCTTGGTGTACAGGCCATACTTTTTTGCGACCTGGCCGACGGCGATCAAGCCGTCGGGCGTGACCTCGCCGCCGGGCATCCGGGGAACGACGGAATAGGTCCCGTCGCGCTGGATGTTGGCGAGGTAGTAGTCGTTCGAATCCTGCAAACTTGCATGCTCTTTCTTCAGCACGAACTCGTTCCAGCACGATGCAAGAATCGCAGCGGCGGCCGGCTTGCAGATATCGCAGCCAAGACCGTGACCATGCTTCGCGAGCAACGCGCCAAACGTCTCGATGCGCTCCACGCGCACCATGTGATAAAGCTCCTGACGCGAGTACGGGAAGTGCTCGCATAGGTGGTTGTTGACCGCGAACCCCTGCTTTTTCATCTCGGCCTTCATCACCTGCGTGACCAGCGCCACGCAACCGCCGCACGAACTGCCAGCCTTGGTCGCGGACTTCAATGCACCGATGCTGGTTGCACCCGCGCAGACCGCTTCGCATATCTGGCCTTTCGACACGTCGTTGCACGAACAGATCTGCGCGGTTTCGGGCAGCGCCTCG
>Ga0302311_10008292_pt1 | contig 10471 bp, 12 predicted proteins | sample III_Palsa_N1_3_FD_200449 | JGI IMG/M metagenome (GOLD analysis project Ga0302311, IMG submission 200449) | Peat permafrost microbial communities from Stordalen Mire near Abisko, Sweden - III_Palsa_N1_3 | ecosystem: Environmental > Terrestrial > Soil > Palsa > Peat permafrost | place: Sweden...
ATCTGTCATCGAAAAGATTTCTGGAGAGCAATCCCGGCATCGTCGATCTGGTGCTGGCGCAGCTTGGCGAGGTCGATGACTGGGCGAGGGGCGATATTCACGCGGTCGCCGAACAACTGGCGCCTGCGATCGGACTTCCGGTTCCGGTGGTTGAGGCGGCCCTGAAACGACAGGCCTATGGCATCAAGCCGGTCACCGATGGCGTGATCGCGGATCAGCAGCGGGTTGCGGACACCTTCTTCGCGCTCGGCCTGCTGCCGAAACAGATCAGGATTTCCGACGCGGCACGGAGGCCCGGTACATGAGTATCAACCCGTCACCGAAAGCCAATATTCTCTGGTTCCTGCCGACCCATGGCGATGGACGCTATCTCGGCACCACGACCGGCGGGCGCGATGTCAACTTCAATTATTTGCGCCAGATCGCGCAGGCCGCCGATCAACTCGGCTATTTCGGCGTGCTGCTGCCGACCGGGCGATCTTGCGAAGATTCCTGGGTGGTGGCCTCGGCGGTGGCGCCATGGACCGAGCGGCTGCGCTATCTCGTGGCGGTGCGGCCCGGCCTGCAATCGCCAAGCGTCGCGGCGCGGATGACCGCTACGCTCGACCGGGTGACGAACGGACGGCTGCTGATCAATGTCGTCACCGGCGGCGACCCCGTCGAGAACAAGGGCGACGGCGTGTTTCTCGATCACGACGCCCGCTATGCGCTCACCCGCGAGTTTCTCGACGTCTACAGCGATCTGCTGGCGGGCAAGACCGTCAATGTCGAAGGCAAGCACATCCGCATCGAGGACGGGCGGCTATTGTTCCTGCCGCTGCAGTCGCCGCGCCCGCCGCTTTATTTCGGCGGCTCGTCGGACGCCGGCATCGATGTCGCCATCGACACCGTGGACAAATACCTGACATGGGGCGAGCCGCCGGCGCAGGTCGCCGAAAAGGTCAACCGCGTCAAGGCCGTCGCCGCCGCGCGTGGACGCCAGCTCCGCTTCGGCATCCGTCTGCATGTGATCGTGCGCGAAACCAATGCCGAGGCCTGGAAGGCCGCGGACGAATTGATCCAGCACGTGACCGACGAAACCGTGGCATCGGCGCAAAAGATATTTTCCCGCATGGACTCGGTGGGTCAGCAGCGGATGTCGCAATTGCATGCGGGACGTCGCGACAAGCTCGAGATCAGCCCGAACCTCTGGGCCGGGGTGGGTCTGGTGCGCGGCGGCGCAGGAACGGCGCTGGTCGGCGATCCGCAGACGGTCGCCGCGCGGATCCGGGAATATCAGGATGTCGGCATCGATACCTTCATCATGTCGGGCTATCCGCATCTCGAAGAGGCCTATCGCTTCGCAGAACTGGTGTTTCCGCTGCTGTCGCTGGAGCAGCCGGACAATGTGACGCGGCTGCGCGTCAATACCGGCCCGTTCGGCGAAACCATCGCCAACGAACATCGGCCACTGGTGAAGGCATCGCAATCATGAGCCTGATCGAAAACCTGCCGCGTATCCGCCGGCTTGGCTTGCCGCGTGCCGATGGCCTCGTGCAATGGATCGTGCCGCTGGCGATTATTGTTGTCTGGCAGGCCGCCTGTGTGACCGGATTTGTATCTTCGCGTGTGTTGCCGGCTCCGAGCGAGGTGGCGCTGGCGGGATGGAAGCTGTTGTTGTCGGGCGAATTGGCGCGCAACATCTGGGTCAGCTTCTGGCGTGCCGGTATCGGGTTTGTCATCGGCGGCGGCATCGGCTTTGCCTTCGGGCTGGCCAATGGCCTGTCGCAGCTCAGCAACAGACTGACCGATACGACGTTGCAGATGGTGCGCAACATTCCGCATCTCGCCCTGATCCCGCTCGTCATCCTGTGGTTCGGCATCGATGAATCGGCCAAGCTGTTTCTGGTCGCGCTCGGGGTGTTCTTTCCGGTCTACCTGAACACGCTGCATGGTATTCGCACCGTCGATCCGCAGCTGATCGAGATGGGACGTATCTACGGCATGACCGACGCTGAATTGTTCCGCCGCGTCATCTTCCCGGGCGCGCTGCCCTCTATTTTCGTCGGCCTGCGCTTTGCGCTCGGCATCATGTGGCTGACGCTGATCGTGGCCGAAACCATCGCGGCGTCGTCGGGCCTCGGCTACATGGCGATGCAGGCGCGCGAATTCATGCAGATCGATGTCGTCGTGCTCAGCATCCTGATCTACGCGCTGCTTGGAAAGCTGGCCGACAGCGCCTCGCGCGCGCTTGAGCGGTTGACGCTGTCCTGGCATCCGGCCTTTCAGAAACATTGAGAGTGAGCATGCAAGAAGCCCTGCGTTTTCTTACCCCGGATGCCGAGCCGGTGGATCCCGCCGACATTATCGAGCAGGCCCGGCTCGCGCAGCACGGTTCGGAACCCTTGTCGCGCGGATTGCCGCTGACCATTCGCGGCCTGCGCAAGTCGTTCGGCGACAACCAGGTGCTGCGCGGGATCGACCTGCACATTCCGGCCGGGCAATTCGTGGCGATCGTCGGGCGCAGCGGCTGCGGCAAGAGTACGTTGCTGCGGTTGATCGCGGGTCTCGACACCATCGATGCCGGCACCGTCGGCTTTGGCGAGGAAACCCGGCCGCAGGATGTGCGGGTGATGTTCCAGGAGCCGCGGCTGTTGCCGTGGGCGAGGGTGCTGTCGAATGTCGAGGTCGGCCTTGGCCGCGACCGCGCATCTTCCGACGCACAGGGCCGCGCCAGGAAGGCGCTTGCCGAAGTCGGCCTTGAGGACAAAAGCGGTCAGTGGCCGGCGGTGCTCTCCGGCGGACAGAAACAGCGCGTGGCGCTGGCGCGTGCGCTGGTCAGCGATCCCCGCGTCCTGGCGTTCGACGAACCGCTCGGCGCCCTCGATGCCCTGACGCGGATTTCCATGCAGCGGCTGCTGGAGCGGGTCTGGCGCGATCAGGCCTTCACCGCGATTTTGGTCACGCATGACGTGGCGGAAGCCGTGGCGTTGGCCGACCGCGTGCTGGTCATCGAAGACGGCCAGATCGCGCACGACGTCCATGTCGATATTCCGCGTCCGCGCCGGCGCGGCTCGGCCGATCTCGCGGCGCTGGAGGGGGCGATCCTGCGCGATCTGCTCCAGTCCGGCGACGAACCATCAGACCTGTGAGGCTGCCATGAACTCCGCCATCCGCGATATCAGACTGGATCGCGACGTCGCCCCGGACGATTTTCGCGACGCCATGCGCCATCTGGCGGGCGGCGTCAGCGTAATTACGGTCGGGCGCGGCAAGGATATCACCGGGATGACCGTCACCTCGGTATCCTCGCTGTCGGTCGATCCGCCGTCGCTGATCGTCAGCATCAACCGGGCATCGTCGTCCTGGCCACTATTGAAGCGTCACGGCTTCTTCGGCGTGAACATTCTCACCGCCGATCAAGTCGACGTCGCCGAGCGGTTTACCGGCAAGGGCGGCCTGAAGGGCGCGGAGCGTTTCGCCGGCGCCGAATGGATACCCGGCGCGTCCGGCGTGCCGCTATTGGCAGGCGCGCTGGCGGCGATCGATTGTGAGGTCGAGGATATTGTCGAGCGCCATTCCCATGCCATCGTGATCGGTCGCGTGCTGGAGTTGCGGCTGTCGTCGCGGACCGCGGCACTGGCCTATTGGCAGGGGCAATATGTTGCGATCGACCAGAACGAGGACGCGGTCCGGCTGGCGGAGGTCAGCGTTCCGGCCCCGCGTGCCCAGCGCAAGTTCTGACGCGGCGATCGCCACGCGCCTTTTCCTGACAGGCGTCATTCCCGAAGAGGTGGCCTTTTTTCCGTCTGCGGCCTACAAGCCTCTCCTGGTGTCCGGCGCTTCGGGAACCGGGAAAGGTCACGCGATGGAACGCAAACTTCTTCAGATCGCCTTCGCGCTGGCCGGCCTGGTCCTGGTGGTTTTCGGCCTCGCCGGCGTTTTCTTCGGTGCCGACTTCGCGGACCTGTCCAGCCATGTCGAGATGGACAGCTATTTCCGCTTTCTCAAGGGCATGCTGCTGGCGATCGGTCTGGTCTACTGGTCGTCGATTCCGGCGATCGAGCGGCATGGCGAGCGGATTTCGCTGGTGACGTTCATTCTGGTGCTCGGCGCCGTTCCGCGCCTGATCGCGGTGATCGGCCACAGCGTGCCGACCATCGGCATCCTGATCAGCCTGGCGGGGGAGCTGATATTTGCACCGCTGCTGTGGCTGTGGCATCGGCACGTCGCCGGGGTTGCACAACGCGGTGCCCCGGCCTGATGAAACGCATCGCGATCTGGACATTTTACGGGATCGGCGCGCTGGCAATCGTCTATCTTGCGCTCTTTGCCTATGCCGTCTTCACCGGGCGCGAACTGCAGCCCGGCGATCCCATTCACATTTTCCGCAAACCCGACGCGCCGAGTTATTCGTAAAGTGTTGTAACAATTCCCACGTGATCTCGCGCGCGCTGAGGCAATCCAGCGACGGTCATTCCGGGGCGATGCAAAGCATCGAACCTCAGATGTGCAATTGCACATCGGGGAATCTCGAGATTCCGGGTCTGGTGCTATCGCACCATCCCGGAATGACGAAATTGGGCCGCTTCGCTCCTCGCAATGGCGACAGAAACTTGACTACGCCGTCGCCGTCATGCGGTGGAAGTCGCCGGCGCCGGCGGGGGTGATCGGCAATCCGCCATCGGCATATTCGTTCAGCTTGTTGCGCAGCGTGCGGATCGAGATGCCGAGAATATTCGCGGCATGGGTGCGATTGCCGAGGCAGTGCTTGAGCGTCTCCAGGATGAGATCGCGCTCGACATCCGCCACGGTGCGTCCGACCAAGGCGCGGGTCACCTGTTCGGCGGCGAAGGTGGCGTGCGCCACCGCCGGCACGGTCTTGGTAAGGTCGAGGCGGTCGCCGTCCGGCGTCAAAATGGCCTCGACGCCGATCTCGTCGCCCTGCGCCATCAGCACCGAGCGATGCATGGTGTTTTCCAGCTCGCGGACATTGCCCTGCCAGCGGTTGGAGGTCAGCACCCGCCGCGCTTCGGCGGAAATCGGGCGCAGCGGCACGCCATTGGCGTCGGCATATTTCTTGGCGAAATGCTGGGCCAGCTCGAGAATGTCGGCCGGGCGCTCGCGCAGCGGCGGTATCTTCAGGTTCACGACGTTGAGCCGGAACAGCAGGTCCTCGCGGAAACTGCCTTCACGCACCGCGTCGGCCAGGTTGCGGTTCGAGGTCGCGATGATGCGGATGTCGACCGGGACCGGCCGGGTGCCGCCGACGCGGTCGATCACGCGCTCCTGGATCGCCCGCAGCAGTTTGGACTGCAGCCGCACGTCCATTTCGGAAATCTCGTCCAGCAGCAGCGTGCCGCCGGTGGCTTCCTCGAATTTTCCGACCCGTCGCGCGATGGCGCCGGTGAACGCGCCCTTCTCGTGACCGAACAGTTCGGATTCGAGCAGATGTTCGGGAATGGCCGCGCAGTTGATGCTGATGAACGGCTTCTTGGCGCGGTTGGAGCGGGTGTGGACATAACGTGCCAGCACCTCCTTGCCGGTGCCGGATTCGCCGGTGATCATGACCGAGGCGTCGGAACCGGCGATCTGCTGCGCCAGCTTGATCACCTTGGCCATGGCCTCGTCGCGGTAGACCAGATCGCGTGAATCATTGGCGACGGCGGCCAGCACCGCGGCGATCAGTTCCGGATCGGGCGGCAGGGGGATGTATTCCTTGGCGCCGGCGTGGATCGCGGCGACCGCGGCGCGGGCATCGTTGGAAATGCCGCAGGCGACGATCGGTACGTGAATGTGTTCGGCCTCGAGCCGCATCACCAGATCGCGGATGTCGAGCGCGACGTCGACCAGCAGCAGGTCGGCGCCCTTGCCGCCGCGCAACACCCGCATCGCCTGTTCGTGATCTTCCGCATGGGTCACGGAAGCGCCGTTGTCCATGGCGATCTTGGTGGCTGTCGTAAGCTGGCCCTTCAGTGTGCCAACGATGAGAAGCCGCATGATAGTCTCCTGTTCGTCTGTTCGCGCCCGTTCTGCGCGTATCGTTAAAAAGAGCCTTAGGTACGTTCGGCCTTGATGATTTCCGTCATGGTCACGCCGAGCTTGTCTTCCACCAGAACCACTTCGCCTCGCGCCACCAGCCGGTTGTTGACGTAGATGTCGATGGCCTCGCCGACGCGGCGGTCGAGCTCGAGTACGGTGCCGGGTCCGAGCTTCAGCAATTCGCCGACATCCATCTTGGAGCGGCCGAGCACGGCCGAGACCTGCACCGGCACGTCGAACACGGCTTCCAGATCGGCGGCGATGCGCGAAGCCTGTTCGTCTTCGTGATAGGCAATGTCGTCGGTCGCCGGCGGTTGGGCGGCGTTGAGATCCGGGAGCGGAACCTGTGCGTCGGTGTCACTCATGGTTCAATCCTCTTGGCCATTTTCCCGGCCATGGTTCAAGCCTGATTGCGGGACGCAATATAGCGTCCGACAAGTTCGTTGATCTTTGCTTCGATCGCGGCGCGCTCCAGCACGACGCCGCCATCCGCCCATTCGATTCTGCAGTCGCCGGTCTCGATTTCCGGCTCGGCCAGGATCACCAGACGGCCCTCGAAGCCGCTTTGCTTCGCCATCCGTTCGATGCGCTCGTGAGCAGCCTCGTACAGGGAATCGTTGATCCGGACCACGAGATGCGGCGTTGAAACCAGCTGCGCGAAGCAATCCTTCACCAGCTCCGTGATCTCGCCCAGCGGCTCGGCGGCAATCAGCGTGCTGCACAGCTTGCGCGCCACCGCGACGGCGACGTCGACGGCCTCGGTCTCCATCCGGACTTCGATGCCCGAGAACCGGCTGGCGATGGCCTTGACGCCAATTCCGATTTCCTCCAGCGCCAGCGCGGAGCGGCGGTCGCTTTCCGCCTTGGCCTCGCGCTGGGCGGCATCGAAGCCGTCGCGATAGGCGCGCGCCTCCGCCGCCGCGACCTTCTGGGCGATTTCCGCCGGCGTGGCGGGACGCTCGCGCATCCGGTCGGGTGCGGAGAAATCCATGTCGAACAGGAATTTTGCGGGGGCGGCCATCAGTACACCAGCTCGTCGTCGGCGCGGTTCTTGGTCAGCATGATTTCGCCCTTGGCGGCGAGGTCCTTGGCGAGATTGACCAGCAGTGCCTGCGCCTCGTCGACGTCGCGCAACCGCACCGGTCCCATCGCGGCCATGTCGTCCAGCAGCATCTTGCCGGCGCGCGACGACATGTTGCCGAGGAAGAAGCCGCGGACGTCCTCATTGGCGCTCTTCAGCGCGATGCCGAGCTTGTCCTTGTCGACGTTGCGCATCAGGGTCTGGGCCGACCCGGCATCCAGCTTGACGAGATCGTCGAAGGTGAACATCAGCGCCTTGATGCGTTCGGCGGATTCGCGGTTGTCCTCTTCCAGCGAGGTGATGAAACGGGTTTCGGTCTGGCGGTCGAAATTGTTGAAGATCTCGGCCATCACCTCGTGGGCGTCGCGGCGGCGGGTCTGCGACAGGTTCGACATGAATTCGGTGCGCAGCGTCTGTTCGACGCGCTCGATCACTTCCTTCTGCACCGCCTCCATTTTCAGCATGCGGCCGACCACATCGAGCGCCATGTCCTCGGGCAGGATCGCGAGCACCCGCGCGGCATGCTCCGGCTTGAGTTTCGACAGCACCACCGCGATGGTTTGCGGATATTCATTCTTGAGATAGTTGGCCAGCACCTCTTCCTGAACGTTGGAGAGCTTTTCCCACATGTTGCGGCCGGCGGGCCCGCGGATTTCATCCATGATGCCGGTCACGCGCTCGGGCGGCAGGTACAGCTGCAGCAGGCGCTCGGTGCCGTCGAAGGTTCCCATCAACGCGCCGGACGCCGACATCCGCGACACGAATTCGAGCAGCAGGTCTTCCACCACGTCGGCCTCGACGGTGCCGAGCGTCGACATCACCATCGACAGCTCGCGCACTTCGTCGTCGTCGAGCAGCGACCAGACCTTGCCGCCATATTGTTCTCCCAGCGCCAGCATCAGCACCGCGGCGCGCTTCGGGCCGCTCAGCGGCTCACCCTTCGGTCGATCGCCCTGACGGCCCGCCAGCGTGGCGATGACGCTGGTGATATCGTTGGCGTTGTTGGTGGTTTGCGGAAGGGCCATGTCAGATCACGCCGGCTCGCTGAGCCATTGACGGACAATGGCAGCGGTTTCATTGGGGTTGCGTTCCGCCAGTTCGCCGACGCGATGCACCGACTGCGCGTGAACCTGACCCTGGATCTGGGCGACGTCGATCATGTTCTGGGCGGTGGGACCCCCGGGCACCATGCCCTGGCCGCCGGGGCCCCCGGCGGCGCCGTCGATCAGGGCCGGCAGCGATCCCTCGCCGGCGGGCGTCGGGATCACCTCGGACGCCAGAATGCGCTTGACCAGCGGCCGGATCACCATGAACAGCACCACAAGGCCGAGCAGCATCATGACGCCGAGTTCGATGACGTACATCACGTCGTCCTTGGTGAACTGCAGCATGCCGAGCAGGCCGGTCGGCTCCGGGATCGGCGTAACCGCCGGCGCTTCGGCGAATTTGAGGTTGACGACCTCGACCTGATCGCCGCGCTTCTGGTCGAAGCCGATGGCCGAGCGCACCAGCGTCGCGATCCGGTCCAGCTGTTCCTTGCCGCGCTCCTGGTAGACCATCTCGCCTTTTTCGTTCTTGGTGTAGCTGCCGTCGACCAGCACCGCGACCGAGATGCGGTTGACCCTTCCGACCTCGGTGACTTCGGTCTTGGTGGTACGGGAAATCTCGTAGTTGTTGGTTTCCTCGGTTTTCTTGCTCTGGTCGCGCGCGGCCGGCGCAGTGCCCGGGGCCTGATTGCCCGGCAGTTCGTTGTTGACGGTGACCTGGCCGCTATTCTCGGCGGTGGCGCTGGATTCTTCCCGGGTCTGGCTCGAACGCAGTACCCGGCCTTCCGGATCGAAGCGGTCCGAGGTCTGGGTGATCTTGTTGTAGTCGAAGTCCGCCGAGAGCTGGACCCGGGCGCGGCCGGCGCCGACCACCGACGAGACGATGGCCTCGACCTCGTTGCGCATCCGCTTCTCGAAACCGGCGCGGCGATCGTCCCCGGCGGAGTTGTCGTTGTCGCTGCCTGCGCCGTCGGCCAGCAGCTGACCGGCCTCGTCGACGATCGACACCCGCTGCGGCTTCAGGCCGTTGACGGCGGAGGCGACCAAATGGCGGATGGCCTTGATCTGCTGCGGTTCGAGCGCGCCGTGCACCCGCACGACGATCGAGGCCGAGGGTTCGGGCGCTTCGCGCGCAAACAGCGGCCGTTCCGGCAGCACCAGATGGACCCGCGCCGCCTGGATCCGGTCGATGGCGCGGATGGTGCGGGCCAATTCGCCCTCAAGCGCGCGCAGGTGATTGATATTCTGGACGAAGCTGGTGGTCCCGAGCGCGTCGGATTTGTCGAAAATCTCGTAACCGACGCCGCCGCCCTTGGGCAGGCCACCCTCGGCAAGCTTCATGCGCAGCCGGGTGACCTTGTCCTTCGGCACCATGATGACGGCGCCCTCGTTGCGCAGTTCGAAGGGAATGGCCTGGCGTTCCAGGTCCTTGATGATGGCCGAGGAATCCTCGATGCTGAGGTCGGTAAAGAGGGTGGTCATCTGCGGCGTGGTGACGCGCATGATGACGAACGCGAAGAAACCGAGCAGCGCGGTTGTCACCGCGACCATCGCCATCAACCGCGAAGCACCCAGACCCTTCAGGAAGCCCACAAGACTCTGCAAACCAACCGCCCCTCAGATTCGGCTCCAAGCGCCGACTGGGCAATTATTGCCTATGGGATGGTTTCGATATGGTTAACGAAGGTTAAGGGCGGGCACGAAAGTTCCAAATGGCAAAAATCGGCTTCGCAAGGCGAAGCCGATTTTCCTCAAATGCCGCCTCGCGGGGAGAGCGTTTATTGACGATATTGCTGGATGCGGGTGGTGCGCAGCCCCGCCAGACCGTGCTGATCGATGGAGAATTGCCAGGAAAGGAATTCGTCGACGGTCAGCGTGTAGCGGCTGCAGGCCTCCTCGAGGGAGAGCAGGCCGCCGCGAACCGCGGCAACGACTTCGGCCTTACGGCGGATAACCCACCGTTTGGTCCCGGGCGCGGGCAAATCCGCAATTGTTAACGGACTGCCGTCAGGCCCGATGACGTATTTTACCCTCGGGCGATGGGGTTCTGTCATGGCGTACTCACAAACTCTCAACCACTGAACTCACTGTGACAACTTACGCCGCGCGACTTAAAATTTGCCTAAGCCCAAGGCTTCAATACGAATCTCCTTGAAAATGCCTGCACGACGGCCGTCCGGGCGCCGTTTTGGCGCCCGGATCGACCGGTCTGAAGGCTTAAGTGGCGGCGTAACGGCCGCAAATCGGTATTGGACGGCGATTTCCTGGAGCATGATCCGGAAAAGTGGGACCGGTTTTCCCTCGCGACAAACGCCGGAGGCGT
>Ga0302311_10008295_pt1 | contig 10467 bp, 8 predicted proteins | sample III_Palsa_N1_3_FD_200449 | JGI IMG/M metagenome (GOLD analysis project Ga0302311, IMG submission 200449) | Peat permafrost microbial communities from Stordalen Mire near Abisko, Sweden - III_Palsa_N1_3 | ecosystem: Environmental > Terrestrial > Soil > Palsa > Peat permafrost | place: Sweden...
ATGGGACAAGGACGACGTCGATGCCTTGAGCATGATGAAGGTCGACGTGCTGGCGCTGGGGATGCTGACCTGCATCCGCAAATGCTTTGACCTGATCGCGGATCATAAGGGCAGGCGTTACGAACTGGCCGATATCAAATCCATGGATGACGACGAAGTTTATCAGATGCTGCAGAGAGGGGAATCGCTCGGTGTGTTCCAGGTCGAGAGCCGCGCGCAGATGAACATGTTGCCGCGGCTGAAACCGCGGACATTTTACGATCTCGTCATCGAGGTGGCCATCGTGCGGCCCGGACCTATCCAGGGCGACATGGTGCACCCCTATCTGCGGCGGCGGAACGGCATAGAGAAGGTGAATTACCCGTCGCCGTCGCCTGCGCATGGCGACAAGGATGAATTGCGCAGGGTCCTGCACAAGACCCTTGGCGTGCCGCTGTTCCAGGAACAGGCGATGCGTATCGCCATCGAGGCCGCGAAGTTTACTTCCGAGGAAGCCAACGGGTTGCGCCGTGCCATGGCGACATTTCGCAATGTCGGCACCATCGGCAAGTTCGAATCCAAGATGGTCAATAACATGATCGAACGAGGCTATGCCCCTGTGTTTGCGAAGAATTGCTTCGACCAGATCAAGGGGTTCGGCAGCTATGGTTTTCCGGAAAGCCATGCCGCGAGCTTTGCACAGCTTGTTTATGTCTCGTCATGGCTCAAGCACTTTCATCCCGATGCGTTTTGCTGCGGGTTGCTCAATTCGCAGCCGATGGGCTTTTACGCGCCGGCGCAGATCGTCGGTGATGCCCGCAAGAACGGCGTCGAGGTGCGCGAGATCGATGTGTCGTTCAGTCATGCGCAGAACACGCTGGAGGGGCAAAACGGAGAGTATCGCGCCGTGCGGCTCGGCTTTCGCCAGATCGACGGATTCAAATGGGCCGATCCGGACGAGGAACGGTTGAAGCGAAACCTGCTGTCATTCCGGGGCGTCGCGTCAGCGACGAACCCGGAATCTCGAGATTCCCCGATGTGCAGCGCACATCTGAGGTTCACGCTTCGCGTGCCCTCAGACGCGCCAATTGGCGCGTCGGGGAATGACGGCCATGAAACGCCGGAAGACTGGGCCGAACGTATCGTCGCCGCGCGGCAGCGGCGGCCCTTCACCTCGCTGGAGGATTTCGCCCGTGACACGGCGCTGCCCAAGCGCGCGCTGATCCTGCTGGCGGATGCCGATGCGTTTCGCTCCATCGGTCTTGATCGTCGCGCCGCATTATGGGCGGTGCGGCGGCTGCCCGATGATATACCGCTGCCGCTGTTTGAAATTGCCGTCGCGCGTGAGCAGCCTGACGAGCATGTGCAGCCATTGCCCGAGATGCCGCTGCCCGAACAGGTGGTGGCCGACTACCAGACGCTGCGGCTGTCGCTGAAGGGCCATCCGATGGAATTTCTGCGACCGATGTTTACCAGCGAACGCGTCGTCGCCTGCGAAGCGATTTCCCATGTCAACGACAAGAAGCATGTCCGTTGCGCCGGCGTGGTGCTGGTGCGGCAGCGTCCGGGCAGCGCCAACGGCGTCGTCTTCATGACGCTGGAGGACGAAACCGGAATCGCCAATATCGTGGTGTGGTCGCAGGTGATGGCGCGTTTCCGTAAAGAAGTGATGGGTGCGCGGCTTATTCTGGTCGAGGGCTATATTCAGAGCAGTCCGGAACAGGTGACGCATCTGGTGGCGCAACGGTTGTTCGACCGTTCGCCTGACCTGATAAATCTGGCCAATGACGCGATGGTCCGAAAGCACATATTGCCTTATGGTACCGCACTCAATGACGACCGGCGCGATCATCCGGACAATCCGGCCCAGAAAATCCGTCATCCGCGTAACGTCCGTATCCTGCCACCCTCGCGGGATTTTCATTGAGCGGCGCACTTCACCTTCGGCCGTCATACCCGCGAAAGCGGGTATCCAGTACGCCGCGGCGTGTCAGATTGAACCGAGATGTCACGGAATACTGGATCATCCGCTTTCGCGGATGATGACGGCAGTGATAATGTCGCGATGCCTGTTAAGGAACTCCCCATGCAAACGCCCCGCGAAATCCTCGCTGATCTCTGGACGCTGGCCGGCGGCGACCCCGCCGCGCTTGACGCCGTCACGCTGACCGGAGAGGAGCCGCAACTGCCGTCGTCGTTTCGCGTTGCCGCCGCGGCGCAAGCCAGCATCGCGGCGACTGGACTCGCCGCGGCGCACATCTGGAAATTGCGCAGCGGGCAAGACCAGGATGTCGCGGTCGACATGTGCCATGCCGTCGTCGAGTGCCGCAGCGAGCGCTATCTGCGCGTTGACGGCAAAACGCCTCCGCCGGCCTGGGATGCCATCGCCGGGGTCTACAAGACCCGCGATCACCGTTACGTCCGGCTGCACACCAATTTCCCGCATCACCGCGACGCCGTCTGCAAGGTTCTGAAATGCCAGCCCGTACGCGACGATGTTCAGGCCGCGTTGCTGCAATGGGACGGCGAAGCCTTCGAGACCGCGGCCTATGCCGGCGGCTGCGTGGTGGCGATGATGCGCTCCCATGACGAATGGTCGGATCTGCCCCACGCCAAGGCGCTGGCCGGGTTGCCGCTGATCTCGATCGAGAAAATCGGCGAGGCCGCGCCAAAACCATGGCCCGCGGGGGATCGTCCGCTCGCGGGCCTGCGCGTGCTCGATCTGTCGCGCGTGATCGCGGGCCCGGTCGCGGGCCGCACGCTCGCTGTGCACGGCGCCGATGTGCTGTTGATTTCCGGGCCTGACCTGCCGGCGATTCCGTGGCTCACCATCGACACCGGCCGCGGCAAGCTGACGAGCTTCATCGAGCTCAAGAACGAGCAGGGCCGGGACAGTCTGCGGGCGCTGTTGGCGCAGGCGGATATCTTCTCGCAGGGCTATCGTCCGCACGCGCTCGCCAGCCTCGGTTTCTCGCCGCAGGAGGCCGTGCAGATCAGCCCCGGCATCGTCTACGTGACCCTGTCGGCCTACGGCCATGCCGGGCCGTGGGCGGAGCGCCGCGGCTTCGACTCGCTGGTGCAGACCGCGACCGGCTTCAATCACGCCGAAGGGCAAGCCGCCGGCATCGATGGACCGAAGGAATTGCCGGCGCAAATGCTGGATCACGCCACCGGCTATCTGATGGCATTCGGGGCGATGATGGCGCGGGCGCGCCAGTCGCGCGAAGGCGGCAGCTGGCATGTCCGTGTATCCCTGGCACAGACCGGGCGATGGCTGTGGAATTTGGGCCGCGTGGCGGACGGATTAAAGGCCGAGGATTTAAGGGGTGACGCGGTTCGCCCGTTTCTGGAACAGGTACCCTCGGGCTTTGGCCCGCTAAGCGGCGTCAGGCATTCCGCCGCGCTATCGAAAACGCCGGCATTCTGGGCACGCCCGGCGATGCCGCTCGGCAGTCACCCGCCGCAATGGTCCCGCTGAACGTCTCTCGTTTCGATTTCGCACGCCGCGAGAATTCGCGGCGTGCGACTTGAGCAAACCGGCTCTCAGAAGCCGTACAGCTTCACCGGATTGTCGACCAGAATCTTTTTGCGGATCGCCGCGTCCGGCGCCCATACCGGGAGTTGATTGAGCAGGCGGCCGTCGTCGATCTGATAGAGCGGCGTCAACTCGGTCGCAGGCTTTCCCGATGACGAATTCGGATGCGGCCAATCCGAGCCCCAGATAATGCGGTCGGAGTTCGCCGCGATCAGCGCGCGGGCCAGCGGGGCGGCGTCGGGATAATCGGGGGCGAGTTTCGAGGCACGGTAGGCGCCCGAGATCTTTACATACGCCTTGCCCGATTTCACCAACGCCAGCAGATCCGCAAAACCCGGCTGTTCCAGACCGAGGTCGGCCTGCGCGCCGCCGAAATGGTCGAACACGATGGGCATCGGCGCGGCGGCGATGAGATCCTTGGTCGCCGAGACCACCGGCATGTCGGCATACACCTGGATATGCCAGCCGCGCGACTTCATGCGCTCGATCGCATTCTGAAGGCGCGTGCGTCCGATGTTGGGATCGCTGACGCCGCTGGTGGCCAGATTGATCCGGATGCCGCGGATTCCGGCCTGTCCCAGTGCATCAAGCTCGCTCTCCGTCGTCTTGTCGTCGATCACGGCGACGCCGCGTGCGTCGTTGCCGCGCGCCTTGATGCCAAACAAGGTTGCCGAATTATCCGGGCCATAGACGCTCGGGGTCACGATCACCACGCGCTGGATGTGCAGCGCCTTGTGCAGCGCCGCCATCTCTTCCGGGGATGCCGGTTCCGGGGTGTAGACGCGCCCGGCGAAGAACGGGAATTTCGCGGGGTCGCCGTGAATATGCGTGTGGCTGTCGACTGCGCCGGCAGGAACGTCAAAATTGACGGATGTCGAGGGCTGTGACGCTTTGGCAAGAACGGCTCGGCTGGGCATGGTTACTCCGGCAGCAATTGAGGCGAGCAGAAGGTGGCGTCTGTTGAGCATGGGTCGTCTCCTTTTTATTTTATTTTCGTTGATTTCTATTCGGCTGCCGCCGCTGCATTGGCGCGTAATACGGCCGCCGGGTCGCCCGCCGCGCGCGCGGCAAAGTAGGTGATCACGGCACACATCAGCGAGCAGGCGGCGAGGAAATACAGGCCCGCTTCGAACTTGCCGGTGGAATCCTTGATCCAGCCGACGATGAAGGGACCGAAATAGCCGCCTAAATTGCCGGTGGCATTGATCATCGCGATCGCGCCGGCTGCCGCGGTGCCCGTGAGGAACAGCGACGGCATCGGCCAGAAGGCGGCCCGCGAGCCATAGATGCCGACGGTGGCGGCCGACATCCCGAGCAACGCCCAATAGGACGCGCCCGACCACGCGGCGAAAGCCAGGCCAATGGCGCCAACGGTCGAGGCGGCGATCAGATGCCAGCGGCGCTCCTTGTTGCGGTCGGACGACCAGCCCCATGCGATCAGGCCGATGGTGCCGATGATGTAGGGTATCGACGACACCAGACCGGTCATCATGTTGGTCAGGCCGATACCCTTGATGATCTGCGGCATGAAGAAGACGATGCCGTAATTCGCGGTAACGCTCATGAGATAGATCGCCGACAGCGCGAGCACGCGGGGATCGGCCAGCGCCCGCAGCAATGTCAGGCGGCCGGCGCTCTCGACCTGGCGATTTTCGCCGTCGATCCGCGCTTGCAGCCAGTTTTTTTCTTCTGTGGTGAGCCAGTCGGCGCGCGCCGGCCGGTCCGTCATGACCTTGAATACGACGATGCCCAGCAACACGGCCGGAATCGCTTCGATAACGAAAATCCACTGCCAGCCCTTGATCCCGAGCAGGCCGTCCATTTCAAGAATGGCGCCGGACGCAATGGACGCGGCCGCGTTGGCGACCGGTTGGGCGATAAACAGGGTCGAGATCACCCGGCCGCGATATTCGGAGGGAAACCAGTAAGTGAAATACAGAATCATGCCGGGGAAGAAACCGGCCTCCGCGGCCCCGAGCAGGAAACGGATGACGAGAAAACTGGTGGTTCCTGTCACGAAAGCGGTAAGCCCGGAAATAATGCCCCAGGTGATCATGATCCGAGCGATCCAGATCCGCGCGCCGACCTTCTCCAGGGCCAGATTGCTTGGAATTTCGAACAGGAAATAGCCAAAGAAGAAGATTCCGGCGCCCCAGCCATAGATATAGGCGCTGAAGGCGAGGTCCTTGTTCATGGTCAGCGAGGCAAAGGAAATATTGCTGCGGTCGATGTAGGAGATGCAGTAGGCCAGGGCGACCAGAGGCAGCAGCCGCCATGATACTTTTGCGATCGTCCGGCGCTCGATCGTTTGCAAATCCTGCGGCATCGCCATGAGTTTCTTCCCGAAGTCCTCTGCGGCGCGCTTGGTTCCGCGCCTGTCGTTGATTGCCAGCGTGACCTTTTCCGAACCCGTTCGCAAGCCGGGATTCAGCGCTGGCTGACGCTCGGAATAAACAACTTCGTGTCCTCCTCGAGCAATAGCCGATCCCTTACCAGCTGTTGCGCGGCCTTCGCAATCGGCGCGGTCGCGGTCATCAGGGTAACGCTCGCGGCGAATGGAAGAGGGACGCGTCAGGCGGGAAGGGGCGTGTGACTCAGGCCAATTCCTCGGCGATGGCCTTGCGAACCGCGGCCCTCTCGGACATTCGGGTGCGGTGATCGTTCACGTTGGGAAATCGCGAGGGATCAACACCGTCCTTCTCCATCCACTGCGCCAGGGTGAACAGATAGGGGTCGCAGATCGTATAGATATCGCCCATCACCCACGGCCCCCGCAGCATTTTGCGCTCGATCAACTCGAAACATGCCCCGACAGCTTCCGGCACTTTGCGTTGCATCGCAGCGATTGATGCGGGATCATCGACCCAGCGATATCCGCGCATGCGATGGGCGTGGGCCACGTGCACGGTCGAGCACAGATAGCTGTTGAAGGCCTGCACCTCGGCAAAAACAAAAGGATCATCCAGCGGCGCCAGCCGCGCCCGAGGGAAGCTCTGGGCGATGAAGGCGAGCATCGCGGGCGTTTCCGTCAGTATTCCCCGCTCGGTGACCAGCGCGGGAACGCGCCCCTTGGGATTGATGGCGAGATATTCCGGCTTGCGTTGCTCCTCGTCGGCGAAGCTGATGCGCACGGTCGAGTATTCGGCGCCGGCCTCCTCCAGGGCGATGTGGGATGCCAGCGCGCAGGTGTGAGGTGCGTAATATAACCTGATCATCTTGATTTTCCCTGTGGGCGATCGATGCTCGCCGAATTTGCGGCGCGATCTCAACGGCCGTATCGATCACAACGTAGCTCGGCGATGCCGCTACGGCTAGCGGCAATGCAGCCGCCTCGCTTACGCTCCGTCAAAAATTTAGGTAACGGAAAAGAACTGTAATAGCCTCTGCGCGTGACGCGCGATTCTTGGAAGCCTCGGGCCATCGTGACTCGCATCGCGCCAGGCGGAATGCATATGCCGAAACAGTTCACCGACCCCGAGGCGATTGCGGAGGACATCATCCGCGATGTCGGGAGCAATCTCGTGGTCGGGCTGCCGCTTGGGCTCGGCAAGGCCAACCACATCGTCAACGCGCTTTACGCGCGCGCCGCCGCCGACCGCGCCATCAATCTCACGTTCTTTTCCGCGCTGACGCTGGAAAAGCCGAAGCCATCGAACCTGCTGGAGCGGCGCTTCATCGCACCGGTGATCGAGCGACTGTTCGGCGGTTATCCCGATCCGACCTATGCCGACGCGCTGCGTGCGGGTGCGCTGCCGCCCAACATAAAGGTGATCGAGTTCTTCTTTCTGGCGGGAAGATGGCTGCACGTGCCGTTCGCGCAGCAGCATTATATCTCCGCCAACTACACCCATGCTTCGTCCTATCTGCTGGCCCGCGGGCTCAATGTCGTCACCCAATTGGTGGCGAGGCGCGTTGTCGACGGCGTGACGCGCTATAGCCTGAGCTGCAACACCGATACCACGCTCGACATCCTGCGTGCCCGCGCCGACGGCCGCGCCTCGTTCAGGCTGGTCGGCGAGGTCAATTCCGAATTGCCGTTCATGCCGGGCGCCGGCGATCTGCCGGCCGGGGAATTCAGCGCGGTCCTGGACAGTCCCGCGACCGAGTTTCCGCTGTTCGCGCCGCCGTCCGAACCGATCACCGACACCAAATACGCCATCGGTCTTCACGCCGCTGGCCTGGTGCGTGACGGCGGCACGCTGCAGATCGGTATCGGACAGATCGGCGATGCGCTGGCGCAGGGGCTGATCGTTCGCCACCGCGATACCGCGCAATTTCAAGCGACCATCCGGCGGCTGACGCCGTCAACCGAGCAGTTGTCGGCACTGGAAACCGGAGCGTTTGAACAGGGCCTCTACGGCGTCAGCGAGATGCTGTTCGAGGCGTTTTTGGGCCTGATCGATGCCGGCATTCTCAAGCGCGAAGTCGATGGCGTGGTGCTGCACGGCGCGTTTTTTCTGGGGCCGAAATCATTTTATCGCGCGCTGCGCGACATGACGCCCGGGCAGATCGCGCGAATCCAGATGATGCCGGTATCTTTCACCAACGAGCTCTATGGCGACGAGGATCTGAAGCGGCGCGCCCGCATCGATGCCCGCTTCGTCAACAACGCGATGATGGCGACGCTGATGGGGGCGGTGATTTCCGACGGCCTGGAAGACGGACAGGTCGTGAGCGGTGTCGGCGGCCAGTATAATTTTGTGGCGCAGGCATTCGCGTTGCGGGGAGCGCGTTCGATTCTCACGGTCGAGGCGACGCGGCAGGCCGGCGCCAAAACCCAGTCGAACATTCGCTGGAGCTATGGCCACGAAACCATTCCGCGGCATCTTCGCGATGTCGTCGTCACCGAATATGGCGTCGCCGATCTCAGGGGAAAATCCGACGCCGATGTGATTGCGGCGATGTTGCAGGTCGCCGATTCCCGGTTTCAGAGCGAGCTTGCACGGCAGGCCAAGGATGCCGGCAAGCTGCCGAAAAGCTTTGAAATTCCGGCCGCGTATCGCGAAAATCATCCGGACCGGATTGCCGGCGCGCTAAAGCCCGCCCGCGAGGCCGGTCTGCTGCCGTCGTTTCCGTTCGGCAGCGACTTCACCGACACAGAGCAGCGGCTGATCCCGGCTTTGCAGTTGCTGCAGGATGCGCAGAGATCACCGCAGCGCCTGCCCGGATTGTTGTGGCAGGGGTTGACGCGCAGCCCGGACGCCGCCGACCGGGAATGTCTGGCACGGCTCGGTCTCGACCGTCCCGCGACATTTTCCGAGCGGGCCTACCGGGCGCTGGTGAGCGCGGCGCTGGCGCGGAGCCGCCGCGGGTAATGTGGTCCGCGCCTTAGCGGTTCTTGTTCACCGGCTTGCGCTTTTCGATGAACGCCGCCATGCCTTCGGAGCGATCTTCCAGCGCGAAGGTCGCGTGAAACAGGTCGCGCTCGACATTGAGGCCTTCGGACAGCGGCGTTTCGAATGCGCGGTTGATGGCGCTCTTGGCCATCTCGGCCGCGGGGCGCGACATCGATGCGATTTTCGCCGCGATCGCCAACGCTTCGTCCATCAGTTTTTCCGAAGGTACGATGCGGCTGACGATACCCGCGCGCTCGGCCTCGGCGGCATCCATCATCCGCCCGGTGAGACACAGATCCATCGCCTTGGATTTGCCGATCGCGCGCGTCAGCCGCTGGGTCCCGCCGATCCCGGGAATGGTGCCGAGCGTGATTTCGGGCTGACCGAATTTCGCGGTATCGGCGGCAATGATGATGTCGCACATCATCGCCAGTTCGCAGCCGCCGCCGAGCGCATAGCCGCTGACGGCGGCGACGGTCGGCTTGCGGCAGGTGGCGACCCGGTTGCCGCCAATGGTGATGAAATCGCTGGAAAACATCTCGATGAAGGTTTTCGGTTGCATTTCCTTGATGTCGGCGCCCGCGGCGAACGCCTTTTCGCTGCCAGCCAGCAGGATACATCCGATGGCGTCGTCAGCTTCGAGGCTGTCGACGGCTGCGGCGATTTCACGAAACACGCCGAATGACAGTGCATTGAGCAGCTTCGGGCGGTTGAGCGTGATGATGCCGACCGCCCCTTTGCTTTCGACAATGATGTGTTCAAACGTGCTCATGGTCCACCCCTCGCTTTAATTCCGCGGCCAATGTGCCCGCTGGAGGGATGGGCTTCAAGTGGGGCCGAGCCCCCGGGCACCGCAGCGTCCGGGGCACGGGCTTCTTTCACGCCATGAACATGCGCGCGGCGGAGGCCATCGTCAGCAGCGCGCCGAAGCCGATGAAGATCTTGCCGATCAGGGAAGTCTGGTCCCAGGTCGAGCCTTCATTGCTGGTGCTGCTCGCCATCACGGGCGCCGCAGGTGGGTCGGCGGAAGCCATCGCCAGGACTGTTGCGGGTGGGTTGCCTTCGTGCAGCGCGCGATCGACGTCGTTGAGCTGATCGGCGGCGACCACCTGGGTGGTGATCTGGGCATCAGCCGGATTGGCCGGCACGCCCTGCAGAATATCGCTGGCCCGCGCGGACATCGCCCTGGCGTTGCCGCCCGGCACGTCGGAGGCCATTTGCGCGTTGGCGTTGGCCACCACAGGCGGGATTGCGGATGAATTGTCGCTGTTATCAGCCGCGGCGTCGGTTGCGGCATCTTTTTTATCGGAGGATTTCAGTGCCAGCTTGCTGGACTTGCGATGCGCGTAGCTCTTTCCGTGGCGCGCGCTGTGCTTGGTGTATTTGCTGAGCGCAACGGGGGCCGCATTTTCCGGTTTCGGACTTGCAGTCGTACCGTCCGTGCCCGCGGCTTGCGACGGTCCCGCGAAACACACAAAAAGCCCTGTGGCTAGTATCAACGCCGAGCGCCCACTGGCTTTGACGATCATTTGGCCATCTCCCCATTTGCCAGCTCCCGAAGCGAAATGAGACCTCAGGGCGTGTCCACAGCGGGGCAGAAAAAGGGAATCTTCGGGC
>Ga0302311_10008297_pt1 | contig 10465 bp, 12 predicted proteins | sample III_Palsa_N1_3_FD_200449 | JGI IMG/M metagenome (GOLD analysis project Ga0302311, IMG submission 200449) | Peat permafrost microbial communities from Stordalen Mire near Abisko, Sweden - III_Palsa_N1_3 | ecosystem: Environmental > Terrestrial > Soil > Palsa > Peat permafrost | place: Sweden...
CGGTTCCACACACCGAAGCCGTCTCCACCGCCACCAGTACATCACCCGGCCCAATCGCCGGAACCGGCATCTCACGCATCTCCATCCCTGGAGCAGCGCTGGTCTTCACAAGAGCTTGCATTGTCTTCGGAATCATCTGCTTCTTTCTTTAAGCCTCACTTGAGCTTCTGCCATTGGATGCTCTAAGCCTGTGCAAGAGCAACTTTCACCAGCGCGAGCGCCTGCGCTCGCACCGCTTCGTCATCCCCAAGGCCTGCGAGCCAATGCATCGCAGACTCACGGCGAAACCACGTCAACTGACGCTTCGCGTAGTTGCGATGCCCTTGCTGCGCGGCAGCAACAGCCTCTTCCTTCGTCATCTCTCCACGCAATACCGACATCGCCTGCGCATAGCCAAGCGAGGTCAGCGTTCGGCAGCTATCACCGAAGCGTGTGCGCAGCATGTCGGTCTCAGCGACGAGGCCGAGGTCGAACATTGCCGCAGCGCGCTGGTTAATGCGTTCATACAGACTCTTACGCTCCGGAGAAAGCCCAAGCTGCAATACGCGATACCCTTGCAACGGTTCGCGGCCGGCTTCCCACTGCTCGGTCTGCGGCTGCCGGGCGGACAACGTAACCTCAATACTGCGGATCAGCTTCGGCGTGTCATTCGCGTGGATCAGCGCTGCCGCACGAGGATCGAGCCGCTGCAAGAGCCGATGCAGATAGTTCTCACCACGGGTTTCGCGCTCCCTCAACCTCTCGCGCAACGCCTCATCTCGCGGCGGAGCAGGCGCAAGACCTTGCAGGAGCGCTCTCAGATACAAGCCAGTTCCACCCGCAACGATCGGCAGTTTACCCCGCTCTCGTATGCCAGCAATCGCAGAGCGCGCATGACGTGCATAATCGCCAGCAGTGCAGGCTTCGTCCGGCCAGTAGAGATCGAGGCAATGATGCGGAACACGCGCGCGCTCTGCTGCGCTGGGTTTCGCTGTACCAATCTCCATGAGCCGATACACGGCAACCGAGTCGCAACTGACGATCTCACCGCCAAGCTGCTCGGCCAGCGATAACGCGAGCGAGGTCTTGCCACTTGCCGTAGGACCAGCGACGACGATCAGCGGAGTTTCAGGCTCTGGATTCATGGTCTCCACCAACCTGGCACAAAGACGCGACCAAACCCGGCTCGCGCCATGCTGGCCAGAAGCACCAGAACCGCCAGCAGGATCAACCCACGGAAGATGCTGCGCGTCTGCAGAGTCTCACGGCCCGCAAGGTAGGCCTTGCGCTGAACCTCTGCACGCTCCAATGCAGAAGTGGGCGATGGAATCCGCGGAGGCTCAGCGCGATGCATGGATTATCGCCCGATATCCTTGTTCACGAGGAAGTGGATGCGGAGCTCAAGGTTTGGGCCGTGGAACTGCGAAGGCAGCGGCGGGAACTGGCCCTCTGAGGTGATCGCATTCCAGCAGGACTTGTCGATGGCGACGTCTTTCGTTGAACCATCAAGGAACATGGCCTGAATATTGCCGTCGGGAAGGATCTTGAAGCGTATGTACGTCTCACCCTGCTTGGAGATCGGCGGCTGAATCTCCTCAGGCAACAGCGGTTCCCAGTTGCGGCGAATGTCGCTGAGAATGCGGCGGATATAGGGGCCGAAGTCCACGCCTTGCGTATCGGAGAGAATATCAGCGCCCGCGCCGAGTGGGCTTTCCGGACTTGGGCGGAAATCACCGCCACTGCCCGGACGACTGCCATTGAGTGCCTTGCGAATGTTATCTCCGGGCAAGTTACTGCCCGTATTGAAGTTAGGTTGTGTTTGGTGCTGGGGAGCCGGTGCCTCGGGAATAGGCGTCGACGACGTGGTGTGCGCAGGGCTGGGGGAGACAGGCGCCGACGGTGGCGGGGTCGTCGTTGCCGGAGCCGGAGTTGGTGTGGGTGGAGGCGGAGCGGCGGCTTCTTCGCGAGCCATCTTCTGCAGTTGCTTGAGGGTTTGATTATCCAACTGCCGGACAGGTTTAGGTGCAGGCTTAGGAGCGGGCTGCCGCAAAACCGGCATGTTCAACTGCGTGAGCTCGTGCTGCTTGATAGCGTCAGCGGGACTGATAAGCTGCGGCGCGTGCCAGAGTACGCGAGGGCCGTAGAAGATGAGCCACGCGACGGCGAGCCAGAAGAACAGGGAGATGTAGATTGATTCGCGAAAGCGGCTGCGGGCGCGCTCGTCTTCGATGGTGTCGAGCAGGCGGACGAGCTCATGCTCGTCGAGTTCGCCATAGCGGTTGGTGCGGATGCGTACGACGGGCTGCAACGGCTGATCCTGCGAGCCATGAGGCACGAACGAGAGTGGAGCTCGTGGATCCGGGTTTTGGGGTTCCGGCGTTGGTTGTCCGGGTTCGGTCGGTGTCGGGGTTGGCGGCATCTTTTGTTGTGAGAACAGGTCTAGCAGTCTGTGACGGATTAGCGGGAGCAAAGTTTCGCTTTCGCGCCAATCGCCAGACCGAATTTGATGCTGGCTGGTGTTATTTTCTCATCTTCTTGCGGGGTTGGACATGCGGGAGCCGTAAGTTGTTTAGACTGCGTAGATGGCTGGATATCGGGCGGTGGTGCTGACAGTGAGCGACCGGTGCTTTGCGGGGACGCAGACGGATGTCTCCGGGCCGGCTATTGTGCGGTTGCTCGCTGCGGCGGATGCGGATGTGGACCTTCGGGTGGTTCCGGATGAGTTGGATGGGTTGGTTGGGGTGTTGCGTGAGGTAACGCAGGGCGCGGCGCTGGTGGTGACTACCGGCGGGACCGGGCTGGCGGAGCGGGATGTTACGCCGGAGGCTACGCTGGCGGTGTGCCAGAGGATGGTGCCGGGGTTGGCGGAGCTGATACGGCAGGATGGAGCGCGGCATACGCCGTTTGCGGCGCTGGGACGAGGGGTTTGTGGGGTTGCAGGGAGATGTTTGGTCGTGAATCTGCCTGGGAGTCCGGCGGGCGCGGAGAGCTCGTTGCGGGCGATATTGCCTTTGCTGCCCCATGCGCTGGACCTGCTGGCTGGGAAGACGGAACACGAGGGCTGAAGAAGGTAGAATGAGGGTTCGTGATCATTGGTCCCATTGCCGCACTGCATAAGTTCTCCACGATCCTGCTGACCCATCTGAAGCCGCTGGGAATCTGGGGAGTTGGAGGGTTGGCGCTGATCGATTCGGCGCTGATTCCTATTCCGGTGTCGATGGATGGGGTTGTGATTGGGTATGTGGCGGCGAACCGGCATATGTTCGTGCTGTATAGCCTGATGGCTGCTGCGGCGTCGTCGATTGGGTCGCTGGTTCCGTTCTATGTGGGTCGAGCTGGTGGTGAACTGTTCCTGCTCAAGCGGATCAACCGGGAGAGGTATGAACGGATTCGGGACAAGTTCGAGAGGCAGGAGTTTGTCGCGATCATGGTTCCGGCGATGCTTCCGCCGCCGACTCCACTGAAGCTGTTCGAGTTTGCCGCGGGCGTGTTCGAGATGAAGCCTATGGCGTTTGTGCTGGCGATCTTTACGGGGAAGTTCGTGCAGTTTCTGGTTTGCTCGCTGCTGTACATCTGGTTTGGGCCCGCTTTGCTGCATGAGATGAAGCACCTGATGCATCAGCATCTTGGATCGGTGATCGGGGTTTCAGTTGCGGCGTTGATGATTCTGGTGTTCTATATGGTTCGGAAGATCTTCGATCGGCGCAAAGGAGTCGCTCTGCCGGTGGAAGAGGCTTAAAGGAGCGCGGCGATGAAATTTCTGCTGGGATTTCTTTGTGCGATTGTGCTGGTGGTTGTGGGTGGGTGGGTCTACCTGAGGTTTGGGCAGTTGCCGGTTGCGGTGTCTGATCCGGCGTTCGCGCTGGAGGAGCAGATTGTGCGGGTGCCGCTGAAGGCGAGGATCGGCAAGGAGATGCAGCAGGCTCCGTTTGCGGTGAGTGAGGATGCCTACGAGCAGGGTGCTTCGATCTACAAGGATGAGTGTGCGTCGTGCCATGGACTTCCGGGGCAGCCGGTGGACTATGCGGCGTGGATGTATCCGAAGGCGCCGCAGTTGTGGACTCCGCATACGAAGAAGCGCACGGGCAAGAAGGTGGTGGGCGTGAGCGACGATGAGCCGGGTGAGACGTTCTGGAAGGTGAAGAATGGGATTCGGCTGACGGGAATGCCGGCGTTCAGCCATATCCTTTCGGATGCGGAGATCTGGGATGTTTCGCTGCTGCTGAAGAATGCCGACCAGCCGATGCCTGATCCGGTGAAGGGGATTTTGAAGTAATCTTTCCTCGTGGTTCTGGAGGGATTATGGATCGTCGGGATTTGGTGAAGGGTTTGGGGATGGCGGCACTGTTGCCGATGGCGATGGAAGGCGGTGCGCAGGTGACCGAAGAGACTGTGTATGAGCTGCGGGTGTATCACCTGAACGAGGGCAAGCTGCCGCTGATTCTGGACCGGTTCCGGACCAAGGAACGGCCGATCTTCGCGCGTTGTGGGATGCATGAGGTTGCGTTCTGGGTTCCCGTGGAGGGAGATATTCCGGCGAACACGCTGGTTTACCTAATGCGGCATAAGAGCCTGGAAGCGGCGCATGCGAGCTGGAAGATGTTCTCTGCTGATCCGGAGTGGGTGAGGGTGAAGGCTGAGACGGAGAAAGATGGGGCGTTTGTGGCCAAGCACGACATTACGTTCCTGAAGCTGACGGATTTCTCGCCGAAGGTGTAAGGCAGGAATAGGGAGTAGCGGGGGTATCCCCCTCTCCTGTGAGGGCGTCTTGGGGGTAAGTGCTTTTGAATGTTTGGCTTCGGAAGAAGGTCGCCTCGCAAGTGCTTCTTTCTAAATGACTTAACTCCATGTGCTTCATTCTGTTGAGTTTCAGGCAGTAAACGGTAGACAGCAGGAAACTCGCGGGGTGGGGATGCCATCGGATGTTTTAGGAGATTGAACGTCATGTCTTTTTGGAAACCGCTTGTATTGTCCACCGTCGCGTTAGCTGCGTTTGCCTCAACCAGGCCGGCGCCTTCACAGGTTGTTGTCGGGATCGGAGTTGCGCCTGAATGTCCGTATGGGTACTTCGACTATGCGCCGTATGATTGTGCGCCATATGGGTACTATGGGCCGGATTGGTTTGCGGGTGGTCTGTTTATCGGTGCTGGGCCGTGGTTCCATGGGCATGATGGGTTCCATGGGCATGTCGACAACCGGTATGACCCGCGCCATGGGTATAACGGACCGGTCCCGGGACGGGGTTCGGAGCAGTTCAACCACTTCCAGGCGAATGAAGCCCACGATGGGCATGGACACGTCGTAGCTGCGCCGAACCACGGCGGAGGCGGAGAGCATGCGCTGCCGGGCTACCATGGCGGTGGCGGTGGATCACATGGTGGTGGTGGGTCGCATGGCGGTGGTGGCGGACATCACTAAGGTGTAGTGAGTGGTGAATAGTGAATAAAAGCAGCAGCAAGGGCTGCGACACTACCGTGTCGCAGCCCTTGCTGTTGGTGGAGGGTTTCGTAGAGCTCCAGCTTGCTTAACGCTTTGGCTTAATGGCGTCGTAGAGGATGGGTGGCATTAGCTTTTGGGCTAGTTTGCCCATGGTGATTTGGCGTTTGGGCGCTTTGGTTGCTTCGAGCACTTCGCCTGGCCGTGCTTTGAAGAGAGTCGAGTGAGCGTCACCCTTCTCTTCTTCAGGACGGCCGTTGGTGTAGTAGTAGGTTGCGATGGACTTGCGGGTGCGGTCCGGTGGGCAGGTCAAGGGGTTCGGATGACCGTGGAAGGACCAGGAGGTTGTGCTGAAGATGGCGCAGCGATTGAAGAGGGGCAGAATCTGGGCTTCGGATTGGGTCATGTCCTTGTTCCAGAGCTCGAAGTGGCCGCCGTACTCCTCTTTCCAATCCTTGTTGAGGTAGATGAGCATGTTGATGCGGCGATCGAGATTGAGGCGGGGATGGGTGTTGAAGTCGGCGTGGACGCCGAGCTTGCCGCCGGGAATGATCTGGTGGAGTCCGCCGCCCTCATACCAGGGATCGGGAATGATGGCCTTGATGCCGGTGAGCTTTTCCAGGAACTTGACTACCGGGCGGGTGTTCATGAAGTAGAGGACTTCGCGGTCGCCCTGGGGAAGCTTTTCGACGGAGGCGAAGGCGAGCTTCTTTTCCATCTGGTTGTCGAACTTGGCCCAGTCCAATTTGCGGGGATCGGGAAAGTCACGCAGCGCGGCTTCGGCTGCGGCTTCGGGCAGGAAGTTATCGAAGACAATGTGCGGGAACGGGTGGGCGGACTGGTATTTTGCCGCGTTCTGTTCGGCAAGATCCATGAGCTTTTGCTCAAACGCGTCACTTAGCAATTCATCGAGCGATGATTCTGGCATTTAGACCTACCTGTGGGAGTTTCCCCTATCGTAGGGGTTGGCATCGCTCACTGCAAGGGGAATCACTGGAAGGGTGAGCCGGAGGTAATCGGGATGGTGCCTTTGGGTTTGCGTCTGGGGTGGGAGTGAATAGTGAGTAGTGAATAGTGAATAAGGCAAAAGCGAGGGCGCGGGGCGCTGCTGGCGGGCGCGTTTTTGGTGAAGATGCGGGGTGAGCAAAAGGAAACATACCGTAGTGATGGCGGAGCGTATGCTTCGTTCACTATGGGCCCCCGAAAAGTTACCTGGTTTCCGCATCGTCACAATCCAAATGGGTCATGGGACTCGATTTGCTCCAGGTGTATGGCCACTGTCGCCACCGTGGACGTTGAGGCTGATCTGAGGCTTCGTGAGAGCGCCCATATCTGTAATCCGAACCGCCTCCACCCATTTGGAGCGAAGGCGCTGACGAGCGACGGCTAAGACGATGACAGAGCTTCCCTACACTGCTCCGGCTCCCTCGGATCATCACGGTCCGGATCTGCCTCCGGGCTATTTTTTGGGGTAGAAGGGCTGGCCTGTCTGTTTGTGGTGGATGTGGTTTGGGTGGATTGAGGTTTGTTCACCCCACTCGTCCGCAAAGGACGCGTATGAATGGGGCACCCGGCGCGGGTCACGCTGCGGGTGCAGGTGGCGTCGAGGAAACCCGTACTACATTCGCTGCCTGTGGGCCCTTTTCGCCCTGTTCGATGTCGAACTCGACGGGATCGTCTTCTTTGAGGGACTTGTAGCCCTCGGTTTGAATTGCGGTGTAGTGGCAGAAGACGTCTGGTCCGCCTTCATGCTTTAGGAAACCAAAACCTTTTGCGTTGTTAAACCACGCAACCTTGCCTTGATACTGTGCCACTGCGCCCGACTTTCTGTGTTCTCTCAGTAAGACGTAGATTGAGCTATATGAGACGTATGGGGTTTGTCGCAGTTTCGTAAGGGAAGGCACGGACAGTGGGGCCAAGCGTACCTCAGGGGCTAAAGCCCGATGAAGGTTGTGGTGGTTTCGGCACGGCTGAAGCCGTGCCCCTTCGAGGTGTTTGTGGGGACTGAAGAGTTTGAGTTGTGAGTGAATGAATATCTGATTGGTGAGTTCAATGGTGTGTCAGGTTTGAAGGGGCATGACTTCAGTCGTGCCGATGAGGATTCGTGAAGGTGCGCCTTCAGGCGCTGGGGTTTGCTGGGCGGTGAGCTGAGGAGTAGGGATAGTCCTCTGGAAGCTGGCAGAGGCGGTCGCGGACTGGGTTGTGGTGGATGTAGGTGCGGTGAGTGAGGAAGTCGTCGCGGTCGCGCATGCGGCGGTCGGTGAAGCCGCGTTGCCAGATGGGGAATTTGGATTCGAGGCGGCGGGAGAAGCCGCCTTTGATGAGCATCAGTGCTCGCTCAATGGTGATGACCTGTGGGGTGAGGAGCAGGTGGATGTGATCGGGCATGACGACGAAGGCGTGGAGTTTGTAGTGGCCTTCGCGGCGGTAGTGCTGGAGGGTATCGAGGAATAGCTCGGCGTTGGCGGCCGTCTGGAAGAGACGGCGGCGGTTCCAGGTTTGGGTGCTGATGAAGAAGGTTCCGTGGCTTGTTGCTCGGGTGGGGATAGCCATGATTTGACCAAGCATACCTCAGGGGCTAAAGCCCGTTGAAGGTTGGGGTGGTTTCGGCACGGCTGAAGCCGTGCCCCTTCGAGGTCGTTAGTGCGGGGAAGTAGTGGTTTGGAAGGTTCTGAGGCATGGAGTGGTCTGTGGCAGAGCGGTCGCGCTTTGCGCGATGCCCACATCTCAAAATCGAGATTGGGGCCCCCGGCCCAAACTTAGAGGGTACTCTCGATCATGGGCATGAGACGATTTGTGGCTACCCGGCTTCCCCTCCGGAGTAGCTCGTCGCTGTTAATCATTTCCTCGACCAATCTGAAGTCATCCGTTCCTGAATATATATATCTCTCTGCCGAACTTACTTGCTGCGAGTTCAGATAATCGATATTGGTGGCGATTAACTTGATGGGTCGGTTTGACTCCAGACCAAGGAGGTAATCGAAGACGATTGGGGGCGACTGCCTCCCGTAGGCTAACGCGACTTCGCGCATCATCTGCCCAATGCTGGGGCACATTAGCCCAAGGGACAGCGTAGGGCTGATGGGTAGGTAAATTTCAACTCCTCGATTTGCCAATCCGGTCGTCCCTTGATGACGAGCATCGCGTCCTGAATTGGTCCTTACGAGTGGGCTATCGCCAATTAGCAGCGGTTTCAATTCGTCAGTTATGTAAAGCAGCAGATCTTTGTTCTGGATATAAGGCAGAAAGCCAGGGACGTCCCTTCTTAGATTTTTGATAAGTCCTGCTTTCGTAACTTCAGGGTCAGGTTGTCCCACCCATGCTTTGAATTCGGGTGTGCCCTCTCGCTCTGCGAGATCTCTCATCAGTTCGCCGACATGGTCATGCACCGCTCTATGGTTCTTGGAGCGAAGCATTTGCGCAACCGCAAATCGATCTAAAGAGTGTCTTTCTTTTTTTGAAAGCTTTGGCAGGCGTCGACCGGTCACGATCTTCTTGATAGTCGGAGCCACCATCGCTTCGATATGAGCGAAAAACTCTTCTGCGCAACCCGATTCGTCCTCACTCTTATAGGCATAGTAGCCACGCTCGGTAGCTGCATCTTTGACTGCGACTTGGAATCGCCTAGATTCCCATTTGTCGAACGCAAATAGCTGTTCCCTTTTTTCCGAGGCAAAGTTTCGGAGCAGCATTTGGGGTACATAGTGGTGCTTGCGATTTTCTATTGGCTTCATTTGAAAACTTTCTTGAGCTAATTCCCAATAGCAACAAGGCCCCACCTAACGGCGGGGCCTTGTTGTTGCGCGGAGCGCGTGTCGCGGTCCGCGTAAGACCTAGCTGCAGCCGCTGGTGCTTCCGCATTCCATGCAGCGATAGCAGGAGCCGTTGCGGGTCATGATGGAGCCGCAGGTGCTGCAGCTTGGGCTGTCGCCCATGTCGTAGAGCTCCTTCATGGCGGAGGCGGCGTGGTAGAGGCCGCGGTCGGCGGCTTTGAGGGGCGAGATGGCGTCGGTGCCGGAACGGGCGTTGAGGTCAGGGGCGATGCCGTGTTGTGGGGGGCGGCGGTCGTTGAGGTGGTCGGCGCCGGCGTTGGTGTAGGAGGTGGGTTCGTGGGAGGCTGACTCAAACATAGGTGCTGCTGCGAAAGGCGATAATACAGGGGTCTCTCCACTGCGCTGCGCTTCGGTCGAGATGACAACTTCATTGTTGGGAGCAGAGACGGACCCTGTTACGGGGACGACTGTTTCCGTAGGGGCGAGGCCGGCGAAGAGGTCTAGCTGGGTGCCGGAGAGGAAGCGGAGCTGCATCCAGCGGAAGAGGTAGTCCATGATGGACTTGGCGTAGCCGATCTGCTCGTTGCCGGTCCAGCCGGAGGGCTCGAAGCGGGTGTGGGCGAACTTTTCGCAGAGGAGCTTCAACGGGACGCCGTGCTGGAGGCACATGCTGACCGCTGTGGCGAAGCTGTCCATGAGGCCGGAGATGGTGGAGCCTTCCTTGGCCATGCGGATGAAGATTTCGCCCGGAGCGCCGGAGGGGTAGAGGCCGACGGTGATGTAGCCCTCGTGGCCGGCGATGCCGAACTTGTGGGTGATGGAGGCGCGCTCCGACGGGAGACGGTGACGGATGGCGCGGGGTGGGGCTTGTGACTCCTGCAGGTCGGAGGCGGAGGTGGCTGCGGCGGCCTGCTGCGTCGCCTGATGGAGGAGGGCGGCTAGCTGGGACTCGAGGGAGGCTAGCTTGTCGTGCGCGGCGGCGAGGGCGGCGGTAGTGGCTGCAGCTTCGGCGGCTGACAATACAGGGGTCTCTCCACTGCGCTGCGCTTCGGTCGAGATGACAGTTTCTTTATTGCTGGTAGTTTGTTCGGCGGCGGTTAGGACCTTGGTGCCCTTCTTTTCGTCGCTGGTTTGCGCGGAGACGTTGAGGGGTTGGGTGCCCTTGGAGCCGTCGCGGTAGATGGCTACGGCCTTGAGGCCGAGTTTCCAGGATTCGGTGTAGGCGTCGGCGATGTCCTGGACGGAGCAGTCGTTGGGGAGGTTGACGGTCTTGCTGA
>Ga0302311_10008298_pt1 | contig 10465 bp, 9 predicted proteins | sample III_Palsa_N1_3_FD_200449 | JGI IMG/M metagenome (GOLD analysis project Ga0302311, IMG submission 200449) | Peat permafrost microbial communities from Stordalen Mire near Abisko, Sweden - III_Palsa_N1_3 | ecosystem: Environmental > Terrestrial > Soil > Palsa > Peat permafrost | place: Sweden...
AAGGGCGTGATGCTGTCGCACCGCGCCATCCTGTCCAACTGCCGCGGCGCAGCGCTCATGGTGCAGCCGCTCGGGTTGCGAGACGAGACCTACCTGTCGTTCCTGCCGCTCTCGCACTCCTACGAGCACACCGCCGGCCAGTTCTTCCTGCTCAGCATCGGCACGCAGGTGGTGTATTCGCGCGGCGTCGAGCATCTGGCCGCCGACCTGCTGGCGGTGCAGCCGACGATCATGACCATCGTGCCGCGCGTGCTGGAGGTGATCCGCGGCCGCATCCTCGCCCAGGTGGCGCGCGAGCCGGCCTGGCGGCGCCGCCTGTTCCAGGCCGCCATCGCGATCGGCCGGAAGCGCATGGAGGGCGAGCGCCTCGGCCTTTTCGAGTTCCTCGCCAACCCGATCCTGGAACGGCTGGTGCGCAAAAAGGTGCGGGCGCGCTTCGGTGGCCGGCTGTTCGCGGCGATGTCCGGGGGCGCGCGGCTGGAGCCGGAGGTGTGGCGCTTCTTCCTCGGCATCGGGCTCGAACTGCTGCAGGGCTACGGCCAGACCGAGGCCGGGCCGGTGGTGTCCGCCAACACCCGCGGCGCCACCCGCGTCGGCACGGTCGGGCGGGCGCTGGAGGGGGTCGATCTGGGCATCGCCGAGGATGGCGAGATCCTGGTGCGCGGCGGGCTGGTGATGGAGGGCTACTGGGGCCGGCCGGTCGAGACGGCGGCGGTGATCCAGGACGGCTGGCTGCACACTGGCGACATCGGCGTGCTGGACGCCGACGGCTACCTGACGATCACCGACCGCAAGAAGGACATGATCGTGCTGAGCGGCGGCGAGAACGTCTCGCCGGCGCGCATCGAGGGCCTGTTGCTGACGCAGCCGCAGATCGCCCAGGCGGTGGTGCTGGGCGAGGGCCGCGCCGGCCTGTCCGCGCTGGTGGTCGCTGCCGAGGGCTGCGACGAGAGTGCGGTGGCGGCGGCGGTGGGCAACGTCAACCAGCGCCTCTCCGTCACCGAACGCATCCGCAAGCACGCGGTGGTGCCGCCGTTCACCATCGACAACGGCATGCTGACGGCGACGCAGAAGGTGCGGCGCCACATGGTCATGGAACAGCACCGGCAGGTGCTGGAGGGGTTGCTGGGGTAGGGAAGGCGGCCCTGCCGGAGATCGCCGGCGTCGCGACTATTGCGCCGCCTTCAGCTTGCCGACGATCCGGCCCACGGCGTCGGTGCGCGCGCGCGTCACCAGCTTCAGGTGCCCCTGCATCACCGTCGGCGGCAGCATGATGCCCTTGGTATTCGGGTTCGCCCGGACGTCGGCCAGGATCAGGCGGCCGGCGGGCGACCGCGGAGCGACCGGCTGCACGCCGAGCGGGTCCGCCTCGGACGGCGCCGCGAACAGTGTGCCGTCGTCGACATCCGCCTGTTCGAACGCGTCGATCAGGTTCGATAGATCCTGCGCGTCCTCCGGCACCAGCGGCCGTCCGTCCTCCAGCTGTTCGGTGACGCGCGCGAGCACCTCGGCACGCGCGCGGGCCACCACCTTGAGGAACCCGTCCGTCACCTGCGGCGGCAGCCGGACGTCCGAGCGCGGCGCATGCGCGGCAAGGTCGGCCAGGATCAGCTGGCCGAGCGCCCCCCTCGGATCGGACGGTTGCAGCCCCATCGGGTCCTCCTCCGACGGGGGGAGGAAATTGGCGTCGCGGTCGAAGTCCTCCGACTGCAGTTCGGCAATCCAGGACTCCCGATCGTCCTCCCCGGGCGGCTGGCCGCGCATCGCATCGCCCTGCTTGGCGATATCGAGGAACCAGTCCTGCAGCGCCGGCAACTCGTCCGCGATCATGTCGGAGAACGCATCCATGAACGGCTCCTTGGGCGTGCCCAGGATGCCGTTGGAGGCGTTCTGCAGCACCTTCGTCGCCAGGATCAGCGCCCGCTTCTGCTCGGGTGAGGTCGTGGGGATGACGACGAGCGCCGGATTGATCAGCCGCAGGAACACGTGTCCGCCGACCATGATGGCCACGTCGCTGTCATTACGGCCCTGCTTGCGCGCGCCGGTCGCGATCATGCCCGCCGTGGTGGCGATCGGGCGCGGCACCTCGCCCTTCATCAGCGATCCCAGCAGCGCGTTGACGTAGTGCAGCAGCCTGCCCACGCCTTCCTCGCGCTTGCGGCCGTCCTCCTCCTTGACCGGGTCGATCTCGATCGGCCGGCTGGAATTGACGGAGCCAAGCCAGACCTTCGTGTTGTCGCACACGTCGTTCAGGAAGGCGCCGCCGTCGCCGGAGGCGGCATAGGCCTTCGTGAGTTTGCTCCCGACGGTATTGCCGCGCATGAAGGTTGCCGGATCCTTCTCCGCCTTGCTCAACTCGGCGCCGAGGCAACGCTCGCACAGCACCTCCATGTAGGCGCTGTCCCCGCTGTGCGCCTTGATCGCCTCCTCGATGAACGCGTCGACGGCGTCGGCGGGGGCGTTGGTGATCAGGTCGGCGAGTTCGGCCGCCGGCGGTTTGGCGGCGATGACGGCCTTGCAGATCTCCGGGTTGGCGGCCAGCAGCTTGGCCTTGCCCGCCGCGTCGAGCTCGGCAAGCGCATCGGTGCGGTCCTTCTGCATGCCGCCGCTCGCCTTGATCAGCTCGTCGAGCGCATCGAGCCGGGTGGTGACGGCGTCGATCTTGCGTTGCCGCTGCTCGCGCTTGCCGCGGTCCTTCTCGCGCTGGTTGCTCTGCTGGTAGCCGGTGCGGCTGGTGACGAGTTTTTCGCGCAGGTCGGTCACGGCGGGCAGGATGATCTCGTTCACCGCGCCGCCGCGGGCCAGGATGCCGTCGACCGCTTCCAGGATCTTGTCCACCGGGTCGGCGACGTTCTGTTTGAAGCCCTTGTCGACGCTTTTGCCGATCCGCTTCTTGCGGCTGATGTCCTCGTCCTCGCCGGCCAGCTTGTCACGCGCCTGCTGCACGCCGCCTTGCACGGAGGTTTCCAGGCCGCCGAGGCCGCCGGCCAGTTCCGGCGGGACCGGGGTGTTGCCCCGGCGCGGCCTTTGCTCCTGCGGCTTGGCGGTGGCCTCGACCGCGCCCTTGCCGCCCATGGCCTTCAGGAAGGCGTTCGCCCAGGCGCGCTGCTTGTCGGTCAAGACCGGCAGGGTTGCCGTTTTCTGTCCGGACATCTTGCTTCCTCCCTGTCGGCTATGCGCCGAGACTGCTCGCGAGCGTGTCGAGGGCGCGGCCGAGCGTCGCCTGGAGCCCCACCGCCACGCCGAACGGGTTGTCGTCGATCAGTTTGACGACGTCGCTGCCGTCGAGAAACGCGCGGTAGCTGTCGATCGCGCCGGCCAGCTTGCGCCGCGCGGCGGCATCCGCGCCCGGCGCATCGGCCTCGCGCAGCGCCACCATCAGCCCGACGCTGCTGGTGCCAGTGACGCCGTTGAGGCCGAACTCGGCGATGCGGTCGAGGTCGGGGTCGCCGAAGCCGCGCAGCGAACCTTGCAGATGGCCGAGTTTCGCGTCGACCTCGTCCTTGGCATCGAGCCAGAGCGGCAGCAGCGGCCCGTGTGGCGCGTCGGCCGAGCCGGCCGTGATGCCCAGCACGCGGCCGATCCACGCCCGCTTGGCGGCCTCGTCTGCCATGGTCGTCCCTGTCTTCTCTGTTTCGCAGCGCGGACTATGTTGGCGAACAGGCAACGGCCGCAAGCAAACGCCTGCTACCGAGTGTTACGCAGCCGTGCTCTCCGGCACCGGCACGTCGAAGCCGTTCAGCGTGACCGACACGAGGCAATACAGCCCGACGAGGTAGATCAGTTCGGCCGTGGCGCTGGCGCCGAATGCGGCCACCGCCTGCTTGTAGCTGAGATCGGGCAGCACCCCGCCGTTGACCAGCGCGGAGGCGACGTCATAGGCGATCGCTTCCTCGCGGGAGAGGTCGCCGGGCCGCTGGCCGGCGACGATGGTGGCGAGCGTGTCGTCCGCGAGGCCGCGCTGCTCCCCCATCAGCACGTGCGCGTAGATCTCGTAGGCAGCGTGGAATTTCGCGCCGGTGACGAGGATGGCGATTTCGCGCACCGGCTTGGGCAGCGTCGGCGAGAACGACAGTGCCTTGGTCAGTTCCCAGATCGGCCCGCCGAAGTTCGGTTCCTTGATCCACGGGTTCCACGGGCCGAGCAGCGCACCGTCGTCGCGGATGGCGATGAAGCCCTTGAACTTCTCTTCGATGCCTTTGCGCATGTCGTCGTAGATCGGTTTCTGCTCGGCGCTGAGGGCGGCGGGCGGGGTCACGGGCACGCGCATGGTTCGGGGTCCCTTCTGTTTCGGCCCAGACGTCGGGGCCACTCGGGCCCGGTCAAGGGGCATCGCGGACTCGTCACGTCCGCGTGTCTGCCTATTTGCCGGCGTCGATCGAGGACATCGCCGAGCGCGCCTTGGCGGCATCGAACGTCTCCTCGACCTTGAGCTTGCCGGAGATGATGTCGGCCTGCGCGGCCATCAGTTCGGTCCAGACGGACTCGGGGATGTGCGGCGTCTTCAGCAGGCGGAGCGAGCCGCTCGCGAGGCTCAGGTGGTAGTCGTGCGTGCCGAACGTGTCGGCCTTGATGTCCTGCACCATCTGGTCGAACACCGGCGCGAAGTCCCAGACGACGGAGCTCAGCAGGTTGCCGTGGTCGATGCTGCTCTTGTCGCCGATCACGTCGATGAACCAGGTTTTTCCGCCGTCCGCGGGCTTCGCCGCTTCGACCGCCTGCAGCATGCCGAAGGAGGCGCCGTTGCCCTGGCCGAGGATCACGTCGGCGCCCGCGGCGATGGTGGCGTCGGTCACGCGCCTGGCGCCGGCGGCGTCCGAATCGGCGGCCGGGCCGATCACGGCATAGCGGATCTTGATCGACGGCAGCGCCGCCTTCGCCCCCTGCGCGAAACCGAACGACTGCGAATTCCAGGCCGGCGCCTCGCTGGACACGACGATGCCGACGGTTCCCGTCCTGGTCATGCGGGCCGCGAGGATGCCGGCCAGGAAGGCACCCTCGGCGCCGCTCGGCGTGTCGTCGGCGACGAGGCCGGGCACGGCGGCTTTCGGGTTCTCCGTGACCGCCACACGCGTGTGCGTCTCGGCGGCGATTTCCGGCGCGGCGGTGTTGTAGGCGCTGGCATGGGCGATGATCAGGCCGGTCTTCGCGTCGGCGAGTTCGCGCAGCGTGGCGCGCACGTCGCCGTAGCCGAGGCCCTGGGCGAGGGTGAATTTCAGGCCGTACTGCTTCGCCACCGCCGCGGCCGCATCGGCGCCCTGCTGGTTCAAGCCGAAGTCGGTCGCCTGCTCCGGCGTCATGATGGCGAGCGAGGTGATCTCGGCCGCGTGGGCGATTCGGGCAAACAACAGCGTTGCCAGAACGAGCGCGGTCAGGAGGCGGGCGAACCAGCGACGCATCTCGATAGCTCCTGAACACCGGTCCGACACGGATGACCCTCGCGAGGACGGTGGCTGCCCATACACGCGCGAGGCGCCGGACAAAAGGGGCAGCCCTCCTGACCGGCCCGGCTCACACCCCCGCCGCCTCCAGCGCCTCCGCCGCCTCCAGCCAGTCCAGTTCTGCCGCCTCGGTCTCCCGGTTGATGGCGGCGAGGCGGGTCTGCGCTTCCGTCACTTTTTCCGCCTTTCCGGGGGCGTAGAGCGCCGGGTCGGCCAGCCTGGCCTCGATCTGCGCGCGTTCGGCCGCGAGTTTCGCCAGCTTCGCCTCGGCATCCTTGGCGCGTTTGCGCAAGGGGGCATTGGCGGCGCGGGCTTCGGCGCGGTCGCGGCGTTCTTCGCGCTTGCTGGGGGCGGTGTCCGGCTTCGCGGCCGGCCGGGCGCGTTCCACCAGCAGCGCGCGATAATCGTCGAGGTCGCCGTCGAACGGCGTCACCGTGCCGTCACCGACCAGCCACAGCCGGTCGGCGACCAGTTCCACCAGATGCGGGTCGTGGGTGATCAGCAGCACCGCGCCCGAGAAATCGGCGAGCGCCCGCACCAGCGCCTCGCGCGCGTCGATGTCCAGGTGGTTGGTCGGCTCGTCGAGGATCAGCAGATGCGGCGCCTCGCGCGTGGCCAGCGCCAGCAGCAGCCGCGCCTTCTCGCCGCCCGAGAGGTTTTCGACGCGCGTCTCGGCGCGGTCGGCGTCGAGGCCGAAGCGGGCGAGCTGCGCGCGCACCTGCGCCGGGGCCGCGCGCGGCAAAGCGCGTTGCATGTGCGCGATCGGGGTTTCGTCGAGGGACAGCTCGGCTTCCTGATGCTGCGCGAAATAGCCGACGCGCAATTTCGGGCCGCGGCGGATGTCGCCCGACAACGCCTCCAGCCGCCCGGCCAGGAGTTTGGCGAGCGTGGACTTGCCGTTGCCGTTGGCGCCGAGCAGCGCGATGCGGTCGTCCATGTCGACGCGCAGCAGCAGGTTCCGCAGCACCGGCACGCCGTTGTAGCCGACCGCCACCCGATCCAGCGCCAGAATGGGCGGCGAAATCTGCGCCGGTTCGGGAAAGGCGAAGCGGGTGGGCGCGTCTTCCACGACGCTCTCGATCTGCGGCAGTTTTTCCAACGCTTTCAGCCGCGACTGCGCCTGCCGCGCTTTGCTGGCCTTGTAGCGAAAGCGATCGACGTACGCCTGCATGTGGGCGCGCTGCTGCGCCACTTTCTGCGCCGTGCTGGCGAGCTGCATCGCGCGTTCGGTACGAATTCGAACAAATTCATCATAACCGCCGGGCGTCAGGGAAATTTTGCCGCGGTCAAGGTGAGCAATGCTGTCGACGCAGCGGTCCAGCAGGCCGCGGTCGTGCGAGACGACGATGGCGGCGCCGGGGAATTTCGCCAGCCAGTTCTCCAGCCACAGCGTCGCTTCGAGGTCGAGGTGGTTGGTCGGCTCGTCGAGCAGCAGCAGGTCCGGCTGGGCGAACAGGGCTGCCGCCAGCGCCACGCGCATGCGCCAGCCGCCGGAAAAGCTCCCCACCGGCCGCGCCTGCGCCGCGGCGTCGAAGCCGAGGCCGGCCAGGATCGCGGCGGCGCGCGAGGGGGCGGCGTCGGCCTCGATGGCGATCAGCCGGTCATGGATTTCCGCGAGGCGATGCGGGTCGGCGCTGTCCAGGGCGGCCAGCAGCGTCAGCCGCTCGGTGTCGGCTTCCAGCACGGTATCGAGCAGGGAGGCGTCGCCGGACGGCGCCTCCTGCTTCACCCGGCCGAGGCGGGCGCGGGCGGTCAGTCGGATCTCGCCGCCGTCGACGGACATGTCGCCGGCAATGGCGCGCAGCAGCGTGGATTTCCCCGCGCCGTTGCGGCCGACGAGGCCCACGCGGCGGCCCGGGTCGATGCTCAGGTCGGCATTGTCCAGCAGCGTGCGGCCGCCGATGCGGATGGTGATGCCGGTGAGGGTGAGCAGGCTCATGCGGCGGGGTTTAGCCGCCGGCGCATGCGCGGGGGAAGGGGTTGCTGCCGCGCGGCCGCTGCTCTAAAGCGCCGCGCAATCACCTCAACCCCAAGGATGCCCCCCAATGGTCGAGCGCACGCTCTCCATCCTCAAGCCCGACGCCACGCGGCGCAACCTGACGGGCAAGATCAACGCCAAGTTCGAGGACGCCGGGCTGCGTATCGTCGCGCAGAAGCGCCTGCACCTGACGACGGCCCAGGCCGAGGCGTTCTACGGCGTGCACAGGGAGCGCGGGTTTTTCCGCGATCTGGTGACGTTCATGACGTCGGGTCCGGTCGTGGCGCAGGTGCTGGAAGGCGACAACGCGGTCGCGCGCAACCGCGAGATCATGGGGGCCACCAACCCCGCGAACGCCGCGGCTGGCACAATTCGGAAAGAGTTTGCGGAAAGCATCGAGGCGAATTCGGTGCATGGCTCCGACAGCGCCGAGAACGCGGCCGTCGAGATCGCGTTCTTCTTCTCCGGGATCGAGATCGTCGACTGATCGCCGCCCACGACGGCGACAAGGCGGCGCGCCCGGCCGGGCCGCCGCCGTTTTCGTCGCGGCCGCCCGGCGCTCAGCCCAAGGCAGGCCTCAGACCAGGAAAATGCCCATCAGCGCCAGCAGGATCACCAGAAAGATCACCACGCCGAGCGTGAAGTTGCCGAAGCCGGAGAAGAATTTCTGGCGGTCGGCAAGGAACGCCTCCTCCGTCACCGGCGCGAGGTTGCTGCTGCTGGGGGTCAGGGCCATGGGCGGGTCTCTTCGCTGTACGGGCGGAAAACGCCTGCGTTTCTAGGGCGTGGCGGCGGCGGCAGGCAAGGGGTTGTGCAGCGCCGCGGCCGGGTCCGGCGCCAGGCCGGTGCCGCCGGTCGCCAGCAGGGCGAGCGCCAGCGGGTAGATCCGGTGTTCCTGCACCAGCACGCGGGCTGCCAGCGTCTCGGCCGTGTCGTCGGGCAGCACCGGCACGGCTGCCTGGGCCAGGATTGGCCCTTCGTCCAGCCCGTCGGTGACGAGGTGCACCGAGCAGCCGTGCAGCTTCACGCCGGCTCCGAGTGCCCGCGCATGCGTGTCGAGGCCGGGGAACGCCGGCAGCAGGCTCGGGTGGATGTTCAGCATCTTTCCGGCATACCGCCCGACCAGCAGCGGCGTCAGCTTTCGCATGTAGCCGGCGAGGCAAACGAGTTCGATCCCGGCGGCGTCGAGCGCGGCGGCGATGGCGGCTTCATGCGCGGCGCGATCGCCGCGGAACGGACGGTGGTCGATGGTTGCCGTGGCCACGCTTGCCGCCGCTGCCACCGCCAAGCCGCCGGCGCCCGGCACGTTGGAGACGACGAGCACGATCTCGGCCGGGAAATCCCGATCGCGCGCGGCGTCCAGGATGGCAGAAAGATTGGAACCGCGGCCGCTGAGCAGGACGGCGGTGCGCCGCCTCATCCGGGCCAGCCAGCGGGGATGTCGATGTGCACGCCGGCAGGCCCCTGGCCGGCCTCGATGCGGCCAATGTCGAACACCGTCTCGCCCTCGGCCTCCAGCACCGCGCGCGCGGCGGCAGCGTTGCCGACCACCAGCGCCATGCCGATGCCGCAGTTGAACACCCGCAGCATCTCGTCCGCCGCGACGCCGCCGGTGCGCGCGAGCCAGCCGAACACCGGCGGCAGCGTCCAGCGCGCGGCGTCCAGCACCGCCGTCGTGTTGTCGGGCAGCACGCGCGGAAAATTCCCCGGCAGCCCGCCGCCGGTGATGTGCGCCGCCGCCTTCAGCAGCCCGGCGCGATGCAGCGCCAGCAGCGAACGGACATAGATTTTGGTCGGCGCCAGCAGCGCCTCGCCGAGCCTGTCCGCCGGTGCGAACGGCGCCGGGGCATCCCAGGCCAGCCCCGACGCTGCGACCACGCGCCGCACGAGCGAGAAGCCGTTGGAATGCACGCCGGAACTGGCGAGCCCCAGCACTGCGTCGCCCGGCGCCACGCCCTGCGGCAGCAGCGTGCCGCGTTCGGCCGCGCCCACGGCGAAACCGGCGAGGTCGTAGTCCTCGGCGGCATACATGCCGGGCATTTCCGCCGTCTCGCCGCCGACCAGGGCGCAACCGGCCTGCCGGCAGCCTTCGGCAATGCCGGCGATCACCTCGGCCGCCTGCGCCACCTCAAGTCGTCCCGTGGCAAAATAGTCGAGGAAGAACAGCGGCTCGGCACCCTGCACCACGAGGTCGTTGACGCACATGGCGACGAGGTCGATGCCGACGGTGCCGTGCCGCCCGGTGTCGATCGCCAGCTTCAGCTTGGTGCCGACGCCGTCGGTGGTTGCGATCAGGATCGGGTCGGCGAAACCGGCGGCGCGCGGGTCGAACAACGAGGCGAAACCGCCGATCCCGCCCAATACCCCGGCGCGCGCGGTTGCCCGGGCAAGCGGCTTGATGCGCTCCACCAGCGCGTCGCCTGCGTCGATGTCGACGCCGGCCGAGCGGTAGGTCATGCTAGGCATCGCGGCTCCGGGCTATAAACTGCGGCCTGCCGGACGCGGGCGGCCCGACCGGGCGGCACGCCTCCGCATGGCGGACACGGTGGGTGATGGCGCCGACACAATCATACCGCTCGGCTCGGTGCAACCAGGGCGGCGTGGCCAGATACGGTCTTGCTTGACCCGATGGCCGACAACGTGTTGCTGGTCTCCATGCACGTCATACCAGCAATGATCAAGGCACTGCCCGGCTGGCCGGCGCCCCCGCGATGAGCGGCCCGCTGCTGGACACGCCGCCGCCGCCCGTCGCCCCGCTGCGCGGCATGCCGCCGCCGCTGCCGGCACGGGAAGCCACGCGGGCACAGCGGCTGGCGCTGCTGGCCGGCCTGCTGGTGGCCGCCTGGCTCGGCCTGCAACTGTTCGCCTCCGTATTGCTGCCGTTCGTCGCCGCCGCTGGCATCGCCTATTTCCTCGACCCGCCGACCACGCGGCTGGTCCGCGCCGGCATCCCGCGCGGCGCCGCCGCGCTGCTGCTGATCATGGCCCTGATCGCCGCCGGCCTGCTGTTCGCGCTGCTGCTCTACCCGCTGATCCTCGCCCAGGT
>Ga0302311_10008303_pt1 | contig 10462 bp, 8 predicted proteins | sample III_Palsa_N1_3_FD_200449 | JGI IMG/M metagenome (GOLD analysis project Ga0302311, IMG submission 200449) | Peat permafrost microbial communities from Stordalen Mire near Abisko, Sweden - III_Palsa_N1_3 | ecosystem: Environmental > Terrestrial > Soil > Palsa > Peat permafrost | place: Sweden...
CGTCCGGCGACAACGCCGGCTTCGCCGCGTTCGGAACCGTGGTCGAGGGCATGGATGTGGTCCGCGCCATCCTGGCCCTGCCGACCAACGGCGTCGCCCGCAACCCGGTGATGCAGGGCCAGATCCTGGATCCGCCGGTGGCGATCCTCAGCATGAAGCGAGGCTGAGCGAGCCCCATGCGTCCCTTTATCGAAGGCGTCTTGCTGGACCCGCAGACCCGCTGCGCCCATTGGCGCAGTCCACTCGACATCATCGCCATCAAGATGCGGTGCTGCGACACCTACTATGCCTGCCGGCAGTGCCATGATGAGCTTGCAGATCATGAGGCGACGGTCTGGCCGGCAGTCGCTTGGGACGAGCGGGCTGTCTTATGCGGAGCCTGCGGCGTCGAACTGAGCGCGCGCCAATACATGGCCTGCGAAAACCGCTGCCCGGCCTGCGGCGCCGGATTCAATCCCGGCTGCAGGACCCATTATCACCTGTACTTCGAGCAGGTCTGACCTAATCGGCAATAGGTCGGACGAGCGAAGCCCTCTACTGATCGATTGACCGTTGCACGCAGCTTTCGGCCTTGGGAACGAATAGGATTCGTTTGAGGTGGTCACCAACCCATTCGTAGTAAGTGACGCCTTCTGGATCATCTCCGCCGTCACTCCTGCCGAGGAAAATGACCAGCCGACTGTCCCGCCGGAAACGAATGCCGGGATAGCCTTGTCGGACGTCGAATCCCTTAAAGGCATCGTCATCTAGATCTCCGAACCACCAGCCGCCCCGCGCCTTCGGAACCACTCGTCCCGTCCGTGCATCCACGATCACCCACATCATGCCCGAGGTTCCGGCGAACACCGCAGCGACCATGTAATGGCCGGCGAAAATCAGTCCGCGATCATAGGACCGCCGCAGATTGGTCCTGACAGAGCGTATGTCGGGCGTAATGACCAAGGGCGCAGGGCGGAGGTTGGGTTCAGCCGCCACGGGATAGTCGGCGAAGCGAGGCGCTGGATGTTTGATCGCCTTCAGCGAGATCATACAGTCGGAGTCATCGGACGTGGCGGCAGGCGGCGCGATGTGACTTGACGGCGGCGCGGCCAATGCGACGGTCGGCGCAAGCAGCAACGCGATGATCCAGTCGCGCATAGCGCCCCCTTCGCTGACGCATGATGCTGGCAAACCGCGCCGGCAATCAAGCGCCGAACTGTGGAGACGCTCTGGGGCACGCCACGCTCAGCCGCCTGGATAAAACTTGGGGTCGAAGTTGAAGAAGATCGGGTTGGACAGGGCGATCATGTTTCCGCTCAGCTTCATCGACCCCGGAACCTGCGGATAGGGCGTCTGCGGGCCCTGGATCTCCACACGATAGTAGGACCGCACGCCCTTCGGCGGCGCATCGGTGAACTCGGCGACAGGCCCATCACCCGCCATGGTCAGGGTCGCGAAGGCCTCGCCGTTCCTGATCACCTTGACGGTATAGGCCGCCGCCGGAGAGGTCGCGCCCACCAGGCGCACCCGGAACTTCACAGGCCGGCCGGTTGGATTGGCGTTGTCGCCCATCATCATGTCCATGTGGTCGTCGCCGGCGCGGCTGGCGTACAGCTCCACGCGCGGCGCGTAGGGGTTGGCGCTCACCGACACTCGGCCATTTGTGAGGGCGTCGATCACCGCCTGGCCGGTCCGCGCCTTGGCGAACACCCATGTGGTGGGCGTGCCGACATTGTTTTCCGGCGCCTGGTAGCTGAGCGAGGTCGCCTGGGCCGGCGTGTCAGGATAGCCGTGGTGAGAGTCGCTTCCGCCGCGGCCGGTGAGCTTGCGTCCGGACTTCAGTTGCCCGTCCCAGATGTGCATCGAAATGGAATTGTTGGCCCAGACCGCCGAATTCCACACCTCGATGGAATCGACGATGTCGTAGGAGAAGCCGAAGGCGTCCCGGGTCCCCGGATGGTTGGCCGAAAGGTGGATGCCGAGCTGCTTCTTCACCTGGCCGATCACCACATCGCGCTGGTCGCGCACGTCATAGAAGCGCTGGTGGTCGTACGGCGTGGCTGAGAAGGCGCCGGCGTGGCCGCGCGCGGTGGTCCATTCGGCGCCGTACAGCAGCACAACCGACTTGGATGTGTATTCCGGGTCGCTCCAGGTGTTGTGGGCGACGTCGCCGTTCACGTGGTTGTCGTGGTCGGTGATGCACAGATAGTCCATGTGCACCGCCTCGGCCAAGGCGATGATCTTGGCCACCGGGTTGTTGCTGGAATCCTTGCTGTGTCGGCTGTGGATGTGCAGGTCGCCCTTCATCCAGACCCCCTCGGTAAGGCTGGCGACAGGCGGGATCGATGGCTCGGCGGCGAGCGACGATCCCGCACAGGCGGCCATCGCCAGCATCGCCACAATTCTTAGGAACCGCATGATCGTCGCCCTACCTGCACGCCAAATGATTGCGCCGGGATAGCCATCGATCGCAACAAGGATGTGACTCTCGCGGCCCCTTGCTCCCCGCGACACCGTCCCCCATACCGGGCCGGGCGTCGAATCGCCTAGAGTTCCGTATCATGCCCCCGCCTCCCCCTCAGCCCGCCAAGGCCCTGCCCGACCTGTTCGACGATGCGCTCGCGCCCGTGCACGTGACGGCGCCCGTCCCAACTTCCGGCTATTCGGCCAAGGACATCGAGGTGCTGGAGGGCCTGGAGCCTGTCCGCAAGCGGCCGGGCATGTACATCGGCGGCACCGACGAACGCGCCCTGCACCACCTGTTCGCCGAGGTGCTGGACAACGCCATGGACGAGGCCGTCGCCGGCCACGCCAAGGTGATCGAAGTCATCCTCGACGCCGACGGCGCGCTGACGGTCAAGGACGACGGCCGCGGTATGCCGGTGGACCCGCACCCGAAATATCCGGGCAAATCCGCGCTTGAGGTCATCATGACCATGCTGCACTCGGGCGGGAAGTTCTCCGGCAAGGCCTATGAGACCTCTGGCGGCCTGCACGGCGTCGGCGTGTCGGTGGTCAACGCGCTATCGAAGCACGTCGAAGTGCGTGTCTGGCGAAACGGGCCCAGCGACGCCGGCGAGTGGGTGCAGAGTTTTTCCCGCGGCGTCCCCGTATCCGTTCTTGAGAAGGTTGGGCCGTCCAAACGCCATGGAACCGCGGTCACTTTTGCGCCCGACGAACAGATTTTCGGCGAGGGCGTCGCCTTCAAGCCGGCGCGTCTGTACCGGATGGCCCGCTCCAAGGCCTACCTGTTCCGGGGCGTCGAGATCCGCTGGAAATGCGCGCCCGAGCGCATTCAGGACCAAACGCCGACGGAAGCCAGCTTCCGCTTTCCCAACGGCCTCGCCGACTTTCTCGCCGAACGCACCGCCGGGCTCGAAACTGTCACCGAGACCTTTGCCGGCCGCATCGAGCGCCAGGGCGAAGCGGGGGCCGTGGAATGGGCCATCACATGGTCGCCGGCCGGATTCGGCGAGGCGGACGGCTTCATGTCCTCCTACTGCAACACCGTGCCGACGCCCGAAGGCGGCACGCATGAAGCCGGCCTGCGCGCGGCGCTGACACGCGGCCTGAAAGCCTACGCGGAATTGGCCAACGAAAAGCGCGCCGCCATCATCACCGCCGAGGACGTGATCGCCCAGGCCGGCGCCCTGATCAGCGTCTTCGTCCGTAATCCGGAATTCCAGGGCCAGACCAAGGAGCGGCTGTCTTCCGCCGACGCCCAGCGCCTGGTCGAGACCGCCCTGCGCGACCCCTTCGACCATTGGCTGACCGCGGCCCCCAAAGCGGCCGGCGCCCTGCTGGAATTCGTCATCGAGCGGGCCGAGGAGCGGCTGAAGCGGCGCAAGGACAAGGAAGTCGCCCGCGCCTCTGCGACCCGCAAGCTGCGCCTGCCGGGCAAGCTGGCCGACTGTTCCGGCAACGCCACCGACGGCACCGAGCTGTTCATCGTCGAGGGCGACTCGGCCGGCGGCTCGGCCAAGCAGGCCCGCGATCGCCGCACCCAGGCCATCCTGCCCCTGCGCGGCAAGATCCTTAACGTAGCTTCCGCCAGCCTGGACAAGCTCGGCGAGAACAAGGAGCTCGCGGACCTGATGCTGGCCCTGGGCGTCCAGGGCGGCTCGAAGTTCAAGGAGGAAGACCTCCGCTACGAGCGTATCGTCATCATGACCGACGCCGACGTGGACGGCGCCCATATCGCCTCGTTGCTGATCACCTTCTTCTATCGCCGCATGCCCGAGATGATTCGCGCCGGCCGGCTGTTCCTCGCCCTGCCTCCGCTCTACCGGATCAGCCACGGCGGCAAGACCGTCTACGCCCGCGACGACGCGCACAAGGACGAGCTGATGGAGACGACCTTCAAGGGCAAGAAGCCCGAGGTGGGCCGCTTCAAGGGCCTGGGCGAAATGATGCCGGCGCAGCTGAAGGAGACCACCATGGATCCGTCCAAGCGGACCCTGGCCCGCGTCACCCTGCCCCGCGACGAGGAAGACGTCCTCGCCCTGGTCGAAACCCTGATGGGCCGCAAGCCGGAACTCCGGTTCCGCTATATCCAGGAACACGCCCCGTTCGCCGCCGCCGACCTGGACCTCTGAGTTTAGTGGATCAGCCGAACGCCGTTGGCTGAGGCGCCGACGCCGCTTGGCACCGGCACCGTCGAGCCGGCGTAGTTGTCATTGATCACCAGGTTGGGGCTGCCTGACAGCTGCAGTCCCTTGGCGATCACTACGGTCCAGGCCGATTGGTCGGCGACATTGGTCCCGCCGCCGGACACCGACAGCAGGGCGCTGGGAATATAGATGGTGCCGAGCAGCGTCCGGGCGGCGTTACTGGAGATGACGAAGGTGTTGGTGTTGTTGGGCGTCGTGGCGATCACCAGGCCGGCGTATGTGCCGCTCTGAGCGCCCTGCAGATTGATCGCGGCGTTGTCCTTGAACGCAAAGGACGACTGATTGTCGAAGATCAAGGTCACGTTGGAGCCTTGCAGCGTCGAATTGTCCTCCATGACGAGCTGGCCCTTCATGAAGTAGTGCGTGCCGGGCATCAGGATCGCCGTGGCGTTCTTCCTGACCGTGATGGGGCCACAGTGAACGCCGGGCAGAAGGATATTGACGCCCAGGTCATAGAGCAGGTCCAGCGGATCGCATGTGGCCGGGACATTCAGGTTCAGGTTGGCGAACGGGTCGGCGATGGCCGGAGCGCCGGTCTGCGGCGTGGGCGTGATCTGGCCGCTCGCCGAGCCGGTCGCTTCGGCCGTGCCGGCGACCAGGGACGCCGGTGACGGCGACGTCAGGTCCGAATTGGAATGCACCAGGCAGCCGGTCGCGGTGACCTGCGACTGGTTCTGCAGCGAGATCGCCCCGCCGCCGCTGGCCCCGGAGCTTGAGGTCGTGAGTACACAGAGCGGCGTCTTGCCCATGGGCGCGGCGGTGGCGGAGGCGTTGAAGGTCCAGCCACCGTAAGGCAGAAGATTGCCGAAATAGGATGACCGGTGGCCCTGGATGCCCACCGTGATCGAGGAATTGTCCGAGGCGGTGGTGATGTTGAACGTCAGCGCCACGCGCTGGGCGACATCCGACAGCTGGCTCAGCGCAAACGCCTGCTCGCGACTGGCGACGCCTTGCGTGTTGGCCAAAAGGAGCTGTCTGGCGCCGTCGAGGGCCGCCGCGTCGGCCACCTGCTGCAAGGTATTTTTGTCGCTGGTCACCGAAGCCAGATCCGCCGCGCCACAAGCCAGCACCGCGAGCGCGGGCAGACCCACGGCGAACATGATCGCCATGCCTCCGCGCCGGTTAGCCGCGAACCTTCCCAGCCAGCGCTTCAGTCCCGCCCCCACGCCGTGGCCTATCCGTCAGCCGCCAAGGCGGCCGCCGACAGCCGCTCCAGCGCGGCCGCATAGTGGCTCGCCGACGCCCGCAACTGCGGCGCCTCTTCAAGCGCGGTGAGGAGAAAGCGCCGACTTTCGCGCGCCAGTTCGAACAGGGCCCCGCTGGTCCGCGCCGAGCCGGTCCGGACTTCGTCCGTGGTCCGCGACAAGGCGCGTTCCGCGGTCCAGGCTCGGCGGACATAGCGGATCTGATAGCTGAGCAGCCGCCAGTTGATCGGCTTCACAACGAAGGAAGTGGCGCCCGCTTCGAACGCCCGATCGACGGCGCTGACATCTTCGCGGCCAGTTACGACGATCACCGGCAATTCGGCGGTGCGGGCCTCGCCCCGCAACCGGCGTAGGACCTCGAATCCGTCCATGCCGGGCATCTCAAGGTCGAGCAGAACGACGTCTACGGGCGCGCCGTCAAGAATCTCGAACGCTTCGGCGCCGTCGGCGGCCGTCTTCACTTCGGCGCTCTCGGACGAAAGGTGAACGACGCCGAACTCCCTAAGAATAGGGTCGTCGTCCACGAGTAATATGCGCAGCGGGTCTTTCAGAACGTAGAAAAACTCATCCGCCTGCGTCTCCGGCATAGACATCGACCGCGCCTTCGTTCCACGGAACGCCGCGTCATTAAGTTGCAAGTCATTAATTTGAAGTAACTTCAATACTACACATTGTGTCTCCAAACATTAGTCTACCTTGGGTCGCATGACGCCAACCCCCGCGCCGCGCCGCCGAACCGTCCGGTCAAAACTTGTGATGCTGGTGCTGGCCTCGATCGGCCTCGCCGTCACCCTGATCGCCGGCGTCTCGACCTGGCGCGATGCGAACCGCGACGCCGCGATCCAGGCCACACGCCTGTCATCCGCCACCCAAGTCCTGGCGACACTGTCAGCTGGGGCCGCTTCAAGCGGCGACCGGGCCCAGGCCTACGCCGCCATACGTGCAGTCGCCCTAATGCCAGAGGTTAGCTACGCGCGGATCGAGTCCGTCAACGGCGCGCTCCTGGCGGAGACTGGCGCCGGCGCCAGACTGAGCACGGACGCGCGCGTCGGCGATGTGCGGCATCCGCCCTCCTTCCTGCAGCTGATGCGGTCGCGTTCGGTGCAGGCGACGGCGCCGATCGTCGACGCCCGTAGAGCGGTCGGGCGCGTGGTCGTGCTTGGCCAGGTCAGCGGCGAGGCCGGCCGGGTCGGCCAAAGCCTGCTCATTAGCCTGCTCGCCGCGCTGATCGCCGCCATCGCCGGCCTGGCCGTGGCCTGGCGGCTGCAGAAGGGCATCTCGGGCCCGATCCAGGCGCTGACGGCCGCTGTCAACGAGGTGCGCAACACCCATGACTACAGCCGCAAGGCCGAGGTGGCCGCGGACGATGAAGTCGCCGAGCTGGTGGATGGCTTCAACGGCATGCTCGCGGAGATCAGAACCCGCGACGACGCCATCGCCCGCCACATGGCCGGCCTTGAGCAGACGGTCGCCGATCGCACGGCCGATTTGGTCCTGGCCAAGAACGTCGCCGAGGCGGCGACCAACGCCAAATCCGATTTCCTGGCCACCATGAGCCACGAAATCCGCACCCCCATGAACGGCATCATGGTCATGGCCGAGTTGCTGGCCGCCGGCGAAATCCCGCCGCGCCAGCGCCGCTTCGCTGAGGTGATCGCCAAGTCCGGCTCCAGCCTGCTCGCCATCATCAACGACATCCTGGATTTCTCGAAGATCGAAGCCGGCAAGCTTGAGCTGGAACAGACCCCGGTCGATGTCGCCGACGTGGCCGATGACGTGTGCAGCCTGTTCTGGGATCGGGCGCGGGGCAAGTCGCTGGACCTGGCGGCCTATATCGACCCGGCGACGCCTCGGCTGATCAGCGCGGACGAGGTCCGCCTGCGCCAGATCGTCGGCAATCTGGTCAACAACGCCATCAAGTTCACCGAAACGGGTGGCGTCCTGATCCAGATCGAGCCGCGCGCGCAGGGCGTGCTGCGCATCGCCGTCCACGACACCGGCATCGGCATCGCCCAGGACAAGCTCGGATCGGTGTTCGGCGCCTTCTCCCAGGCCGACCAGTCCACCACGCGCAAGTTCGGCGGCACCGGGCTGGGCCTCGCCATCTGCAAGCGCCTGGTCGAGGCCATGAACGGCCGGATCGGCGTCACCAGCCAGGTGGGCAAGGGTTCGGTGTTCATGCTCGAAATCCCGGCCCTGACGATCGAGCCGGCGGAGCCGTGGCCCGTGCTCGACGGGCAGCAGGCCCGGCTGTCCATCGCCGGTGACGCCAGCCGCCATGCCATGGGCCGCTATCTGGCGCGGGCGCGCATGAAGGTCGCCGCCGATACTGCGGAGGACGACGCCGTCGCCGGACTTGTCATCGCCGACGCCAATTCTCTTTCAGCGGACAACGCCACTGGGTTCGAGTCGATCTGCCTGGGAGAATATGGCGACAGTGCACCGGAGAACCTGCGGCGGGGCGGACTGGCCGACGCGGTGCTGATCCAACCGTTCCGGCGCCGGGATCTGAAAGCGCTGCTGGCCCAGCGCCAAGCCGGCGCGCCGATCAGCGAGGTGAAGCCCGAACAGACCGCGGCGTCGGAGGCGATCCCGCAGTTCCACGGCGCTCATGTCCTGGTGGCCGACGACAGCGCAGTGAACCGCGAGGTCGCCCTGGAAGCCCTCTCGCGCCTGGGCGTCACGGCGGACGTGGCTGTGGACGGCGTCAAGGCGGTGGAGGCGGTCAAGGCCGGTCGTTTCGACCTCATCTTGATGGACGGCAGCATGCCGGAGCTCGATGGGTATGGCGCCGCGCGTGCGATCCGGCGGCTGGAGCACGGCAATCCCGGCGCCCGCATTCCCATTGTCGCATTGACCGCCCATGTGGTCGGCAAGGCCGCCGACGCCTGGCGCGACGCCGAGATGGACGCTGTGTTGCACAAGCCGTTCACGCTCGCGTCCCTCGCCAAGACCCTTGGCCTCTTCCTAACGCCGGCCGGCGTCTCGAGCGACGACGCGCCGGTCGCGCCGGCGCTGGTGGACGAAGCAAGCCTGCTGGACCCGCAGGTCATGGCGGACCTGGAAACCATGGCGGCCACCGGACGCGCGGACTTCGTCGAGCGCGTTCGCCGGCTCTACCGCGACAACGCGCCGGGCTGCATCGAGGCGCTTGACGAGGCCGCCCAGGCCGCGGACTCCGAACACGTCGCCCGCGCCGCCCATGCCTTGAAGTCGATGAGCCTCAACATCGGTGCCCGCGCCGTCGCGGACCTCGCGGCCCGGATCGAAGCCAGCGCCCGCAACGACGGGCGCATCGACCGCAAGCTGGTCACCGCCATCGGCGCGGCTCTGGCCACCACCCTGCGTCAACTCGACAAGCGCTCGGCTCAGCCGATCCCGAGCCAAATGGCCGAACCGGTTGACAGCGATGACGACCGCGCGCTGCTGCGCGATCTGGAAACCGCCATCGCGCGCAATGAACTGTCCATGGTCTACCAGCCGCAGGTGGACCGCGAGGGGGTCAAGGTGATCGGGGTCGAGGCCCTGGTCCGATGGACCCACCCCGTGCGCGGATCGGTCAGCCCCGCCCTCTTCATCCCGCTGGCCGAAACGCACGGCCTGATCGGCAAGATCACATCCTGGGTCATGACCCGGGCCATGAACGAGACCCGCGAACTCGGGGCCCTCCCCGTCAGCATCAACGCCTCCGCGCTGGAATTCAACGACCCCGGGTTCGTCGACCGGCTGACCGGGATCATCGACGAGCAGGGCTTCGACCCCAAGCGGCTGGAAGTCGAAATCACCGAGACCGCGATCCTCAACGGCGAGGGCGAGGTTCGGCGCAGCATCGAGCGTTTGCGGGCCATGGGCGTCAAGATCGCGCTGGACGACTTCGGCGTCGGCTATTCCAGCCTCAGCCATCTGCGCCTGTTCCCCTTCGACAAGCTGAAGATCGACAGGCTGTTCATCACCAGTTGCAGCCGGGACGCCGAATCGGCCACGGTCGTCCATGGGGTGATCAGCATCGGCCGGGCGCTCGGCATGAAGGTGGTCGCTGAGGGCGTGGAAACGGAAACCCAGAAGAAGTTCCTGAAAGTTGCCGGGGTTCACGCCATGCAAGGCTATCTGACCGGCAAGCCCATGCCGGTCGACGCCCTGCGCGCGCTGTTGACTGAACAGGCCGCCGCCGAGTTCGACCCGCTCAAACGCCGGGCGCAAGCCGGGTGACCGACGCTGGCCGCGAGGTTCTGTTCGAGCTGCGCCAGATCGGCAATTCGGTGAAGGTCACCGCGATCGATGTGGCCACCAACACCGAAGTCTCGACTCTCGGACCGGCGTCGGCGGGCGTGCATGGCCTCAAGATGGCCGCACTCCGGAAGCTGAACTACGTGCTGGCCGAGCGCGCCCGAGGCGCCGGCCATGGGCCTAGGTAACGAACCGATTGGACTTCACCGCGTTAGCGTTAGCGTTGGCGTTGGCATCCGAACCGCGAGACCGTCATGATCTGCATTATCGCCTGCCTTGCCGCCCAGGCGGTATTGGCTGACGCCATTGTCAGCGCGCCGCCGAGTCCGGTGCGGGCCGCCTTCGGCAACACCATTGTCTCCACCTATCCTGATGGCCGAA
>Ga0302311_10008310_pt1 | contig 10460 bp, 7 predicted proteins | sample III_Palsa_N1_3_FD_200449 | JGI IMG/M metagenome (GOLD analysis project Ga0302311, IMG submission 200449) | Peat permafrost microbial communities from Stordalen Mire near Abisko, Sweden - III_Palsa_N1_3 | ecosystem: Environmental > Terrestrial > Soil > Palsa > Peat permafrost | place: Sweden...
AGGTCAGCGTCTCCTACACCCCCGACGTCTTCGGCGCGAACCGCCGCGCGGTGGAGAATTTGGCCGCGCTGGAGGAGGCGCAGCGATTTGAGTTGGAGGCCGCCCGCCAGACCATCGCCGCCAACGTCGTCCTCGCCGCCATCCAGGACGCCGCCCTGCGCGCCCAGGTGGCGGCGGCCAAGACCGTCATCGACGACCAGCGCCGGACCCTGGAGTCTTTCCGTCGCCAACACGACCTCGGCCAGACCTCCAAGGCCGACCTGGCGGCGCAGACCGCCCTGCTGGCCCAGGCGGAGACAACCTTGCCGCCGCTGGAGAAGGCCTTCGAGATCAACCGCGACCTGCTCGCCAGCCTGGTCGGCCGCACGCCGGGCGAACCGGTGACCGCGACCTTCACCCTTGACGCCCTGACCCTGCCCGACGCCCTGCCCCTCAGCCTGCCCGGGGATCTGGTGCGACAGCGGCCTGATGTCCGGGCGGCGGAAGCGCAGCTCCACGCCGCCAGCGCCGCGATCGGCGTGGCGGTCGCCGCTCGGCTGCCCAACATCAATCTCGCCGCCGCCGCGGGCTCGGCGCCGCTGGATGTCGGCATATCCCTCGCCAACAGCGCCACCTTCTGGAGCCTGGCCGGAACCCTGACCCAGCCGATCTTCGAGGGCGGGACGCTGCTGCATCACGAGCGCGGGGCCAGAGCCGAGTTCGAAGCGGCGGCCGCCCAGTACCGCGCCACCGTCATCGCCGCCTTCCAGAATACCGCCGACACCGTCCACGCCTTGCGCGCCGACGCCAAGGGCAGTCTCGCCGCCCAGTCTTCCGCCGACGCTTCCGACAGAAGTCTGGCCATCGCCCGCAGGCAATTGGGTCTGGGCGACGTCAGTATCTTGACCGTCCTGACCGCCGAACAGGCCGACGCCCAGGCCAGGCTCGCCCTGGCCCAGACCAGGGCGGCGCAGTATTCCGACGCGGTGGCCTTGTTTCAGGCCCTGGGCGGCGGATGGTGGAACGCCCCGGCCGGCGCAAGCGGAGAAAAGACCAAGCCATGAGCACCGACGGACCTGTCACGCCTGGCCCCATGACGGCGCCGCTGGCCCTTTATCGCGACCCCAATGTGTTCGAGGCCGAACGCGAGCTGATCTTCGCCCGCACCTGGCAGTTCCTCGGTCTGGAATCGGACCTGAAGCGCGCGGGCGACTATCTGGCCCAGTCCGTCGCCGGCTATCCGGTGGTGGTGGTGCGGGACGAGGCGGGGTCCTTGCGCGCCTATCACAACGTCTGCCGCCACCGCGCCGGGCCGTTGGTGGGCGAAGCGCGGGGGCGTTGCCCCGGCGAATTCGTCTGCCGCTATCACGCCTGGCGCTACGGCTTCGACGGCGCCTTGAAGGCGGCGACCAACTTCGGTTCGGCCGAGGTGGATCTGGCGACCTACAGCCTGTTCCCCATCCGGGTGGAGACTTGGCGCGGTTTCGTGTTCGTCAATCTCGACGAGAAGGCCGCGCCGCTGATCGACACCATGCGCCCCCTGGACGCCCGCTTCGGCAAGCGCGACCACCTGACCGCGCGGATCGAGGACAACCACGCGGTAGCCAGCAACTGGAAGGTGTTCGTCGAGAACTACCTCGAAGTGGTGATGCAAGATGTGGATTCCGGCGAAGGCGACGCTGACGCCAACGGCCTGTGGGCCTGGGTCTGGCCCAACCTGGGCTTTACCCTCTATCGCGGCGTCCTGGTGGTGATCCAGATGCGTCCGTCCAGCGCCGAGGCGACCCAACTCCACCACATCTATCTACATGAGCCGGAAGAACCCGGCATCGACGCCGCCCACCTGACCGCCGAACAGATCACCGAGGAAGACGCCTGGATCTGCGAGCGAGTGCAGGAAAACATCGACGCCGGCATCTATCGCCGGGGCCCGCTGTCCGCGTCGCACGAGCCGGCCGTGGCCTGGTTCCAGGCCAGGATCAGCCGGCTGCTGGAGGAGTAGGACGAGCTAGCGCGGCAGGCTCGGCGCAGCCTTTGCGGACAGCGCGTCGTATGGACTGGGCACCCGCGAATTGTCTTTGTGCTTCAGGATGAGCCGCTTCAGCGGGTCGCCGGAAACATAATAGCGCCCTCGCTTTTCGCCGATCGCCTCCAGCAACCCGGCATCGGTCAGCTTTTTCAAGTCGCGACTTGCGACCACGTCGGAAATTTGCTGGTCCTCCCGGTATCGCTGATTGCGCACCTTATAGCCGAACGCCGCATCCATCAGGGGAAGATCGCATCGCTCGGGCAGGCCGTGGCCGAGTCTGATCTTCTCGACTTCGCCCCACACGGCGCTCACTGTCGCGTTTCGTTTCATCAGCGTCGCCGCTTGCTGATAGTGGGCGGTGAGGCAAAACCGGACCCATGGCAGGCAGTCTCGTTCCGGATGCCAGGCGCCTTGGCCCACCTGCGCGAGCATCGCGTAGTAGGCTGCCGTGTTGCGCCCCAGCCACTCCTCGATACTGGAGAAGACGGGGCTGGTAATACCGCGTTTGGCCAGCACCAGTGTCTGCAGCGTCCGCGCCATCCGGCCGTTGCCGTCTCTGAAAGGGTGGATCATGGCGAGGTTCAGGTGGGCAAGCGCGCCCAAGACCGTCGCATCCACGCCGTCTTCCGCGTTGATGTGCTCAACGAGCTCATTCATCAGGGCCGGCACGAGCCCCGGTTCCGGCCCCTCATATACCGTGTCGCCGGTCGGCTCGTGCACGACGACGACTGCGCCGGGCCGCCACTGACCGGGCAGCTTCGTCAGGTCATAGCTCATCATGATGAAGTGCAGACTTCTGATGAGTTGAGCGTCGGCAACGGTGTGCGGATCGTCGTATATCTGAAGAATGTAGGTCATTGCGTTTCTGTAGCCGGTCAACGCCCGGAGGGTTTCGTCCTCCAAGGTTTCCGGCTTTTCGTCGTCGACGATCGCCACGGCCTCGGCCAGATTGGCATTGTATCCCTCAATGCTGTTTGATCCCTGCAGCGCCCTGGCAAACGTGTTTCGTCTCAGAAAGCCCTGCCATCGGTTCGGGCTCTGGCTAACTTGAAAACGCAGTAACGAGCGCTGTTCGTTGATCATCGCGATGACATCTTGGTCCATCGCCTCAAGCGCTGGGTTAGCAAAGATCATGGTTGGTTGTTCCATTTCATATCGTATGTACGACGATATAAAACCGACTTTCAGACGAATTCAATCTATATAACCAACTACCTCGTCAGCGAGCTGTGTCCATTGCCGGCGCCTTCTCGCCCGGGTTAGCTTGAGGTCCCGAATGCGTAAGCCAGCCGCGCTCCCATTGTCAGACGATCACGCCATCACCCGCTTGGACACACCAAAGCGGCACCTGGGGGTCGCCCATGCGACCATCCTGGCGCTGGGGATGATCATGACCACCGACACGCTGAAGACGGCGCCGACGGTGGCGCTGAATATCGGCGGCTGGCACTTCTACGGCATGTGGGTGCTGGGCGGCCTGCTCTCGATGCTGGGCGCCATGGGCTATGTCGAGATGGCCACCGCCTTCCCGGATCCCGGCGGGGACTACAACTTCCTGTCCAAGGCCTATGGGCGACAGGTCGGCCTGCTGTTCGCCTGGTCGCGGTTCTCGATCATGCACACGGGCTGGATCGCGCTGATGGCCTTCATGTTCGCCGACTATGCCGGGGCGGTGATCCCGATGAACCCGGTCGGCCACACCCTGTTCGCCCTGGCCACCGTGGCGACCCTGGTGGGCCTGAATCTGATGCATGTGCGGATGGGCTTCATCACCCAGGCGGGGCTGGTAGGGCTTGTGACCCTGGGCTTCGCCAGCGTCGTCGCGGCGGCGATCAAGCTGGGGATGCAGGGCCATCTGCCCGCAGCGGTGGTCGCGCCGACGCCGGCGGCCATGCCGTCGCTCAAACAGATGTCGGTGGCGCTGATCTACATCTTCCTGGCCTATGGCGGCTGGAGCGACGCGGCCACCCTGTCGGCCGAGGTCCGCTCGGACCGGCGCGGCATGCTGATCACCATCATCGGCAGCCTGGTGACGCTGATGGTCATCTACCTGGCCCTGAACGGCGCCATGCTGGCGGGCCTTGGTCTGAATGGGCTGGCGCATTCGACGACGCCGGCGGCGGACCTGATGGGCCGCGCCTTCGGCGACGCCGGCAAAACCCTGATCGTTGTCGTGGTGGGCGTCTCAGCCATCGCCAGCATCAACTCGACCCTGATCGTCGGCGCCCGAACCACCTATGCCGCCACCCGCGATCTGCCGGCTCTCGCCTTCATCGGCCGCTGGGAGGTTGGACGCGGCATACCGGCGCGAGCCGTGTTGGCCGAGGGCGGATTCGCCATGCTGCTGGTGGTGGCCGGGTCCTTCGCGACCAGCGGCTTCAGCGCGATGGTCGACTATATGACCCCGGTCTACTGGCTGTTCATGGCGGCCAGCATGGGCGCGCTGATGATCCTGCGCCGACGTTTCCCGGACGCCGCGCGGCCGGTGAAGACGCCGCTCTATCCCCTGTTCCCGGTCAGCTTCCTGCTGATCTCCGCCTATATGTTGATGTCGTCGCTGATGGACCTGGGGAGGGGCGCTCTTTACGGAGCGGCCGTGCTGGCGGTAGGCATCGGCTTGCTCGGCGTGGCGCATCTGCTGCGACCGACCCGGCTGGCGCCGGCGGAATAGGGAGAATCGGATGAGACGTCTGGCGACCGCCTTCGCGGCCCTGCTTTGTTGTGCGGCGCCCGCCTGCGCCCAGCACCTGAACCCCGACAGCCTCTCCAAGATGCCGGTCCCGCCGGCCAAGCACAGCGAACCCTACGGGTCCGATCCGCTGGAATACGGCGAGTTACGCGTGCCGAAGGGCGCCGGACCTTTCCCGCTGGTGGTGATCATCCACGGCGGCTGCTGGACCTCCGGCTTTGCGACCCTGAGCTACCTTCGCCCCCTCGCGGCGGACCTTGAGACCAAGGGGATAGCCACCTGGAATGTCGAGTATCGCCAGATCGGCGATGCGGGCGGCGGCTGGCCGGGCACCTTCCAGGACTGGGCGGCGGCGGCGGACCATGTCCGCGCCCTGGCCAAGGCCTATCCCATCGACCTCAGCCGGGTGGTCGTTATCGGCCATTCCGCCGGCGCCCACGGCGCGCTTTGGATCGCCGCCCGTCCAAACGTTCCGGCCGAAAGCCCTATCCGCGGTGATCATCCGCTGAAGATCGCCGCGGCGGTCGCCATCGACGGACCTGGCGACCTGAAGGCCTTCATCGGGCCCGATGAGAAGATTTGCGGCGGGCCGGTGATCTCACAACTGATGGGCGGCCTGCCGGCGCAAGTCCCCGACCGCTATGCTCAAGGCAATCCCATCCAGCTGTTGCCGAGCCATGTGCCGTCGGCCCTTGTCGCCGGGGCAGTCCTGCCGCCGGAGGCCGCCGAAGCCTATCGCGCGGCGGCGACCGGCAAGGGCGATCATGTGCAGGTGTTGGTCCTCAAGAGCGTCGGCCACTTCGACATGCTGTCCGCGACCACCCCCTCCGGCGCGCAGACCGAAGCCTTGATTCTGAAGGCCGTCGGGGTCGCCGCGCCCTGAACGGCTTTCCTTACGAACAATTATCTGGCGTCGCTGTGCCGGTGGCGGCAAGGATATCGGCCAGACTGGCTGGGGTTCAGGTGTGCACGAAGCGCACCCTTCCAGCCGCGCGCCAAATCGCACCGGAGGAACGGATGCCTGCTCATTCCATCGATCGACGGACCTTGCTCGCCTCGTCGGTCGCGCTCGCAAGCGCCGCCGCCGCGCCCAGGTTCGCATTCGCGCAAGCCCCTGGCGGCCCGCCCGTCGCGCCGGTTCGGCCGGTGACTGAGACCTATTTCGGGACCACGGTCGTCGATCCCTATCGCTGGATGGAGGCCGAAGGCCCCGAGTGGAAGACCTATGCCCTGGCCGAGGCCGCCTATGCCAAGTCGGTGCTGGACGCGATCCCCGGCCGGGACGCCCTGATCGACGCCGTGGCCCACTACACCGCTCTGGTGGTGGCGGTCAGCGCCGTGCAGATCGGCGGCGACTACGTCTTCACCCAGGTCCGCCCCGCCGGCGCCAACACCTTCAAACTGTTCGTGCGCAAGGGCCTGCATGGCCAGGACCGGCTGTTGCTAGATCCGGACGCCTATGCGCCCAAGGGCTCTCACGCCTCCCTGGACTGGTGGGCCGCCTCGCCGGACGGCAGCCATGTGGTGTTCGGAACCTCGCCCGGCGGGTCGGAGAACTCCACCGCCCGGATCATGGTGACCGCCACCGGCGCCATCCTGCCAGAGACCATCGATCGCACGGAAGACGCCAGCATCAGCTGGAACGCCGATGGCTCGGGCTTCTTCTACAATCGCCTCCAGGCCGGCGCCGCGCCGGACAGTCTGGACAAGTACAAGCTCAGCGCCTGCTGGTTCCACCATCTGAACACCGACCCCGCCACCGACGCCAAGGTGCTGTGGAAGGACGCCTCCCCGGTGCTGAAGATCGCCGACATCGACTTTCCGGGGGTCTCGGTAACGCCAGGGTCGGACATCGCCCTGGGGGCGGTCATTTCCGGCGTCCAGAACGAAGTCAGGCTCTACGCCACATCCGTTTCAGCGGCCCAGGCCGGCGCGCCGAAATGGACGCCCGTCTGCGTCCCGGCCGACGACGTCACCAGCGGGGCGATCCATGGCGAAGACATCTATCTGCTGAGCCACAAGGACGCGCCGCATTACAAGATTCTCAAGACCACCGCCGCCTCGCCGGACGTGGCGAGCGGAAAACTGGTCGTGCCGGAGAGCGCCTCGGTGATCCGTGGCCTCGGCGCCGCCAAGGACGCCCTCTATATCCAGGACCTCAACGCCGGGCTCGGGGGCCTGCGTCGGCTGGGCTATGACGGGGTGCTCACCACGATCCAGACGCCTTTCGCCGGCTCCATCGACGGCCTCTACACCGACACCCTGCACGACGGCGCCTGGTTCTTCCTGCAGAGCTGGGTGCGGCCCACCGTGCTCTGCTACGTCGGCCCCGATGGGGTGGTGAAGCTGACCGACATCGCGCCGCAGCCGCCGGTCGACGTGACCCCCTACACCTCCGAGGAGGTGTTCGCGACCGCTGGCGACGGGACCAAGGTGCCCCTGTCCATCGTCTACAAGAAGGGCCTGCGCCGCGACGGCTCGGCGCCCCTGATGCTGAACGCTTACGGCTCCTACGGTATCACCGAGGACCCGGCCTTCATCGCCCGCTGGCTGCCGCTGCTGGACCACGGCGGCGTCTTCGCCGTGGGGCATGTGCGCGGCGGCGGGGAACTGGGCGAGGACTGGCATCTGGCCGGCAAGAAGCTCAACAAGCCCAACACCTGGCGCGACACCATCGCCTGCGCCGAATACCTGATCCGCGAGGGCTATACCTCCAAGCCCAGGCTGGCGGTGGTCGGCGGCTCGGCGGGCGGCATCACCGTCGGACGGTTCATGACCGAGCGGCCGGACCTGGCCGCGGTGGTGATCGACCAGGTGGGCGTCTCCAACGCCACCCGCAGCGAGTTCTCGCCCAACGGGCCGCCCAACATTCCCGAGTTCGGCACGGTCACCGATCCGGAAGGCTTCAAGGGCCTGCTCGAAATGGACGCCATGCTGCATGTGAAGGACGGGGTGAAATATCCCTCGGTGCTGCTGACCACCGGCCTGAACGACCCGCGCGTCTCGTCCTGGGAGCCCACCAAGATGACCGCGCGGCTGCAGGCGGCCAACGGCGGACCCAACCCGATCATCCTGCGCATCGACGTCGACGCCGGCCACGGCATCGGCTCGACCCGCGGCCAGCGCGACCGCGAGACCGGCGACATCCTCGCCTTCACCTTCTGGCGCACGGGCGATCCCAGGTATCAGCCGAAGGGCTGACCAATCTCTCACCTCGTCATCCCGGCCGCAGCGAAGCGAAGAGCCGAGACCTCGATCGGAGTTGAGCCCGGTCGCTCGATGTCCCGGATCGCCCCTTTGGGTCGTCCGGGATGACGATTGTATTTCGGCGAGAGCTTTTCTAATCCGGGTTCATGACCATCACTGCCTTGCAGCGTATCGGCGCGCGCGTCAGCTTTCTGATCGGCGCCGCCGCACTGGCCGCCTGCCAGCCCCAATCCGCGTCGCAGCCCAAGGCGCTCGATCCCGCCGTCGCCTGGGCCTTTCCGGGCGCAGGGACCGCCGCGCCTGAACCTTCGGCGTCCACTGTCCAGCATCTGCCGAACATGGAGGCGTCCTTCACCCAGGCCCAGATCGACGACCTGTTCCACGCCGTCGACTGGCGCCCCTCGGAACATCCCGCCGCGCCGACCGCCGTCATCACCGGCAAGCAGCCCGACGCCATGGCCTGCGGCTACTGCCACCTGATGACCGGCGACGGCCGGCCGGAGAACGCCGCCCTGGCCGGTCTGCCCGCCGACTATATCGTCCGCCAGGTCACCGAACTGCGCTCGGGCGACCGGATCAGCCCCTCGGCGGACTGGACCCCCGCCGCGCTGATGCGCCAGACGGCGCACGGAGTCAGCGACGCCGATCTGGCCGCCGCCGCGGGCTATTTCGCCGGCCGGCCGTTCACCGGCCATACCCAGGTGATCGAGGCTGCGCAGACCCCCAAGGCCGTCCCGGCGGACTTCGTCTACCGTTTCGACGACAAGGCCCCATCCGAGGCGCTTGGCGCGCGCATCATGGAAGGCCCGACCGACTGGAACAGATTCGAGCTGCGCGACCCGGACACAGCCTATGCCGCCTATGTCCCGCCCGGCAGCCTCGCCAAGGGCGCGGCGCTGGCCAAGCGCGGCGACAGCCAGGCCAGGCCCTGCGTCAGCTGCCACGGGCCGGCCCTGACCGGCGCACCGGGCGTGCCCGCCATCGCCGGCCGCTCGCCCACCTACATCTTCCGCCAGCTCTACGCCTTCAAGGCCGGCGCCCGGAACGGAACCCTGGCCGAGCCGATGAAATCCGTGGTCGGGCAGTTGTCGACCCAGGACATGATCGCGCTCGCGGCATACGTCGGATCGCAACCGGCCCGTTGACACCGGACGGGTCTTCGCCTATCCACCGCCGCTCGTTTCCGCCCGCCTCGCTGGCGCGCGGAGCATTCGCCTTTGGACCTGGAGCCACCTGCCGTGAAGCGGACCTATCAGCCGTCGAGACTCGTGCGCAAGCGCCGTCACGGCTATCGCACGCGCATGGCCACCAAGAACGGTCAAAAGATCGTCGCCCGCCGCCGCGCCAAGGGCCGCAAGCGCCTGACCGCCTAGGCAAGACGCCCAGGATGACGGCGGGCGGTGGAGTTCCGCTCTGACCGACGTCCCCCCTCTCAAGTTCGAGCGCCTGAAGAAACGCCCCGACTTCCTCGCCGCGGCCAAGGCGCCGTCGTGCGCCAGGGGCGCCGTGGTGGTGCAGGCGCGCGACCGGGGCGATGACAGCGCCCTCGTCCGCATTGGTTTCACCGCGACAAAACGCATCGGCGGCGCTGTGGTGCGCAACCGCGCCAAACGCCGCCTGCGCGAGGCGGCGCGCCGTCTGGCGCCCCTTCATGCGAGGGCCGGCCATGACTATGTGTTCATCGCCCGGGGGGGTACGGCGATGCGCCCCTGGGATCGGCTGCTTGACGATATCAAAAGCGCGCTGATAAGCCTCGCCGCCAATCAGGTCCCCGCGCCCGACGCGCCAAGACAGCCCCCCGGTAAAACGCTCCATGGATAAAGAGTCCAATCGCAACACCATCATCTTCGTGGTGTGCACGGTGGTGCTGCTGTTCGTCTACGAAACCTTCGTCATGGGGCCGATCACCAAACGCCAGCAGGCGGCGGCGCAGGCTCAGGCCACGGCGATGGCCAAGGTGCATCCGCAGGCCAACGGCATCGTCGCGCCGGGCAACTTCATGCCCAGGGCCCAGGTGGTCGCCCAGAGTCCGCGTCTGCCGGTCGACACCCCCAGCCTCGCCGGTTCGATCAATCTGCGCGGCGCGCGGATCGACGACCTCTACTTGAAGGCCTACCACTTGACGACCGACCCCAAGGCGCCGCCGGTGGAGCTGTTGCGGCCGGAGGGCGTCGAGCACGCCTGGTTCGCCGATGTCGGCTGGACGGGCGCCAACGTTCCGGGCGTTCCCGACCTGAACACCGTGTGGACCGCGACGCCGGGCGCGAAGCTGACCCCGACCTCGCCCGTCGCTCTGACCTACGACAACGGGCATGGCCTGGTGTTCCACCGCCTGATCGCGGTGGACGATCACTACATGTTCGCCATCAGCGACACGGTGACCAATTCCACCACCCAGCCGATCGTGCTGCAGGCCTACGGCTCGGTGCAGCAGCACGGCCTGCCCTCGGACTTGGCCAACAGCAACATCATCCACGAAGGCGCCATCGGCATCCTCGGCGGCCAGTTGAAGCAGTCAAAGTACAAGGCCTGGAAAAAGGACGGCGTGACCAACTA
>Ga0302311_10008315_pt1 | contig 10454 bp, 9 predicted proteins | sample III_Palsa_N1_3_FD_200449 | JGI IMG/M metagenome (GOLD analysis project Ga0302311, IMG submission 200449) | Peat permafrost microbial communities from Stordalen Mire near Abisko, Sweden - III_Palsa_N1_3 | ecosystem: Environmental > Terrestrial > Soil > Palsa > Peat permafrost | place: Sweden...
CAGGACGGCAGTCGGCCGCGCGAGACGTACGGCAATGCGCGGATGGACCGCTTGCACGGCGGCCGATGGCGGCACAGGCATCGGCACGATGCCCGCCAACGGCGCGAAGGCAGCGGCCACCGCGCTGGAGCGATCGGCCGTCGCCACGATCTCCGACAACGGATTGATCGAAGCGACCTCTTCGGCCGCGCGCGCCAGAGTCTCGGCCGCGACGGCATCGGCCTTGGTGACGACGATGCGGTGCGCGGCCGCCCATTGCGCCGCCGCTTCCTCGAACGTGGCAGTCTCGGCGCTGCGCGTAGCATCGAAGGTGGCAACCACCGAGACACGCATCCGATAGGACGCGAGTCCGGCGAGCTGGCGCAGGACGGGACCGGGCTTCGACAGCCCGCTGGTCTCCAGGATGATGCGGCGCAAGGGACCGGACGCGCCCGGCCGCTCCACGCTGAGCAGCCGGTCGATCGTGAAGGCGAGGTCGCTGCCGGCCTGGCAGCAGATGCAGCCGTTCGACAGCATGGCGATCGGCGTGTCGGCGCCCTCCTCGCGCAGGATCACGCCGTCGAGGCCGATCTCGCCCGCCTCGTTCACGATCACCGCCGTGTCGGCGGCCTCCGGGCCGGCCAGGAAGTCGCGCAGCAGGGTCGTCTTGCCCGATCCGAGAAAGCCCGTGAGGACGATAAAGTCCGTCACTCGGCCGCCTTCTTCTGCGGTGCATACTTGGCAGGCACGTCCTCTTCCCAGCTCGCCTTCACCAGATCGCGCACGTCGGCCAGCAGCTCGGCTGTGTCGTAGATCACGCCGTCCTTGATCGTGTACTTGAGGCCACGATGCCATTCGACCGCGTTGGTCGCGTCGTTGAAGCGCATCGCGCCGGTGCCATAGAGCAGCTTGAAGTCGGTCAGCGGATTGTGGTCGTGCACCAGCACGTCGGCCAGCTTGCCGACCTCCAGGGTGCCCAGCTCGTTCTCGATGCCGCACAGCGCCGCGCCCTGCGACGTGGCCGAGCGGATGACTTCGAGCGGATGGAAGCCCGCCTCCTGCAAGAGCTCGAGCTCGCGGACATAGCCGAAGCCGAAGATCGAGTAGATGAAGCCCGAATCGCTGCCGGTGCAGACCCTGCCGCCGCGGTTCTTGTACTCGTTGATGAAGGTCATCCAGAGCCGGTAGTTCTCCTTCCACTCGACCTCGTTGGTGGTCGACCAGCGATACCAGTAGGAGCCGTGGCCGCCGCGCTGCGGCGTGAAGTAGTTCCACATCGACTTCCAGGTGTAGTCCTTGTGCCAGTCGGCCTGGCGCGCGCGCATCAGGTCGCGGTTGGCGTCGTAGATCGTGAAGGTCGGCACGAAGGTGAAGCCGATCTTCAGGAAGTTCTCCATCACCTCGTTCCACTTGTCCGAGCCGGGCTTGGCGCCCTGCTTGAACATCTGACCGGAGACGGAGAAGCGGAAATATTCGTCGTTGTAGTCGTAGTCGAGCGGGAAGTGCTGGACGACCCTGTCCTCGAACAGCGCCTCGGGCAGGCCATAGTAATGCTCGGCGCTGGTGAGGCCCCACTTCGCGGTGGTGAGCGCGTTCATGCGCGTGACCGCCATCTGCGCGTGATGGCAACCGGACCTCAGCCCCAGCTTGCCGCATTCATCGAGGGCGGCCTCCATGATGGCGGGCGGTGCGCCGAAGAACTTCACGCCGTCGGCGCCGCGGTCCTTGAGCTTGCGCAGCCACGCGCGACCCTCGTCCGGCGAGTGGATCACCTTCAGCATGTCGTTGACGGCCGGGAAATAGGCGTAGGCCAGCAGGCGTGGGGCGGCGATCGTGTTCTCGGCCGAGCGCTTCTTCTGGTCGAGCATCCAGCCCAAGCCGTTCATCGAGCCCATCTCGCGCACCGTCGTGACGCCGTGCGCCAGCCAGAGCTTGTAGACATAGTCGACCGGCGGCACCCAGCCGTTGGCCGAGTGGTAGGCCACGCCCGCATGGGCATGGCAGTCGATGAAGCCCGGCGTCACCCATTTGCCACGGCAGTCGATCTCGTGATCGCCGCCCGGCACGCGGTTGGCGGCGGTGGAAAGATTGCCCGTCGCCTTCTTCATCAGCACGATGCGGTTGTTCTCGATCACGATGTCGGTCGGCCCGATCGGCGGCGCGCCCGTGCCGTCGATCACCGTGGCGCTGCGCAGCACCAGGCGCTTGAAGGGGCCGATGCCGCGATCGCGTCCGGTCGCCGCCGTGACGAGGGGCTGGCCCGCCTTGACGCGATAGGCCGCCAGTTCGTCGCCTGGAAAGGCGGCATCGGGAGCAGGCACGTTGGTCATGACGGTTTTCCTCGATGGAGAATTTCGTCCGTATGCTCACCCAGCAGCGGCTCGCGATAAAGGGGCTTCGACGGTTCGTCCTTGAAACGCACGACAGGTGCGAAGTGCTTGCGGCCGTCTTCATCGGTCAGCACGGCGCCGCGCTTCAGCAGGTTCGGATCGGCGATCGCCTCGGGCAGGGTGGCGACCGGGCCGTAGCAGATGTCGAGCGTGGCGAGAGTGTCCATCCAGTGGGCGAGCGGCTTGGCCTTGAAAGTCGCGGCCAGGAAGTCGGCCACCGGCTTCTGGTGATCGCCCGGCCACTCGCAGAGCGGCGCCATCTCGGGCCGGCCGAGCGCGCCCAGCAGGTTCTTGATGAACTTCATCTCCTGGCCCGCGAGCACGAGCTGGCGGCCGTCGGACGTGTCATAGACGCGATAGAAGGCCGAACCGCCGGTCGTGCGCTGCTGCTTCACGTCGGGATGCTTGTTCTCGGCGAAGGCCGTGCCGACCACGTTGGCGCAGGACGCCATCAGCGCCTCGTGCATGGAGACGTCGATATAGTCGCCCTTGCCCGTGGCCTGGCGGCGCAGCAGCGCCATCAGCACGCCCGACAGGCCGTGCAGCCCGCTCACCAGGTCAGCGACGGGAATGCCCGGGATGGCGGGACGGCCGTCGTCGCCCAGGGTGAGGCTCAGCACGCCGGTCATCGCTTCCAGCGCCAGATCATGCGCGGCGCGGCCGGGATAGGCGCCGTCCTGGCCGAAGGCGCTGATCGAGCAGTAGACGATGCCGGGGTTGGCTTGCTTCACCGCCTCGTAGCCGATGCCGAAGCGGGCGGCGACGCCGGGGCGGAACGACTCGACCACGACATCGGCCTCCGTGCAGAGGCGGAAGAGATCGGCGCGGCCTTGCTCGCTCTTGAGATCGAGCACGACGCTCTTCTTGCCGCGGCCCATGTTGCGAAAGAAAACAGACGTGCGCTGGTCGGCCGGCCGGATGTGCCGGCCGGGATCGCCCTCGCCCGGCGGCTCGACCTTGATCACCAGGGCGCCATGATCGGCCAAGGCGGTCGTGAGATAGGGCCCCGGCAGGAACCAGGAGAGATCGACGACCTTGATGCCTTCGAGCTTCATCAGCTTTTACCCAGGAGTGATTGGTTGTCGGCACCGAGCGGCGAACAGGCAGCCTGCGCCAGCCGCTCGCCGTCGATACGGATCGGATTGGCGATGACGCGCAACTCGCCTCTCACCGGATGCGGCACCGACGAGACCATGCCGGTCTCGCGGGCGAAGTCCGAGTCGAGCGCTTTGTCGAGGCGATAGACCGGGGCTGCCGGCAGCACGCCATTGAACTTCGCAAGCCACTCGTCGGTCGTGCGTGTGCGGAAGGTCGGATCGAGCGCAACATCCAGCGCGGCACGATTGGTCGCGCGCGTGTTCGGGTCGGGAAAGCGCGGATCGCTTAAAAGGTCGTTGCGTCCCATCGCGTCGCAGAGCGACAGCCAGAACTTCTGGGTCATGCACATGATGAAGATCCAGCCGTCCTTGGTCGGATAGGTCTGCACCGGTGCCAGCGAAAGATGCGCGCTGCGTGGCACGCGGGGCGAGACGTCGCCCTCGTTGAGGTACCAGAGCCCCGGATAGGTGAGCTGGTGCATCGCCACGTCGTAGAGACAGGTGTCGACGTCGCAGCCCTCGCCCGTCAGCTTGGCGCGCAGCAGGCACGCCAAGAGACCGACGGTGCCGGTGAGGCCGCTCATGCTGTCGATCAGCGACACACCCACGCGCGTCGGCGCGCCCGCGGGGTCGCCGGTCAGCTCCATCAGGCCTGCCTCGGCCTGCATCAGGAAGTCGTAGCCCGGCCAATCCTTGCGTTCGTTGTGGCGACCGTAAGCGGAGATGTGCAGGCAGACGATCGACGGCTTGAGGTGCTTCAGGCTCGCATAGTCGATGCCGAGCTTGCCCGGCTGGGTGCCGCGCATGTTGTTGACGACGCAGTCGGCCGACTTCACCAGTGCCTCGAATGTCGCGCGTCCCTCCGTCGACTTCATGTCGATGGTCACGCTCTTCTTGCCGAGGTTCCAGGCCTGGAAATACTCGCTGTCGTCCTTGCCCAGGCGATAGGGTCCGACCTGGCGCGAGGGATCGCCGTCGGGCGCCTCGACCTTGATCACCTCGGCGCCCAGCTCGGCCATGAACATCGTGCCGTAGGGGCCGGCGCCGAATTGTTCGAGCGTGAGGACACGGATACCCTTGAGTGGTTTTTCTTTCATGTCGATGCGCTGTGACGGGCCCACTGCCGGGCGATGATGAGCTTTTGCATTTCGTTGGTGCCCTCACCAATGCACGTCAGGGGAGCATCGCGATAGAGGCGCTCGATGTCGTACTCCTTGGAATAGCCGTACGCGCCGTGGATGCGCATCGACTCGGTGCTGTTCTCCAGCGCCGCTTCGGACGCGAAGTACTTGGCCATGCCCGCCTGCATGTCGCAGCGCTCACCGCGATCGAAGGCACCTGCGGCGTCGAGCGTCAGCAGGCGCGCGGCACGCGCGCGCGTCGCCATCTCGCCAATCTTCGTGGCGATCGCCTGGTGCTCGATGATCGGCTTGCCGAAGGTCTGGCGCAGTTGCGCGTACTCGGTCGCGAGCCGCAGCGCGCCTTCGGCGATGCCGACGCCGCGGGACGCCACGTTGATGCGGCCCAGTTCCAGGCCGCCCGCGACCTGCGTGAAGCCGCGGCCCTCGACCTCGCCGATCAGGTGATCGGCCGGGATGCGATAGTCCTGGAAGATCAGCTCGCCCGAGTCGATCGACTTGTAGCCGAGCTTCTCGAGCTTGCGGCCGGTGGTGAAGCCCGGCCCCTTGGGCGCGATGAACAGGCTCATGCCGGAATAGCGCGGGCTCGCCTCGGGATTGGTCTTCACCAGGAGCGCGAAGCAATGGCCTTCGATGCCGTTGCTGATCCAGGTCTTGGTGCCGTTGATCACATAGTCGCCGCGATCGCGCCGCGCCGTCATCCGGATCGCCTGCAGGTCGGTGCCGGCGTTAGGCTCGGTGAGCGCAAGCCCGCCCCGGATCTCGCCGGTGGCGAGCCTGGGCAGCCAGTGACGCTTCTGCGGCTCGGTGCCGAACTTCTCGATCGCCAGGGCGAGCATCAGGTGCGAGTTAAAGATGCCGGTGATCGCCATCCACACCGAGGAGATCTTCATCACGATCTGCGAATAGGTCGTGGCCGGCAGGCCGAGCCCGCCGTACTCCGGCGAGACCGTCGCGCCAAACAGGCCCAGCTCCTTCATCTGCTCGACGATCTCGGCCGGCCATCGGTCGGCGTGGTCGAACTCCTTGACGATGGGTTTCACCTCGCGTTCGACCCAGCGATCGATGGTCGCGAACAGCTGCGCTTCGTCCGCAGGATCGATCTTGTTCATTCTGCTGTCTCCCAAACTCGGCGGTGCTAGGCTGCCACGCATGCAAGGCCGATTGAAGAGACGTTCGCTGCTGGCTGCCACGATCACGCTCCCGTTCGCAGAGCGCGTGCTGGCGGCCGACGACTGGCCCACCCGAACCGTGCGTCTTGTCTGTCCGTTCACGCCCGGCGGGTCGCAGGATGCCATCGCGCGCCGGCTGGGCACCAAGCTCACCGAGCAATTCGGCCAGTCTTTCGTGGTCGACAACCGCAGCGGCGCGGGCGGCTCGATCGCCGCCGACAACGTGGCCAAGTCAGCCCCGGACGGCTACTCGGTGCTGCTGGGCAGCATCGGCAGCCATGCGCTGATCCCGCATCTCTATGCGAAGCCATCGTTCGATGCCTTCAAGGACCTCGAGACGGCGTGCTGGATCGGCACGCAGCCCAACCTGCTGGTCTGCCGTCCGGATTTTCCGCACGACACACCGCAGAAGCTGATCGCTGCGGCCAAGGCGGAACCGGGCAAATACTCCTACGGCGCCTCGGGCATCGGCAGCTCGCCCACGCTCACCATGGAACTGCTGAAGCAGAAGACCGGCGTCGACCTGACCTTCGTCAGCTATCGCGGCGTGTCGCTGGCGGCGGCCGACGTGCTCGCAGGCCACCTGCCGATGTGCATCGGCAACATCGACTCGCAGGTGAGCCAGGTGAACGCCGGCAAACTGAAGGCGATCGCCTCCACCGGGGCCACGCGCTCGGAGGCGGCGCCCAACGTACCGACCTTCGCGGAGTCGGGTCTCCCGGACCTGGTGGTGACCTCGTGGTCGCTGTGGTCAGTGCCGGCCGGCACGCCGATGACCGTCAAGGAGAAGCTGCGTCTCGGTACGGAGAAGGCCCTGCAGGCGCCCGACGTGATCGAGAGCATGAAAGCCGGCGGGTTCGATCCCGGCACGCTTTCGGTTGCCGAAGCCGACGCCTTCATCAAGACCGAGTACAAGCGCTGGGGCGAGGTCATTCGTGCCGCGGGCATCCAGCCGCAGTAAGCAGCTCGTCCCCGACCTGCTGGCGCCGGGCCTCGACCTGGTGTTCTGCGGGACTGCGCTCGGGCCCGCGTCGTTCAAGGCGCGTGCCTACTACGCCAATCCCGGCAACTCGTTCTGGCCGACCCTGCATACGGTCGGCCTCACGCCCGAACGCTTCGCGCCACAGCGTTACCCGGAGTTGCTGGCCTGGCGCATCGGCCTCACCGATCTCAACAAGACCGAAGTCGGCTCCGATCACGAGCTGACGCCCGCGGCGATGGATGCCGCGTCGCTGCACGCCAAGCTGCGCAAGTATCGGCCGGCCGCGATCGCTTTCACCAGCAAGAACGCAGCATCCCTGGCCCTTGGCGTAAAAGTGCCGGCCTACGGCCGCCAGGTCGAACTGCTGGAAGGCGCGGTCGCCTTCGTGCTCGCCTCGCCGTCGGGCCGCGCGCGCTCCTTCTGGACGATCGAGCCATGGCGCGAGGCGGCGGCCTTCGTGCTGGCACGCCGCGCGGCGCGCGAGCGAGTCGCGTGAGACGGCGCACGCTCCTGGCGAGCCTTTCGTTCGCACCCGCGGCTTGGGCACAGGGTGCATCGCTACGCCCTCTCGGCCGCCGCGCGGCGATCTACCTCGCACCGCTTTATGCGATGTATGCGCGGCGTTACCGCGAGACCGTCGAGCGCGGCCAGAAGCTCAACAAGCTCGTGCGGACACTATCGCCGCGCAACGGCCTGCTGCCGGCGTCGGCCTGGCTCGACCTGTCGACCGAACCGATGTTCCTCACCCTGCCGAAGATGGACGGCCGTTCCTACCGCGTGGTCCTGCTTGATCCCTTTGCGCGCGTCTTCGCCGAGGTGAGCGATCCGGCGCCGCGCCTCCGAATCGTCGTCGGACCGGCCTGGACCGGCACGGCGCCCGGCGAAGCCGACACGATCCGCGCCCCCGCCCGGTCGGTATGGCTGCGCTACGGCATCGCCGTCACGGAAGACGACGACGACATCAACGACGCGCGCGGGCTGCAGGCCAGGACGCTGCTGGAAACGCCTGACGAGCGCAACCAGCGCCGCATTCTCGAGATGCAGGAGTTGATGCGGTACCGTACCGATCCGCCGCCGGAGCCGGTGGCCGACTGGCCCGCCCCGCGGCCGGGCGACCGGTTCGACCTGTTCGAGGTGGGCCTGGCGATGCTGGGAGAGTGTGCCTTGAGCGAGCGCGACCGGCAAAAACTCGAGGAGCTTGAGCCGCTGCACCTACGGCCGGGCCGCCATTTCGATGCGCGTGCCTTCAGCGAGGCAGAGCGCGACGAGATTGCCTTGGGGATTGCAGATGCCGCGCCGGAGATCGCCGCGGCCCGAGCCGCGCTCGATTAATCGCGCGTTCAGCTGAACGCTTAAGCGTTCGGCTGGCTGCGCTGGGATTCCGCTTCGGCCCTGGCTTCGATCGCTTCCATGTCGTCGTCGGAGAGGCCGAAGTGATGGCCGATCTCGTGGATCAGCACGTGACGCACGATATGCGGCAGGTCTTCGTCGGACTCGCACCAGTAATCGAGGATCGGGCGGCGATAGAGGAAGATGCGGTCGATGTCGTTGGCGACGTGACCCGCGCCGCGCTCCACCATCGACACGCCCTGATAGAGACCGAGCAGGTCGAACGGCGAGTCGAGCTCCATCGTCTTCTCGACTTCGTCCGAGGGGAAGTCGTCGACCTGGATGCGCACGTTGCCGACGTGCCGGCGGAACTCCTCGGGGATCGTGGCGAGCGCCTCGGCGGCGATCGCCTCGATGTCGTCCAGCGAGGGCGCGACGCCGAAGCAGGGCGTGCGCCGAGGATTGTTGAACACCGGCATGACTCCCCCATATAGGACCGGCGCGCGCTCGCCAAGGGTCCTGTCGGCGGTCGTTTGTACACCGACGGGCGCCAAAATTTGGCGCACAATTCGCATAGTCGCGTTCCAGAACGAACCGCTCTAGAGTTGCGCCGCGCATGCTCCAGTTTTTCATCCGACGCCTGATCGTGGCGGCGCTCGTCACGGCGACCGTCATGACCCTCGCCTTCATCCTGACGCGCCTGTCAGGCGATTTGGCGACATCGATCGCGGGGGCCAACGCGACGGCCGCCGACATCGACGCGATCCGCAAGGCCTATGGCCTCGATCGCCCGGTGCTCACGCAATTCTTCGACTGGGTCGGCCGCGCCGCAACCGGCGATCTTGGCGAAAGCTATTTCTTCAAGGCAAGTGTGGCGTCGCTGATCGCCGAGCGCCTGCCGGTCACCCTGACGCTCGGCATCACCGGCCTGTCGATCGCGCTGCTGGTGTCGCTGCCGCTCGGTATCCTGGCCGCCGTCAAGGAGAACACGACGTTCGATCGTGCCGTCCAGGTCGTGGCACTGCTCGGCCAGGCAATGCCGTCTTTCTGGCTCAGCCTGATCCTGATGATCGTGTTCGGCCTGCAGCTCGGCTGGCTGCCGATCTCGGGCACCGACAGCTGGGACAGCTTCGTCATGCCGGGGGTGGTGCTGGCCTTCTCGGCGATCCCGGCGCTCACGCGCCTCACGCGCGCCGGCATGATCCAGGCGATGAGCTCGGACTATATCCGCACTGCCCGCGCCAAAGGCCTGTCGCGCGCCTCGATCCTGCTGAAGCACGCGCTGCGCAATGCCGCGATCCCGGTGGTGGCGATCGCCGCCGTCCAGCTCGGCTTCATGCTGGGCGGCTCGATCGTGATCGAGCAGGTCTTCGCCCTGCACGGCGTGGGCTTCCTCGCCTGGGAAAGCATCAGCAAGAACGATTTCCCGGTCGTGCAAGCGGTCGTGCTGGTGCTCGCGGTGATCTATATCGCGCTCACCATGCTGGCCGACATGATGAATGCCGTCCTCGATCCCAGGCTGCGCGGCGCATGAGCACAGCCACCGTGAGTGCCGGCCCGCGGCGCGGCTGGAGGAGCGTCAGCACCTGGATCGGCGCGATCATCGTCGGGCTGGCGGCGTTCGCGGCGATCTTCGGGCCCTCGTTGGTGCCGCACGATCCTTTCACGCAGGACCTCGGCAAGCGCCTGCTGGTGCCGTTCTGGATGGAGGGCACCGATCCGCAGCACATCTTCGGTACCGACCAGCTCGGCCGCGATTATCTCGCGCGCCTGGTCTACGGCTGCCGCATCTCGATGATGATCGGCGTCACCGTCTCGATCGTGTCCGGCCTGATCGGCATCACCATCGGCGTGCTGGGCGGCTTCATGGGCGGACGGGTCGACGACGCCGTGCTCTTCGCCATCACGACCCGCCTGTCGATCCCGGTCGTGCTGGTGGCGCTGGCGGTGGTCGGCCTGCTCGGCACCTCGATGACCCTGCTGGTGCTGACCTTGGGCCTGCTGCTGTGGGATCGCTTCGCCGTGGTCGCGCGCTCGACCACCATGCAGGTGCGCAATCTCGACTTCGTCTCGGCCGCCTGGTGCGCCGGCTGCTCGCGCTTCCGCATCCTGGCGCGCGAGGTGCTGCCCAATATCGCCAGCCACCTCGTGGTCGTGGCGACGCTCGAGATCGCGCTCGCCATCCTGCTCGAGGCGACGCTGTCGTTCCTGGGTCTCGGCGTGCCGCCGCCGCTGCCGTCGTGGGGCCTGATGATCGCCGAGGCCAAGGACTACATGTTCTTCAGCCCCTGGGTGATCATGATCCCGGGCGTGGCGCTGTTCATCCTGGTGCTCGGCATCAACCTCTTGGGCGACGGGCTGCGCGA
>Ga0302311_10008316_pt1 | contig 10454 bp, 9 predicted proteins | sample III_Palsa_N1_3_FD_200449 | JGI IMG/M metagenome (GOLD analysis project Ga0302311, IMG submission 200449) | Peat permafrost microbial communities from Stordalen Mire near Abisko, Sweden - III_Palsa_N1_3 | ecosystem: Environmental > Terrestrial > Soil > Palsa > Peat permafrost | place: Sweden...
TCCCAGGTCGCGCAGCACGCCGACGCTGGCCGCCTGATCGTTGACGAAGGCCCGGCTGCGGCCATCGGCGCTGAGCTGCCGGCGCAGCACCAGATCCTCGTCGACGGCGAAGCTCAGCCCCTTGTCTTCCAGGAAGGCCCAGACGGGATGGTCGCGGGAGGGGGCGAAGATGGCGGTGGCCTGGGCCTGGGCCGCGCCCCGCCGCACCAGGCCGGCGTCAGCCCTGGCGCCGGTGGCCAGGCCGAGGGCGTCGAGGATGATCGACTTGCCGGCGCCGGTTTCGCCGGTAAGCGCGGTAAGGCCAGGACCGATCGACAGGTCGAGGGTGTCGATCAGCACCACGTCGCGGATGGAGAGCCCGATCAGCATGGGCGCAGGATCGCCGCGAATCCGCGCCGGCTCAAGCGGGCCGGACGCGGGTTGCGCTTAATTCGTCGAGGTTTGCGGCTGCGCGGGGGATTGGGTTGGCGCATCGGGGGTTTGGGTGGTCGACGGCGTCAGCACGGCCGGGGTCTGTTCGGCCGGCGGGGCGGGGGTGGTCGCCCTCGCTTCGCCCAGGCCGAACGGGTGGGCCATGGCGTGGAGAAGGCCGTTATGAGGCTGGTTGGACGGGACCACCGCGGGCCGGTAGCCCTTGGACGTCAGCAGCCGGTAGGCGTCGGCATACCACTGGTCGCCCGGGAAGTTGTAGCCCAGCACCGAAGCGTTTTCCTTCGCCTCGCCGACCACGCCCAGGGTCAGATAGGCTTCGGTCAGCCGATAGAGGGCTTCGGGGGTCTGGCTGGTGGTCTGGTACTTGTCGACGACGGTCTTGAAGCGGCCGATGGCCGACAGGGTGTAGCCGTTGCGCAGATACCAGCGGCCGACGTTCATCTCGCGGCCAGCGAGCTGGTCGTTGATCATGTCGATCTTCAGCCGCGCGTCCTCAGCGTATTCGGTCTTGGGGTAGCGGCGCGCCACTTCGCGCATATTGGTCAGCGCCTGCTCCGTCGCGGCCTGGTCGCGGCCGATGTCGACGATCTGTTCGAAGTAGCACTCCGCCTTCAAGTAGTAGGCATAGGGCGTGGTCGCGTGGCCGGGATAGAGGTCGATGAACCGGTTGGCGTCGGAAATGGCGTCGTCGTACTGGTTGGCCTCATAGTGGGCGTAGGCCTGCATCATGATCGAGCGGCGCGACCACTCCGAATAGGGATGCTGGCGCTCCACTTCCTTGAAATAGGTGATGGATTCGTTCCAGTGGTGCTGGTCCAGCTGGTTGGCGCCGGCCAGATAGAGCTGGTCCACCGGGCGCTCCACATAGGCGTTGTCGGCCTCCTTCTTCTTGCCCTTGCCGAACATGGCGCAGCCGGACAGGCCGACGGCGGCGGCAACAAGCAGAAGCAGAGCGGGCGAACGAGCCCAGGACCTAGTCAGCACGGAAGACCACCTCGGAAAGACGCCCCCGCGCCAGAATAAAACGAGTGCCCCCCGGCTTCTACACTAGGCCGCCCTGGACGCAAATGCCGGCCGCGCGATGGAGCAGCGGCGGCTGGTCGCGCGGGCGGCGTCAGACCGCCTGAGCCAGGGTTTCGTTCAAGGTGGTCCAGCGCCAGGCCTTGGGCGTCTCGAGCAGGGCGCGCACCAGGGCGTTGTTGACCCCGTGGCCGGAATAGATCCCCTCGAAACGGCCCAGCAGCGGCGCGCCGAGCAGATAGAGATCGCCCAGGGCGTCGATGGCCTTGTGACGCACCATTTCCTTGTCGCGGCGCAGGCCTTCGGGATTGAGGATGTCGTCGCCTTCGATCACCACGACATTGTCCAGGGAGCCGCCGCGGGCCAGGCCGGCGGCCCGCAGGGCGTCGACTTCCTCGACGAAACCAAAGGTGCGGCAGTCGGCGAATTCGGCCCGGAACATGGCTTCGTCCAGCACCTCGTCCACCGACTGGTGGCCGATGGCCTTGGAGTCGAACTTGACCTGGAAGGACATCTCGAACTGATCGGCCGGCGACAGTTTCGCGCTCTTGTCCTGGTCGGTAACCTCGATGGTTTCCAGGATTTCGATATAGCTGCGGGCCGCTTCCTGGCGGCGAAGGCCGGCGCGGTCGATGATGTCGACGAAGGGGCTGGCGGAGCCATCCATGATCGGCACTTCCGGACCGTCGAGCTCGACCACCGCATTGTCGACGCCCAGGGCGGCGAAGGCGGCCATCAGATGTTCGACCGTCGAGACCTTGGCCCCCGCGTCATTGCCGATCACGGTGCCGAGCTGGGTCTGCACCACCAAGTCGCCCCGCGCCGGAATACGGTTATCGCGATCGGTGACGTCAGTGCGGACGAAGGTGATCCCCGCGCCGGCCGGCGCTGGCCGGATCGAAACGCGCACATGTTGTCCGGAGTGAACGCCAACGCCCGCGAAGATTGCCGGACCGGCCAGGGTATGCTGATAAAACGGCGAAGACGCCACTGGCTGTCCTTCCTGCACGCATGGGCCGCCCCCGACCCAATCACTGTAGGCTACGGGATAGGGGCGGCGCCGCAATGCAGCAAGACAACTCCTGTTTCCGAATGTAACTCGCCAAGACCCTTGAAAATCAAGGCCTTGCTCGCCTAGTTGGCGAGACGGCGGAGGAAGGACGGGATCTCCAGATCCTCGGTGGAGTCCGGGTGTTCTTCCGCCGCGGCCTGAGCCGCCGGCTGGGCGCCGGTGGCCGCGGCGCGGGCTTGGAGCACCGGCGTCGGATCGTTGCGATAGTCACGCAGGGGCGGCGGCGGCGGCTCGTGCCGCGGACGCCCGCCGCCAAACAGGCTGAGCAGGCCACTGCGCTTTTGGCGATGATCCTCGCTCGCATGCTGATCGACGAACATGGGCGAGTCGTCGGACTCGATCTCATCGGCCGCGTGACCAACCAGGGGCGCTTCGATGATCGACGAGCCCAGCAGATCGCCCTGCTCGGCTTCCTCGGCCTCAAAGCGCGCCTGCGCCGTTGGCGGGGTCATCTCGACCGGGGTCTCATAGGCGCCGCGACGGGGATCGCCGAAGGAAGCCGCTTGGGACGATGGCCTGGGCGTGCTGGCGTCGGGAGCGCTCGACCGCGAGAAGATCGGGGCGGTGGGCTGAGGCGTGCGGGCGTAGGTCGGCTGGACCGGTTGCGCCGGCTGGGCTTGCTGCACGGGTTGCGGCGGCAGGTCCTTGATCAGCAGGGGCGCGGCGTTGTTGGTGGTGATGCGCGGGGCCTTGGGCTCGATCAGGGCGATCGACTGGCCGTCCATGCCGGTGGCGACCACCGAGACGCGGATCTTGCCGTCCAGGGACGGGTCGAAGGCGGCGCCGAAGATGATGTTGGCTTCCGGGTCGACCTGGTCGGAGATGGCGTTGGCCGCCTCGTCCACTTCCAGCAGAGTCATGTCCAGGCCGCCGGTGACGTTCACCAGCACGGCCTTGGCGCCCTTGAGCGAGACCTCGTCCAGCAGCGGGTTGGCGATGGCGTTCTGGGAGGCCATCAGCGCCCGGTCCTCGCCGGTCGCCTCGCCCGTGCCCATCATCGCCTTGCCCATCTCGGTCATGACCGTGCGGACGTCGGCGAAGTCGAGGTTGATCAGGCCCGGCAGCACCATCAGGTCGGTGATGGAGCGGACGCCGGAATGCAGCACCTGGTCGGCCATGCCGAAGGCTTCGGCAAAGGTGGTCCGCTCATTGGCGATGCGGAACAGGTTCTGGTTGGGGATGACGATAAGGGTGTCGACATAGCGTTGCAGCTCGGCGATGCCCGCGTCGGCCAGCCGCATGCGGTGACGGCCTTCGAAGGTGAAGGGTTTGGTGACCACGCCCACCGTCAGGATGCCGCGCTCCCGCGCGCATTTGGCGATGATGGGGGCAGCGCCGGTGCCGGTGCCGCCGCCCATGCCGGCGGTGATGAAGACCATGTGGGCGCCGTCGAGGTGCTCGCCGATCTCAAGACCGGACTCCTCGGCGGCGGACATGCCGATCTCGGGATGAGCGCCTGCGCCGAGGCCCTGAGTGACCGTCACGCCAAGCTGGATGCGCCGGTCGGTCTTCGAAAACGCGAGCTGCTGAGCGTCGGTGTTCGCCACTACGAATTCGACGCCCTCAAGCCCCGCTTCGATCATGTTGTTGACCGCATTGCCGCCAGCGCCACCGACGCCGAACACGACGATCCGCGGCTTCAACTCTGTGGTGCGCGGCGCGGAAAGATGAATAGCCATATGACCCCTGCGTCCCTAAGGTCCGTGAGTTTTCCGGAGCCGGCGACCCGCCCGCCAGGCTCCTTCGACGGATCGACGTTAACTGAACGCCCATCATCGTTAAGCGATGGTTAACTGCATAAGCTGAGTCGGTTCAGCGTCGACCCACAGACGCAAATTTCTTGATTCACTAAGCATTTGCGCGAGTCATGCGGCGGATTCCCGCAGGGGTCCGCGACATCCGGCTACGGACGATTCGGCGGCGTCAAAAAGGCGACGGGAGGCTCAGAGGTTCTCGCGCAGCCAGGCGGCGACTCGGGTGAGCGGCGTCGACCGCGAGTCGAGTTGCTGGGCCTTGGCGCCGGCCAGGGCGCGCAGGGAGACCACTTCCCTCGGCCCGAAGGCCGCCCGCTGCAGCACGCCGGCCGCGGCGCAAAAGGCCGGACCGGACGCGGAGTCGGCCAGATGCGGCACCCGCCGGGGCCGGCCGAGACGCACCGGCCGGTCGAACACCCGCACCGCGACTTCGCGGGCGCCGGCCAGCTGACTGGCGCCGCCGGTGAGCACAATCCCCGCCCCCGGCTCGATCGGCGCGCCAGACGCCTTCAGGCGGTCGCGCAGCAGCTCCAGGGTCTCTTCGACGCGCGGAGCGATGATGCCCTTCAGCATGGAGCGCGGCGCCACCACGGGACCGGCGCCAGGATCGTCGCCGCGCGGGGGCGCCTCGATCATTTCGCGGTCTTCGTTGGCCGAGGCGATGGCAGAGCCGTGCAGGGTCTTGATCCGCTCGGCGCCGACGACGGAGGTCGACAGGCCCCGGGCGATGTCGGCGGTGACATGGCCGCCCCCCACCGCCAGGCTGTCCACATGGGCCAGGTAGCCGTTGGAGAAGACCGCCACCGAGGTGGAGCCGCCGCCCATGTCGACGCAAATGCAGCCGAGGTCCATTTCGTCGTCTTCGAGCGCCGCCAGGGCCGAGGCGAAGGGCGAGGCCACCACGCCGTGGAACTCCAGGTGGGCGCGCTCGACGCAGTAGCCCAGGGTCTGGAACACGGTTTCGCTGATGGAGACCACCAGCAGTTCGAGGCCCAGGGCGCGGCCGAACATGGAGCGGGGATCGCGCACCCCGCGCTGGGCGTCCACGGACCAGCTCATGGGCAGAAGGTGGATCGGCCGACGGCCGGGCATCTTCACCTTGGCCAGGGCCGAGGAGATGGCGCGGTTCAGGTCGTTGTCGCTGATGGGCCGGGCGCCGAGAGAGACCTGGGCCGCCACCCGATGGCTGGCCAGCTGGCCGCCCGCGGTGGCGACGGTGACGCCCTGGACGCTGGCGCCCGCAATGTTCTCCGCCCGCTCCACCGCCAGGGCGATGGCGTCCGCCGCGTCGTCCATGTTGACGATCGAGCCGCCGCGCACCCCGCGCGACTGCACATGGCCGACCCCCACGGTCTGCAGGGTGCGGGCCTCGCGGTTGATGCCGCCCGGCTTCATCATGAAGCAGGTCACCTTCGAGGCCCCCAGATCCAGGGCCGCGACGATGGGCTGACGGCCGGCCAAGGCCTTCAGGCCGTCCCGAGCTTCACGCTTATCTTCAAGCTTCGACATTCAGTCGAACTCCGATCAAACTTGTCTAGGTCGTCCCAACTCAGACGCCCGCCGGCGCCGGCGATTCTGCCGGCGACGGATTTCCCCTTGGCCTGACGGCCACTAGTTCCGGATCGCGCAGGTCGATCCGCTCAAAGCCCAGCTCCAGAATCCGCGACTTCTGATCGAGCAGGTCGAGATGTGTCAGGGCGGATTCTTCGCCCACGACCGGCAGCAGGATGATGCCGCCGTCCCTCGTCCACAGATCCCAGCGCCGGCCATCGACGCGCACGAGCGCCTCGAGCCGGTTCATGACATTCGGATGGCCGCGCACGATCGGCAGGATGGCGGCGGCGGCGTCGTTGGCCCCCACCCCCACGATCAGCGGCAGGTCGGCGAAATGGCCCGGATCAGCTTCGGGGATCACGGCTCCGTCGTTGTCGACCACCACGGTGTGGCCGGCGTGCTGCCAGACGGCCAGGGTCTGGCGCTGGGTCACGGCGATGACGATGGTGTCCGGAAACAGCCGCACCACCTTGGCCGACTTGACCCAGCCCACATGTTCGACCCTGCGCCGCACCTGCTCCAGGTCCAGGCCCATCAGCGGCTGGTCCTTGTGGAGGTCGGCGGCGGCGTAGATATCGGCCTCGGCCGCGGGGCTGGCGCCCAGCACGGTCAGCTTGTCGACCTTCAGACCCATGCGGGCGAAGCCGTGGTCGACGCCCGTGCCGATGGCCGAGACGATCTTCTCGGCCCGGTGTCCTGTGGCCAGGCCCACGATCAGGGAAAGAGCGATGACGCCGCCGACGATGGCCAGGGTGAAATGCGGCGGCAGGTCTACGGCGGTGACGGCGCCCAGCTTGCCGGGCACATAGCCGGTCGGCGGCTTGGCTTTCGGGCCGCGGGAAGCCTGGACAGGCTTCCGCGCGCGGGGTTTCGCAGAACTATGCGATCCTCCCCGAAGCGCCGCGGCCATAAGCATCCTCCACGATCCAGCAAACAAGATCTTCAAATCCAACGCCGAGATGAGCCGCCTGCTCGGGAACGAGGGAGGTGGGCGTCATGCCGGGTTGGGTGTTGACCTCTAAAAGGACCAGAAGGTTGTTAATGTCGTCATAACGGAAGTCAGATCGGGTAACGCCTCGGCAACCAAGCGCGGCGTGCGCGGCCTCCGCCATGCGCAGGGCGCGCTGCGCCGCCTCCTCCGGAATCCGGGCCGGGACAACGTGCGACGAGCCCCCCTCCCCGTACTTGGCGTCGTAGTCATAGAAGCCTGTGCGCGGCACAATCTCGGTGACCGTCAGCGCCTTGCCGTCCATCACCGCCACCGACAGTTCGAAGCCGGCGATATAGGGCTCGATCATTACCTCCTCGCCATAGGTCCAGGATGGCGCGATCAGTTCCTGCGGCGGGCTGTTGGCGCCCTCGAACACCAGGAAGACCCCGACGGACGAACCCTCGGCGTTCGGCTTGACCACATAGGGCGGCGGCATGACGTGGTCGCGGGCGGCGGCGTGGCGATTGAACAGTCCGCCGCCGGGCACGGTGACCCCGGCCGCCGCCAGCACAGCCTTGGACTTGGCCTTGTCCATCGCCAGGGCCGAGGCCAGCACCCCGCAATGGGTGTAGGGCAGCCCCAGCGTCTCCAACACGCCCTGGACGCAACCGTCCTCGCCCCATTCGCCGTGCAGGGCGTTGAAGACGACGTCCGGTTTGAGCGCTGTCAGCACCTGGGCGAGATCGCGACCGGCGTCGACGCGGGAGACCTTCGCGCCTGACGCCTCAAGCGCCTTGGCGCACGCCGCGCCGGAGACCAGCGAGACTTCACGCTCGGAGGACAGGCCGCCTAGCAGGACAGCGACGTGATGGCCCTTGAGGCGCTCGCTCATGTGACTAAATCCCCGAAACCTGACGGCGCTTTTGGCGAATTGGACGAAAAGAGCAACCCCCTGCGTCATCCTGAGCCGGGCCGCTTGGCGCGCGCCTCGAAGGCCGCACCCGGCCGCCGCGGCGGCGCTTAGAGCGCCCGGTTGACAACGAATGTTATCGATGTAGTCTGACTATCAGATTATGGGAATAACATGGCGAACATCTCCGCGGCTGAGAGTCAAATCATGGAGGCGCTCTGGAGTCGGGGCGCCCTGACGCCGGACGAGATCGTCGCGGCGGTGGGTCCCGCCAATGGCCGGGCGCGCAATACCGTGCGTGTCATGATCACCCGGCTGCTGCGCAAGGGCGCCATCTCCAGCGCGCGGGAGCCGGACGGCCGCTTCCTCTACCGGCCCCTGCTGGACCGCGCCGACTATGTTCAGGCCGAGAGCCAGGGCCTGCTGGACCGGTTGTTCGAGGGCCAGCTCGCCCCCCTGGTCGCCCACTTCGCCGCCCATCGCAAACTGACGGTGGAGGATCTGGAAAAGCTCAAGGCCCTGATCGCGGAGCTCGACCATGACGCCGGTTGAGGTGCTGGGCGCACTGGCGCGGGTGAACCTGGCCGGCGGCGTCGCCATCCTGGCCGTGGCGGCGCTGCGCAAGCCGGCCCGCGCAGCCTTTGGCGCGCGGGTGGCCTATGGTCTGTGGCTGCTGCCAATCCTGGCGAGCGCGGCGGCGCTTTTGCCGGCGCGGCGGATCGTCGTCGCCGACCTCGCCTCGGCCGCGACCGCAGCGTTTCAACTGCCTGCCGCGAACGCCTCGCCCACCGGGGCGAACCTGGACATGCCCGCCCTGCTCGTCGGCGTCTGGCTGGCCGGCGTGCTGGTCACCGCCCTGTACATGGCGCGGCTTCAGCTGAAGTTCGCCCACGCCGCGCGGTTTGGGACGGCGGGCCCGGCGGTGATCGGCCTGATCGCGCCGGCGATCGTCACGCCCAGGGACTTCCACGCCCGCTTCAGCCCAGAGGAACAGGAGCTCATCCTGGCCCACGAACAGACCCATATCCGCCAGCAGGACTCGCGGCTCAACGGACTGTCCTGCGCGGCCCAGTGCCTGTGCTGGTTCAACCCGCTCATGCATCTGGCCGCCCATCTCATGCGCATCGACCAGGAACTGGCCTGCGACGAGGCGGTAGTCACGCAACGCCCCGATATCCGGCGCGCCTACGCCCAGGTGTTGGTGAAGGCCCAGTTGGCGAACCGGCCACTGCCCCTGGGTTGCTACTGGCCGTCACGCTCTGAACATCCCCTGTTGGAGAGAATAGCCATGTTGAAACGCAAAGCCTTCAGCCCCGCCCGCCGTTGGGCCGGCGCGGGCGCGCTATCGGTCCTGTGCGCTAGCGTGGGCTTCGCCGCCTGGGCCGCCCAACCCGCGGAACAGCAGCCCGCGCTGCCTGCGCCGGCCGCCAAGGCGGCGCCCATCGACATTACCGCCAACCAGATGCGGGTGATCGACGGCCAGGGCCATCGCGCCCTCTGGGTCGGCGACGCTATAGCGGTGCAAGGCGCCAATCGGCTCATGGCCGATGAAATCCGCACCGATATCGACAACGGCATGACCCTGGTGGCCAGCGGTCATGTCTTTTACGCATCGTCCAGCGGTGGCGGCCGCGCCGACCACGCCACCTATGCCGCGGCCAACCATACCCTGACGCTGATCGGCAATGTTGTGGCCAACCAGGGCGGGCGCGCGTTTCGCGGCCAGACGCTGGTCATCGACCTGACCAAGTGATGCAGGGCGGCGGGCGGCGCAGCCTCAGCGCCGCCCGATCCGCTTGATTTCCCATTCCAGCTCAACGTCGAACTTGGCCTTCACGTCCGCCCACACCGCGTCGCCCAGCCCCTCCAGATCAGCCGCGGACGCCTCGCCGGTGTTGATCAGGAAGTTGGCGTGTTGTTCGGAGAACTTGGCCGCGCCGTGCAGCTTGCCGCGCCAGCCCGCGGCGTCGACCAGGCGCCAGGAGGAGTCCCCTGGCGGGTTCTTGAAGGTCGAGCCGCCGGTCTTTTCGCGGATCGGCTGGGAGGCTTCGCGGCGGGCGGTGATCTCGGCCATGCGCGCCTCGATAGCGGCGGGAGCATCGGCGGTTCCCTTAAATAAGGCGCCGGTGAAGTAGAGCTCGCCCGAGGCCGCCGCGCGGGACTTGCGGTAGACGAAATCCATCTCGGCGTTGGTCAGGGTGACGGGTTCGCCGGCGCGGTTGACCGCATAGGCCTCCACCAGCACGTCCTTGGTCTCGGCGCCGTAGCAGCCGGCGTTCATGACGCAGGCGCCGCCGATGGTCCCCGGCACGCCGCGATAGAATTCCAGCCCGGCAATCCCCGCCTTGGCCGCCTCGCGCGCCAGGATGGCGTCCAGGATCGCGGCGCCGGCGAAGATGGTCTGATTGCCCCGCGGCTCGACCTTGGCGAAGGCGCGGCCGAGGCGGATGACGACACCCTCCACGCCGCCGTCACGGACCAGCAGGTTGGAGCCGACGCCGATGGGGGTGACGGGGACCGAGGGGTCGAGGTTTGACAGGAAGCTCGCCAGATCGGCTTCGTCTTCCGGCAGGAACAGCACATCGGCCGGCCCGCCGACGCGCAGCCAGGTGAAGGGCGCGAGAGGTTCGTTCTTGAGGAGCTTGCCGCGGATGGCGGGGAGAGTGTCGCGCCAAGTCATGAGGTGCACAGGCCGGTGCGACCCCTCATCCTCCCATGCTGCGCATGGGCCCCCCCTTCTCCCACAAGGGGAGAAGGGATCATCGCCATACCTTCTCCCCT
>Ga0302311_10008317_pt1 | contig 10453 bp, 11 predicted proteins | sample III_Palsa_N1_3_FD_200449 | JGI IMG/M metagenome (GOLD analysis project Ga0302311, IMG submission 200449) | Peat permafrost microbial communities from Stordalen Mire near Abisko, Sweden - III_Palsa_N1_3 | ecosystem: Environmental > Terrestrial > Soil > Palsa > Peat permafrost | place: Sweden...
TGCGCGCGCGGCGCTGAAGACGAGTCCGGAGTCCAAGGAGATCCTGCAGCTGGTCACCGACGTCGGCGAGACCTTCGCCGCCACCGTCGCCCCGCTGCAGGCGCAGGGTCGCTGGCCCAGGGGCCGCAGCCGCTCGTAGCGGCGAGAATGCGTCCATGAAACTGGTCATGGACGTCCACCTCCAGGGCGACGCCGCCCGCGTCGCCGCCGTCGCGTTCGACGACTGGGCCGCCTTCGAGGGCACGAAGAACTACGCGCTGGACATCCCGCACGTCGAGAAGCCGGCCAAGGGCGAGCTCGACCTGCGCGCGCTGCCCTGGTTCGTGCAGCTGCTCGACGCCAACCGGCTGCAGCCCGAGGTCATCGTGCTCGACGGCTTCGTGCACCTGGACGCCCAGGAAACGCCCGCGCTCGGCCGCCGCCTGCACGACACGCTGGGCGGCCGCAGCGCGGTCATCGGCGTCTCCAGGAGCGTGTTCAAGGGCACCGACACACCCGACCAGTTCTGCATCTTCCGCGAGGACGAGACGCCCGCGCTGGTCATCACCAGCGCGGGCATCGACCTCGGCGCCGCGAAGGCACGCATCCGCGCGATGCACGGCCGCAAGCGCATGCCGACGCTGATGAAGCTGGCGGCGCGGATCGCCAAGGGCAGCGTGGACGCCTGAGACCCGGCTCGGTGAGCGTGCGCGTCGCGCCGGTCTCGATGCAGGGCTTGCCGGTCTCCTTCGACACCCGGAACACCGCGGCCGCGTGCTCGCTCGCCTCGAGCGACTGCGCATCGCGTTTCCAGTCGCCCGCGCCCGCGTCCGGCAGGCCTTGTTCTTCCCGGGCCTGCACGCGCGCGTTGCTATCCTGCGAACCTCCGCCCGGACGAGCCCGCCCCCCATGGACACCACCACCCTCGCCGCCTACGACTCGAACGCCGCCGCCTATGCCGCCGAATGGCTGGGCCAGGAGCCGCCCGCGGACATGTACGCGCTGCTGGCCAAGTGGTTCACGCCGGGCCCGACCGCCGACGTCGGCTGCGGCGCCGGCCGCGACACCGCCTGGCTCGCGGCGCATGGATTCGAAGCGCGGGGCTTCGACGCGTCCGCCGGCCTGCTCGCGCAGGCGCGCGCCGCGCACCCGGCGCTGCGCTTCGACACCGCGGCGCTGCCCGACCTGGACGGCGTCGAGCGCGGCGCGTTCCAGAACGTGCTGTGCGAGACGGTCGTGATGCATCTCGATCCGCCGCAGGTCGGCCCGGCGGTGCGCAGCCTGCTCGCGCTGCTGCGGCCCGGCGGCACGCTGTACCTGAGCTGGCGCGTGACCGACGACACCTCGAAGCGCGACCCCGCGGGCCGGCTCTATGCGGCGTTCGACAAGGCGCTCGTGACGGACGCGCTCGCGCCAGGCGACGCGATCCTGCACGACGAGGACCGCCTGAGCGCGTCGTCGGGCAAGCGCGTGCAGCGGCTCGTCGTGCGGCGCGGCGCCTGAGCCTCAGAACCTGTGAATGAATCCGACGCGACCGAGCGGGCCGTCAAAACGCGTCCGATCAAGGCGCAAAGCGCAGACGTAGCTCGGGCTACGGCGAGCATTTGCAACGCAGTGGGGGCGTGTTTTGACGGGACGAGCGGGCGTGGCGGGTTCGTTCACAGGTTCTCAGGCCGCGACGCGGCGATCGACTTCCTCGTTGTCGAGGTAGGCCGACTCGAAGGTGTCGGCCACCGCGAAGCGGCGCACGAACGCGAGCGCCGTGTCGGCCACTTGGCGCCAGCCGCTGTCGATGGTCAGCGAGTGGCCGCGTCCCGGCATCTCGACGATCTCGGTCAGGCCCGGGTTGGCCTGCTGCTGCCGGAACGCCGCGTTCGCCAGCGCCCACGGAACGGTGTTGTCCTTCTCGCCGGAAATGACCAGCAGCGGCCCGCGCTCCTGGTTGAGCGTGTCGACCTGCGCCTCCGTCCACGGATTGAGATTGGCCGTGGCGGCCTGGAACAACGGCGCGCCGGAGCCGGGCACCGCGTAGTCGCGATACAGCGCCTGCGCCTCCATCTCGCCCACCGCGTTGGCGAACGCGAAGCGGAACTGCTCGTAGCTCAGCGGCACGGCGCGATGGCGATTGGACGGATTGTTCAGCACCGGCCAGGCGGCCTTCAGCGCCGACAGCGGCAGCGGCAGCACGCCGCGGAACGGCGCCGGGTCGATGGCGACGGTGACGGCCGACAGGCCGCGTCCCGCAAGGATCTGCGCCAGCAGCCCGCCGAAGGAATGGCCGATGACGGCCGGCTTGCGCTCAAGCTGCGCGATGACCGCGGAGAAGTGGTCGGCCACCTGCCCCACCGTCTTGCCGGCCATCACGCCGGGGTTGGCGTTGGCCTCGGCCACCGTGGCCGGGTCGTCGGGCCAGTCCGGCATCAGCGCGATGTAGCCGGCCTCCTCGAAGGCCTCGGCCCAGCGCTGCCAGCTGCCGGGCAGCAGCCACAGGCCGTGCACGAAGACGACCGGGTGCAGGCCGGAGATGTTGGCGCGCTGGATCTGCGCGCGTTCGGCGACGGAGATCGCCCCCATGGATGACGATGCCGAGTTGCCCATGCGCCTGCTCCCCGCCGGAAACGCCGCCTCGAGATGAGACGGATATCGGATCCGATTTGATCGTATCCAAATGTAGCCAGGAGTCAACGGCCATGTGCCGCGAACCCCTGTTCTGGGGAGGTCCGTTACATCACGCCCGGCGGCGCCCGGAGCGTTCCTCGAACGACGCGGGCTGTCGGGCGTCTTCAGGACTCACTGGCCTTCGGGCGGCTCCCACAGCTCGACCTTGTTGCCCTCGGGATCGACGGCCCAGCCGAACTTCCCGTATTCGGACTCGTCCGTCTTGTCGAGCACGGTGCAGCCTTCGGCGCGCAGCGCCGCCAGCAGCCCGGCCAGGTCCGCCACGCGATAGGTCACCATGAACGACGGCGCGCCCGGGCCGAAGTCTTCTCCGCCGCCGCCGACGCGCCAGGCGGTCGTCCCGGCGACGGGCTTCCCCGCCTCGTCGACCCAATCGAGGGCCGCGCCGCCCCAGGACTTCACGTCCATGCCCAGGTGCGTCCGGTACCAGGCCTGCAGGGCAGCCGGATCCTTGGCCTTGAAGACGATTCCGCCGATGCCCGTGACACGTCGCATAGCTGCCCCTCGAGAGGAAAGAATCGAATATAGCGCGGCCAGGCGGTGCGGCGCATGACAGCATGCAGCGCCGTTCGGGACACGGCTTGCGGACGACGTGCCGCGAACGCCTCGCTGCGACGTACCGGCCTCGCGGGATCGAGCTCGTCGATCCGGATGCCATACTGCCGCCAGCGGCATTTCATCCGCCGCGCATCCTCCCGCGCCGTTGCCCGGCCTCCCACCAAAAGGAACCCAGATGACCTCCACGAACCTGCTCCGCGCCGCTCTCGTCTCCGCCGCCCTTGCCGGCTGCGGCCTGGCGTTCGCCGCCACGCCGGCGTCCGCCCCGGCCAAGGGCGGCTCGCCGCAGACCCATCACTGCAAGCAGGCCGACGGCAGCATGGACATGACCAAGACCAAGAAGGCCTGCCTGGCCGCCAAGGGAACCTGGGCCAAGGACGCCACCGCCGCGGCGCCGGCGGCCTCGAAGTAAGTCGGAGCCCGGGCGGCCGCCGACATCGGCGGCCGCTCCGGCCTCGTCTTCACGAGCGCCGTCACGCGCCCGGAAACGACGCGCTCGGGTTGGACAGCCTGAGCTGCACCTGCGCCGCGTGCGCCATGCCGCGCAGCACCGCACGCTCGCGGTCGTTCAGGATGCGCGGCGCGACGTTCAGGAGCACCAGGTTCGCTCGCGTGCCGTCCGCGGCGAACAGCGGCACGGCGCCGACCACGAAGTGGCCGGTTCGATCGGGCGTGTCGAGGTCGACGACGACGGCGTCGCCGGCTACGATTCGAGCCGCATCGACGCCGCAGCGCCTGGCGACATCGATCAGCATGAAGCCGATGTCCTCGAACGAAGGCATGGCAGTCCTCCCAGTGGTCGGCGGTCTCTGGGTGACGCACGGTCTGAATGCCGCGCTGTGCCTCCGAGACGGAGTCTAACCGCTGCGTGGCCGGGCGATCGCGCCCCGGCAATGGGACAATGCGGGCGACCGCCGCACGCTGCGCAGCGGTCCGACTCACCCGGACGACCGCCTCCGAAGCCTGCCTTCGGACGCGGACGCCTCACCTGTCAAGACTACGGACGCCGGCGGCCGAATGCTCGAAGACTCCGCGATGATCTCGGCGACGGGGCGCGCCCTGGCGACGCTGCTTCGTCCGATCGTCCGTTTCCTGCTGAAGCACTCCATCCCGTACAGCGCCTTCGAGGCCATCGCCAAGCGCGTCTATGCGCAGACGGCCATGGAGGACTTCGCGATGCCGGGCCGCAAGCCCTCCGTTTCGCGCGCGTCGATCCTGTCGGGGCTGACGCGCAAGGAGGTCAACGCGCTGCTCCACGAGCCCTGGGAAGGCATAGCCCCGAGCAGCACGCACTACAACCGCGCGTCCCGCGTCATCTCGGGCTGGATCCGCGATCCCCAGTTCCACGATGCCGACGGCGCGCCGCGGCCGCTGGCCGTGGACGGCCCCGACGGCTTCGACGAGCTCGTGCGCCGGCACAGCGGCGACGTGCCCACGCGCGCCGTCCTCGACGAGCTGACGCGCGTGGGCTCGCTCGCGACGCTGCCCGACGGCCGGCTCGAGCTGCGCCAGCGGGCGTTCGTCCCCAGCGACAGCATGCTGCTCAAGCTGCGCATCATGGGCACCGACGTCAGCGAGCTGATCGAGACCATCCTCCACAACATCGAGCCGGACGCGACCGGTGCGCGCTTCCAGCGCAAGGTCATGCACGTCGGGATCCCGCTCGATGCCTTGCCGGACTTCCGGCAGCTCAGCGCGCAGCGCTCGCAGGCCCTGCTCGAACTGTTCGACGGCTGGCTGGCGGAGCACGACATGGGCGACGTGCCCGAGTCGGCGTGGCCACCGGGCAGCACGGCCAGGGTCAGCGTCGGGATCTACTACCACCAGCAGGTCGCCGGCGACGATCCGCAGCGCTGAGCCGCGGCGTCTGCGCCGTCACTGCGCGCGAGCGGCCATCCACCGGTCGGCCTGCGGCACGCGCAGCTCGCGCACCGTCGCGCGATAGCCGATCAACGCCGCGTTCTTGACGATGCGGCCGCGCGTGGCCGCCGGGACGTGCGCCGCGACGAAGGCGTCCAGCGTCGGCAGCATCGCGCGGTCGGCGCCGGTGTCGAAGAAGCGCGCGGCGATCGAGGCTGCGCCGCCCTCGTCGAACAAGGGTTGGACCTGCGGCCAGTGCGTGGCGATGAAGTCCAGCGTGGCGGCGGGACGGGCCAGCGCGATGCTGCGCAGCAGGTTGCCGGCGATGGTGACGGGCGGCGCGCCGGAGATCGCGAGCGCCAGCGCGCGCCGCGCGAGCGCCGGGTCGCGCACCATCCCCAGCAGCGGATAGAGCTCGGCCTGCTCCTGCGGCGTCGCGGCCTGCGCCATCGCGCGCAGCGTGTCCCAGGTCGCAGCGTCGGCCTGGATCGCCGTCACGTGCAGCACCGCCTCGCGCAGGTCGCCCTCGAGGCTGCCCGGCTCGGCCAGGTAGCGCCGGAAGCGGCGCTGCGCCTCGGCGACGACGGCCGGATCGTCGAAGGTGCCGAGCGCCTCGATCAGGTCGCCGCGCAAGGTGGCGACCTGGCTCGCCTCGCCTGCCGCGGCCTGCCAGCCGACGCGCGCGAGGAACGGGTTCAGCAGCGCACGCGCGAACGCGCGGAAGGCCGGCCGCGACGGCAGCCCGTCGTGCAGGCGGTCGAGGTCGTCGAGCTGGTGGACCAGCACGCCCACGACGAGCGGGTCGGCCCGCGACGGCACCTGGCTCAGCAGCTGCAGCCACGCGCCCATCGGCAATTGGCCGGCGTAGGCCAGCGCCTGCGCGTCGTCCATCAGGCCCAGCTGGTCGCCGACGTCCAGGTCGGCGAAGCGCTGCGTGAGCGTCGCGAGGCCCGCGTCGGCGTAGCGCACGCGCAGGTAGCTGGACTGCCCCGCGTCGATCACCAGCGGCCCGCAGCCCGGCACCGTCACGCGCTGCGGCGTCGGCCCCGTGATGACGGCGCGCGCGCTGCCGCCGCCCAGCACCGCGAGCGCGACCGGCGCGTGCCAGCGCGCGATGCGCGGCGCTCCGACGGTGAACTGATCCTGCGACAGCGTGACCTCGGTGTTGCCCGCGACGCAGCGCGCGTCGTGCTCGACCAGCAGCGGCACGCCGGGCTGCAGCGTGAGGTCGCGCGCGATCGCGCGCACGGGGCGCGCCGCGTGCGCGTCGAGCGACTGCCACAGGTCGTCGGTGACCGTGTTGCCGTAGGCGTGCGCCGCGATGTAGCGCCGCACGCCGTCGCGGAACGCGTCGTCGCCCATATAGGCCTCGAGCGTGCGCACGACCTGCTGCCCCTTCGAATAGGTGATCGTGTCGAACGCGCCCTCGGTCTGCGTGATGTCGTCGATGTGCATGATCACCGGATGCGTGCCGCGCAGCGCGTCGATGTCCATCGCGTGCTGCTTGGACGCGGACTCGCGCGGCCAGCCCTGCCATTCGGGATGCAGCTCCAGCGCGGCCTTGACCTGCATCCACGACGCGAAGCCTTCGTTGAGCCACAGGTCGTCCCACCACGCCATCGTCACGAGGTCGCCGAACCACTGGTGCGCGACCTCGTGCGCGACGGTCTCGAACACGCGGTGCCTGTCCTCCTCGGTGGCCAGCTTCGCGTCGATGAGCAGGTCGTGCTCGAAGTAGAAGATGGCGCCCCAGTTCTCCATCGCGCCGAAGGTGACGCTGCCGCCGGCGCCGGCCACCATGTCCAGCTTGGGCAGCGGGTACGGCGTGCCGAACCAGTCGTTGTAGTACGGCAGGATGCGCGCGGCCGCGTCAAGCGCGTACGCGGCCTGCGCGGTGTCGCCGCGCTTGACGATCACGCCGACGTCCACGCCCGCGACGTCGCGATGCACGCGCTCGAAGTCGCCCAGGCCGAAGAACAGCAGGTAGGTCGACATCCTCGGCGTCGTCGCGAAGCGCACGCGCTTCAGGTCGCCGGGCAGCGGCTCGGTCGACGCGATCGGCATGTTGCCGACGGCCATCAGCCCGGCCGGCACGGTCACCGTCAGGTCGAAGGTGGCGCGACGCGCGGGCTCGTCCCAGCTCGGCACGAAGCGGCGCGCGTCGGAGTCCTCGAACATCGTGAACAACGAGGTCGCCTGGCCCTGCGGCGTCGCGTACTGCAGGCGGAACAGGCCCGAGGCCTGGTCGTTGATCCTGCCGCTGTAGGCGATCTCGAGCGTGTGGCGGCCGGGCGCGATCGCGTGCGCGAACGTGAAGGTGGCGCGCTGGCGATCGGCGTCGAGCGCGATGCGCGGCGCGTCGGCGCCGGCATCGAGGCGCGCGCTCGCGATGGCCAGCTCGGCGCTGTCCAGCACGATGCGGTCGGTGGCGCGCAGCACGCGAACGTCGATCTCGACGCGGCCGTCGAAGGTGGTCTCGGCCGCATGCGGCGTGATGGCGATGCGGTAGGCGTCGGGGACGACGTCGTCGGGCAGGATCATCCGGTTCGCGGCCGCCGCCGACGCGCCGAAGCAGAGCGAGGCGAGGACGCCGAGGACGAGCCGGTGGATTTTCTTGTGCATGGGTTCGGAAACGGAGAGCGCCGCGGCGCATTCTAGGGAACGGGCTACGCACCGCTTGCAAGTGATAAACGATTGGGTTTACCATCAACGCATCCGTTGACTTCCATCCGCCGAGGCTCCCATGCGCAAACCCCCGCCGGCCGGCTGGCCGCAGGCCACGTCCAGCATCTTCTACCGCGACGCCGCCCAGGCGATCGCGTGGCTGTGCGACGCGTTCGGCTTCGAGGTGCGGCTTAAGGTCGAGGGCGAGCCGGGCGAGATCATCTACAGCGAGCTTGTCTACGGCAGCGCCATGATCTCCGTGAGCGCCAGCGCCAAGCCCGGCGAGGCCTTCGAGCCCGGCCGCGGGTTCAAGGCCAAGCATGCGAGTCCGCTGGACGTCGGCGGCCGCGTCACGCAGGCGATCTGCCTGTTCGTCGACGACGCCGACGCGCACTGCGCGCAGGCACGCGCGCACGGCGCGACCATCACGTCCGAGCCGGCCACCAACGACTACGGCGACGACTACTGGAGCGACCGCAGCTACGGCGCCACCGACTGCGAAGGCCACGCGTGGTGGTTCATGCACCGCGTGCGCGACCAGCCCGCGCGGTGACCCGCCGCGCCGCCCCTTCCGCGGTCGACAGCGACGCGCTCGACCGCACGCTGCAGGCGCTGGCCGAGCCCACGCGGCGCGCGGTGGTGGGCCTGCTGCGCGACGGCCCGCGACGCGCCGGCGAGATCGCGGACGCGCTCGCGATGTCGCGCCAGGCGATGAGCCGCCACCTGCGCGTGCTGCGCCAGGCGGGCGTCATCCACGAGGTCGGCCCCGCGAGTCCCGACGACGACGCGCGTGCCCGCACCTACCAGCTGCAGGCCCAGCCGCTGGCCGACCTGCAGTCGTGGCTCACCGACGTGCAGGCGTTCTGGGGCGCGCAGATGCAGGCGTTCCGCAGGCAGGCCGAGCGCGTCGCGCGGCAGCGTGCGGCGAGAGGCCCGCGATGACGGGCGATCGCGTCAGCGCCAGCGTCTTCGTCGACGCGCCGCCCGACATCGCGTTCGAGGTCTTCACCGGGCAGATCGACAGCTGGTGGCGCCACGGCCTGAAGTTCCGCGACGGCGCGCGCGGGCTCAGCGTGCTGCATCTCGAGGCAAAGCTCGGCGGCCGCCTGTTCGAGACGATCGCGACGCCCGGCTCCGACGCGACGCACGTCGTGCAGACCGGCGTCGTCACCGAATGGGATCCGCCGCATGCGCTGCGCATCGAATGGCGCGGCGGCAACTTCGCGCCGCACGAGACGACCACGGTCTCGGTGGACTTCGCGCCGCGCCGCGGCGGCACGCAGGTGACGCTGGTGCACGCCGGCTGGGCCGCGCTGCCGCCCGATCATCCGGTGCGCCACGGCCAGCCGGTGCCGCGCTTCATCGCCAACACGGGCCTGTGGTGGTCGGACCTGCTGACCTCGCTGCGCATGCGCGTCGCCGACGAGCGCGCCGCACCCTGGCTGCGCCTCGCGCGCGCCGAGATCGGCGTGCGCAGCCATCCCGCCGGCAGCAGCAATCCGCGCATCGCCGCGTACCACGCCGGCACCAACATCGCGGGCTACGACGACAAGGCCAACTGGTGCTCGTCGTTCGTGCAATGGGCGCTCGCGGGCGTCGGCATCGCGGGCACCGGCTCCGCGCTGGCGCGCAGCTGGCTCGCGTGGGGCGCGCCGCTGGACGAGCCGCGCGCCGGCTGCATCGCGGTGCTGTGGCGCGAGGATCCGCAAGGCTGGAAGGGCCACGTCGGCTTCTTCCTGCGTTTGGCCGGCGACGACGTCGTGCTGCTCGGCGGCAACCAGCTCGAGGCGGTGCGCGAGCATCGCTATCCGCGCGCGCAGGTGCTGGCGTGGCGCTGGCCGGCGCAGGTCGCCCCCTGACGCGACGAAGGGCGCGGCTCGTGCCGCGCCCCCGTCACCCACCACAAGAAAACGCCGGGTCAGTTCGCGCTGGTCGACGGCTGGCCGGCTTGCAGCGAGCCGTTGGCGCCGACGTTCACGCCGCCCTGGCGCGAGGCCGACCCCTGCAGCGCGCCGGTGCCGGAGACCGCGCGGGTCGAGGTCGCCGCGGAGCCGGTGCCGGCGACGGTGGTCGACGTCGCGTGCGACGGCTTGGTCGTCGTCGCCGGCGCAGCGCTCGTGCCGGCCGGCGCGGCGGCGGTCTTCGTGCTGCTCGTCCTGGGCGCGGTCGAGGTGGACGACGACGGCGTCGTCGCGCCCGGCGCATTGCGCGTCACCGAGCCGGTCGCATTGCCCGTGGCCGACAGCGTGCCTGGCGAGGCGCTCAGCGCGCCGTTGGCGCTGCCGGTGGTCGATCCGGCCGCGCCGCTCAGCGTGCCGGTCGCCGAGCCCTGCACGCCGGCCGCGGTGCTGCCCACCGTCGAGGCCACGCTGCCCGCCGTCGCGCCCACGCCGCCGACCGCGGACTTGCCGTCGGCCACGCCGCTCGCGGCGGTCGCCTTGGTCGCCGCGGCCACGCCCTTGACGTTGGTCGCCGCGTCGCCCGCGGCGGTCCTGGCGCTGCCGATCACGTTGCCGGCGGCGTCCTTGACGGGCGTGAGGTCGGGCGCGGCGACGCTGCCGGTCACGTCGCCCGTGGCGTTGCCGGCGAGATTGCCGACGAGGCCGCCATGGCCGGCGCCGGCGCTGCCGCTACCCGCGCCGCCGAGTCCGCCGCCGAGACCGAGGCCGCCGGCATGCATGCCGCCGCCGCCCAGCAGGCCGCCCGCCTGCGC
>Ga0302311_10008318_pt1 | contig 10451 bp, 8 predicted proteins | sample III_Palsa_N1_3_FD_200449 | JGI IMG/M metagenome (GOLD analysis project Ga0302311, IMG submission 200449) | Peat permafrost microbial communities from Stordalen Mire near Abisko, Sweden - III_Palsa_N1_3 | ecosystem: Environmental > Terrestrial > Soil > Palsa > Peat permafrost | place: Sweden...
TCAGCAGTTGGACGGGGCCTTGGTCCCGGCGAAGCGGGCGGCGATCCAGGGCACGTACTCCTTCTGGGCGTCGAAGGGGATCGTGTTGTGGGTGGCGCCCTGGTAGGTGGTGAACTCGACCGGCCGGCTGAAGGTGCAGGCGCGCTTGACGTACTGCGCGGTGGAGTGGGGGTTGATCACCGTGTCGGCGGTCCCCTGCATCACCAGCACCGGCGCGACCGTGGTGGCATAGCCGGGCGTGTTCTCGTGCAGGCGCTTCGCCCAGTTGTCCGGCACCTCGCGCAGCGGCTTGAACAGGGTGTTCAGCTTGTGGTCGTCAGCGACGTTGCCCTGGATGACGTCGGCGAAGTGCTCGATGCAGGCGACGCCGTCCCCCTTCAGTGCCTCCAGCCCGGCGGGCTTGAGCACGTCGGTGGCGTGGAGTTCCGGGTAGGCGGCGAGGAAGCCCCGGTAGACGTTGACCCGCAGGGCCGCGTTGTGCGCCCGGGAGGAGGCGTTGCGCGGCCCTGGCAGGACCTTTCCGGCGAACTGGGGGCCGAGGTCGGCGGCCGGTGCCAGCCCGGCCACGCCGACCAGGTTCAGCTCCGGGCTGTAGCGGTGGATGTCCTGGCCGATGAACATCGCGGCGCCGCCGCCCTGCGACCAGCCCAGCACGGCCAGCCGGTTGCCCGCGTGGATCGCCTGGATCCGGCGTGCGGCGATGACCGAGTCCAGGACGTTGTGCTCCTCGGTCGCGGCCACCACGTACTGGTGCACGCCGGGCGTGCCCAGGCCCTGGTAGTCGGTCGACGCCACGACGTCACCGGCGGCGAGGAACTTGGTCAGCGCCGGGACCCCGACGTCGAGCGGAAAGGGGCTCTTGTAGGTGAAGTAGTCGACCAGGTTGCGGGCCGGGTTCGGCGCGGCCGACGGCGCGCACTGGCGCGGTCCGCCCACCGTCCCGTGCGCCCAGGCCACCACGTTGCGGCCGCCGCGCGGCACCGGCCCGGTCGGCCAGACGACCAGCCCCGAGGTGGCGACCGGCTTGCCGTCGTGCAGCGTCGACAGGTAGAGGATCCGGCACGCCAGGGCGTGGCCGGGGGCTTCGACCCGACGCGCCCAGATCACGTCACCATGCGTGCCCCTGGGCAGCGGTGACGGGGGGTTGTAGAAGTTCTCCCCGTCCGGACCGACGGGGACGCCGGGCGCGCACTGCGCCGAGGGAGCTCCCGTGCCCGCTGCCACGGCGACTGACGAGCCGATCCCCGCCAGCGCGGGGAGGGCGACAAGCGCGGCCGCAACGGCGGCCGGTAGCCAAGCCTTCATCAGGTTTCCGATCACTTGACGCCGGCGGCCGCCGTCCGGCCCCGATCGGGCGGCGGCGCTCAGCAGGTTCTCCAGATCGAGCCGACCGTACTATCCAGTTAACAAATAGTCAGTTATTAGGACATTCAGGCGTGTCGCCGGAGTCGACGCGGTGGACCGGGACACCGCTGCTCCCTGCGGCCGGTCGGTCCAGTGATCGCCACCGGGCCGGCGGGGCATGATGGGACCGAAAGCCCCGTTGCCCGACGAAGGAGTCCGCATGCTGCCCTGGGCCGCCGACCTGGCCGGACGGATCGACGAACATGTGATCACCAGCGAACTGCTGCGCGACAACCCGCTGGGCGACCCGTTCGAGCGGCCGTTGCACGTCTATCTGCCCCCGGGCTACGACGACGACCCCGGGCGCCGCTACCCGAGCGTCTATGTGATCCAGGGCTACACCGGGCACCTGGCGATGTGGGCCAACCGCACGCCGTTCCGGCAGCCGTTCCCGGAGACCGCCGACGCGCTCTTCGCCCAGGGCACGCCCCCGGTGGTGGTGGTCTTCGTCGACGCCTGGACCCGCTACGGCGGCAGCCAGTTCGTCGACTCCCCCGGAACCGGCCGGTACCACTCCTACCTGTGCGACGAGGTCGTCCCGTTCGTGGACGCCCGCTACCGCACCCTCGCCGACCGGGACCACCGCGCGATCTCCGGAAAGTCCAGCGGCGGCTACGGCGCCATGATCACCCCGATGCTGCGGCCCGACCTGTTCGGCGCCCTGGCCACCCACGCCGGTGACACCCTGTACGAGTACTGCTACATCCCCGAGTTCCCGCAGGCGGTGCGCGCGCTGCGGGCCTGGGACGGGGACATCGGCAAGTGGTGGGCGGACTTCCAGTCCCGGCCCGCGCTGACCCGGCCCGAGGACCAGGTGCTGCTGTCCACCCTGGGTGTGGCGGCCTGCTTCTCGGCCGACGCGGACGGCACCCCGCGGCTGCCGTTCGACCCGGTCACCGGTGAACTGGTGCCCGAGGTGTGGCAGCGCTGGCTGGACCTCGACCCGGTGCGGATGGTCCCCCGGTACCTCGACGCGGTCCGCTCGCTGCGGGCCGTCTGGATCGACGCCGGGACGCGGGACGAGTACAGCCTGGACGTCGGCGCGCAGGCGTTCCACCGGGCGATCCGGGCCGCCGGGCTCCCGGCGGAGTCGATCCACATGGAGCTCTTCGAGGCCGGCCACGGCGGCATCGACTACCGCTATCCGCTCGCCCTGGACTGGCTCGCCCGCCGCATCCAGCCCTGACCCGTCGGGCCCCGACCCGTCCGGCCCCGACCGGAAAAGCAGACCGGCCGCACCACACGCATGACGCGTGGTGCGGCCGGTCTCCATCACGGCGTGATGCCGCGGCGGTGGAACTCAGACGGGGCGGATGTTCTCGGCCTGCGGGCCCTTCTGGCCCTGCGTGACGTCGAACTCGACCTTCTGGCCCTCAAGCAGCTCACGGAAGCCCTGGGCGTTGATGTTCGAGTAGTGGGCGAACACGTCCGCGCCGCCACCGTCCTGCTCGATGAAGCCAAAGCCCTTTTCCGCGTTGAACCACTTCACGGTGCCAGTAGCCATATGCATGTCTCCTTGATGGGGTCTGTTACGAGACTTGCATACCGCGCGTCTCGCGCCGCCGTGATGATGACCAGCCCGGAAAAACACCGGGAAAAACAGAAATGCGCCTGTTGGCTGTAACCAGCAGGCGCACACATACGTTCATGGAGACCACAACTGCAACACTTGAACCATAGCAGGCTCCGGGCCCCGATACGCCATCCGTGGTCGGGGCCCTGCGCCGCGGACCGCTCAGCAGTCGCGAAATTCCGGTGACTGGTTGAGCAGCTGCGAGCGGGTGGAGGTGAACCTCCGGTAGGCCTGCTCCTGGTCTGCGCCCGGGCGGAAGACGGCCACCCGGTGGCAGTTCATGAACGCCAGGGTCACCCCGAAGTGGCGTTCCAGCGAGCTCCGGATGGCGTCGCTGGCCAGCGCCCGCAGCAGCTGGCCGCGCTCGGCCTCACCGGGCGGCGGTGTGGTGTTGTCGGCGAACGGCGCCGTGGTCGCGGACAGCCGGGCGGTGAGGTCGGCGACCATGCCGTACGCGTAGGGCAGCGAGCGGCGGACGGTGTCGACGAACTCGGCCTCGTCGAACTCGTCACGCTCGGCCCTGGCGAGCAGCTGGGGGGAGACATCAAGGGACATGGCAGATCCTCGACTCTAACGAACATGACATTCATTACGAATAGATACTCTGACCCGCCCCTGACCAGGTGTCAAGCTTCCCCGGCGGCAAGCCGTCCAGACCCCGCCCGGATCCACCCGTACGGACCGGCGGCGACCATGGACGACTGCCACCACCGCAGGTCCATGACAAAAAATTGGCCTTAGCGACCGCACTCCTTCTCCCGAGCGTAAGATTCGTGGATAAAAGTACATGAACGGTCGTGCTGTAACTATTTCGGCCCGATCAGCCCCGTGCCCGGCGAGCTCCGAAGGGACACCGATCGACGTCATGGCGAGCGAAGAAGCACGCACAGAAGGACAGCGGGACGTGGACGGCGAGGCGGGCGGGGAGGCTGCCGACCGCTACTGCCTGCGGGCGGGCGAGGCGGCGAAGCTCCTGGCGGAGCACCCCTGGCGGCGCTTCGTCGTCCTCGGCGACAGCGTGGCCGAGGGCCTCGGTGACGCCGTGCCCGGCTATCCCGACCTGCCCTGGGCCGAGCGGATAGCCGTCGAGCTGGGCCTGGTCCGCCCGGAGCTGGCCTTCCTGAACCTGGGCCAGAGCAACACCCCGGCCGCGGACGTACGGGCGGGCCAGCTCGACGCCGCGCTGGAGTTCGCCCCGGATCTCGCCCTGGTCGCCTGCGGCGGCTACGACGTGCTGCGCCCGGCCTTCGAACCGGAGGCGGTCGAGGCCGAGATCGAACTGATCGTCTCCGCGCTGGCGGCGCGGAACTGCGACGTGATCACCGTGGGCATCTTCGACGGCTCGCGCTCGCCGCTGATGCCCGAGCGCTTCCGGGCCGGGATGGCGGTACGGCTGGAGCAGCTGGCGGCGTCCACCCGCCGGGTCTCCGACCGCTTCGGCACCATCCACGTGGACCTGACCGACCACCCCGCGGCGAGCAGGCTGGACAGCTACAGCGCCGACGGCATCCACGGCAACCGGCGCGCCCACGCCATCTCCGCGGCGGAGGCGATCCGCTCCCTCGGCGCCCGGCTGGCGGCCGGGCGCCCGGAGGCCGCCGGGCCGGGAGCGGGCCGATGACCGTACAGGACACCGCCACTCCCCCGCTCGCGGCCGGCGGCCCGCCCGACGCCGGCGACGGCGCCGCCCGCCCGGCACCGGCAACCGAGGGCCCGGCCCAGGGCCCGGCCGACGACCGGGCCCCCTCCATCGCCGACCGGGCCACCCTGTTCGGGGTGCTGACCGGCGGCTGGACCGCCCAGTGCCTCTATGCGCTGGCCCGGCTCGGGGTACCGGACCTGCTGGCCGACGGCCCCCGCCCGGCCGACGAGATCGCCGGGGCCACCGGCACCGACCGGCGCGCGGTACGCCGGGTGCTGAACGCGGTGACGGCGGCCGGGCTGTTCCGCGAGACCGCTCCCGGCACCTTCGCGCTCACTCCGGTGACCCGGCTGCTGTGCACCGACGCGACCCGGTCGAGCCGTCCCTCCGCGATCATGTTCGGCGAGGAGGTGCACCGGTCCTTCGGCGCGATCATGCACACCATGCGCACCGGGGAACCCGCGTTCGACCATCTCTACGGCACCGGCTTCTACGACTACCTGAGCAACGACCCGGAGCTGGGCGCGGTGTTCTCGGCCGCGATGGGCAGCGCCTCGGTGCCCTCCGCCCTGGCGGGCTGCGACCTCAGCGGCCTGGGCACGCTGGTCGACGTCGGCGGCGGCGACGGCGGGCTGCTGGCCAGGGTGCTCACCCGGTATCCCGGGGCGAGCGGCGTCCTGGTCGACCTGCCGGAGGCGGTCGGGCAGGCCCGGGCCCGGCTGGCCGGGACCGCCCTGGAGCAGCGGGTGCGGACCGTCCCCGGCAGCTTCTTCGACCCGCTGCCGGGCGGCGGGGACGTCTACACGCTGGCCCGGGTGCTGCACAACTGGGACGACGAGCAGGCGCTGACGATCCTGCGCCGGGTGCGCGAGGCGATACCGGACCACGGCAGGCTGCTGGTGTTCGAACGGCTGGAGAGCGACTCGGCCGCCCCCGCGCGGGGCGCCCGGGCCCAGGCGCAGCTGATCGACCTGCTGATGCTGGTGATGCTGGCCGGCCGGGACCGGACCGAGCAGGAGTACCGGGGGCTGCTGGACTCGGCGGGCTTCGAGGTCCGGGCCGTCCGGGCGGCGCCACTGCACTCGTCCGGGACCGAGAGCGTCATCGAGGCCGTACCCCGGTAGCCGGAGCCGCCGCCCGCACGCCGGTCGCCCGCACGTCCGTCATCCGCCCCCTCGTCGCAGGCCGGGGCGGTGGTGTACCGTCCCGCCGTCCGCGACCCGCCGCCCACGGAGGTCAGCCATGCACCGCACCACGTCCGTGCCCGTGCCCGTGCCGCCCGAACGGCTGCTGGTGGTGAGCGTCGGACCACGGGCAGAGTTCCACGACGTGGTGGGGACGGCGCTGGCCTCCGTCGGCGGCCCCCCGGTCGGACCCGCGTACGACGCGCAGGCGTACCGGGAGACGGTGCGGCGGGCGCGCCGGTTCCTCGACCGGGCGCTGGTGGAGGAGGTGGTGCAGCTGCGGGCCGACGCACTGGCCGGGGTGGCGGAGCTGCTGGGCAAGGCCGTCGCCGGGCCGGAGGCCGGGCGGCCGGTGCTGGCCCTGCTTCTGGTCGACGACTCCGCCGGGCCCGGTGCGGTCACCGGCGAGGCGCTGGCCGGGCTGCGCGCGCAGCTGCCGGAGGGGATCGAGGCGGACTGGTCGGCGTACACGGTGCACGTCTACCGGCGTCCGGGACCGGCCGGGGCCACCCGGGTGGCCGCCCCCTGGACGCTGCGGCAGCTGCCGTCCGAGCCGTGGCTGCTGGCCGCCGACGTGGTCCGCGCGCTGACCGACTTCGCGCAGCTGAGGCATACCGCCGCCACCATGCGCGCGGCCTCCGCCGCGCCGCACCTGCTGGCCGGGGCGCTGCACGGGTTCCTGACCGCGCGGGCCGGGTCGGCGTGGGGGCTGCACTACTACACCGGTTCGCTGGTCTCCGGGCTGATCGACGAGCTGGAGCGGTCGGCGGAGGCCGGTGGCAACCCGGTGCTGCGCGGCGCCAGCGAGCACGCGCTGGCCTGCGGCGCGCTGGCGCGCTGGCAGCTGGACCTGGCGCCGTTCCTGATCGTGGTCACCAACGGCATGGTCGACGAGTTCAAGGGCACCCTGGCCAACCTGCGCGAGAGCCGGGCCAGGGGCTTCATCGTCTGCGCCGAGGCCGACGCGGACGCCTGGTTCCCCTTCCAGGGCACGGTGCACGGCGCTGAGGACTCCCGGGAGGTGCTGCGGGCCCGCCGGCTCCGCTTCCACTACCTGGACGACCCGGACCGTCTGCCCGGGGACCTCGCCGACGCCTTCGCCTCCTACGAGGCGGACGAGGGGCCGGTGGTGCTGCTGGCCACCGCCGCCGTGCTGGACGTCCTCGCGCCCCCGGAGCCGGACCCGCGACCGGACCCGCGACCGGCCCCGGTGCCGCAGCCGGTCGCCGCCGGGCGGGTGCGCCTCAGTGAATCGCAACTCACCCCGGTGCTGCGGATGCTGGACCACGAACCGGTGCGGCTGCTGTGGCAGTGCGGGCAGTTGGACGCCGAGGAGCGCGAGCTCTGCTACCGGATCGCCCGGACTGCCGGGGTGGCGCTGACCGACTCGCTGACCCGGCCCGGCTCGGTCGCGCCCTACCAGGACGGGCAGCGGGTGCCGGAGTACCTCGGCACCCTGGGCATGTACGGCACCTCGGCCCGGGTGCACGACTACCTGCACCGCGACGGCCGGCTGCGGTCCAGGCGGGAGCAGGCGCTGCTGTTCCTGAAGAGCCGGATCCCCGAGTCGGCCACGCCCTTCGCGCCGCGGGCCCTGGAACGCTCGCTGCACATCACCCAGGTCACCACCGATCCGGCGCATGCCGCCCCGTTCGCCGACCAGCTGGTCCTCGGCAGCGCCCGGGAGTTCCTGCGCGAGGTCGCCAACCGGGTCTCCCCGGCCGCCGAGGTGCTGGCGCTGCGCCGGGCCGCCCTCGCCGAAGCCGCCGACAGCCCGTCCGACCTGCTGCACCAGCTGCCGCTGATGCCCATGAGCGCCAACTACTTCCTGCACCGGCTGGCCGGGGTGCTTGATGAACTGATCACCGATCAGAACTACACGTACACCGGTCTTTTCGATGTCGGCCGGGGCGGCATCTCGGCGCTGCGCAACCTGCCCAGGACCGGCCCCGGCTTCTCCGGCTGGTACGGCCGGGCGCTGATGGGCGACGCGCTGCAGGCCGTGCCCGCCGTCGCGCTGACCCGGGACGACAATGTGCTGGCCTTCGTCGGCGACGGCGCGAGTTCGCTCGTCCCCGACATCCTGCCCGCCCTGGTCCAGCAGTCGGTGCTGTACCGGCGGCGGCCGGCCCGGAACCTCAGCGTCTTCCGGCTGGTGGACGGCGGGCACTCGATCATCCGCACCTACCGCGAGACCCGGTCCGGGGCCACCGCCGACCGGCAGACCCAGGTCCTGCACCTGCTCGAACCCGAGTGGCAGCGCGACTACGGGGGACTTTCAGTGACGCATCGTCATATCGCGGATGTGGAGCCGGACGAACTGTCCGGGCAGCTGCTCCGGCGCGGTGCGGTCAACCTGTACTCGGTGCTGCTCTCGCACAACAACGAGGGCGACGGGATGAGCCCGACCGGTGCCTTCGGCTGGCAGCGCGACGAACTCCCGGACGGGGCCTTCACCATCGACCGGGTGGCCAGGGCCCGGCGGTAGCCGCCGGTCGCCGAACCCCTTGACTTCTCCGGGCCGAGGTTCCAGGTTTTCATCTGACGTATCGTCAGAAACTATGCCCGGAGGGCTGCACCGATGGCACAGACCAGTCAGGACCCGGGCCCGGCCGACAGCGGACCCAACGCACTCCTCTCCCGCCGGGCCCTGCTGGGCGGGGTCGCCGGAGCAGTGGCGCTCAGCGCCTTCCCGTGGACCCCGCTCGGCCGGATCCCGGCCGCCGACGCCGCGACCACCATCGCGCCGCCGCCCTCGTTCCCGGCCGGTATCGAGCTGTACCAGCAGACCTTCCAGAACTGGTCGGAGGAGGTGACCGTCGACGGCCTGTGGACCTGTGCCCCGGCCACCCCGGACGACATCGTGACCCTGGCCAACTGGGCCCACGCCCAGGGCTGGCGGCTGCGGCCGCTGGGCGGCGGGTACAGCTGGTCGCCGGTGGTGGTCGATCCCGGGACGTCCGCCCAGGTGGTCCTGGTGAACACCGGCCAGAACCTGACCGCCGTCAGCGTCACCCCGGGCTCGCCCGCGAGCGTCACCGCCCAGCCCGGGATCACCATGGACAACCTGCTCGCCGCCCTGAAGGGCGCAGGCTACGGGCTCACCGCCTTCCCGGTGATGGGCTACGCCACGCTCGGCGGGGTGCTCGCCACCGGCGGCCGGGGCACCGGCGTCCCGGCGGCCGGGGAGACCCCCCTGCCAGGGCACACCTACGGTTCGGTGGGCAACCTGGTCGTCAGCCTGACCGCGGTCGCCTGGGACCCGTCCGTCTCCGCCTACACGCTGCAGACCTTCCAGCGCACCGATCCCCGGATCCAGGCCCTGATCACCAACGTCGGACGGGCCTTCGTCACCGAGGTGACCCTGCGCGTCGGCCCGGACCAGCGGCTGCGCTGCCAGAGCTGGTTCGACGTGCCCGCCACCGAGATCTACGCCCCGCCCACCACCGCCGGTTCGCGGTCGCTGGCCTCGTATGTGAAGAACTCCGGCCGGGTCGTGTGCATCTGGTTCCCGTTCACCACGTCGCCCTGGCTGCGGGTGTTCACGCCCGCCCCCACCCAGCCGTGGACCAGCCGGGCGGTCAGCAGCCCCTACAACTACCCGTTCAACGACATCGTCCCGCAGAGCGTGTCCGATCTGCTGTCGCAGATCATCGCCGGGGACGCCGCCGCCACGCCCACCTTCACCGCCGCCCAGATGGACGCGATCAGCGCCGGGCTGATCGCCACCGACAGCTGGGACCTGTGGGGCTGGTCCAGTGACATGCTGGCGTACGTCCGGCCGACCACCCTGCGGATCACCTCCACCTGCTGGAACGTGGTCACCAGCCGGGCGAACGTGCAGAGCGTGGTCAGCGAGTTCTTCGCCGCCTACAGCGCCCAGCTGGCCGCGTACCAGGCGCAGGGCCTGTACCCGATGAACGGCCCGCTGGAGATCCGTGTCACCGGCCTCGACCAGGCCGCCGACTGCCAGGTGCCCGGTGCCCTCGGCGCCCAGCTGTCGCCGCTGCGCACCCGCCCGGACCACCCGGAGTGGGACACCGCCGTCTGGTTCGACATGACCACCGTCCCGATCACCCCCGGCGACCACGCGTTCGCCGCCACCATGGAGCAGTGGATCCGGAGCACCTTCACCGGCTCCTACGGCGCCGTGCACGCCGAGTGGTCCAAGGAGTGGGCGAACACCCCCGCCGGTGCCTGGACCGACAGCGCGGTCATCGCCACCGCCATCCCCGACTCCTACCGTGAGGGCCAGGCCGCGGACGACAACTGGGACACCGCCGTGGCGACCCTGAACGCGCTGGACCCGGCGAAGGTGTTCAGCAGCGCCTTCCTCGACAACCTGTTCGGCTGACCGGTCCGACGCCGACGGATCAGCGCCGGTTCGCGGGCGCTCCCGGTACCTGCGGCGCGGGCAGCACGCGTCCGGCGAGCTCGCCGAAACCGATCCGGCTGCCGTCCGGGCCTGGCGCGGTGGCGGTGATCACCACCTCGTCACCGTCCTCCAGGAACGAACGGACCGATCCGTCCGCCAGTTCGACGGGCCGTTCACCGTTCCAGGTGAGCTCGATCAGCGCGCCCTCGGTGCCCCGCTCCGGACCGCTGACCGTGCCGGAGGCGAACAGGTCGCCCGCGCGCAGGCCCGCGC
>Ga0302311_10008325_pt1 | contig 10447 bp, 9 predicted proteins | sample III_Palsa_N1_3_FD_200449 | JGI IMG/M metagenome (GOLD analysis project Ga0302311, IMG submission 200449) | Peat permafrost microbial communities from Stordalen Mire near Abisko, Sweden - III_Palsa_N1_3 | ecosystem: Environmental > Terrestrial > Soil > Palsa > Peat permafrost | place: Sweden...
ACGAAGGAAACCGCTCATGTCCAAGCCGCCTGTGTTTGACCTTACCGGGCGCGTGGCGCTGGTGACCGGGGCGTCTTCGGGGCTGGGGGAGCGGTTCTCGCGGATCCTGGCGGCGTCGGGGGCGCGGGTGGTGCTGGGGGCTCGGCGGGCGGACAAGCTTGAGGCGCTGCGGGACGAGATCGTCGCGGCCGGGGGCGAGGCGATCGCCGTGTCGCTGGATGTGGCGGACGAGACCTCGGTGATCGCGGCCTATGACGCGGCGCAGGCGGTCTTCGGGCCGGTGGATACGGTGATCGCCAATGCGGGCATGAACATCGAGGGCTCCATCGTCGACCTGCCCGTCGAGGCGTTCGACGAGGTGATGGCGGTGAACCTGCGCGGGGTGTTCCTGACCGTGCGCGAGGGGGCGCGGCGCCTGATGGCGGCGGGGAGCCGCGAGCGCGGGCACGGGCGGATGGTGATCACCTGCTCGGTGACGGCCCAGCATGTGGCGCCGGGGATCGCGGTCTACTCAGCGTCGAAAGCCGCCGTGCTGCAGATGGGCCGGGTGCTGGCGCGGGACTGGGCGCGGTCGGGCATCAACGTCAACATGATCTGCCCCGGCTACATCCGCACGGCGCTGAATTCGGACTGGTTCGACTCTGAGTGGGGCGTGAAGCAGATGAACGGGTTTCCGCGCAAACGGCTGATGGAGGAGGGCGATCTGGACGCCATGGTGCTCTACCTGGCCTCGGACGCGTCGCGCGCGGTGACCGGGACGGCGTTTACGGTGGATGATGGGCAGACGCTCTGAGCTTGCCAAAATTCCGCTCATCCCGGCGAATGCCGGGACCCAGATGACATAGCGCCGATCCGTCCGTGCTAGCTCAGAGCATCGTCACCGACGACTGCGTTATAGGATCTGGGTCCCGGCATTCGCCGGGATGAGCGGAAAAAATGTGTTCCGCTTCTGTCCTTTATGCCGCCTTCACCTTGATTTCGTTCAGCACACCCACCCGCGGCATCCGGTTCCAGGCGTCCAGGGCGGCGACCTTGTAGGCCTCGGCCAGGGTCGGGTAGTTGAAGGCGTTCTCGATGAAATAGTCGATCGTGCCGCCCAGGTTCAGCACCGCCTGGCCGATGTGGATCAGCTCGGTGGCGCCTTCGCCGATGATGTGGACGCCGAGCAGTCGGCGGTCGTCGAGAGCGAAGATCATCTTCATCATCCCCGCCTCCAAGCCCATGATGTGGCCGCGCGAGGTTTCGCGGAAACGGGCTATACCGCCCGGGAAGCGTAGCGGCAAAACCTTTCCAGCTTACCCAACGCGATAGCGTGAGACTCTGGGGCGGATCGCTGTCGCAGACTCGACATGGGCGGGGCATAAGGAAGCCTGCATGACCCAGTTCCACACCCCCGTCCGTTTCGCCTTCCTCAGCCTGCTGATGGCCATGGGCCTGTCGGCCTGCATGACGACGACCGCCAGCGACCGCGCCGTGCCGCGCTACGCCCACATCTTCGTCATCGTCGAGGAGAACAAGGACTACGGGCAGATTCTCGATCCGGCCGCGGCGCCGAACATCGCCGGGCTGGCGGCGAAATACGGCAATGCGACCAAGTTCTACAGCGAGGTGCATCCCAGCGAGGCCAACTATGTGGCCCTGATCGGCGGCGACACCTTCGGCATCCATGACGACGACGCCTGGTACTGCCAGCCGGGCTCGACGCGGCAGTATTGCGACGGGGCCAGGGCGCCGGGCTATGCGGACCACACGACGCACGCCCAACATATCGGCGACCAGCTCGTCGCTAAGGGCCTGACCTGGAAGGCCTATTTCGAGGACCTGCCGGAGCCGGGCTCGCTGGCGATCATCGCCTCGGATCCGGCGATCAGCGACGGCACGCGCTCGACCGCCCTTTACGCCGCCAAACACTCCGGCTTCGTCAATTTCGCCGATGTGCAGACCGATCCCTTGCGGGCCGAGCGCCTGGTCGGCTTTGACCAGTTCGACCGCGATCTGGCGGCCGGGACCTTGCCGAACTTCGCCCTGATCGTGCCCAACCAGTGCAACGAGATGCATGGCCTGCATGGCGCCAAGGTGCCGGCCGACTGCTCCAACACAGCGGGGCTGATCACTCGCGGCGACAAGGAGGTCGGCGATCTGGTGGCGCGCATCCAGCGGAGCGCGGCCTGGTCGGGGGCCGACAACGTCGCGGTGGTCATCACCTTCGACGAGGGCTCCGGCGGCAGCAAGGGCGGCTGTTGCGGGACGGTCCCGGGCTCGGTGGCCAACTACGGGGGCGGACATATTCCGACGGTGATCGTGACCAACCACGGCCCGCGCGGCGTGGCCGACGACACCCCTTATGATCACTATTCGCTGCTGCGGACGATGGAGGACGCGTTCGGGATCAAGCAGCACCTCGCCCACGCCGCGGAGATCGACAAGGGCGTGGTTCCGATGGTCAAGCTGTTCGCGGTGGCTGATCACTGAAGGCTTGACGTCGCCGCCGTCTCGCGCCCTGTAAAATCAGCTTCAGGGGAGACGCGATGCCGGCCTGCTACACCGATAGACTGAGCGTGCGTCCCGGCGAGCGGTTCGCGTTGCACGCCTCCTCGACCACGCTGGACTGCCGGCTGGAGATCGCCCGCGTGGGCGCCGGCCGCGAGGTGGTGCTGACGCGCGATGTGAGCGTCGGCGATCATCCAACGCCGGACGAGGCCGACCGCAACGGCTGTGGCTGGCCGGCCTGCGCCGAGATCGAGATCGGGGCTGATTGGCGCTCCGGCTACTACGACATCGTCCTGACCGACGCGGCCGGCGAGGCGGCGCATCACTTCGTCTGCGTGAAGGCCAAGGCCGGCGCGCCCGGCTCGCGGGCGGTGCTGGTGCTGACCACCAACACCCTGCACGCCTACAACTATTGGGGCGGGCGTAGCGCCTATTGCGATGTCGGGGCGCTGATGCGGCGCGAGAAACGCCTGCCCGAGGCCATGGCCGGGGCGCTGGGCGTGCTGTCGACCCAGCGGCCGTTTCCGCCGCTGCTGCTCGCACCGCCGGCTGACATGCCGAGGCTGGTCAACCTGCGCAAGCGGGGCTTCGAGGAGCCGAGCTGGGCCGGCGCCGATCCGGCCTGGTCGCGGGCGCACAGCCAGAGCCCCTATGACGGCTCGGCTGGATACCTGAACAAGTGGGAGCAGATTTTCGTCCGCTGGGCCGAGGCCGAGGGAATCGCGTTGGACTACCTCACCGACTACGACCTGGAGGTTGATCCGGCCGCGCTCGATCCCTATGGCGCCGTCGTCCTGGTGGGCCACAGCGAATACTGGTCGGCGGGGCAGCGGGCGGCGATCGACGGGTTTGTCGAGGCCGGCGGGCGGCTGGCGATCTTCTCCGGCAACACCGCCTTCTGGAAGGTGCGCTGGGAGGACGAGGGCCGCACCATGATCTGCCACAAGTGGCAGGGGTTCGAAGCCGACCCCGCCGCCAAGGCCGATCCCGCGTCCGGTACGCACCTGTGGTCGCACCCGGCGTTCGGGCGGCCGGAGGCGACGACCACCGGCCTCAGCTTCATCTACGCCGGCTATCACCGCCTGGGCCTGTGTGCGGCCCGGGGGCAGGGCGGCTACACCGTCTATCGCGACCAGCACTGGGCGCTGGAGGGTTGCGACCTCTACTACGGCGATGTGATCGGCGATGAGGTCCCGCTGCTGGGCTATGAGAACGACGGCTGCCTGTTCCAGTTCGGCGACGATGGCCTGCCGGCGCCGGTCGCCCGCCTGGGCGTGCCGGACAATCTGGAGATCATCGCCTTGGCGCCGGCCTCCTTCGCCGAATCCCCCAGCCCTTACCGCCCGCTGATCCCGCCCGAACAGCTCGATGTGATCGCGCAGATCGCCTACGGCTCGAGCTCGCCCGAGACCCAGGCGCGGGTCCTGCGTGGCCATGCGGTGATGGCGTCATTCGTGAAGGGCAAGGGCGAGGTGTTCAACGCGGGGACCACGGAGTGGGCGCACGGGCTGGCTGCGGATGACCCGTTCGTGACGCGGATTACGCGCAATGTGCTGCGGCGGTTCTTGGGCGGTTAGGGGAAGAATTTCAACACAGAGCACACGGAGGGGCCGGCGCTTTCGGAGGTTCAACGTCAACGCTCGAAGACTTTAAGGCGGGCAAAGCCCGCGTTACGCCCACTCGCGGTCTTCGCGATCTCGCCGAAGAAACCGCCCTCCGTGTGCTCTGTGGTGAATACCTTTCTCAAAGCCTGTCAGCTGCCGACAGGAAAGCTTGGACCAGCCCGTCCAGCGGGCCCAGGCCTTTGTAGTCGCGGAACGTCTGCCCCTCGTCGCGCATGACCCGGTCCCAGGCGGCGGCGAAGGCGGCGAGGCGATCCGGGTGGGCGCGCAAGTCTTCCAGTGGGTGGCGCCAGATGCGGATGGTGAAGAGCAGGCCGCCGGTGGCGGGCAGGCGGCGCAGGGTCTGGCGCTCCATGCGCAGGTAAAGCTCGCGGTCGGCGTCCTCGGGCGCAATCAGCGGCTGGCGGGCGCGGACGGGCGTCGAGTCCGGCAGGAAGAGCTCGCCGCTCGCCACCACGCTCCAGTTGCGCCGCTCGACGATGGAGTCCGGCGCCAGGGCGTCGAAGATGCGGGCCACGCGGGGGAGCAGCCGCTCGCCGAAGCCGGTGACCGGGCCGTGCAGTTGCGCCAACGACTTGCCGACGGCCTCCGCGGCGGAGAAGAAGCTCGGTGCGCACAGGCTGGCGGCGGTGAGGGTCCAGCCCCCCTCGCGCTGTTCCATCAAACAGAGGTCGTCGTCTACCAGCGAGGCCGCACGCCGCAAGGGCGGGGCGGTGAAGTCGCGTGGCGCCGCGGCCTGGCCGAAATGCCGCTCCACCATGGCCAGCACCTCGACCTGGCCGTCCCGGGAGCCAGGGGTCTCACCCCAGCACAGGTTCGGGCTGGCCGCATAGGTCGCGGCTTTGCGCGCGGCGGGGTCGCCGTCGGCGGCGCGGTAGGGCCCCTCGAACCAGGCGTCCTCGCTGATCGGCGCCAGACCAATTCGGAACAGATGCGCCTCGGGGTGGTTGTAAGGCGCCGGTGGCGAGAGTGTTGTCATCGCCGCCAGTCTACCCGCCCCGCGCGTGACAAGGAATTCATTGGACCAATGGCGCGGTCCGCGCCAAATTTCGGACACGATTGAACCTCTCGGAACGGACGTCTCATGACCAAGGCCCTCACGACCAGCGCGATCCTCGCCATCGCCGCGGTCTCGCTATCGGCCTGCTATCCCTGGCATCACCACCACCACGCCACGGTGAACATCACCTCCGGCGATGACGATGGCTGGACGCCGCATGGCGATCAGGTGCTGAGCGTGGCCCAGACCCTGAACTGCCCGCAGGCGGTCGGCGGCCTGACGCGGGTGTCGGCGGCCGGCGACGGCAAATCCTGCGCCTACCAGCGCGGCGACGACGAGGACGTGACGCTGACGCTGGCGCCGCTGAACGGCCAGACCCCGCGCGCGGCGCTGGCGCCGATGGAGACAAGCCTGGCCGGCCTGGTGCCGGTGTCGATCGGCAATTCGCCGATCTCCGTGGACGCCAACAACGGCCCCGGCGGCGACAAGGCCAAGATCGACATGCCCGGCTTCCACATCGACGCCAACGGCGACAAGGCCAAGATCAGCATCCTGGGCGTCAACATCGACGCCGACGGCAAGAATGCGGTGGTGCACACGGGCGCCGGCGGCGGCGAGGCCACGGTTCACGCCGGACCGGGCGGCGCCGAGATCCGCGCCGGCAAGGTGGGGGTCAACAGCGCCCAGCTGGTCTATGTGCTGGCGGGCGATCATGCGGGTCCCAGTGGCTACCGCGCCGTCGGCTACATCGCCCGCGGCCCGATCGCCGGCCCGCTGGTGGTGGGCGAGTTCAAGTCCAAGACCCAGGACCACGACCGGCACGACAACGATCTGGAACACCTGATCGATCTGAACGTGAAGGAGGGGTGATTCAAAAGGCGCTCATTCCCGCGAAGGCGGGAACCCAGGAGACCGGGCGCCGGTGGTGCGACCCCCCTGGGTTCCCGCCTTCGCGGGAATGAGCGCAATATTTATAACCCCACCAACGCTTCCCGCTCCTCCGCCGTCAGCACGCGCCACCTGCCCTCCGGCAGGCCGGCGATGCGCAGGGGGCCGACGCGGACGCGGAACAGGTCGGTCACCGCCAGGCCCACCAGTTCGCACATGCGCCGGATCTGGCGGTTGCGGCCTTCTGTGAGGATGATGCGCAGCTGCTGCGGCTCCAGGCGGCTGACCTTGGCCGGCTTGAGCTGGCGGCCGTCGAGTTCAAGCCCGTGGCGGAGCAGCCCCAAAGCGCGGTCGTCGACCGGCGCGTCGACGCGGACCAGATATTCCTTCTCCAGCTCCGAGGCCGGCCCGATCACCGCCTTGGCCACCACCCCGTCCTTGGACAGGATCAGCAGGCCGCGCGAGTCCATGTCCAGCCGTCCGACCGGGGCCAGGCGCGTGTCGCGATCCGGGATCGTGGGCGCCTCGCCCATCAGGTTGGCGCGGGTGAGCAGACGGATGGCCGGGATCTGACCCGGCTCGGGCTGGGCCGAGACGATCCCCACCGGCTTGTGCACGATGACCGTCATCGCCGCAGCCAGGTCCGATTGCCCCGCGTCGGCCAGGGTCAGGGTCTGGCCCGGCGCGATCTTGTGGCCGGCGTCGACCAGGGCCACCCCGTCGATGGAGACCAGGCCCCGGCCGATCAGCGCCTCGGCTTCTCGCCGCGAACAGACGCCGTTGTGCGCCAGCCAGCGGTTCACCCGCTGCGGCTCGGCTTCGTCATAACGGCGGCTCCAGGCCATGGGCGCTCCGGGTGGATGTTGATGCTCTCTAACCCGCCGCTCGCGGGTTCGAAATCCTTCCATGCTTCGACAAGCTCAGCATGAGGATTTCTTCTGGGGCCTCAGGAAGCCTCACCCGGAGCTTGTCGAAGGGCGAGTCGGGGCCACGGCCGCAAAGCTTGGATGACGCGGGGCGGCAAACACGTTACGGCGCGGCATGGAGACCTTTGATGTCCTGGTGATCGGCGCCGGCGCGGCGGGGCTGATGTGCGGCATCGAGGCCGGCAAGCGCGGCCGGCGGGTGCTGGTGGTCGACCACGCCAAAGCGCCGGGGGAGAAGATCCGCATCTCCGGCGGGGGGCGCTGCAACTTCACCAATCTGCGGACGGCGCCGGCCGCGTTCCTTTCGGAGAATCCGAGGTTCTGCATCTCGGCGCTCAGCCGCTACACGCCGGCCGACTTCATCGCCCTGGTCGATCGGCACGGGATCGCCTGGCATGAAAAGACTCTGGGCCAGCTGTTCTGCGACGGCTCGGCGAAACAGATCGTCGAGATGCTGGTGGGTGAACTGCGCGCCGCCGGGGGGACGCTTCGGCTGGGCGTCGAAGTCAGCGCCATTGAAAAGATGGCGGACGGCTTTAAGGCGACTGTAGGAGACGAGGTCATCGGCGCGCAGTCGCTGGCGGTCGCCACAGGCGGCAAGTCGATCCCGAAGATGGGGGCCACCGGGTTCGCCTATGACGTGGCGCGGCAGTTCGGGCTGGCGATCACGCCGACCCGTCCGGCGCTGGTTCCGCTGACCATTGAGGTGGGCCAGTTGGAGCGCCTGGCTCCGCTGGCCGGGGTCGCGGCGGACGTGAGAATCCGCTGCGGCAAGACCGCGTTCGAGGAGGCGATGCTGTTCACCCATCGCGGCCTGAGCGGACCGGCGATCCTGCAGATTTCCTCCTATTGGCGCGAGGGCGAGACGATCGAGATCGATTTCGCGCCCGGCGTGGAGCTGCTCGAGGCGCTGAAACGCGCCCGCGGGATGAACGGCCGGCAGGCCGTGGCGACCGTGCTGGCCGAGCAGATTCCCAGGCGGTTGGCGCAACATCTGGCCGACCAGGCCGGCGCGACCGGCGTGCTCGCGGATGCGTCGGACAAGACCCTGAGGGCGTTGGCGGAGGTGGCCAAAGCCTGGCGGATCAAGCCGGTGGGGTCGGAGGGCTATCGCACCGCCGAGGTCACGCTGGGCGGGATCGACACCGCCGGCCTGGACCAGCGCACGATGGCGGCGAAGGCGGTTCCCGGCCTCTACGTCATCGGCGAGGCGGTGGATGTGACCGGCTGGCTGGGCGGCTACAATTTCCAGTGGGCCTGGGCCAGCGGTTGGTGCGCCGGCCAGGCGGCGTAAGGCGTCGCGCCCGCGTCGCAGACAGGTTAGATTTGGCTGTGACCACCCTCGACCCTGAACAAGCCCAGGCCCGCCTGGAGGCTCTGGCGGCGCTACTGAACGCGCGCCGCTATGACGACGCGCTCGCAGCGTCCGACGCCATGCTGGGCGCCAACCTGATCCACCCCTTGCCGCTGGCCGTGTCGGCTTCCGCGCGCCAGCAGGCTGGGAGGTTCGACGAGGCCCTCGTGCTTTGGAATCGGCGCGCGCGGCTGATGGCCGGCGAGGCTCAGGGCTGGGTTCCGTTGGCGGTCTGCCTGTTCGCGGCCCGCAGGCCGGAACTGGCGCTTAAGGCGTGGGACAGGGCGCTGGCGCTGGCGCCCGGCGATCCCGCCATCCTGGCCGGCAAGGCGGGAACCTTGCGGGGGCTGGGCCAGAGCGAAGCGGCGCGGGCGCTCTACCGTCAGGCGCTGGCGGCGGCGCCGACGCAGTTCGAGACCGGGTTCGGCCTGGCCCAGCTGGCGCTGGAAGCCGGCGATCACCAGGAGGCCGAGGCGATCGCCGCCCGACTATTGGCGGCGCACCCCGACCACCCCAGCGCGGCCTTCCTGGCGGCGCGCGTGGCGTTTGAAGGCGGCCAGCCCGCCGTGGCGCTGGCTAGGTTGGCGCCCCTGCTGGCTCGCCCCGCGCTGGCGCCGGAGCAGCGGGCGGACGCCTTGTTGCTGCGCAGCCGCGCGGAAGAAGGGTTGGACCGGGTCGCGGACGCCTTCGCCTCGGCCGCGCAGGGCAAGGCCATCCAGCGGTCCCTGTTCGCTCAGCGGGCGGCGGGGCGTGAGAGCGAGGCGCACAAGCTCAGGCGCCTGGCGGCCTGGTTCGACGGCGCCGACTCAGCCGATTGGCGAAGGGGACAAGTTCGAGTCCTGCCCGGGGAGCCACGCACGCACATTTTCCTGGTCGGCTTTCCCCGGTCGGGCACGACCTTGCTGGAGCAGGTTCTGGCGGGACACCCTGATGTGGTCGCGCTGGAGGAGGCGCCGACCTTTGCCGACGCCTATGCCGAGTTCATGACCGGCGAGGCCGATCTGGCCCGTCTGGCGCAATTGAGCGAGGCGGATAAGGCGACGTGGCGGGCGCGCTATTGGGCGGTGGTCCGGGAGCATGGCGCGCAGCCCGCCGGCCGGGTGTTTCTCGATAAGGCGCCTGCCGGAACGCTCTACCTGCCCCTGGTGGCCAAGCTGTTCCCGGGCGCCAAGGTGCTGTTCGCGGTGCGCGATCCACGCGACGTGGCGCTGAGCTGCTTCCGCAACAATTTCCAGCTCAACGCCATGACCTATGCCTTCACCGATTTAGGTGAGACGGCGGCTTGCTATGACGCCTGCATGGCAATGGCCGAGGTCTATCGCCGCGTCCTGCCGCTGGACCTGCGCGAGGTCCGGCACGAGGCGCTGGTGGAGGATTTCGATGGCGAACTGGCGGCGATCGCGGGTTTCCTGGGGATCGAGGTTACGCCCGCAATGGCGGATATCGCCGGCACCGCGTCTCGCCGCACCGTGCGCACGCCCAGCGCCGTCCAGGTGCGCGAGGGGCTGAACCGCCGGGGTTTGGCGCGCTGGCGGGCTTATGAAGATGCCTTGGCGCCTGTGGCGCCCGTGCTGGCGCCCTGGGTGGCGCGGTTCGGGTATTGAGGGCTGGTCAAGCCGAGTGCGTGGTTCGAGACGCGTCCCAAGAGGGCCGCTCATCACCATGACTAGGTTTTGTGGAGCCTATCCCCCTTCGTCATGGTGAGGAGCGCGTCTTCGCGCGTCTCGAACCACGCACCTTGCTTCTCCAACCCCAATAGCTCCGCATCCGGGGCTGTTGGTTCAATCCACCTCATACCCCAGCCTTCTGATCGCGGGCTCCAGCACGGGAATGATCGGCGCCAGCGGGTCGCGATAGCCGCGCCAGCGGTAGCGGGAGCGGTCGTAGAGCTTTTCGCTCACCTGGGCGTAGCTGGCGGTGCGGGCGTAGCGGCGGTTTTCGTGGAAGGCGAGGCAGCGGGGGTCGAACTCGGCGCCGATGAAGGCCAGCATCTCGCGCACCTTGGCCTCCTGGTCGTCGATGATGTCCTCATACCGGATGGCCAGATAGTTGGGCGCGATCTCGGCGCGGTAATGGTCGACCAGATCCAGGGTCAGCAGATAGTGGCGGGCGATGCTGTCGAGGCTCCCGGCGCAATAGAAGCCGTGGGTCATCTGGTTGGCGAAGG